>JABAOC010001722.1_pt6 | contig 11402 bp, 13 predicted proteins | sample 7062161 | NCBI WGS metagenome assembly JABAOC01 (sample SAMN14538625, study PRJNA623070) | marine sediment metagenome | biome: marine biome [ENVO:00000428]; feature: marine pelagic biome [ENVO:01000023]; material: deep marine sediment [ENVO:00002113] | place: India: Gulf of Khambhat ... | reverse complement strand
TGCCTGGTCATAGGTTATTCTTGGGAAAGACGGTTTGATGTTCAGCAAATCTTTTGGATCGCGCCCAAACATCTCCATTTCTCTGGGCAGATCTTTCGCCAGTTCATGAAGGACGTGAGTCACGAGCTCTTCTTGCACTTTCATCGTCTTCTTCAAATCACACCAAGGCTCTTCTGCTTCGATATGCCAATATTCGGTTAAATGCCTGCGAGTCCTTGATTTTTCAGCTCTGAATGACGGGGCTATTGTGAATATCTTTCCGACCGACGCTATGGCAGCCTCGGCATGGAGTTGCCAGCTCTGAGTTAAGTAGGCCTTTCTGTTGAAATACTTGAGTTCAAAAAGAGTGGAGCCGCCCTCAACAGCTGCAGTTATGATGACGGGGGATTGAAATTCGATGTAACCATGGGATAGGAACCATTCTCTTGAGGATTCAAGAATCTTGGATCGTATCTTCAGCATGGCTTGCATTTTCTCATTTCTTAGCCAAAGGTGACGATGATCCATCAAGAACTCTGGCCCATGATATTTCTTAGCTATTGGAAACTCTTCCTTGACTTCATGAAGAATTTGGATGTCATGGATCGACAGCTCACAGCCGCCGGGAGCGCGTTCGTCTCCTTTTACAGTTCCCTCAATTTCCACAGTAGATTCTACTGGCAGTCTGTCGATTTGCTGATAGGCTTCTTCAGGGACATCGTCCTTTTTCAGAGTCGTCTGAATTATTCCAGTCCCGTCTCTGATCAGTAAGAATTGAACCCCACCGCTTGACCGTTTGTGATGAAGCCAGCCGTGGATATGAACAGTTCGTTTCTCTTTGCTGGCGAATATTTCGGAGATGTCGGTGAACTTTACCATGGACTCACCTTTGGAAGTTGAGCCTTGAAGAATAAAAGAATTATGACGATGAGAAGATTAGAAAGGCCAAACCAGGTTTTCTCGTTCACCGCGCACTTCGAGCACCAACGAGGTCTATGAGGATTCCGCTCATCTAAATGTTTCGTTACACAAAGATTTCGTGCGTGAAAGGCCGGCATGCCAACCATCGTTGCGATTGCCTCAATGCGTGCTAGATAGTCTCTGGTCGAACGTGACGTGGCATCCCTGCACTTGCATCGGCGTTCTAGTTAGGGCAAGCCCGCCACTGAGGCTTCAAAAATTGTTTTCATAATCTCGAGTACGGTGCGCAACTGGCCAGAGTAGAGTCCAATTGTCAGGAAGGTAATGCCCAGAAGCAACAGAAGAGAGCCGATGACTCTCTGCTCCGAAATCTCCATAGCATATTCTCCGTCGCTAACGATTATCACATGAAGCCTATTTAAGGAAAACGATTCTTCAGGTTCTACTAGCCAAAATATTGGGGCAAGCACGATATTTATTGGTGAAACACAAGTCCTCAACCTCCTTCTTGGGACGTCCATGCGCCTATCTCTAACCGAGCTCTTCTGGTGAGCATGCAACAACCCGGTCTAGGTGCACGTGCACAACAACCCTTAATAGGAAAAGAATGGTAGAACGGCACTCTTGCGGATGAGGCATTGCTGGCTTCTGTATTTTAAAGAGAATCTCCTTTCTCTCTCTTCCAGCAATGCCGACTCGTCAAACTTGGAAATCGAGCCAAATCCAGAACCTGCGCAAGAAAGGTTTTGAAGACGTCTACGAAAAAGATTGGCTATCTTCTTTCGAAAACAGGAATGGTCGACCAGAGAAAAGAGCATGGGTAATCTGGCAAAACCCATGAAGTATTACACTTTATATATTGGTTTTGTTGATTAAGAGGGCGTGAGGAATGAGCAAAGCGATGGGTTCAAAGACCACAGGTGAATTCGCTGCACGTAACCTGCAGAACAAAAGGAAGCGTTTCCGCTGGAGCAATTTGTACTACAAAAGGCGAATGTTGGGGCTCGACATTAAATCTGACCCTTTGATGGGTGCCCCTATGGGCCGCGGCATCGTTCTAGAAAAAGTTGGAATCGAAAGCAAGCAACCCAACAGTGCCATTCGCAAATGTGTTCGCGTCCAACTCATCAAGAATGGCAGAGTCATTACAGCCTTTCTGCCGGGTGATGGTGCCCTAAATGTAGTCGACGAACATGACGAGGTCGTTGTTGAGGGGATCGGAGGTTCACGCGGCAGAAGCATGGGCGACATCCCAGGTGTAAGATGGAAAACCATTCTGGTTAACGGAGTTTCACTTAAGCAACTTGTTCTAGGGAAAAAACAGAAACCAATGCGATAATTATGCTCTTGAGGTGACAGTTTGAGCAAGGAAAAACAAGAACTCAAGCTTTTCGGAAAATGGTCTCTGGAGGGAATTGAAGCGAAAAACCCAGGGCTAAAACGTTATATTTCGCTCAAACCAATGCGCGTTCCTCACACTATGGGGCGACACGAGCATAGGCGATTCCGGAAAGCTGAGGTCAACTTAGTTGAACGCCTAATAAACAACCTTATGCGACCTGGGAAAAACGCAGGAAAAAAGGCTAGACTCATCAGCGTGGTCCGAAACGCATTCGAAATAATTAACCTGCGAACTGGACGAAACCCTATAGAGATACTTGTTGAGGCCACGGAAAACTCTGCTCCCTGTGAAGACACGACGCGGATCAGCTACGGAGGCATTGCATACCTCATGGCCGTGGACATAGCTCCCCTGAGGCGTGTGGATCTCGCTTTGCGATATCTAGCTGAAGGCGCCAGAAAAGCTGCGATCCACAATTCCAAATCATTAGAAGAGTGTCTGGCGGAAGAGATAATCTTGGCTGCAAATGGAGACGTCAAAAGCCACGCCGTTTCAAAACGACACCAAACAGAAAGAATTGCTAGAGCATCACGTTGAGCTGTTTTCGAGTCTAGTTGGCATGTAATTCCACGATGTCCTTGTCTTTAAGAACAAAAGACGCGCCCACTTTCTGAGGGCTAAAACGCAAGCGTTCAGCCCAAACCCTTGCATAAGAAAAACTTCTGTAAAAGTCGGTGTGGATCAGTCTAGCTAGGACTGCCGTCGTGGAGCCCTTTTTCAAGATGAACGGTTTTGGCGAAGGCTTTTTCTTAGAAGGTTCTTTCGTGTAGACACGCATGATATCTAGCGCTTTGAATATTTCGTCTCCCAGCTTGTCAAGACCAAAGGGAATTCTGCAAGAAACTCCCAAGACTGGGTACCTGTTTCCTGTGAAAGCCATCAGTTCGTTCAGGTTCCCAGTTGCTTCGACTCTATCTGCTTTGTTCGCCACGATGATTGCGGGGCGGTAAATTGCGCTTTCGAAAATGGCATCTTCGACATCGTCCAATTTGGCTTCCCCATGAATTTTCACCACTGCATCACGGATGCCGTAGCCGCTCAACAATGCCTCGACGTCCCGCATCGCGCAGTCTACTAGCCGACCAAACACAACGATGCGCAACCCCACGCCCACATGCTTTTTTTCGATTTCCACTCTTGCCTTCGGTTTCTGGGTTAAGATCCGAGCTCTCTCGAGTTCCCCCAAAATCAGAGACAACTGTTCGCGTGGATTCTGCGATAGGTCAACAACCAAGATGAGCCCATCAGCGTTTCGCGCCAGCCCCAATGTTTGAAGACCCCAAGCTTCTCCGTCTGCGGCACCTTTGACCATTGCAGGGGCCTCGACGAGCTGAAACTGCAGATCTTCGTGTTGAAGCATTCCCGGCACGGGTTCTTGTGTTGTGTAGGGATAGTCTGAAACTTCAGCTTTTGCATTGGTGATCGAAGCCAACAAGCTGCTGCGGCCGACCTTTGTTGGACCCAGTATGACGAGTTGCGCCGCCCCTTCTTTTTCAATAAAAAATTTGGACCCTCCTCGGCCTACCTTGCGTGTGCGGCTTTCTCGGATTTCTCTCCGCAATGTGGCGATTTGACGTTTAACTTGAGCGCAAAGACGTGAAGTTCCTTTGTGCTTAGGGATCAGACTTAGGAATTCCTGCAGTTTCTGAAGCTTTTCAGGCGGTCTTCGGGCCAAAGAAGCCTCGTTCCATTTCTTTTTGGCTTCAACGGTCAGATTAGTAGGCATAGAGCACCGCGCCTAATCAATAATCAGAAAGCCGCGTTAATATAGCTTCATGCTATTCCATCTTTCGCAAGAGAGTTTTGTGGTTTTCCCCTAGACTCTGAGCGCGCGCAATCTCTAGTTGTCAATTCTGCGCCGTCAGCTTCGGTGGGTTATTTGGAAAATTCGAATAGAGTTCTTTGCCTGCGCTCGATTTCTTCGTCGCTCTCTGTAGGCTCGATTCGGCTCTTCGCTGGTTCGACTATTGTTTTTTTCGCCTCTTCTTTTCTCTTCGCTATCTCTGCCCTTTCTTTTGCTTTTTCCGGGACTTTCTTCTCAGGTCTTACCCTAGTTTTGCCCTCTTTCTTCTTGGAGATTTTGCTTTCTGTCTTTTCAGTGGCGAACTCCAGTTTGGCAAGAACTCGCATGTAGCTCGCCCACGCGGCGAAGTAGCCTCGGTCATAGTCCGCATGAAGCTTGTTTCTGGCCTGTCTCAGAAACTCTCGTCTATACTTCTGCAGTTCATTGTGGTTCTTGAAGTTCGCGTTCGAAAGGAAAACATATCGATCGTCATTGGTTTTTTGAGCGAGAAGCATACCTCTGAGAGCTTGGAAATATCCGGTGTTCCATTCTGTTCTTGATATTTTTTGTCTTAACCGAAGAAGCACACGTTCTGCTTGCGCGAATCGTCTAGCGGTGACGAGTTGGAAAAATCTGGTGACGTAGATTGAAGGCATCGGCAGCGCTATCGCCTTCTGTGTGTTGGTTCCTCATCTTCACTTATGTCTTCAATTCCATTTTCCGTAATCTTGAACACGCGTTCGCCCTCGGGCAGGTAGACACTCGAAACCAGACGTGCGATTCGTACTGGTCCTCGAGCCGACTTGCGCAGGAAAACTCTAGTGTGACTAGTGTGTCCTACGACATGACCTCCAATTGGATGCACCGCATTTCCAAAGAAAACATCTGGTTTAGCCATTACCTGATTTGTTACAACTGCAGCCGTGTTGAAAGCTCGGGCTAAACGAATGAGCCTGTGCATATGCTTGTTGAGCTTTTGCTGTCTCGAAGCCAGCATCTCTCTACCAATGTATTCGCTTCTGAAATGAGAAGTAAGCGAGTCTACGATGATTAGGCGAATATTGTTCTCTTTTATGACGCTGTCAGATTTTTCCAAAAGAAACATCTGATGATCCGAGGTGTAGGCTTCAGCCACAATGATGTTTTTCACCACGCTTTCAGGGTCTAGACCGAGATTTTTGGCCATCTGCACGATACGTTCTGTTCGAAAGGTGTTTTCAGTGTCGACGTAGAGAACGCCACCGTCCAATCCTCCTTGTCCATGAGGCAGCTGCACATTCACGCAAAGCTGATGGCACACTTGGCTTTTGCCGCTTCCATATTCGCCATAGAACTCTGTAATCGTTTGGGTCTCCAATCCCCCACCCAGGAGCTCATCGAGGGCTTTGCTTCCAGTGCCTAAACGTAGCACGCTTTGACGTAGTTTCAATAGCTCGTCAGCACGAACAAACGAAAGCGAGAGCGACGATCGAGCGGCTCGAATGATTTCTAAGGCCTTTTTTTCACCAATCCCTGCGGATTCCAGCTCCCGTGCGGCAGCAGTGCCTAGAGATTCAACTGTGTTAAAGCCTAACTCCCGCATTTTCTGTGCAGTTGCAGGACCTACCCCAGGAAGATCTTCTAAATACTCATATTTCCGCTTCTGAGTTTCCGCTTCCTCTCCCACATCCATTATTGTGCCCTTCAACAAACTGCAAGTGATTTGGCTAGAATTTGTATTTAAGTTGCACGTACGCCGAGATAAAACATTCCGTGAGAGTGCCAGCTGAAACTGAAATGTGTCATCCGAAGAAGGGGCAGAACAAAAAAGGTATAAGGTTGAGATTTCAATTCCTATGCTCTTCGTGGAGGAAACGTATTGGAGATTCAGGACACTATTGAAGACGTCGCTTTTAACCTCTTGAAGCAGGCGGTCATCAGACTGCCAAGTGATGTAAAAGAGGCTCTTCAACGAGCCTACGAAGAAGAAACAAGCGAAGCAGGAAAGGTTAACCTGAAAGCGATATTGACCAATATCGAATTTGCTGAAAAAATGAATACGCCGATCTGCCAAGATACTGGCACCATCATATTCTATGTGAAAGCTGGCGCTCAAGCCAGAGGCTTAGAGAAGGTTGAAGCCGCGTTACGCCGCGCAACCAAGAGAGCAACAGAAGAAGTGCCGCTGCGCCCGAACGCGGTGGATCCGCTCACTCGGAAAAACTCGGGGGACAATACCGGAAGGTTCATCCCGTTCGTGCACTGGGAAATCACGGATGGAGACAGTGTTGAAATCACAGCTCTCCCCAAAGGAGGAGGCTCAGAAAACGTCTCAGCTTTGGGCATGATAACTCCTGGCGAAGGCATCAAAGGCTTGAAGAAATTTGTGATAGACGCCGTCATAGAAGCTGGAGCCAAGCCGTGTCCACCGAATGTCTTAGGAGTGGGTGTTGGAGGAGGAGCAGACATAGCTATGAAACTGGCTAAAAAGGCCCTCCTGAGACCACTTCACCAACTTAATCCAAATCCAGACTTGAGAAAGCTAGAGAAGGAGCTCTATGAAGCTGCGAATTCAACTGGAATCGGACCAATGGGACTTGGCGGCAAGTTCACAGTCCTAGGAGTCAACATTGACTACGCGTATCGACACCCAGCCTCGTACCCAGTTGCCGTTGCCTATCAGTGTTGGGCAGCGAGGAGAGCCACTGCTCGCATCGACGCTGATGGGGCAGTTGAATACTTAACCCATAAAGCGAGGTGAGGAAGATGACTGTTTTTAAGTTGATGACGCCGATCTCTGAAGAAGATGTAAGAAAACTGAAGGTGAACGACGTCCTCTACGTCACTGGCACGATGGTTACAGCACGGGACGCAGCCCACAAACGAGCTCTGGAGTATTTTAGCGAAGGAAAGGCTCTACCAATCAAACTTGAGGGGCTAGCGGTCTTCCACTGCGGCCCCATCGTGAAGAAGGACGATGACAAGTGGACAGTAGTTGCAGCTGGCCCAACGACAAGCACTCGCATGGGTCAGTTCGAAGACGAGTTCATAAAAAACTTCAAGGTTCGAGTCATTATTGGCAAAGGAGGCATGGGAAAACGCACCACCGATGCCATGAAAGAGCACGGTGCAGTTTACGGTGCCTTCACCGGCGGAGCGGCAGTTCTTGCAGCCAAGGCCATAAAAAATGTTAAAGCTTTGGAATGGTCTGACCTTGGAATGCCCGAAGCTTTGTGGATCTTTGAAGTTGAGGAGTTCGGTCCTCTAACGGTTGCGATTGATTCCCATGGAAACAACCTTTTCGAAGAGGTCAAGAAGAAAGTAGAAGAAAAGAAAACAACAGTCTACGAGAAACTGGGCGTCTGAAAAACAAAGCGTAGAAACATGTCGATGTTGCAGACGTTTCACCATATTCACCTTTGTCGCAGATCTTGAACGTGCGTCACACAAAATTGCATTATTCCCATCTCTCGCCTTTCTGCCGTTTACACAAAGTATAAGGCTCGCGTTCAGTATCACTCACGATATCATTGGTGACATGATGTTCAATGATCCACAACCTCCAGTTAGACGATGGTTAAAACATACAGCAAGCGTACCGAAAGGATTCCTCAGATACCACGCACTTAAACTTCTGAGAGAAAAACCCATGTCAGGATCAGAAATCATGGACGAGGTTGAAAAGCAGACAGGTGGTCGATGGAGACCGAGCCCGGGTTCGGTCTATCCTCTCTTGGCCTGGCTACACGAAAAGGGCTACACGAAAGCACTCCCGAAAGAAGAAGGCTGGTTAAAACGCTACGTGCTAACGGAGAAGGGCAGTCACTTCTTTGAAGAACACACGTTTTTGGGGGAAATGTTGAGGAAAAGGCTGGAGCTTTCATCACCTTTGCCTTTTGGCGAGTTGTGGATCGGTCCTCCCCCTGAGAAACTAGTTGAAATAAGGGATCCCATCAAACGATTCGCAATAGCACTTTTCAATCTTCGCAAAGCTCTGGGAGGAAGTATGAATAATCGAGCCATCAGGGAAGTTGGAGAATTCTTGAACAGCACCGCTGAAAGAATCGAGGAGATGAATAAAAGAGTTGAAAAAGCTGAATCGTCCGGCAAAACCGATTGTTGAGACAGTGAAACTGAGAAAAACCTACATGCTGGGAAAAGTTCCGGTAGAAGCTCTGCAGGGAGTCAATTTGAAAGTTGAGAAAGGCGATTTCCTCGCAATCTTGGGCCCTTCGGGAAGCGGTAAATCTACGCTTCTAAACATGATCGGTGCACTAGACAAACCGACAAGTGGAAAAGTCTTCGTAGAAGGCGTAGATGCCTCCACACTGGGTGATAATGCCCTAGCGGATTTGAGGCAGGGAATAGGCTTCGTATTCCAATTCTTCAACCTCATTCCGCGGCTTACAGCGAGAGGAAATGTCGAGTTGACAATGGCCATATTTGGATTAAGTAGGGCTAGAAGGAGAAACCGCGCTGAGGAACTTCTCGAAACGGTAGGCTTGTCAGATAGAATGAATCACAAACCAGCCGAACTGAGCGGAGGCGAACGTCAACGTGTGGCAATTGCCCGAGCTCTCGCAAACCACCCGAAATTTCTCCTTATGGATGAACCTACAGGAAATATTGACTCAAGAACTGCCAAGGAAATATTTGAACTGGTTAAGAGGCTGAACAGGGACAAAGGCGTGACCATCATAGTTGTTACACATGACCAGCAGGTAGCACTGCAAACGAGGAGAACAGTGCAGATGATCGACGGTCTAATCGTTGAAGAAAAAGTGAACTAGCATGAAAACAAGCGATATTTTCTCCTTTGCCTTCGGTGCAATACGACTGAGGAAACTTCGTGCAGGCCTCACAACCCTTGGCGTGGTTATTGGTATTGCAGCTATTGTTGCTTTGCTTTCAATTACGCAGGGTCTCCAAACCACCATAAGTTCCCAGCTGCAAGCAGGATTCGCCACCGACACGCTAATTGTTTCCACAGGGAGAGGTTTCGGCATGAATCCGGGCGCGATTGTTTCAGCGGAATCTGATTTCGAGCTGCGGGTGAACTATACGCAAATAGTCGACGAAATAGAAGATGTTGACCTGTCGGTTGCCGTAATCAGGAAGCCCGGCTTCATCAAATCCGGAGAACGAGAGTTCCTGCTCGCAGTAGTAGGTGTAGATTTCGCCAAGTATGCAGAAATTTACAGCAGAACCTTTGTAGCTGAAGACGGAGACGTACCCCTCAGTCCAGAAAACAAGACAGTCGTAGTTGGAAAACGGATCCATGATCCCTGGAAGAACGGCACAACATTTACCAGCGTCGATGACATCGTCGAGATCAAATGGACCAACGCAAGCACACTACCGCCGAAAAACGAAACCTATAGTGGCCAAGTTGAAGCTGTTCTCAAGGAGATAGGAGGCTTCGGCTTCGGCGGACCTTCAGATACCAATATCTACATTCCAATCGTCCAAGCTCAAAGTTTCTTCGGAACTGACGAATGCGACACAATAGTTGTGAAGTTGGAAAACGACGATAGCGCTACGATTGAGAGTGTGTCGGAGGCTATAGAAGAAGCCTTTGGCGGTCAAGTCAATGTAATCTCTTCAACAGCTGTGCTTGACACCGTATCAACAATTTTCTCAACCGTCGAGCTCTTCTTGGCGGGAATTGCGGCCATCTCGCTATTAGTAGCGGGAATAGGTATAATGAATATTATGATCGTCTCGTTGATGGAACGGACAAGAGAGATTGGGATACTGAAAGCTCTAGGCATGAAAAATCGAACAGTGCTTTCGATTTTCCTGAGTGAAGCAGTTATCGTTGGCTTGATGGGGGCAGCAGTGGGCATAGCTTCAGGTTGGGTTTTGGCAAACGTAGTTGCAAGAGTGTTTACCGGAGGAGGCTTCATGGCAGCAGAAAATCAAGCGATCGCAAATGATGGAATGACCATAACTCCTGTCCTCACTCCCTCGGTGATTCTAGGCGCCTTCGCCTTCGGTCTGCTGATCAGTGTCATCTTCGCTCTTTATCCAGCTTGGCGAGCTTCAAGACTCAAACCCGTCGATGCACTTCGATACGAATAGATGGAAGCCTCATCAGCTTCTTGTTTCCTTTCTTTCTTCGCGCACTATTTTCATTCGAGGTTGAATTACTAGTTGAAGCGACCACTCGCGAAAAGAGCTTTGGGAAAGAACAGATAAAGAAAAACGGCTTGAGGAGCAGACGAGTTTTGAGAGACGGAGAACCTCTCGCGCGCAGCCCAAGTTGCAAGTGACTTGGAAGATTCTTGGGAAAAATGAGTGGGAGAAGTAGAACACGCCGCGTTTGCGTCAACCGTGCTTGCATTCGGGAACTTGTTTGAGTTCCTGCAAAGCTTTGCCTAGCGTAACAACATCTCCAAACGCTTTGACCAGTGTGACGGGTAGACATATTGTCAAGTGACCTAGAAACGGCTTCTTGAAACCCAGTTCCTTCGTGGCTTCATCCGTTAGTTTGACATGCATGTGCGTGATCTGCCAGGAATTCGTGTCGACTTCAGCTCCGGCGACCTCGCCCAGTGTGAAGGCGTCTTCGGTTATCACTTTTCTTCCCATCAATTTGCCAGTCGTTACCACAAAACCACCAGACAAAGAGTTCTCCTAGAAATATTAAAGATTTTTGACGCAAGAATTGACCTCTGCATTGCTACACAGAGCATGCTACACGCGCATTTCCTCAAGACCTCCAGGCTAGGCTCTACTCGCCCGCTACTAGTTTACGATTGTTTCGGAAGTCTTGTTGTAGAGACGGAGAGAAAGAGACAAGGTTATGGCCAGGACGGCAGCTCCGCCTATGTTGAAGCTCACATCAGGGAATGGATCAAGGAGTACCGAGATGTTATTGGTGAAATGCAGAGCCGCAGCAACGACATAGAACCGGACAGGTTGCTTCGTGGCTACACCGTAAGCCGTGATGGATGTGCTTCCCGCGTGAAAAACCAGCCCGGGCAACCTGACATAGAAGGGTGTTCCAAACGCAATTACATATAAGAGAAATTCGGAAACGCCGAATCCCAGTCCAACCAAGAGTCCCAAAGTAAAAATGGACTTTTCTGTTTCACCATGACGATAAAAAAGGGGATAGGCTTTCGCGAATTCCTCAACAAAAGGCGTGAATATCGCCAAGGAACACAACGTCGCATAGAGCGCTGGCAAAACGACGCAAAGGGAGTCTGTGAAGGTTCCAACAAAGAGGGTTAGGGGGACGCTGGTTACTATTCCAGAGGCAAAAAAGAAAAACTTCTCAGTCAAGCTCGGTCTATGCAACGGGATCAGCACTGTCGTGTCTTGCACACAATCACC
>JABAOC010049224.1_pt1 | contig 11406 bp, 11 predicted proteins | sample 7062161 | NCBI WGS metagenome assembly JABAOC01 (sample SAMN14538625, study PRJNA623070) | marine sediment metagenome | biome: marine biome [ENVO:00000428]; feature: marine pelagic biome [ENVO:01000023]; material: deep marine sediment [ENVO:00002113] | place: India: Gulf of Khambhat ... | reverse complement strand
CCTTTCATGCCGAGCACATTCATCATCAATCTTACTTTGCGATCTCTGAAATAAGTCCTGAATGTCCCTTCAGACTTACCGCCTAGCTCATTGATCCTTTCAGACCAGAACTGAGCGTGCTTCTCCTCCTCATCGCTGATCCGAATCAAGAGTTGCTTTATTCTTTCGTTTCTAGCCTTCTGAACTAGTCTCCTGTACCCCTTGATCTGCACCATCATATGTGTATAGATCTTCTTCGCTGCATCGAGAAGTCTTCTTCTTTCCNNTTTTAAAAGTGTTGATGATAACTTGTACTTTACAGAAGTTATTCAAAAGTGTTTGAAATGATGGAGGATTATATCCCAACAGGTATACCTGGCGTGGATGAGATTCTTGCGGAGAAGGGAATNNNNGGTGGACCTGGAAGCGGAAAAACAACATTTGCAATACAGTTTCTCTATATGGGAGCGACCCAGCAAGATGAATCAGGCGTCTATGTTACACTCGACGAAGAACGGAGTGATATAAGGAGGAATATGTTGAAGTATGAATGGGATCTGAAGAAGCTGGAAGATAAGAAGAAGCTTAGTTTTATCAACGTTTCCCCAGTTCGTGTTATGCCTTCAGAGACGTCAGGGCTGATCCAGATCGGAATGAAGGAGTTCAGGCTTGTCAAGCTGATTGAGGCGATAAAGCAGGGCGTGAAAGAGGTGGGTGCCAAAAGGATAGTTGTGGACCCATTGACTATCTTCACACTTCAGTATCCGGATGAGATTGAGAGGATATATGCGATGAGAGACCTGATGAGAGAGCTGAGAAAGATTGGCTGCACTAATCTGCTGATTTCAGAGTTAAGGGGAACTGGGTGGGAGCGGGAGCATCAGTTTGAGGAGTATCTCGCCCAGGGCGCGATTCTGCTTCGCACTTTTCTCAAGGGCAACAGGCTGGTTCGAGTTTTCCAAGTTGAGAAGATGCGCGGCTTAGCGATTGACAACCAGCCAAGGCCGTACGAGATATTAGCGAAGGGCATAGAGGTATACCCTGAAGCAACAGTGTACAAATAAGAGTCAATTCGAGAGTTTTTGGAACCTTGCATATACGCTGATAGACCGAGATACATTACTTGCAGTGGAATTCTCACCTAGCTCTAACCTGAATACGAGAAGGTAACATACCTAGTCTACGTCAATAGTAGGAAAGGCCTTACGGGTCGATTCATCCTGAAGCGTCCCTAGAGGTGAAAGAATGAAAGCGAGATGCAGAGTTCATAGATTCAAAAATAAAATGCCGAAAGACTACAGCAGGTTAGAGCAGTTTTCTGAATAGTCTAGAAGGAAGTTGCGGCAATCACCCTAATGAACCCTTGTATCTGCCACCATGTGGGCTTTCTCCTCGCCATAGAAAAGATCAACTGAGCTGAAAGAACGCACATAGTTCTCAGCTTTCCGCTCCCTTTTTTGGCCAGGTTCGTACCGGTTAATGCGCGTAATTCTTCTGGGTAAAATGACTTAACAGAGCTTGTTTTTGGAAAGGTTTTTATGTGAAGGGAAGAGTGTTACCTTTGTTCAGAAAGGTGTTACCGAGGTAGAGCAAAATGGGAAGCCAGACATATTTCAGGACAGTTGATGTTGCCTTGATCAGTGTTTTCTGTGCTCTGTGGCCTGCTCTCAATCTGACCTTGGGTCCTTTAGGGTTTGCTCTGTTCAGGCTTCCAATATTCTGTGATTTCTCCGTCTTTTTCGTTCTCCTGCTGGCTACTTGGGCTTCTGGCAAGCTTGGGACAGCATCTATTGTAGGCATCACGGGTTCAGCCGTGGTCTATTTTCTCAGGGCTTCACCGCACATCATAGGGTTTGCTGTTTCAGCCGTTCTTTTTGACGTGTTGATGTCAGTGAATCTTCACAAAATCAGAGGAAGGATCTATGATTTGTCTATGGCAAATCTGGTTACTGCCGTCTCTGCTTACTTTGCAGGAGTTGTTATTGGCGTGTTTCTGATGGGCGAGCCTTTGAATTGGACTACGCTGAGCTGGGCAATGAGTTATTGGGGTCCGTGGCACCTAGCCGGCGGATTAATGAGCGTAGTCGTGGCCCTACCGATTATAACAATTCTGGAAAAGGCAGATGTGAGGAGAATTATAAATGTCCAACAGGCAGCCTGAACTTTCAAGAGAGATAGAAGCCGCTGAGAAATTGCATGGGCATCTAGGGCCTTTCTTAGTCATAGGTGTCAGAGCGGGAATATTGGCGAAGAAGATTTTGAACGTAAAGGAGAACAGTGTTGCACAGGTGATCGCCCAACTGCCGTTATATACTCCATTTTCATGTATACTCGATGGAATTCAATCTACGACTCAATGCACAATTGGAAATCAGAGACTGAGAGCAGAGAATTCGGAAGCCAATATTCTCTTGCAGTTTAAATGGCAAGACTCGGTCAGGTCGATCAGGGTTCAAGTCAATCCCAAGATTGTGGAAGAACTACAGAAGGAGTTTTGGAACAAGACCACAAACAAAGAGCTTGCATGGNNTAAACGGCTGAAAACGAAGGGCCTAACCCTCTCCATTGCAAAAGAACATGAGATCATCTTTGAGAGTAAAACACATGGAATCTCCAGTCTTCTGTATGCAATTGAAAACGCAAAAGAAAGGCTGGAAGGAGCGTCAGTGGCGGATCGTGTGGTCGGCAAGGCAGTTGCTTTGTTATGTATGTACGTTAAGATCAAAGCTATCTATGCTGTGACGCTGAGTAGGCCCGGCAAAGCTGTGCTTGAGCAGCAGGGAATTTATCATAAATGGGCGCAACTGGTCGAAAGCATACTCGACACTCGGATGACGAGTCAGTGTCCATTTGAAGAGCTTGCAGCAGAGATCTTGGACCCTACACAGGCTTATCTGAAACTTAAGACTCTGCAGCGTTCACTCAGCGCGCGCTGTCCATAAACCGTTATTCTAGTTGCGGATCCTCTTCTGGTTTCCAACAGCTTTCCAGCGAAGACGTAGCCGCCGATCAAGCCCTAAGGAAAGAGGAGACAAAAGCACCAACGTCTTGCCCCGATTTGATCCAAAAAGCCAAACAAGCACCAGATCTAAGGGAAAAGAGATCCATATCAGAATCACAACAATCGTTGCCACAATCATCACACAGTCACCAAGCTTCAACTTATCACATCCTTTGGAACCCAACCAGGCAGTTGTTTGTGTTCACAACTTCAGGTTTTGTGACTTGTGCGAGAAGATCAATTGAATCTGAATCCGTTCAGTCTTCACATCACAACAGCTACTACGTCCTTGACTTTCCGCCGAGATCTTTCTTCAGCCAATTAACCAATTCTTGTGTTTGCCTTCTCTAAGATCCAATAACACACTTCAAACGGAATGTTTTCAGTCTCAGGAAGGATAGCTAACCTACGATAATCTACTGCTTGTCCTTCAGTCTTAAAAGCCTGTCCAACTGAAAATGCCGCGCATCAAAGAGTGGCTTGGACCAGAGCTTTGCTGTTCTCTTTCTGAGAAGTCATGTCATTTCCAAATTTCCTTAACGGTTTTGTCTGAGAATCCCCTTTGCTTCAGCGCAGACTTGAGAATAGAGGATGCTGCCATTTCCACTTTGCAGCCGATTCGAGAATTGTCAAATAAAGGAAAGGTGTAAATTCTTGTTGAACAAGTTAACGTGTAGTTGGTTTTTCGTATCTTTTGAGAATCTTTGCCATTTCACTCTCTGGAGTCGTCAGATAAAAGTAGGTTTCTTTCTGAAATTCTTCAGCTATAAAAGCTACTTTGTCGCCATCCTTGACTCGTAGTTTTTCAATGACAACTTGAGGTAGAGCAATCTTTCCTTCCTTTTTCAATGTAGCTTCATACTTCATCTTGATTCGAAATGCGATAAAATAGTTCAGCTATTTTGTTTTTATGAATCCGACATACGTATCTGAAATCATTGGAACCCAACGTAGGATGAAAAGAATCTATGGAGAAGACAATCTGAAAGTTGTGGCAACGCACACCTTAAGGAATCAGGATGTTGAAGAGAACCTATGTAAGAGCAGATTCCATACCTTTCTCTGGCATGCACAGATCTCCTGCCGTATTCGGGCATTGATCATTTCGCTGAAGTCCCAGAAGGAACATCTATATTTTCTGTTTATCCCTGGTAATTGGCTTTATATCTGATGGTGATTATTGTTTGGACACGTGAGATGTCTGGGGTTGACTGGTGAACACAAACAGCTTATATCTGATGAAGATGAAGAATTGAATCGGATCAAGCAGAAGAAGTTAGAGGAACTCATGAGATTGAAGGAGAAGAAGACTTTGACTAAACCGGGACCTGTTCATGTTACTGACTCCAACTTCAGTGAGGTTATGAACAAGAATGCCCTGGCCCTAATTGATTGCTGGGCTTCGTGGTGTGCTCCATGTGCGTACATCGCGCCCATTGTTGAAGAGTTGGCGAAAGAATATGCCGATAGGGTTTTTGTGGGAAAACTCAATGTGGATGAGAATCCTAGGACTGCTAACCAGTTTCAAGTTATGGGCATTCCAACATTGCTGATAATGAAAAATGGAAAGGAAGTAGATAGGATAGTGGGGGTAATCCCCAAAAACCACATTGAAGCCCGTCTGAAGAAACATATGGAGTAAAAGTCTGTGGACATAGAAGAACGCAGGATAATAGGGGCACTGCTACTACTCCTAGGAGTCTCCTTCTTGGCCGTAGGTATCTATACTGGGCAGATAGAGGAGATCGTCAGAATGCTCGAAAAGGCTTTTGAGGCGACCTCTTAATAACATCCAAGAGAAATGAGAAGAAATTGCCTAACGGTTTCTGCAGGTGAAGATTGGAAATGTGTCCATCGATCGAGAGCGAGGAGGCAGAAGGTGAGGCAGTTCTTGAAGTTGCCAAGCTTATGCTGGTTGCAGCAAGAACAGCCCCCAAATCAGCAGGTATAGATGATATCATAACTCTGATCGTCTACGGTAGCGAGAAGGATGCCATCGCAGACGAGATGGAAGAGATTGCTGAGAAGCGGAACAGTGCAGGTTTTCAACGAGATGCAAACAATCTGAGAGATTCGCACGCAGTAGTCTTGGTAGGTGTACGAGGGAACAAGAGTTTCGGATTGAACTGCGGGGCTTGCGGTTACAAGAATTGCGAGAGTTTTGACGAGGCTGGGAAGAATTTTGGCGAAGATTTTGCCGGTCCCACGTGTCTATTCAAAGCTTTGGATCTAGGCATAGCTCTCGGTTCCGCCGTGAAAGTCGCAGGTTTGTTGAACACGGACAATCGTATAATGTATCGTATCGGAACGGCTGCCTTGAGACTAGATCTGTTGCCAGAAGCCACTGTCGCCATGGGAATTCCGATCTCTGCCAAGGGGAAGAGTATATACTTCGATAGACCCGGAAAGAGATAATGCAAAAACGTGTCCATCTGAGTTTTCCGCTTTTTTCCTGCTCATTCTGCCGCTCCCACCACACCTGCGGATACAGACAGAGACGGCGTACCCCCCCCTCCTAGGGGGGTTTATTTGCTTTCAGTATTAACAGTGTGTCGACATGTGTTTTGAGAGTAACTGTTCTGGAGTGATCGTTGTCCTGGTTCGGGACAGCAGCATCTGAAAAATCTAAATCGCTCATATAATAAACAAGTAGATTCTTGGTTTGATGAAAAGAGCGACCTACGTAGAAAAGCCTAATAGCAGCCACTCTTAATGCTGTTGCTCAGCAATGCTTTGAGGGTTGGGAATGACGAAACGATTGGAGAAATGGATCAGCTGTATAATAGAGGGTCTAGATGAACATGTTGACGAGGAGACGAGACGCGAAATTCTAGAGCGATGCGGGCGGCAATGCCAATCGCAAAGTTTCATAAAGAAGGCTCAGAGCATCTACAGAAAGTCGAAGAATGTTGACGAGTTCTTGGATGAGTTCAAGAAAGTTTATAGGCAACTCCGCAGGGAAGGCGACAACGTCTATATCATCTATCCAAAATGCTACTGTTCATTCGTGAACAAGATTCCTCATGAGAAGCTTTCAGCAACGTACTGCAATTGTTCTCGGGGATGGGCCAAAGCTCTCTTTGAAGGAGTCTTGGGAAAATCAGTTGAAGTCATCATGGAAAAGTCTATTGTGAACGGAGATGACGAATGCAAGTTCAGACTAGTCCTGTAGAGCACTTCTAATAGCGTACGAACAGTGTCTTAATGGAACATCTTGTAGATTAAGCCTGCCTTCTTTTTTCCGATTTTCGGCACTTTCTGAAGTTCCTTGATAGAGGCGCAGGCCACACCTGAGATCGTGCAGAAGTGTTGCAGAAGATTTTCTGCCAGTCGGTCACCAATGTATGGAAGAGCAGACAGGATATACTTTTTGCGGTCCTTCACAGGCAGGTCTGCTTTGACAGGTTTTCTGTACCATCGTGCATCTGGAGACTTGTCATTCTTTCCTGTCGCCTCCCTCTGAATCAGAATCCTCATAAACGCCTTGAAAGCAGTATCGTCCTCAGCATATATGATTGGCGTGTTATATACATAGACTATCTCCATGAAGGCTCCCATAAGCTGACACCAACGTGTCAACATGCTCTCTTCACGTCCATAGCCGATCATACGCCAGTAGTCCATGAAGTCTCCATGAATCACCAGTATCCTCCTTCTGATTCGATGCCCCAGAACTTTCTCAGCCTTCATCATTCTTAGCATCTGATCCCACAATCTGTTAGACCTTGCAGATGAGAAGAAATCCTTGACGGTTTTCCTCTCAACGAGTGTCGCTCCTGATTCTCCAATCACCAAGTAGTCTCCAATTGGCAGTTGAGCAAGAGCCGTCTCTGCACAAACACCCTGAACCAGTTCTTTCAGATGTCTTTCACGATGATCCACAAGAAGATTCAATTTGATTCATCCTCCATTCACTTTGACGCATCGCGTGCCGCCTACGCTCAGATAAACGAAGATCTACATGTATAGGTCTGTCGAGATAGAAAAGTGTCTCGATTGAATCGGTTTCTTTATATCAGGAAAATTGTACTTAACACACGGAAAGCCTGCTGAGGTAAATTAAGTTGAAAGCTTTGAACTGTCCCTTGTGCGAACTGGATTTGGCAGAGGAGAAAATCTATTTTGAAGATAATTCCTTCATTGTGTTGAGAACGAGGAGTCTCAAAGGACATAAAGAGCGAATTATGATCGTGTGGAAACAGCATGACCATACTATATCGTACAAGGCGCAGGAACGTGCTTTGGACATACTTTCAAGGATCGGTAGAAAGGTTTTCGGCTATACGCCTAAGTTTGTGATCATGGACTCAACGTTTGCAACGATAAATGATCATTGGCACTTGGTTGTCTCGGACCTTGACCCTAAGAGTGAAGACTTCGACCAGATTCTGGCTACTCGGTGGATCAGGGTTGTCGACAATACGCTGGCTGTTGAAAGTGAAGCCAGAAATGTCCAAGTAGGATGATTAGCAGGAACACGGTTTTCATGATTCAGTTTAGCCATTTTCCTAGGTCATTTTGTTTCGTCCATGAATAGTATTGTTTCATCCTCTTCACTGCTGTTTGGACGCGTGTGGGAGAGAAGTTCCGCTCTTCGCATAGGAAGCTGTATATCTCCTCTTCTTGCAATTCTCCGTAGCCGATTTCATAGTTTTCAACTATATTCGGCGCAAGGTAGAGCTGCCTTATTGTCTGATAATTTGCTGACAGTTTGGCTTTGATGTCGGACGGCATATCCTCTAGTTTCCCATGGGTTTTGACGAGTTTTAAGGCTGTTTTCGGACCTATCCCTTTGATCCCAAGGTTGAAATCTGTCCCCACTAAGATCGCCAGATCTATGAGTTGTTCACGGGTGATTCCGTGTTTCCCCAGGAACCTCTGTAATATGATAAGTTCAGGTTCTAGAGGGCGAGAAACTCGTTTGCTAGGCAGGTACTCTTTCCCCGTGAGGGTTAGGAAACGCACTAGTCTGGGCGTTCCGAACAAGAGGGAATCGTAGTCTTTGCTGGTTGTAGCCCACACGTCTCCACTGGCGGCCATGAATGCAGCTTGGGCTTCGGCTTCGCTGGGAGCCTGCACATATGGTATCCCTAGCAGCTGGAGGAGGCGCTTCGCGTCATCCACCATGGATTTGGTCATTCTGCTGGTCATCACAGCCTTCGAAAAGGCGGTAGCATAATCGCCTTCCGTCAAGGCTTTTTTCCATTCTTCAGAGGCCTTCTTCTTGGTTTTCCGTCGCCGCTCAATCTCCACCATTTTGAGTTCAGGAGGTCTGCCGTCGAAGACAAATGCTAGTCGCATTTTGTAGTCAAGCATAAGACGGGTGGTTCGAAAGATTAATCCGACCAGATGCGACGTCACGTTGCCCTCTGAATCCGTTAAAGGTTTGCCGTCAGGCATTCTGATCAAGGCTAGAAACTGGTACAGATACGTGCTGGCATCCACGGCGAAGCTTCTACCAGTAAAGTCTTCCAAACCTGAAATCCGCTTCACAACAATAGGCGTTAGGTTTATTCCCATAATATCCACGAAGAAGTAAGCTCAGCGAGAATTTCAGTTTTTCGCGCGATAAGCAATCTATCCGGACAACTACCGAGAACCGGGGATATCTCCCGTACAGCCCTTTTTTCCTGAGATCCAGAAAACGTGTATGTAATGCCTACAACTCATTCTTCCTGCAAGGCCAGTTCACTTTTCGAGTATTTCTGATTGGTCATCTTCTTGATTTTCAGGAATTTTTCTATACCTTTCTCAGTTTCTTTCTCGTAGATGTCGATTTCTCCTTCGAAAAGATCCAGAATTGCGCGGACCTCTTGTGGAGAGTGCATTCCGGGATCCATTACCGCGAGGGTAGTGAACTCTCTGGATTTCAGCTCAGGAATGAGTGCATTTAGCCATCTTCTGGTTTGAACAGCATGATGCTGGAGTAAGATATCTGAAACGATTTCGATGCAAATCCTTCTTGTCCTCTTAGGTATCCTGTCTAATTTACGAAAGGCTGAGGTTAAGGCGATGTTAATGTTGTTTAGGTTTTCCACACCTTTCAGCTTAGACACATTGGGCAAGCTTTTGATGATTGCGTCTGCTTCAGGGTTACATACGAAAAGATAGAAGTTGGACTGAAAATCCTCCGCAAGACTCTCTATTCCACTCGCCTTTGTGATAATGTGAAATGTGATTTCCCCCTCTTTCGCTCCTGCTTCAAGGAACCTCCTGATCAGCAGGTCTCTTTCGTCACATGAAGGCGAAGCTAAAGTGGCCGCATAGTTTCTTGGTATTCCACCGAACAACAGATCATCAAGATCTGCATATCCAGTAGTAACGTGAGTTGGAAGAACCTCCGAAGCCTCTGCTACAGGTTTAGGCTCAACCATTTGACGCCCAGTTTCTGGGTGAATTATTGACTTAGTTTTTCGGATTTTCTTTTTAGCACCCATTTTTTCGTATATTTCTAGTGCTTGGTTTAGAAGAGAGTAAGCTCTTTCTTTATCACCTTCTGCAATTCTGTCCAGGTGCATTAAGCCGTATTCGTACAGGAGCTCAGCGAACTGGCCTACACACCATTTTTGTGCGTTTAGGGATTTGTATCCTTGAAGACTTTTTTCGAAGTGCTGTATGGACTGTTCCCATTTTTTCTCACTTCTGAAAAACATTGCTTTCAACGCGTCAGTGTTAGCGATAGCCAGTCTGTTTCTTGTTCTTGCTGCATATTCGTAGATTTTCTCAATCAGCTCTTTAGCTTTTCTGATTTCGCCCTTTTTAAGATACAGTCTTGAAAGGGCTGGAAATGCCTCGGTAAGCTGTCTGAGTGTGTCTCCTGTTTTTTCACTGACGCTGTTGCTTTCGTTTAAGTATTTCTCAGCTTCCACATAATCTCCCATTTCCATAAATAGTTCTCCAAGCCATAGAGCAACATGGGAGGATTCCTGCCATTCTCCAGTCTCCTTTGCGATGTCACGGGCTTCCATCAGATACTGAAGACTCTTGTCCCATTCTCCCAACCAATAATAACATACTCCAATACCTCCCATTGTGTAGGAGATGTGAGCGGTGTTCTTCGTTCTCTTATCCAATGCTAGAGTGTCTTCAAACACAGAAACGGCTTTCTCAATCTCTCCCATGAGCACATTGCACCAGGCCTGCCACATTTCCATCCACGGTATCATGGATACGTGACCGACTTTCTTCGCTAGTTCTGATCCTTTCTGAGCGGTTTCGAACGCTTTTTGGAATTCTCCTTCTTGCCAGTAGACATAGACAATGCTGTTGTACAGAAGGATAGCCGGTTCTGTATAGTTGTTTTCGAGAGCTATCCTCATTCCTTGTTCAAAGTATTTTATTGCTTTTTCGAGTTCTCCGGAAAACATACTCAAAATTACCAGATTGGCACAACATCTTGCAAGAACTTCGGGGGCATTTAATTTCTCTGCCAGTTCAAACGTCTTCTGTGCCCAAGTTGAAGCTTCAGCAAGTTCGCCACTTCTCCTAAGCATGTGAGAAATATCTTGATATGAACTGGCTAGTTCTACGCTTTCAGGCTCCTTTTCAAGTATTTCCAAAGCCATGCGATGATGTTCAGAAGCCCTGCCCGTGTCACTAAAAGCATTCCAGAATACGGATGCCATCTTTACATGAAGACCTGCAATGTTTTTCTTATCTTCCAACTGATTCCACAATGTTAACGATTCATTCCAGTACTCTATGCAGGCATCAAATTGTCCAATCCACGCTTTAATGTCGCCGAGCCTCTCCGTTATACGAGCTTTTTCCTCAACCTTGCCTTTCTTTGTCTCAAGAAGTCTAAGTGCATGCTGAAGATAAGAGAAGGCTTCATCGTGAGCGTANNGCGTATATCTTTTGGGCTTTTTCCCCTGCCTTCAAAAAGTAGCCAAGTGCTTTATCTTTGTCTCCACTTTCCAGAAAATGATAGGCAAGCTCCCCCAGATGTTCATCAGTCTTTTCAGCGTACACCTTATCTAAGGCAGACCCTACAACACCGTGAAACTTCTTACGCTTCAGACGGCTCACTTCTTCATACACGACATCTCTCACTATAATGTCAGTAAAAGAATACATGTCCTCTCCACGGACAACACTCTCCTTAATCAATCCTGTTTTGAGCATTTCCTCCAGGATTTCAATTAGCCTATCTTCTCCAATGCCAGTAACCCCTAGCAAAGCCTCAAAAGTGAAGTCTTTTCCAACAAAAGAAGCCATAGTCAGCACGTGTTGACAATCATCATCTAACCGACCAATTCTCGCCCTTATCACGTCTTTGACAGTTTCTGGGAATTCAATCTTTGAAACTTCTCTGATTTTCCATCTGTTCTTCTCACGGAAGATGACTTCCTCTTCCTTTAGAGATTTTATCACTTCTTCAACAAAGAATGGATTGCCTCTTGTCTTTTCATAGATTAGTTTGAAGA
>JABAOC010008960.1_pt2 | contig 11406 bp, 11 predicted proteins | sample 7062161 | NCBI WGS metagenome assembly JABAOC01 (sample SAMN14538625, study PRJNA623070) | marine sediment metagenome | biome: marine biome [ENVO:00000428]; feature: marine pelagic biome [ENVO:01000023]; material: deep marine sediment [ENVO:00002113] | place: India: Gulf of Khambhat ... | reverse complement strand
GGGGATTTGGCAATCCCCTCGGAGCAGAACCAACTATAGGCTCATTTCTGCCTTGGTGTACTAGGGAATCAGCAGAATCTTGGCACTGTCTGTCGCTTTTTTTCCCAGCTCGAAGGCCTCCAGGACATCGCTAATGGGAACTGGTGGGTGATGACCGGAGATAGGTCTACCAGCCGGCGCGACATAAAGGTCAGGGTTTTAGGGAAGAAGTAAGGGCTACCGCTTGAGCCAACAATTTTTGCGCCCTGAAAGATCGTTTTGCCGATTTCAATTGGGATTTTGCGCCCCACACTCTGGCCGATCAGGACGATGCGCCCCCCTTTGGCCACGACGTCTATAGTGGTCTCAAGCGCCCCGTTGCTGCCGGAGCACTCCAAAACCAGTGTCGCCCCTCGGCCGCCCGTGTGGTCCAGCACCTGCTCTATCAAGACCCCACGACCGGGTGAAGACGGGGTGGCAAATCTCCGGCCACCCGTGTGGTCCATCAAATGCTCGACCAAGACCCCGGTCGTTGGATCTATCACCACGTCGGCTCCCAGGTCCCGGGCCATTTGCCGCCGGAACGGTTGTGGCTCAACCACAATGACCGGTGCGCCGGATGCCTTGCAGGTCAGCATAGCAAACAACCCGATTGGGCCAGCGCCAAAGACCACCACCCGGTCGTGGGGCGCTGCGCCCCCACCCGAGCCCCATACACCGTGATACGCAACTGAAAGAGGCTCCACCAAGGCCGCCTCTTCGTAGCTCACATTGTCGGGGATCTTGAATAACCGCTCCTCTTTGGAGACGGTGTATTCGGCCATGCCGCCCGGATACTCCCACGAGAAGCCGTACAGCTCGAAGTCGGGGCACATATTGGGGTCCAGGCCATCTTTGCAATTGGGGCATACACGGCACTTGATGGGCACCTCGGCGACGACCCGATCACCCACTGACAATGTTTTAACGTCCTCGCCCACCTCCACAACTTCCCCCGCCCATTCGTGGCCGGGGATGAAGGGAAAGGTGCCTTCGGTGTTGGTGCCCTCCCACATGTGCACATCCGTGCCACACACGCCAGCAGCCTTGACACGGATGAGCGCCTCATCCTCTGCCGGCCGGGGGTCTGGAAGATCTTCCAGTCTCAGGTCGTGAACACCACGCAATACCGCGGCTTTCATCGCTCGACACCTCCTCGAGATTTGGCGCAGTCCCCCATTCTCTACACTCTCAAAACGTCAGGACGTGTAAAAGGACAACATCCTGCTTTTCAGACGGATGCCCGATTCTTCATTAGGCTCTTTGGGGTTCATACCAAGAGAGCTGATTTGACGAGGGTTCATAATATCAGTACCCGCATGTATCAAATCAATGACGAGTGGGCGAATTACGCCCAACGATTGGAAAAAGACTTTGAGATGAAAAAACGTGGTGCTACCGAAGACGGTTTCAAGAATGGGTAGTGTTCCATTCAGCGATGGCATCGAACATAGCTACAATGTTTTCGGGGGGCACATCGGCCTGAATATTGTGAACTTGTTGAAACACAAATCCACCTCTTGGGGCCAACGTGTCTAGATTTCTCAACACGTTTTCTCGAACCTCCTCAGGGGTACCATGCGGAAGCACTCGGCGCGTATCACACCCGCCCCCCCAAAGGACGAGGCGGTCTCCGAATTCAGCCTTCAGGTGCACAGGTTCCATACCCATAGTGTTAGTCTGAACTGGGTTCACCGCGTCCAAGCCTGCGTCCAGCATATCGGGTAGTAACTCTACAATGCTTCCACAGCAATGCAACAAGACTTTTACCGGCGCCAATTCCTTGGCATACTGCCATAGCTGTTTATGGCGGTACTTGAAGAACTCCCGGAACATTTGTGGCGAGATTTGGGGGCCTGTTTGCATTCCATAATCATCGCTGAATAGAACTATATCAATGTATGGTCCAACTGCTTCTAGGTAAAGCTCCAGGTTCCGCATATAAATATCCACCGATCTATCGAGAAATCGATGGATCAGATCAGGTTCAGTTGCAAGCCGCGTTAAATAGTTATCCATGCGGAAGAGCTGCTGCCCCCCTTCAAACAGTGACCCTCCGAATAGCCCGATGATGGCTCGTGACGTACCCTCTCTGAAGCGCCTGGCACCCTCTGAAAGAAAACAGAGTCCCTCCTCATCGTAGTTCACAGGGCCGGGCGGGGCGGCCAGCGCCGACCACATGTTATAGTCCTGCATTGTCTCCAGATGATCCAGCTTGTCCTCCGGATTCTCCATCAGTGGGAAAGATACTTGGTCAAAGTAAAGCATTCCTTGCTTTTGAACGGCGATCGGAGTCCCGTCTGAAGCCTTAATCACCCAGTGGTTGTTTTCATGGACTGGATGGATCCAACGTGGTATCAAGCATTCCGTGCCATCAGGCAAGACCCAAGACTTCCAATCTGAGTCATCCTGGCAAAAACCTCGTCCAAGCTCGATGCAGTCAATGTTAAATCGCTGTAGGACATCATCATCGATGACAGCAAGCTGCTGAGGCATATCGTATACTTTTGGCAACTGCTTTGGCAAACCTAAGTACTCACGCAGTCGCACATACGCGATGGCCATAATACCGCTAGACCGATGCCCTCCGAAATCAACCACCACCCGGTCTGGCTGCACAAAGTTCATAGATTGTAGAACCCGTTCTCGCGAATTCGTCACTCCATCCTCCTCAATAGAAATTACAGAAGGTCACAAATTCTCAGCTTCGTCACGAGCAATCTGGACCCAGCGTAGCACACGACTGGGGTCATTTCTAATAGTGTGGTTGTCCTTCATAATGACTTCGACACGGCACTCCCTGGTAATCTGGAGTGCCTCCCGCAGCTCAGTTCGGATTCGCTCCTCGTCAAAGGCGTCCATGGCTAAATCTGTAGGGCTGGGCTTCAGCGAAAAAATGTAGCGGCCACCAAGTACCTCTGCCATCTTGGCCCAATCCGCCCAGGGAGACATTGAAACCCGGCGTAGATTGGGAATCTGCGCCACCACATTCCAGCGTTTGTCCAACGGCTCACAGCAGCCGTAGCAGTTCAGCCCAAAACGCTCCAGAATCGGCAGTTGATAGGGGAAGATAAATTCAGCAAACATATCCGGTGAGATACCAACCGTTTCCTGGCTTTCGGCAAAACCCCACATATCGCAGCAGCGAACCTTGCCATCGAAGTCTGGTTTTGGCAATTCTTCCGACCAGCCCAATCCCCCCGAGCCGACATACGTTCCGTCATCGTTGCGACTCAGCAATCCTTCCTCTTCCAGATAATCGAGCATAGCCAGCGTCCCATCACGCAGAATGGTCATTAGGCGATGCACCAGGTCAGGGTTATCGACCATATCGAACATAATCTGCTGCAAACCACGTAGCTCCACCAAGGTGCGCGTCATACCCAGCGACCACCACCAAAGCGTTTTGATACGAACCGTCAACAAGTCCCCCAATATCTTGTCGGCCAATTCTGCCAATCGATGGGTCGTACCATAATCGACCCTGATCGCTGGGGGGTGTAGGTTCTCCAAATCCGCTTCCGATGTAACGGGCGACTCCCAGCGGAACGCTCCGCCGTCCTCGCCGCCAATCCTGGTTTCTCTCAAGCCCCAATCAATGCCAGTATGGATGTGAGGGACATCGAAATAGGGCTCGATGGTATAGTCATCTCCCATCTCCACGCCCCAAAATCTCTCCTTGCGCAGGTGCATCTCCCACTGGCGGGCCAGTGTCCCCTGACACGTTATTTGATCAGCCGTGATAATCTCATTCCAACCATACTCAGGATCACAGAAAATCAGCGGACGGGTAGGCTCGAGGGCATTGTGCCGGCACCAAAGCTCACGCTTTTTATCTTCGATGGGTCGCGCAGCCAAGTCGGCCACCTCGCCAGCCAGACGGCGCAACACTTCACGATCGGCCTTGCTGATGCTCAATTCAGTTGTGTCTAGCAAAGCTTGAAGCGCAACCGCATCCCGTGACTGATCCAGGCTAGCATCCACTGGTTTTTCTTCTATCAATGCCTAACCTCCATGGAGAACCTATGAATTCAGTTCCAGCTATTCAACTTATCGTCAGCTTCTTTCCTTACCCTCTCCTACGCCTACTTCCTCAGGCTGGTGCAGGACAACGAGAGCGCCTACTATATATGGTCTATAACACACGTTACTTATTCCAAGCCCTTGGGGGCCAATTCCCCGATTGAACTCTCCAGTTCGTCCGGCACGTAGGTCCGCTCGCTTTTTGCGGTTGCCGGCAGCGGTGTATCGAACTCGTAATCCGGGTCGGTTTGCTGCCGCCGCCAGGTCTCGCCCATTTCCCGCCACGCTCCCAGGAGGGTACGCGGTTCCGGCATGTCGTCGGCTATCTCTCGGGACAGCTTCTTGAGGTTGTAGCAGGGGACACCGGCGTACATATGGTGCTCAATGTGCCAGTTCATGCGCCAATACAGGAACTCGGCGAGTGGATTAAGCTTCACCGAGCGAGTATTCTTTCGAAAATCAGGGACGTTCGTGCGCAGCCCGCAGTGCTGCGTCATTCCCAAGAAGTAAACCCCCCAGTTCCCGATGAACACGGAAAAGCTGATAATCAGCGGCAGGACCCAGAGTCCAGTGGCGATTGAAACCACCAGCACCGATCCGTGAAAGATGAGCAGAATGCGGGACCACCGTATCGACTTACGGTGTTCTTCTGGCTGATCGGTGTGCAGGGCCTGAACCCATTCGTTGAAGGGAATGTCTGTCGAGCCAACGCCCCCAAAGGCGCCCCTGATGGTGACAAGGATTGTTGAAACAAGTCCGCCCTTGCTGAAGGTGCGTCCTGGTTGGGTGAACAAATTCACCGTAAACAGTTGCAGAAGAAGAGACCATCCCAAGGTCGGGTTGAGGGGCAGCAAGTTTTCACGATCCCCCTCGGGATACAGCGTGTAGCGGTGGTGATAGGTATGGCTGCTGGCATAGTCGAAGTGATCCCACCAGCCCAAGAGGCTGAACAGGTACAGAAAGAATTTGTTCAGCCGCTTTGTGCGGAACACGCTACCGTGACCGAGCTCGTGCGGGGCTATACCGACAAAGAAGCTTGCGACCGTCCCATGGACGAAAAGCGCGAGGGCGAATCCAAGCCAGCTTTGCTGCCACCAAAAGAGATACACCAGGGTCCCCGTGAAAGCGAACAAGACCAGGTGCCCCCCAGCCTGAAACCATCCCTGTAAGTCGCTTCGTTTCGAAAGCTCACGCAGCTTCGCGTGTTCGATGGGAGATCGATACCACTTGACCCGGAGGTTCTTGCGTACTTCAGCAAGCGGTTGGTAGTTCACGCTATCTTCTCCTTTCTCAATACTCAACCATTCTCCAATCGATGCCTTCAACGTCCATTCTGAGATCGTGGGCCTTGTTCCGGTCGGATGACCTGCTTATCGTCTCGAAGCCACAATACTCAGTAGTGAATTCCTTGGTCTGTGGCTCGCCGAAAAGCGGATCGTACGGAACGTAGAGCGAACCGAACAGGAACGCACCAGCACTCTTTTGTATCGGCGCAAATGGGAGCTGATCTGCTTCCCAGAAGCTACTGGACGGTGCTTCGCCTTAGGGATTTCTCACTGTCGTTCGAAATGACTTGGGTGGCTATGCCAACGGCCCGCCTGACACGCTCGCGACTCTCCATAGCAAGTTGTCCCACGGGTAACCCCCCACTCAGGACTCACGTGCACCCGTAATCAGGTCGGAGATGTCATCGAAAGAGACCTCTCCCCTATCATAAGTGCCAACCTTTTTACCGTGGCGGATAATCGTGTAGCGATCCGCAACCGCCATGACGTGGTGAACGTTATGAGTGATAAAAATAACAGACAGGCCGCCCGCTTTTGCATTCAGTGTATATTCCAATACCTTGCGAGATTCTGCAACTGACAATGCTGAGGTGGGCTCATCCAGGATGAGCAACTTTACGCCAAAATGAACGGCTCGGCCGATGGCAATCGATTGGCGTTCACCACCAGAGAGTTTGGCGACTTTCTCACGCGCTGAGCGTATTTCGATACCAACGTCTGCCAGCGACTGACGGGTTTGTGTCGCGATGGTTTGCATATCCAGCAATTTGATCGGGCCGAGCCGAGCCATGGGCTCGCGTCCCAAAAAGAAATTGCGTCCGATGCTCATCGAATCGACCAGCGCTAGATCCTGGTACACCGTTTCAATGCCCAGGGCGCGGGCATCGTGAGGGTTTCGAATCTCCACTGGGATCCCGTCAAAGAAAACCTGTCCACCGGTTGGGGTGTGGACCCCGGTCAAGATCTTAATCAGGGTCGACTTTCCGGCGCCATTGTCTCCAAGTAGGGCCATAACCTCCTGGGGCTTGACCTCAAAATCTACGCCGTCCAGCGCGGTGACGCGCCCGAAGCGTTTGACAATACTCTCCATCAATACCAAAGGCGCGTCATTTCCATTGCTGTTTGCCATAGGTGCTTAATCCTCCGTTTTTCNNGCAGCCCTCAACTATCACAAGCGACCACGCAGCCGCTCGTTGAGTATAGCAGCGCCTATGATAGCCACACCGACAATCGCCTCAAAATTGTCGGAGGGTAGGCCAAGCAGGACTACGCCGGTGCGTAACATATTGATGAGCAAAATACCCACTAACCCACCTATGATGCTACCGACGCCGCCCGTCAGCACCGTTCCCCCTGCGACTGCAGAGGCGATGGACGTCAGTTCCAGACCGCTGCCGGTGGCCACAAACACGGTGAAGAACTGGCTGAATGTCATCACGCCGGCCAGGCCAGACAGGATTCCAGTGATTGTAAAGCAAATGACCTTGACGCGTTTGGTGTTCACGCCTTGCGATACCGCCGCCCCCGGATTGCCACCGATGGCGAAAACGTGATTGCCAAAAGCGGTGCGGGTCAGCAAAAAATGAACTAAAAGGCCCAAGAGAATTGCCCACACCGTGACCGTCCGAAAATTGGCCCGAGTGAAGAACTGGTTTACGATGTCGAGGCGGCCGTTAAAAAGACTGTATATGGGCAACTTATCCGTGGTTTGCAGCATCAGTCCACCGGACAACAGCCACACCGCTGCTCGATAAATCGAGCGTGTCCCCAAGGTGACGATGAAGGACGGAATTCCAGTCCATATGGTGAGCAGGCCGTTGATGGCCCCCAATGCACCAGCTACCAACAGCGCCAAACCGAAAGCTACAACAGGGGACCCACCATCCAGCATTATGCTTGCAAATATAAGTCCCCCCATAGCCATGATAGCTCCGACGGACAGATCAAACTCGCCGGCAATCATCAGTAGAGTAACCCCGATTACGACGATGGCGTTGATAGATGCCGAACTTACGAAGCCGGACGCCGTCCGCATTGTGGCAAAATGGGGGACGAACAAGGAAAAAAGAACGAGACCTGCAGCTAGCGTTATCAGTGGCGGTACTAGAGGCGAGTCACCCAGGAAACCGAGTCTTTCCCGTTTGTCGTTCGTAACTTCTTTGTCGATCGTGGTAAGACCCAACGTATCTCCTCCTGCTCGAAACGTGGATGATAGAATGGGAAGGGTTTCCCCTTCCCATTCCATAAACGAAACCGACATCGCTAGCGGAAAGTGCCCGCGTTTTCCTCCACGATCGCTATGTTACCTTGGTCAATAAAGCCGGGGCCGGTGGCAGTGATCTCGGTAGGCGGGAAGAGACCGTAGCGCTTGATCCAAGACAGCCACTGTACAACCGTGTAACCCTGTACATAGGGTTGCTGGTCAATGGCGAAATCGGTCACCCCCTCTTTGATCTTGGCCGCGATCTCAGGACCCAGGTCGAAAGTGCCGTGATAGATGTCCCCCATTTCTAAACCCGCGTTATCCATAAAGGCGTAGAATGGATTGGCGCCGTTCGGCCCCAGGGTCAGCCACACGTCGACGTCAGGGTTGGCGGTGAAGTAATCGTCCATGATGGTGGCAGATTCGGCTGGGTCGTTAGTGATCGCCAAGACTTCTGACTCGAGACCTGCTTCGGTCAGAGCATCAGCAAATCCCGCGCAGCGGGCATCGAGTCCGACGTGGCCAACCGCCTGGTTGACGCAGACGCCGCGGGTTCCACCGTGAGCTGCAACCAATCTGCGGCCACCTTGCAGGCCGCCCTGGTATTCATCCTGGCCAATGTACGTGATGTACGGGATACGCTCCTCACGAGGCCTCCAATCGGCAGCGTTGTAAGCGATAACCGGGACCCCGCTTTCGATGGCCCGCAGCATCGGCTCCTCGAACAGCACCCCGTCGGTCACAGTCACTCCCAGGCCGTCCGGATTGGCGGCCAGGGCTTTGTCGATGTCTTGAGCCGTCCGTTCCGGATCGAATTCAGGCGGCGAGATAATCGTCAGATTGACACCCAGGTCGCGCGCCGCGTCCTTATTACCCTGCTCAACAACACACCAGAACGCGTCCCAGGCGCAAGCCCCGTGCGACACCAGGATAACGTCCACTGGCTCGCGATCATCTTGAACGGCCGGCTCGGCGGCCGCCTCTTCGGCTTCCTCCGCTACCTCCTCTTCGACTGCTTCTGCTGCTGGCTCTTCGACTGCTTCCTCTTCTACCACTGGCTGGGGGGGAGGAGTAGGTGCGACACAACTGGCGGAAATCAGAGCGAAGACGGTCACTAGAACAAATAGTAAGAGATGCTTCTTCATCGTTTTTCTCTCCTTATGGCAAGCATAAAAAATCGGTCGGCCAAATTGACAATCTACCGTACGGTGCCATACCTCCTCTCCTAGTTGTTTGAGCCTTTCAGCTCAAAAATTGGCCACAGTTCACCAATTCATACTTGTACTATCAAATGATTTGATCACCCCCTTCTACTTCAATTTGATTTCTTCTAGTGCTCTGTCAAGGCTGAATTGACAACCGATTGTGGTACCTTTGGCGCTTGTTCTTACCGGTCAAATTACGGTTGACAGAGTACTAACCTATCTTATTCAGCGTTTAAGATAGGTGTTGAAGACCACAGATACAATGACCATGACGCCTACTACCCCTCGGAACACTTCGTTCGGCACCCCCATCAACACCAACCCCTGCTCTAGCATAGACAAAAGCAACATGCCCAGAGCAGCGCCTACGATGGTGCCGGACCCGCCCGCAAGCGAGACGCCACCGATTACGGCGGCAGCCACGGCAGTCAATTCCAGGCCCTGACCGATCAATTCGTTCATGGCTGACCTTTGAGCGAACAGGATTACGCCAGCCAATCCGGCGAAGAAGCTTGACTGTACAAAATTGATCAGCTTGATTCTTTTTACGTTTACGCCTTGCGACAGGGCTGCGCCTGGATTGCCACCGACGGCAAACGTCCAGTTGCCGTGTCGGGTGCGCATCAAAACCACTGACATCACGATGACCAATCCGATGAACCACAGGCTTGAGACTCTGAAGTTACCGGCAGGCTCAGACAATTCGTTAAGGGGCGTTATGTAACCGTTCAAGAACGTAAACAACACGGGCTTGGTTTCTGGGGTGTAGGCAGTACTTTGCCCACCACCCATAACGCGGACGATGCCCCGATAGGCCAGCAAGGTTCCTAAGGTTGCAATAAAGGACGGAATCCCAGTCAGAACCACAATCAAGCCGTTGATGAGCCCTAAGAACGCCGATACTGCCAAAGCCAACAGCATCCCCAGCAGCGGATGGACACCGGCCAGCAGACTCAGCAGATACACATAGCCCGCCACCGCCAGGACTGAGCCGACTGACAGATCGAATTCGCCGGATATCATCAGGAATGCGACCCCTACGACCACAATGCCGAATATGCTGGCAAAGGTCAAGATGTTGGAAAGGGCGAAGACGGTTAGGAAGTTCGGAGCGGCGACGGCAAAGAAGATGAACACCGCCAATAATGTGACAAGGGCTACGATTTCTGGGGATTCACCTAGACTTTCGCGTAGGTGCATAAGTCTGTCTATGGCCGGTCTCTCAGATCGCCCGGCAGTTGCAGCACTCAAATTGCTTCTCCTTTCGTGTCACGAGCCTCCGGATGCAGTTGAGACGGATTCAGATGTTCGGATCAGTAATCATCTTCGCCAGGTGATTGCGCCAGGTCTGCATAACTCTTTAGCAGACGTAGTGACTCATTCGTGAATTGCCTCACCTCGGCCAACCAGCCTTCTCCCTTTACCGGCGTGAACGGATCTGGGCCGGTCGCGGTGCACTCGAGAATTACATCACCGCTGTAACCCACCCGCCGCAAAGCCCGGATCTGTGCCAGAAAATCAGTATGGCCACGACCTACTGCCTGGCGGTTGGAGTCGGCAGCATGGAACAAAAAGAGGCGTCCTCCTGCGTCCAATATAGCTCCGACAGGATCCGCCTCTTCAATGTTCATATGATAAGCATCCAACAAAATGCCAACGTTGGGGACACCCACTTCCTCAACGAACTCCACTGCCTGGACTGCTGTGTTGAGAAGATGAGACTCATAGCGATTGAGTACTTCCATCGCCAGGCGCAGGTTCAATTCCTCCGCCCGGGTAGCGATGTGCCGCACCCCGGTGATAAAATGCCGATACTCCTCCCCGTACCCGGCCAGGGCTCGAATCCGGCCGACCGCACCGTGACAACTTACCATTGGAGCATCTACGGCTGCGGCGAAATCGAGCAAGTGCAGATAGTAGTCTACCGCCTCCTTTCTGACCTGGGCATCGGGGTGAGCCAAGTCTACGTCCTCCGGCGTTAGAGAGAGGACGGTCAAACCATGGTCGCCCAGAATGTTATTGACCTCGTCAGCTTGATATCGCCGGAGGCCACCCGCTAGCTCAACCCCGTCAAACCCAGCCTCGGCCAGAAAAACTGCCGTGGACACCAGATCTTCAGCGCCGAAAATCCAGTTGCAGACCCCGTACTTCATCGCACCTTCCTTCCAGTATTAAAGCAAGTGGGCTTCAAAAAGAAAATCCAAATTAATTGATGCGCTTCAGGTACACTATTACCCTGATTCGTTTCAGGTCTGGCAGATTCTTCCTATGTTATTTGTCGAGTAGAGGCCAATCAATTATGTAATCTACTAAAATGGGATGATGTGACAGTAATAGAGGCAATACTATAGTGGTAATCGATCCAACTTGTTGCTGAGCCACAACCACAGATATACGCAACAATTAGATATCACGGAAAATCTTGCACACGTGTGCAATAAGTATACCACAAACATCGGAATAAGTCAAGGGGTTTTGAGCAAATTCTTGCACACGTGTGCAAGGAGAAAACAACAAGGTCTGAAAGCCAAGGAACTAGAGATATCTGTTATCACCCACCCCAAAAACCGAATGGGGAACCAGGACCAAGGATAGGCCGCCCAGTCGCCTGATTCCCCGATTCCCCTAGCTAAGGATTGGGAATTAAATAACTTCCTCAAATGCAAGCGAA
>JABAOC010006067.1_pt1 | contig 11406 bp, 9 predicted proteins | sample 7062161 | NCBI WGS metagenome assembly JABAOC01 (sample SAMN14538625, study PRJNA623070) | marine sediment metagenome | biome: marine biome [ENVO:00000428]; feature: marine pelagic biome [ENVO:01000023]; material: deep marine sediment [ENVO:00002113] | place: India: Gulf of Khambhat ... | reverse complement strand
TGTTAAATCCCATAAAACGTCAACAAGTTCGTTCGATCCGCTATTGCGTTTGGCACTAGCAGGATTTCTCTTATCTGGCTTTGCGGCTTTGGCTTATGAAGTCCTTTGGACAAGGGTGCTTGTATATCTGTTTTCCACTTCTACATACGCTTTTACTATAATGCTAATATCTTTTTTAATTGGTATTGCTTTAGGAAGTTTTATCTTTGGCCGCTTTGTAGATAAAATTAAAAATTTGGTCCTTTCATTTGGGATTGTAGAAATAGGTATTGGTATTTGTGGAGTTATTTCAGTTATCTTATTAGGGAATTCATTAGAGATTAATAAGTATCTGGAAAAATTGTTTAGATTGGAAAGTTGGTGGAATTGGAATTTAATCCGTTTTACAGAAGCATTTTTAATCATGCTCGTTCCCACAATATTAATGGGAGCAACGTTTCCGATAATTATTAAAATCTGCACAAGGAATTTAAGAAAATTAGGTTTAAATATCGGTACTCTTTATAGCTTCAATACTATCGGAGGCGTATTGGGATCGTTCATTGCTGGTTTTATTCTTATGCCAATAATTGGAACTCAAGCAAGTATTTATCTTATTGCTTTTCTAAATATTCTTTTAGGTATAATTTTCCTTTTTTATTCTCCTGTTGTTAAAAGAAGCAATAAAATTGCTATTTCAGGTTTGCTTATCGCCTTTTTCTTGTTTTTGGTATTCTTAGTCATTCCGAATCGAATTTTTTATGATGCATATAATATTGTAGAACAGGGAAGTAAAATAATTTTTTGCAATGAGGGAGTTACAGCAACAGTTACTGTGCATCAATATCCTGATCACAAAGTGATATCAGTTAATGGGGTAAATGTTGCCGGAACTGACTTTATGTTACGAACCACTCAAAAATTACAAGGACATATTCCATTACTTTTACATCCAAATCCCAAGCAGGTACTTCAAATTGGATTTGGTACTGGCGAAACCAGCCGCGCAGTTTTAACATATAATGTAGCAAAATTAGATGCGGTTGAGCTTTGTTCTGATGTAATGTCTGCAAATGAATATTTTATCGAAATTAATGACAATGTATATTATAAACCGAGGTTCAATCCAATTATCATGGATGGAAAAAATTATGCCCTTTTGACAGACAAAAAATATGATATTATCATGAATGATTCTATCCATCCTAATGCTATGAGTAATTCAAGTCTCTATTCCATGGATTATTTCAAATATTGTCGCGAAAGATTGAAAGATGATGGAATCATGTCCAGTTGGTTCCCTCTGTTTGGATTAAAAGATGAGGACTTCAGAATCCTCATAAAAAGTTTTATGGCTGTATTTCCTCATTCCACCCTATGGATAGCCAACAATTGCCTGAATCGGCACGCCCAATTAGTCGGCTGGAAAAAGGATGAGAGATTTGAAATTAATTTTGAAGTTTTAAAAGAAAGATTTGAATACGCTGAAACGAAAAAGGATTTTCAAAGCATAAATATCAATAATATTTTTGAGTTTCTGGATTGTTTTGTATCCGATGAAGAGGCTCTAAAAAGATTTACTGAAGATGTGCCTTTAAATACTGATGAACATCCTGTACTTGAATTTTCAGCACCAAAGACAATTGGTGATGACTTTATTATCTGGGCTAATAATTTAGATAATATTCTCAAACATCGTAAGCCTGTTTATTCCTTATTACATAATATCGAACCTGCAGAAGAACAATTAAAAAATAAGCTTGATGCTTATTTTGAGGGGTCAACACATATTTGGAAAGGTCATATATCGGAACTTAGGCAAAATAGTTATCAAGCGCAACAAGAGTATCTCCTTGCTAAGAAAATTAATCCTGACGATTCTGATGTAGAGCATTTACTTCTATCTTTATTGGGTCGCAAAGAAAAATTCGAAACTAGAATTTCTAGGGGGATAACAAATATTGATGATTATAATAAATTGGGATTGCGATATCTATCCGAAGGAAAAATCGATCAAGCAATAATTGTATTTTATGATGCGTTAAAATTAGATCAAAAAAATTCAGTTATTCATAGTAATCTTGGATTAGCTTATCTTTATAATAAGGATTATGATTCTGCCATAGACTACTTTAATAAAGCTGTCTCCTTTAATTCCCGGAATATTGAAGCTCATTATAATTTGGGCTTAGCCTATATAATGGGGAACCATCAAACAGAAAAAGCAATTGAACATTGGGAGAAAACACTCGAAATTGATCCCAAATATGTAGGTGCGCTTTACAATTTAGGCTTAGTTTATTTTAATAAAAAACAATTTAATAAAGCTATTATTTTTTTAGAGAGAATATTAGAAATTCAACCTCAAAATAAACGAGCTAAGAACTTATTGGATAATGCCTTGCAAAAAACTCGGGATCAAAAATAGAAGTATAAATTGGACAATCAAATATTAGAATTGGAAAAATAATTTTTTATTAAATTTAAATCCTTCTTAAGCATCATATATTTCGTAAATTTTAGGGACAGTACCTAAATTATTAATCATACCCTTCTGCGGAAATTCTTTTTCTTTGGGTTTAATCTAAGGAGAATCAAATGTTAATACCCTTTACAAAAGGTTACATCCAAATATACACTGGAACCGGCAAAGGGAAAACAACGGCAGCCTTGGGACTTGCGTTACGTGCTGCTGGACATGGGTTGCGAACTTATTTTGCCCAATTTATGAAAGGTCAGGCCTATGGTGAAATTACCAGCGTTCGCTTGATACCTGAAATTACCATTGAACAATTCGGTAAAGATACTTTTATTCATATCGATCATGTTACACCAGAGGATACCCAAATGGCTAGTCAGGGACTGGAAAAATCTGCTCAAGCAATGATGTCTGGAAAATATCAAATAATTATCTTAGATGAAATTAATGTTGCAATTCATTTCAAATTACTCACTCTTACTCAAGTCCTCAATTTTCTTTGCCAAAAACCACCTGCAATAGAACTTGTCCTTACGGGTCGTTGTGCTCCATTGGAACTGATTGAGAAGGCCGATTTGGTTACTGAAATGGTAGAAGTTAAGCATTACTATCAAAAAAATGTTAAGGCTCGTGATGGCATTGAGCGATAATTTTTTATGCCCTCATTTTTCAGGGTAATTCGAAGTCATATTTAACGGATGCTTACTAACTCTAATCTGCTCCAAAAGTATTGAGTAATAGACTATCGAAAACTTCGTTTAAAATTTTTTACTTGATTTTTTCATGAAAAATAAGTATATACTTTTGATGTAAAAAAATTATATCGTTAATTCATAGAGGTCTTTTCAATAATTCACTTGATCTACCAAAAAATATGCCCGAATAATGTATTAGCCATTTGTAATTATATAATTTATTTCGATGATTCTTTATGTCATTATTAAATCCAGGATCTACTCGTATCGTACTTGCATCTCAATCACCACGACGAATTGAATTACTAAAAAAAATTATCCCTGATTTTGAAATTAAAGCTAGCGCTATTGAAGAAAGCAATAACGGTATAAGAAATCCCTGGAAATTAGTTGTAGAACTATCTCGACAAAAAGCAGAAAATGTCGCCCAACAAATCTTTGATGGGATAATTATCGGCGCAGATTCGATAGTCGTCCGGGATGGAAAAATTCTTGGGAAGCCTAAAGATGAAGATGATAGTTTTAAGATGCTTAAATTGCTCAGTGGCAAAATTCATCAGGTTTTTACAGGTTTCACTATCATTAAAAAGCCACAGTTCATCGTTATATCGGATTATGAGGTAACTCATGTTAAATTTCGTGAAATTGATACATGGGAGATTGAAAAATATATTGAATCAGGGCAACCACTTGATAAGGCCGGTTCCTATGGTATTCAAGATGATGGCGCTGTATTTGTGGAATCTATCAATGGGTGTTATTACAATGTAGTTGGTTTGCCAATTGCAAAGCTTTTCCTTGCATTAAAGAAATTGTTGAGAAATAAGTTATCATCACCTGATATTTTTTAATGAATGTTCATAATTTTATTCTCTAGGTGGCTCAAGACACGCCTAACATAGTTAATATTATCCGTTAGGAGGATGTAAAAAATTGAGAGAAGAAGAATTAGTGCAACTAGGAGAGAAGCTTCAAAAAGCGAGAGAATCAAAAAAAATTGATCTAAAACAGATCGCTGATCGTACTAAAATAAATATTAATTTTTTAAAAGATATGGAAGCTGGGAAGTTCAGTTTTTTACCTGAACTCTACGTTCGTAATTTTTTAAAGCTATACTTACAACAGTTAGGTGAAGACGCATCAGGTTTGCTTGGAGAATATGATTCCATTACAACAAAAGAAGAAGAACTGGATATTACTGTTGTCACTGAGGATGATTTAAAAAATATTAAAGCTTCCAAGCAATTACGCAGCCAATTTTTAACACTAATTGAAAAAATTAAGCCTTACATTCGTCAGATGAATTTCATCTGGCTAGGTATTGGTGGTGTAATTGTCATATTGGTTATTTATTCTTTGATTAAAGGCGGAAGTAATCAAAAAATTATTAGTGCTGGCTCCACAGGCAAAACAATACGAGAAGTTCCAAAAAATTCAATGGATACTTCTTCATCGCTGTTTGTAAATAAAATATTTAGCAAAAAGGATTTGACCCTGGAATTAAAAGCACTTGAAAGAACTTGGCTGCAAATCAGTGTTGATGATTCTGTTGCACAAGAACATATATTTGACAGTGGGATGACACATTCCTGGCATGCTAAAGATAAATTTAAACTTCTTATCGGAAACGCAGCAGGAATTCGTTTATTCCTGAATGGTAAGGATCTTGGTTCTCTTGGTAAGACGGGGCAAGTCATTCAGATCGATTTAAATGTGGACGCTATCCAGAATAGTTCTTTATAAAAGTGAGTTGAAAAAATGAAGAAAAAATATATTTATTATTGGGGATTAGGGATTTTATTATTCACTTCCTGTACTCTCATGTGTCATCACCAATCCAGGAAGAGCGCTCACCATCCTCCCTCAAAACCTGTCTTTACAGGTTGGTTAACAGAACAACAACTTTTAAGTCAAATCCAGGAATATCAATTGGAAAAAGAGAGGTATCAGCCTGATCCTCAAACCCTTGAAATATTAAAAGAAATCTCAACTAATATTCAAATTCTGGTATTTTTAGGAACCTGGTGCCCTGATTCTCAACGTGAAGTACCACGATTTTTAAAGATATTTGATTTAATACAAAACTCTCATATTAGCTTTAAACTTTTTGGATTGGATCGCACAAAAAAAGACCCTGAGGGACTGGCTGAAAATCATCAACTAGAATTTGTTCCAACATTTATCGTCCTTCAAAATGACACAGAACTAGATCGAATTGTTGAACGACCAATGGTAAGTATTGAACAGGATTTGGTAGATATCCTCGCTTCTGGGGGTGTGAAAAAATAAAATGAAATTTTGTTTTATTAGAATCTGAATAAAAACTACGGAAGAATGATTTTAAAGATGGTAACTAATTTTTTCTCACCTCATCAGTGAAGTAAAGAAACGGAACCGATGATTCATACAGAGATTAAAAACATTTATCTGATTGCAATTTGTGGTACAGCAATGGGGTCGCTGGCAGCAATGTTAAAATCGCAGGGCTATCATGTCATAGGTTCTGATAGCCACGCTTACCCTCCAATGAGCGCATTTTTAGATTCGCAAGGAATTAAAGTCTTCGAAGGATTTGATGCCAATCATCTTTCTCCTGCCCCCGACCTTGTCATAATTGGCAATGCGATGTCTCGCGGCAATCCAGAAGTCGAGGCAGTTTTGGAGAGAAAAATCCCCTATACTTCCATGCCAGAGGCTTTGAAAGATTTTTTTATCCAGGGGAAGAATTCTATTGTCATCAGTGGTACGCATGGCAAAACCACTACCAGCTCGATTGTCGCCTGGTTGCTGGAATTTAATGGTAAAGATCCAAGCTTCTTAATTGGTGGTATACCAAAAAATTTTCAGCAAGGATTTAAAGTCGGGAAAAGCAATTTATTTGTTGTTGAGGGTGACGAATATGACTCAGCCTTTTTCGATAAAGCAGCCAAATTTTTCCATTACCTTCCTGATGTGCTGATTATCAATAATATTGAATTCGATCATGCGGATATTTATGAAAACATAGATCAAATTAAATTAGCGTTTCGACGGCTGATTAACCTGGTACCGCGTAATGGATTATTGCTAGCCAACATCGAAGATGTGAATGTCATGGATTTGTCTTCAGCAGCTTTTTCACCAGTACAAACTTTTGGGTTACAGAAAGACGCCTACTGGCAAGCAGACAATATCCAATTTTTCGAGGATCATACCACTTTTAATATCCTTAAGCAGGGTAAATATTTCTGTTCGGCATCTATCCATCTCACGGGTTATCATAACGTTCGCAATATACTTGCAGCCGTTGGCGCAGCTCATTTTTACGACCTTTCTCCTGCACAAATTAGAGATGGATTGCCCCTATTTAGAAACATAATTAAACGTCTGGAAGTAAAAGCTAATATTAACGGGATTACTATTTACGATGATTTTGCCCATCACCCAACTAAAGTCAGTTCAACCATTAGTGGATTGCGATGCCGTTTTCCTGATCGTAAAATCTGGGCCATATTTGAACCGAGGACAGCAACTTCTAAACGTAAAATTATGGAAAATCAATACACCACTGCTTTTGATGAAGCTGACGTCATAATCATTGCTTCGCTTCACTTGCCTCAAAAAGTTAAAACAGAAGAACGCCTCTCAATAGAATCCTTAGTCAATAAAATAAAAAAAAGAGGTCATGAGGCTTATTATTTACCTTCAGTTGTGGAAATTATCGATTTCATAGTCAGCCGAGTAAAACAAGGTGATCAAATTTTAATCATGAGTAATGGAGCTTTTGATAATATACATCAGAAATTAATTAATAAATTACAACAGAACTTGGACTAAATTATTTGACAGCCATGAACAACCGAAAGAAAACGTCTTATAAGGGTAAGCCGAGGGAAAATCCCAGAGTAAGTATGAGCAAGATCGATCGAATTTTGATCGATATTCAACGGAAACTTCGTGACTCTATAGAACCTTATTGTGTGGAGAATCTCAACAGTTTTGAGCGAAAGAGAATCCATAGTTTCTTTGATGATAAGGAAGACTATGAAACCAGAACTTATAGACAGGATGAGAAATTTGTCCTGAAAGTTATTCCTATCGGGAATCTGAAACGTCTTGCCAAAGAACAAACCGAGAAGGTCTTGGAAACGGGAGAGACAGCCGTTCTGCCCTATTTAGGAAATTATGAACGATATATTATTCATAATTATCTTAAAGATTTTGATGGAATTGAAACCAAAAGTGTTGGTGAGGGACTGAACAGACGTCTCGAAATTAAACAGGCGAGATTTGGGAGGTCGTTAAAGAGAATCATAAAAAAAATAAAATTACTATGAAAGCCGCTGTATTGTATGGCAAACGGGACATCAGAGTTCAGGATTTTGAATTAAGAAAACTGAACAAAGGAGAGGTGTTATTAGAAGTCCATGCTTGTGGAGTTTGCGGTACGGATATTCATATTTATGAAGGAGCTGAGGGATCAGTAACGGTCTCTCCACCTGTGATATTGGGTCATGAATTTTCTGGCGAGGTCTGCGAGCTTGCAGATGAAGTCGTAGACATCAGGATAGGGGATAGAGTATGTGTCGACCCAAATATAGTTTGTGGCCAATGCTATTTCTGTCGCCAGGGGAAAGTTCATCTTTGTGAAAGGCTCACCGCCATTGGTGTTACGGTTCATGGTGGTTTTGCTGAATATTGTATTGCGCCAGAAGATCATGTATATAAACTACCCCACAATGTGAGCCATGAAGAAGGAGCCATGAGCGAACCTATTGCTTGTTGTCTGCACGGTATAGACTTATCAGAAATAAAGCCAGGTGATGTCGTACTGATTATCGGTGGTGGAACGATCGGCTTGATTATGCTTCAGCTTGCGAAAATTGCCGGGGCAGCAAAACTCATTATAAGCGAACTGGTGGAAGAGAAAAGGAATTTGGCTTTAGCCTTAGGAGCAGATGTTGCTATTGATCCATTTAGAGAAAATTTTGGCAAAACCATCAAAGAGCATAGCTATGGTGGTGTTGACGTAGCCATTGAATGCATAGGATTAAAAGAGACGATGGAACAGGCTATTCAAGCTGCTTGCAAAGGCGGCACTGTGATGATGTTTGGGCTAACGCCACCTGATTGTGAGATTCCCATTAAACCATTTGATGTGTTCAGACGGGAATTAACCCTTAAATCCTCTTTTATTAATCCATTTACTCAGATCAGAGCAATTGATCTGTTAGGGTCCGGGGCCGTGAGTGTAAAAGAACTTATTTCTGAAATTGTTCCATTGGATAATATAATTGATGGCTTTGAAAAGAAGAATTTCAGGAAAGCAGGAAAGGTTATTGTTAAGCCATAGTTGGTGAGTTATGAGTGGTGTAGTGATGAGTCGTGAATGGTGAAAAGTAACGATCTATCATACATGAATCAAATTTATGATTAAATATTTTAATAAGATGGCAATAACCATCTTTGGCTTCTTCTAAGGAACGCTTCTCAAGTAACCACTCACCACTAACCAATCCACAACTCACCAAAATGTGCAAGAATTTTCTTCTCAAGATATGTAATTACTTGCATAGCTTTAATTTTTTTTAAAAGGTGTTACTATTTAAGATTAATAAATTCAATGGGTTAATTAGTTATAAAATCAATCTAAAAATATGGCATAATATTTGTGAATCTTAGGAACTGAATTTAATACTTGTAAATTCAATGTCAGAATTTTTCAAATTCTTATTTAAGAAGAAAATTTTTAAAAATTTTTTCTATAAAAAAATAATTTGACATAGCTGAATTTTTTATTGCAATTTTAGAAATATTTTTTTAAATTAAGATCGTTTTTAATCATGTCTTATTTTCATCTCATGTCTTTATTCACTAGTCAACTCATTTCTAACTAACTAAATGTTGTTAGGCGATATGTCGAAGATCACTTTTTCACATCACTTACCTAAATCACTAACTTTCAATTAAATATAAAGGAGGTGACTAATTCCAAAATTCAAAAAATTTTCCATTTTATGATTTTAATTATCTTAACACTACAATTATGGGAGGTTTACTTATGAGAAAGTTGAGTTTGCTATTCGTTTTATTTTTGGTTATTGCCTTTGCGACCAGTGTCTTTGGACAAAAATATGCAATTTTAAAACCCACGAATCCTGGAGTTAAAAGTGAAGCGATTCCCATTGACAAGAAAACATATGAGAAATTAAAAAAGAATGAAATCACAGCTCAGGATCTGAGGATTTGGGAAAGTACCCATATGGGTATTTTGGATACTATTAATTATGTCAGTTCTGCTGGCGGAGTAAACTGGGGTACTGGAATGGGCGATACCAATTCAGTCTATTATGACCCACCTGCGGCTTGTTATATTAAATCTGTTGGTATTGTTACTCAGACATGGGGTAATACTCTTCCATCTGGATTTAATTTAATCATCAATAAACCAGCACATGCTTGGGACTTTCCGCTAGAATTATGGGATGGTGATGCTTGCTATACCAGAGATTCGCTTGGCTATAGTACATTGCTTGCTGAAGAAATGTGGGGATTGGGTGGTTTTCCCGTATCATCTATAGAAGGCGAAAGAATATGGACAGATATGATATACTTAGGGGTTGAGCCAGATAATCAAGGAGAACCATTTGTCGTATCAATCATTCCTTATGGACCAGATCCAGCCGAGAATTTGGGTACGGACGCCGGATATGTTGACGAGGGTTCTCCTGGTGATAATCCTGCCAGATTAGCCAAATTCTATCAAGCAGGGCGCGGTGGTCATGATCCTCAATTCGTTGCAAGGCATTATTGTTGTACCTGGCTTATTGTGGTTGAATATTATGAGAATACACCCCCTTCAATTTCAGAATATACTGTTTTACCAAGTACTTATTCAACTGGACCATTCGAAATAAGCGCAACGATTACAGATATTGACGCCAATAATCCCGCCAATGCTGGAGTTGATAAAGCTTTCTTAGTGTGGAAGGTTGAAGGAGTTACTGACTCTGTGCAAATGAGTGGATCAGGGGGAGTATTCACAGGAATGTTACCCGCTTTATCAGGTTTGAGTAAAGTGACTTATTGGATTTCAGCTTTCGATCCACCAGGTCTATATTCAACATCCAGTGCTCGAAGTTTTAGCGTTGTGGAACCTAAAAATCCTCAAGCGGATTTGTTAATGGTATTCCAGGGTAGCGCAGGCGACGTTCACAATCCTGAGTTTTACACGAATGCGTTGGATAAACTCGGCTATATGTATGAGGAATGGGATATTGTTGATAAAAACGGAATCGATGCCTCTGTCATTAGTTACGGTTGGGGCACGATTCTCGTATCCGGTTGGGGCGCCTACACCGTGCCGACTCGAGGATATGAGGGTAATCCTTATGCAGCATTCCTCAACGGTGGTGGTAACTTGTTCTTAAGTGATATGGATTACTTCTTTGGTAATGATGAACCAGCGGATCCCGTCTTTGCGGCTGGTGACTTTGCCTATGACTTTTTCGGTCTGAGTGGTGGTACCAACGATCCAGGTGCACACCTCGATTCGGTGATTACCGGAGTTGCTGACGATCCAATCTCTGGCGATTGGGTAACAACACCGCTGAATCTGAGCTGGTACAGTTATGCGGGTCTACCCGGATACAACTGGATTGATTATATAACTGTTGGCAATGGCACAAAGATCTTCACCGCAGAAAGTGGGAACGATGTGGGGGTTCGCTTGGAAGGCTCGACCTTCAAGACTATATTTTTATCTTTTATGCTAGATGCGGTTGGGGACAGTGTAGCCAGTCCAGACGTGGAAAAGCTACTTGGAAAAGTATTGACTTGGTTCGGAACCTCAACTTCGGTAGAATCTGATGGTGATGGTATTGTTCCTGTAAAATTTAGTTTAGAACAGAACTATCCTAATCCATTCAATCCAGAAACAATGATTACATACAGCATCTCTAAGCCTCTTCATGTAATCCTTTCGGTTTACAATGTGATTGGTCAGAAAGTAGCAGAATTAGTAAATGAATTTCAATCTGCCAGCACTTATCATGTGACCTTTGATGCGAAAGATCTCTCCAGCGGTGTTTACTTCTATCGTCTGGAAGCTGGGGATTACATTAAGACATTGAAGATGATGCTAGTACGTTAATTTTTTTATTAATTCCCGGGTAAGTGATGGTTTTAAGCCGTTGGGGAGGGAATTCCTCTTCAACGGCTTTTTTTCTTAATGTGTATCTATTTATTCAGAGTATTTTGCAATGGAAGCATTAA
>JABAOC010019929.1_pt1 | contig 11408 bp, 12 predicted proteins | sample 7062161 | NCBI WGS metagenome assembly JABAOC01 (sample SAMN14538625, study PRJNA623070) | marine sediment metagenome | biome: marine biome [ENVO:00000428]; feature: marine pelagic biome [ENVO:01000023]; material: deep marine sediment [ENVO:00002113] | place: India: Gulf of Khambhat ... | reverse complement strand
TACGTGACGCCGACCGCTGTTCTATCGGAAAGGGGGATAATAAACGGTGCAAGCTACACAGGTTGAAGGCAGGTCCGGATCGACCATCCGGCAGGTGCTAGGGCCTCTGGCGAGTGTCCCGGGCGTCTTCTGGGCGCTCTTGGGGCTTCTCGTCTTGCTGGGTATTGAGTCTCCAAACTCCATTCAGCCGGCGCACATCTTAGACTTCTCACGGCAGGCGGCGGCGCTGGGTATTGTCGCCATCGGGCAGACCATCGTGATGATCGCCGGCGGCCTCGATTTGTCGGTCGGCGCGACGGTTATCCTCATCGACGTGGTCGCCGCGCAAATGATCGACGGTCGACCTGAGCGAATCATCCCGGTTATCCTATTCTGCCTGTTTCTTGGCCTGCTAATCGGTCTCGTCAATGGCGCGGTGGTCACACGCCTGAGGGTCGCGCCATTCATTGCCACGCTGGGTATGGCTTCTGTGGTACTGGGCGCTGCGTTGGTCTATTCTCAGGGCGCCCCGCGTGGCGGAATCCCGCAGCAAATGCGCTTCTGGGCCACGGGCTTCATAGGCCCCATACCCGCCGCGGCGACGGTGTGGGCGGCCTATGTCGTGTTAATGTTGTTATTGGTGCAGCGCACCGTTTTTGGCCGCTATCTGTACGCGGTCGGGGCCAACCGGATCAGTGCGCGCGTGGCCGGGGTTCGTGTTGAGCTCATAACCGTGCTGTGCTATATGCTGAGCGGTATGTCAGCCGCTATTGGCGGGCTGGTGTTGGCAGCCTATATAGGAGTGGGCACGCTCAAGCTGGGCGATGACTATATGCTCAACTCTATTGCCGCCGCCGTCCTGGGCGGCACCGCATTCGAGGGTGGGCGCGGATCCATCCTGGGCACCGTGGGCGGGTCCTTATTCCTGTATGTGCTGTTCAGCTTGTTGGCAGTAATTGATTTGCCTGTCCTCGGCAAGCTGACCCACGGCGGCAGGCTTATCGCACAGGGCATCATCGTCATCATCGCCGTCGCGCTGTATGCACGCAGCCGTAGCAGGTCTTGACTTCACCATTTGCGGGCTTGAAGGGGGGTGATCGGGTTCGACAAACGAGCATGACCGACGTGGCGGACCATGACTAGATTGGTCGGAAAATTCTTTATAAGGAGGGAAAGGAAAAATGAAAAGCTCTAGACTTACGCCCCTGATCCCATTGCTTGTCATCCTTGCGCTGGTGGCGTCGGCGTGCGCGGGCGCAGTTCCCCCAGCCACCCAGGAGGCGCCGGCGGCAGCGGAGGAGGAACCGGCACCCAGCGAAGGAGAAGCTGTTGAGGAGGGCATGGTAGACACCAGCCAGTTCGCGAAGGAGGGGCCGTATACGATTGGCTTCAGCAACATATCGGTGGTCAACTCGTGGCGTGTGCAGATGGTGCGCGAGTTGGAGTATGAGGCCAGCCAGCATCCAGAGGTGGAGGAGTTGCTCATCACGGATGCGGGCGGGGACATCAACAAGCAGATCGCTGACATCGAGGACCTCCTGGCCAGAGGGGTAGATGCCCTGTTGGTGACGCCCACCTCCCCGGAGGCGCTGGTGCCAGTGGTCGAGAGGGCATTGGATGAGGACATCCCGGTGATTGTCTTCAATAGCGCACTGGCGGGCAACATCGAGACCGCCTTTGTGGGGACGGACGAGGTAGAGTTTGGGTACGTCATCAGCAAGTGGTTGATGGATCAACTCAACTGTGAGGGGAACATCATCGCTCTGGATGGCATTGCTGGTAACTCGATCTCCGAGGATCGTTTCCACGGCCTGGAGACGGCAATAGAGGAATGCCCCGATCCAAGCCAGGTGACCATCTTGAGCCGCGAGCCGGCCGACTGGGCACGGGACAAAGGCAAGATTGCGACCGAGAAAGCCCTGGCTGCCTATCCCGAAATCGATGGCGTCTGGAGCCAGGGAGGTGCCATGACCCAAGGAGCGATCGAGGCCTTCCAGGCCGCCAACCGGCCGCTGGTGCCCATGACGGGTGAGGACAACAACGGCTTCATGAAGATGTGGAAGGAACTGGCGCCTGAGGGCTTCCAGGGTATTTCTGCTTCGGAACCGACGTGGATCAGCGCCGAAGCCTTAAAACTGGCCTTGGATGCCTTGAATGGCACACCCATACCTAAGAGCAAGCTCATCCCGGTGCCGACCATCACCGAAGAGACCTTGGATGAGTACGTAAGACCTGACCTGTCAGATGAGTACTGGACCAACAGCCAGTTGCCCCCTGAACTGGCCACCGAATACTACGGGCAGTAATCTGCGTCCAAGGTGCAGGTTCGCGCCTCGACGCGAACCTGCACCTACTTCAAACTTGTTTAAGGAAGGGGACACATATGGGCGATCCGGCGCATGTCCTGGAAATGAGGGACATATCGAAGAGCTTCCCCGGTGTGCTAGCTCTAGATCGTGTTACTTTTAGCTGCCAGCCGCAGGAAATCCACGCCCTGGTCGGCGAGAATGGCGCAGGTAAGTCCACGCTCATGAAAATACTAGCGGGCGCATACGCACCCGACTCGGGCGAGATATTCTTGCGCGGCCAGCCAGTTGCAGTACACAACCCCAAGGATGCGCAGAGACAAGGCATAAGCATCATCTATCAAGAGTTTAACCTGATCCCCTATATGAATGTGGCCGAGAATATCCTGCTCGGCCGCGAGCCGCGTGCCCCTCTTGGTATGGTTGATCGCAAAAGGCTGTACAGTGAAGCCTTACGTTGGCTGGATGTCCTTGATGTCGAACTGCACCCGCGTTTGCCCGTGGAGCAGCTCACCGTTGCCCAGCAGCAAATCGTGGAGATCGTCAAGGCGCTCTCTTACGATGCCGATCTGATCGTCATGGATGAGCCGACTGCGGCCCTGGCCCCTCACGAGGTGGCCAACCTGTTTGAGTACATCAATATCCTCAAAGAGCGTGGGAAAACCATCATATTCATATCGCATCGGCTGGACGAGGTCTTTTTGATTGCCGACTCAATAACGGTTCTGAAAGATGGCCAAGTCGTCGCTTCACAACCGGCCAAGCAACTGACCAAAGCCAATGTGGTTCAGTTTATGGTCGGTCGAGAACTAACTGAAACCTTCCCGGCCCGACCAGAATCGACTGCGCACCAGCCGGTCTTAGAGTTGAATGACGTCTGTTCGGACGGCCGCCTGTGCGACGTGAGCCTTACGGTGCATAAGGGCGAAGTCGTCGGCGTCGCCGGCCTGGAGGGCCACGGACAGCGCGAGTTGGCGCGTATCTTGTTTGGCCTGGAGCCGCTGACCTCCGGCGAAATACGAATCAACGGCAGGCGCGTCAACCCTCAAGACCCGCGGGACGCCATGCGGGCCGGTGTGGCCTTCGTCAGCGACGACCGGAAAGAGGAAGGGCTCCAGCTTCCCCTTTCGATACGCCATAACATCGCCCTCCCCAACCTGTCTTGGTTGCACGAGTTCTTATTCTTGCGCAGCCGCAGAGAGAAGAAAGTGACCGGCGAGGTAGCCAGGCGCGTAGATATCCGGTCCCCTTCTCTCGAAGTGGAGGTGGCCACTTTAAGCGGCGGCAACCAGCAAAAGACCGTGCTGGCCAAATGGCTGGCTCGCGAGCCCGATCTACTGGTGTTTGGCGAGCCTACGCGGGGCATTGACGTGGGGGCCAAAGTAGAAATCTATCGCCTGATGCGTGATCTGGCCAACAGAGGCAAGGCCGTCATCATGGTGTCCAGCGACTTGTTGGAAATTATCGGAATGAGTGATCGCATCGTGGTGATGCACGAAGGCGCGATCGCCGCTAATCTACCCGGCGCCATCGCTACCGAAGAAGAGATTATGCGCGCCGCCACTGGCTACAACCAGGAGGACGAGGCCGAGATAGCCGCGGCTGAGATGGCCGGGCAATCACAACCACCGGCTTCGATGCCTCCGGCCAATCCGCCCGGGCCGGCGACTGGGTAGTCAACCCAGGATGGGTAGACACAAGGTACTGCCCTTGGACACGAAATGGCCGGTTCGGCAATGAACCGGCCTGAATCGGAGAGGAAGTAGGGATGGCACAATATACAGGGGTTCAACGCCGCGCTGTGAGCCGTATTACCTGGTCGGAGTTTCTGTCTGCCCAGCGAAACGTCTTGATCATATGGGGCCTCCTGTTACTTATTATCTTGGTTGCCACCATCTTGCAGCCCCGCTTTGCAACCTCGAAGAACATTAGAAATGTGCTCGTTCAGGCCACGGCACTCGGTATCATCAGCGTCGGCCAGACCTTTGTCATACTCACGGCCGGCATCGACATATCAGTCGGAGCCGTGGCCGCCGTCGTTGTGGTAGTTATGTCACACGTGGCCGACCGCAATCCTGCCGCCATCCCGTGGGNNGTGGGCGATTGCCGCTGGCGCATCCATCGGTGTCGTCGCCGGACTTTTCAACGGGCTGGGCGTCACCCGCCTCAAAGTCTCACCATTCATGATGACCATCGGCACCATGTCTATTGCCCAGGGCATCGCATTGCAGTTGCGCCCGCAGCCTGGCGGTCTGATCCCCAAGGAATTCGCCTGGCTGGCTGCTGGCGAAGTGTTGGGCATCCCGGTTGCAACATTCTTCTTTGCCATTGTCGTCCTCATCGGCCTTTGGGTGCTGAATACCACACGCTTCGGCCGCTATATCTATGCCGTGGGTGCCAACGAAGAGACCACGCGACTGACCGGGTTGCCTACCGACCGGATCAAATTGGGAGCCTACGTCATCTGTTCGTTCACGGCCGCCTTGGCAGGTATCTTTCTCTCATCGCGCATCCGCTCGGGTGATGCGCTCATCGGCACCAGCTTCGGGCTGGACTCGATCACAGCCGTTGTACTGGGCGGTACCAGTTTGTTCGGCGGCCGTGGTAGCTTGCTGGGTACGGTGGCTGGCGTCTTCATCATCGCCAGTCTAAGCAATATCATGAATCTGATCGGCGTGTCAACCTATTACCAGTTCATCTTGAAGGGGGCGATTTTGGTCATAGCGGTTTCTTTTTACTATATCCAACGCAAGAAATAGGCACACCTTTCACGTCCACTCCAGCGCACCTGGCCATCTGTTGACGTGACCCAAAACACTACACGAGAGGCACACAGCTATGCTTGAGCAAAGAGAGCTAATCGACACGCATCATCTGACGCGTCTGGCGACGCAAGTGCGTGCAGACACGCTCAAGGCGGTCTACCACGCCAAAGGGGGCCACATCGGTGGCCCTCTGTCATGCGCGGACATCCTGGTTGCCCTTTTCTTTCAGGTGTTAAACATCCGGCCAGAGGAGCCTGATTGGCCGGATCGCGACCGCTTCATCTTGTCCAAAGGGCATTCGGCCATCGCCCTATATGCTACGATGGCGGCGCGTGGCTACTTCCCACGCGAGGAATTGATGACATTCGATGCCATCGACTCGCGCTTGCAGGGTCATCCGGACATGGCTGCTCTACCCGGCCTGGACATGTCAACCGGCTCGCTCGGCCAGGGTCTATCTCCTGGACTGGGTATGGCGCTGGGGGCAAAGAGACTGGGCCAGCAGTGGCACACCTGGGTGATGCTGGGCGACGGCGAGTGCCAGGAAGGCCAGGTCTGGGAGGCCGCTTTCGTGGCGTCGCGTTACCGGCTGGATAATCTGTCGGCCATTCTCGATTACAATCGCCTGCAGCAATATGGCTGGCGGGGGGACAGCCTGATGCAGCGACTGCCCCCCTGGGAGAGCAGCGCGGATATAGCTGAGCGTTGGCGCGCCTTTGGTTGGCATACGCTTGAGATCGACGGCCATCATATACCTCAGATCATCGAAGCATGCGCGCAGGCCAAGGCCCACAAGGGAAAACCCACCATCATCATCGCCTCGACCGTCAAGGGCAAGGGGGTATCGTTCATGGAGGGTGCTTTCGAGTGGCACGCCAAGGTGCCCAACGACGCTGAGTTTGAGCGCGCCTGGCAGGAATTGGGCTTGCAAGAAGAGTAACCATGGAGGGGACGATGTTGAAGGCAGATACTGCAGAGGCGCAGCGTGTCGTATTTGGCGAAACGCTATCAGAGTTGGCAGAAGAGTATCCCAATATCCTGGTCCTGGACGGCGATGTGGCCAACAGCACCCGAGCCGACATTTTTGAAAAGAATCATCCCGACAAATTCTTGGAGATGGGCATCGCCGAGCAGAACATGGTGGGCGTGGCCGCCGGCCTGGCCACGCTGGACTTCATCCCTTTCATCAGCACCTTCGCGGTCTTTGCGGTCAAGCGTGTCGCCGACCAGGTGCGTGTGGTAGTGGCGCAACCCAAACTTAATGTGAAAATAACCGGGGCTTACACAGGTATCTTGACCGGCAAGACCGGCAAGACGCACCAGTCCGTGCAGGACATCGCAGTCATGCGTGCCATGCCGCAAATGACCGTCATCGTGCCCGCTGATGGGCGTGAACTGCGCGGTGTCTTGCGCGTGGCGTGTGAGTATCAGGGCCCGNNGTTACCCGCGATCCAAGCCCAACCATCTCTGACGAGAGCTATCAATTCAAGCTGGGCCAGGCGGTTGTGCTGCGCGAGGGCAGCGACGTGACTATAATCAGCACTGGTGTGCAGTCAGTCCGGGCGTTAGAGGCGACTGAGCTGTTGGCCCGGCAGGGCGTCAGCGCCCATCTTCTTCACGTGCCATGCATCAAGCCGCTGGACGAAGAAGCCATCGTACGGGCCGCCAGCCGCACCGGCCTGGTGGTGACGGCCGAAGATCACAGCATTATCGGCGGCCTGGGAGGCGCGGTGGCCGAGGTGCTGAGCGAGAGACAGCCCACCCGCATCAAGCGCGTTGGTTGGCAAGACACCTACGGCGAGTCGGCGGACGACAATGCGTTGTTGGAAAAGTATGGCCTGACCCCACGTCACATCGCGCATGCCGCCTGGCAACTTCTCGGGCGACGGGCAGGGGACTGATCCATGCGCATCGGTGTTGTCTTCCCACAATACGAGATTGGCGCCGACCCCAGTGCCATCCGGGATTTCGCCCAAGCCGTGGAGTCTATCGGTTACAGCCACCTGGTCACTTACGAACACGTGCTCGGAGTTAGCACGCAGTACCACCCGGATTGGCAACGTCCCTATGGTGACTCGCATCGTGCCTACACCGAAAAAGACATGTTCCACGAGCCTTTTGTGGTGTTTGGTTACCTGAGCGCGGTCACACAGCGTATTGAGCTGGTGACCGGTATTCTTATTCTTCCCCAACGTCAGACAGTGCTGGTGGCTAAACAAGCGGCTCAAGTGGATGTGCTGAGCAAGGGACGCTTGCGGCTGGGGGTGGGTCTCGGCTGGAATAAGGTGGAGTATGAAGCCCTGGGGGAAAACTTTCATACCAAGGCGAGCCGGATAGAGGAACAAATCGAGGTGTTACGGGCGCTTTGGACCCAACCTGCCATCAACTTCAATGCTCGCTGGCACCATATCCCCGGGGCCGGCATAAATCCGCTGCCGCTGCAGCGTCCAATTCCCATCTGGATGGGAGGCGGGACCGACAATGTCAAAGATGTCGTTATCGAGCGCATTGCNNCAGATGGCTGGCTATGTCAAATGGACCCCAACCAACAGGCCCGCCAGGCGGTGGCCAAGCTGCGCTCATTCGCCCGGGCCGCCAACCGCCACCCCAACGAGATAGGCATAGAGCCGCGTCTTAACCTGCGCGAGGTTGATAGCCGGGCGCGGCGTAGCTATGTGGCCGACTGGCAGCAACTGGGTGCTACCCACATAAGTGTCAGTACCCTGGGTATGGGCCACACTTCTCCTGAGGGACATATTGAGGCCATAGAGCGGGCCTGGGTGGAAATAGGATTGGAGGACTTCCAGGCAGGCGCAAGTACAGGCTGAGCGCATTCGGCAAGGAGGCAGGTATGGCCGGTCCTTACTTGTTAGGCATCGACAAAGGTACGTCGGTGACCAAGGCAGTGCTGTTCGACGTCGACGGCAACGAGATAACCTCGAGCCAGGCGCCNNCCTTGCTCCACACGCGGGCTGGCAAGAAGAGGATCCCGCAGAAGCTTGGCAGACTCTCAAGCACGTGATCCGCGAGGCGATCTCTGGGGTTGAGGCCGAGCACGTGGCAGCCATCGGTGTGACCGGCTATATGGGTAGTGCCTGGCTGATCGACGACCACGGGCGCGAGACGCGCAACGGCATCGTGTGGACTGACCAACGTGCGGCGCCTATGCTGGGGCGTTGGGCCGAGGAGGGTGTTATTGAAGAGGCCTTTCATATCGGCGGCAATGCCATTCTGGCCGGCATGACGTTGGTGCTGGTTAGTTGGCTCAAAGCCAACGAACCCGAAACGCTGGCCAAAACGCGGCATATTTTCTGTTCCAAGGACTGGGTGCGTTTTAAGCTGACAGGCAACGTGGGCACGGACGAAAGTGATATCATGTGGATGCCCGGCGACCCACGCCAGCGCACCTATTCCGAGACATTATTCGAACTCTTTGGCATCAGCCAGTATCGCGATCGTTTCCCCGAGCCCTTGCCCTCCGACGGTGTGGGGGGTATCCTGCTGCCCGAACTGGCCGAGGAATTGGGACTAAAGGCAGATCTTCCGATTGCGGTCGGCATGGGTGATGCCTGCTGCGGACATTACGCCATGGGTGCCCTCGAAGACGGCCAGGCATGCACCATCCTGGGCACGAGCCTGATTAACGACTTGACCACCTCCACTCCCATTTTCGAGCCAGCCGGGATCGGCGTCCTCTTCACGCTGGTCGGTGGTAAGTGGATTCGCATGCTGCCCAATACGGGTGGCGGCTCGATCAATTTGCGTTGGTTCCTGGACACCCTGTGTGAGCCCCACAAACAGCGCGCCCAGAGGCAAGGCGTCAGTGTCTACGAACTGCTTGACGCCGACGTGCAGGAGGTACCCGTCGGTTCGAATGGGGTCATGTATCATCCTTTCATCAACCCGGCCGGCGTCATCGCCCCCTTCTACAATCTTTCAGCCGCCGCCGGGTTCTTTGGTCTCAAGCTGCACAACACCCACGCCGATATGTTACGTTCGGTATATGAAGGGGTGGGCTTGGCCGTTTACGATTGCTTCTCAGCCATCCCCAGTCCAATCGAGTCACTGCGCCTTACGGGCGGTGGGGCGCGCAGTGCCGTATGGTGCCAGATCGTCGCCGACTGTCTGGACCAGGTGTGCCAGGTGCCGAATGGCGAGGAGACCACAGCCAAGGGTGCGGCTATGCTGGCCGGGGTAGCGGCCGGCCTATATGCGGACTACCGCCAGGCGGCCGAACGCAGTGTACGCGTCGAGCGTACCTACGATCCTAACCCGCAGCGGGTGGCCAAGTACCGGGAGTTATATACACTCTATCGCAGAATACGCGAAGATCTCCAGACGGCCTGGCATTTGCGCAGCCAGGTCAACGCCCGGCTTCAAGACATGCCGGGCTAGGCACCGTCAGTGCCCGGCATCGAGATGGCCCAGGCGCCAGAAAGTGTTTTGGACATGCGTGCGGACAAAAGAAAGCGGAGCATAACCAGGTTATGAAGCATTATCAAGCTGAGTTGCCCAAATTGGACGAAGTGGAGGTATTAGTGGTGGGTGCCGGCTCTGCCGGCAGCAGCGCGGCCATCGCCGCTGCCCGCGCTGGAGCGCGGACCTTGCTGGTGGAACGCTACGGCTACATAGGCGGCATCAGCACCGGCGTGCTGGATACATTTTACGGCTTTTACACGCCAGGCATCTCCAAGCAGGTTGTGGGCGGCATCCCCGCAACGGTGGTCCAGGAGTTGATGGCACGTGAGGCCGCCTTTCTGCGCCCCAGTACCTACGGGGCAGGCACCGGGGTCACTTACGATCCGGAAACTCTCAAGATGGTCTGGGAGGATCTGGCCACCGCCGCGGGCGTCGATCTCTTATATCATTCCTTCTGCACCGATGTGATCATGGCTGATGACGGGCGCCGGGTGAGAGGCGTGATTGTGGACGGCAAGGGTGGGTTGGTGCGCATTATGGCCAAACAGGTGGTGGACGCCTCGGGTGACGCCGATGTGTGCTACCGGGCGGGCGCACCCTTCGAGAAAGCAGGCGAGCTGGAACACGCCCAGACGTTGACCACCACGTTCCGGGTGACCAATGTGGATGTTGAGCGAGCGGCGCAGGTGCCCAAGTCGGAACTGCACGCTCTGATGCGCGAGGCCAACGCCAGTGGAAACTACCGCTTGCCGCGCGAGGAGGGGAGCATCCATCGCACGCCGCTGCCGGGTGTTATGCTGGCCAACATGACGCGTATGATCGGCTACGATCCGACCGACCCCATATCATTAACCCAGGCCGAGATCGAAGGGCGGCGACAGACGCGGGAGTACGTACGCTTTTTGACCGAGTGTGTGCCCGGTTACGAGGAGGCGCGGCTGGTCGGGGTGAGCACCCAAATCGGCATTCGCGAATCGCGGCGCGTGTATGGCGACTATCGCCTTAACATCGAGGACGTATTGTCGGCGCGTAAGTTCCCCGACACCATCGGCCAGTGTGGTGCGCCGGTGGAGGACCATCACCCGGGCAGCGACACCAAGTGGGTTTACATCCCCAACAGCGCCGCCTACGGCATACCCTTTCGAACGTTGATACCGCAGAGACTGGACAACGTCCTGGTCGCCGGCCGCTGCTTCTCGGCCACGCACGAGGCGCACGCCAGTTGCCGGTCCATGGCGCAAACCATGGCCATGGGCCAGGCGGCCGGCACGGCTGCCGCCCTATGCGTCCAACGAGACCAGGACCCGCGCGAGCTGCCAGTCAACATGCTGCAGGATTATCTCGTGGATCACGGGGCGATACTCTACGACAGCCAGCATGTCCTCGACCCAATACCTGTAAAATAAGCGATGCTTCAAGAATAACTACCGATTCACAAGGCAGTCGGGTATTGGAGGGCTACGCTGGCTGTTAGCCCGTCTTGACTTCAATCAGAACTTGAAAAGAGCGGCTAATGGGTTGCAGCCAGGCCAGATGTTCGGATCGTTTCAACTTGAAATTCGACATTTACTTGGATAGGAGGAAGCGATGCCAAGCTATAACTTATTGTTTGCGCTGGCTGGCTTAGCGTTGTTGCTTGTCGCCTGCCAACCAGCCACCGCACCTGCTCCCACGCCGACAACACCATCACCTGCAACTATCCCACCCACCGAAACGCCCGTCACGTCTCAGGTCGTACCCACAGCGACTGAAGCTGAGCCCACGCCAAGCTCCCCGCCCTCAACGCCGGCATCCACCGAAACGCCTGTCACGGCCGACGTCGCCCAGCCCAGCGATGCACCAAATCAGTCTGCTGCCAACGCCGACGTCGAGTACGTGCGCGCCGTGCAAGCCTCGGACGGCACTTGGACGTTTCACGTGACGGTGCGCCATCCCGATA
>JABAOC010019293.1_pt1 | contig 11409 bp, 12 predicted proteins | sample 7062161 | NCBI WGS metagenome assembly JABAOC01 (sample SAMN14538625, study PRJNA623070) | marine sediment metagenome | biome: marine biome [ENVO:00000428]; feature: marine pelagic biome [ENVO:01000023]; material: deep marine sediment [ENVO:00002113] | place: India: Gulf of Khambhat ... | reverse complement strand
TCCAGACCCGGAGGTATACTGGGTCATCGGCCTCGAGTGTGCTATCCCGGATATGGCTGGATCCATGACGGTACCGAATCTTTGCAATTAGTCTCACGGGAAGGCCGACAAATACCTTGTTTAATACATCGCTTCCATAAGCCCGCTCCAATGCACCAACAGACAGTTGTCTTGAACTTCTATATCTTGAACGGCCAAATTACCGCCGACGAAAACGACTTTGCCGGGCCACTTGGTCGAAGGCCTAATATCGCCGGCGACCCGGCTCGATACGTGGCACAGGTTCAGATAAGCTCGGTGCTGGAGAATTTCGTCCGAACGCTGGCAGAGAATGTGACAGATTTGGTTTTGGATTATCTACCGGACCAAAACGGCAAGGTCCGGGCGGTTCAATATGGTAACGTCAAAGATAGTGTTTTGCAATAGACCAAACCGATGCCGGTGAAAACCAGCATCGGAACAGCATTCAAAGTTGGGTTGTTAAAGGAAGTTACATTGATTTCTTCGATGCAGCCGACGGGGACGGAGTATATCGGTAGTAAATTTCCCAGATAACAAGACCCTATTCTAAAGCCTGATTTAATTCACATTTTCCAGAGTACGAAAAAGGTACATTTTTACAGAACAATTGCCCAGGCTGAGTTTTTCGGTGTGATTTATGGAAACATCTCGAGCGGAATATACAAAGCATACCCAAGAGGTCGTATATACGCCTGATGCTCATTTAGGCTTTGGATGGCACGTGTGGCGAGATATGGCACGTGAGCTTATCCAGAGCAGGGAATTAATGTGGCGGCTTTTCCTGCGTGACTTATCCGCCCGTTATCGGCAGTCGGTATTTGGTTATGTTTGGGCAGTAATGCCCGCTATTGTCACCGTTATTACTTTCACCTATTTGAAAGGCTCCGGTACACTACCTATTGGCCAGACAGATATGCCTTATCCGGCCTATGTGCTTCTGGGCATGTCAGTATGGCAACTGTTCGCAACTGGGTTAACCAAAACGACACAGTCTCTGGTACAAGCCAGCGCTATTATCACAAAGATAAATTTTGCACGAGAGACATTAGTGCTTGCCGCCTTTGGTGAATCTATATTCAATTTCCTGATACGAATCGTGTTGATTGGGGTGGTTTTTGTCTGGTTTGGAGTAGTACCGGTGTGGACAATTATCTTCGTGCCTTTCGTGCTAATTCCTTTGGCGCTGATGACAGTGGGTTTTGGCTTTATGCTATCTATAGCTAATGGTGTCTTTCGAGACATCGGCAATTCACTGACGTTGGTGCTGACCTTCGCAATGTTCCTGACGCCGGTCATATATCCACCACCTACGCAATGGCCGAAGTTACTTATTAACTATTTGAATCCGATCAGCCCATTTATCATCGCTACACGAGACCTAACAACGATAGGCACACTCAGCCAGCCGGATGGGCTGTTTTATGCCAGTATAGCAGGCTTCGTGGTCTTTTTGGTTGCTTGGCGCATCTTCCATCTGGCGATGTCCCGTATCGCAGAAAGGGTATAAGATTTGGAAAATAACGCTGTTATCCAAGTTAATGGGGTGTCAAAGAAGTTTTGTCGGAGCCTGAAGCGCTCTATGTGGTACGGCTTCCGTGATATATTGCGAGATACAGCCGGCCTTAGTTCCAAATCTGGCCGACTGCGGCGAAAGGAGTTTTGGGCGGTTGATGACGTTTCTTTCGAGCTTAAAAAGGGAGAAACTCTGGGCCTTATCGGTTTGAATGGAGCCGGAAAAACCACGATTCTAAAGATGCTAAATGGTATTATCATACCTGATAAAGGTGAGCTTCGAATAAAAGGCCGTGTCGGTGCCCTCATTCAACTTGGAGCTGGGTTTCATCCACAACTAACTGGCAGAGAAAATGTCTACATTAACGGCGCTATCTTAGGTATGGGTAAACGCGAGATTGATGACAAATTTGACGCTATCGTTGAATTTGCTGATATTGGAGATTTTTTAGACACGCCGGTTAAACATTATTCAAGCGGTATGTTTGTGAGATTGGGCTTTGCTGTGGCAGTGCATTGCGAGCCGGATGTTTTGCTGATTGATGAGGTTCTTTCGGTCGGAGACTACTCCTATCGAACAAAGTGTGCAGAAAAAATAACGGAATTAAGAAAGAGAAATACAACAATCGTGCTGGTTTCCCATAACTTAGATCTTATATATAACATCTGTGAAGAGGTCATTTATTTAAATGAAGGGAAGTTGGTTTTTGAAGGCGACACACTTAAAGGAATCGAGACATATATAAATATGAATAATAAAAGGGTAAACCAAACAAGAGGGCAAGCTAATGTAAAAACACCAAACAATAAAAGGATAGCTGTTACAAAAATAAACTTGTTAAATGGTAATGAAATAACAACGGATAAATTCTACACCGGGGACAAAATGATTATACAGTTAGAAGTTACCTCACATGAGAAAATAAGAAATCCCGTGTTTGGAGTGTCTTTTCATAGAAGTGATGGTGTTTATGTGGCAAGTTTTAACACAAAACGCACTAAGTTTGCTATAGAATGCTGGGAAGGGACAGGGAATATCAGGCTTATGATCGAATCGTTACCGTTAACTGAAGGACAATATAACTTAAGTGCCGGCATAACTATTCAGGACTCTCTCACTCCATATGATCATTTACCACATGCAGTTGCTTTTAAAGTTATAGAAAAGCATGGATATAAAGTAATAAGAGACCATGGAATAGTGTGTATTCCATGCGAGTGGGAGGTGTCTCTTAATGGGGAAAGTAAGTTTGAATAAATTAAAAGTTCCTAAAATTGGGTGGAGATTACTTGGTGACAAAAATGAATAAAATCGAGGAAGATTTTATTGAATTTATATGTAGAAAGAGAAATCGTCCATATAAAGAAGTGAAAAGGATATATTTATCAACTAAAAATAGATTCCAATTTTCTAGTTCAAACTATAGAAAATTAACTGACACAATTCATAATCTATTTAAAATTTACTATGGAGACAAAAATGAAACGGAACTTATTGATTCTTATAAGTTCAATGCACTCATGCATTTATTTAGATTCATTTCGTACTCATATCCTCCAAAGAAGGTAAAAGATAACATGGATTATTTGGGATCTTTAAAAAAAGGGATCTTTGGCGCATTATTAAGCTTTAAAAAAAGAAAAATCTTAGGTGAAGATACCACAACAATTACAAACGGATTTTCCAGTATTGCAAAACTTTTAGTTGAGAAAATAAACAAGGCACCTATAGTCGTAGATTATGGGGCTGGTTTAGGATATATTTCATTTGAAATTGGCATGCTTAACGAAAGCTCATGTATTCATTTAATTGATATAGATTGTTTAATCTTAGAATTTGCAGAGTTTAGGTTTAAAAAACATGACATCAAAGTCGAGATTGTTAAAGTATCTAAGGATAATATATATCCAAAATTGCCTAAGCATAATATTTGTATCGCCACAGAAGTTATGGAGCATGTTATGCAACCTCTAAAGGTTTATAAAAATATCAAAGATTCTTTAGAGGTTGGAGGGATAATTTATGGTAATTTCGAGGACCATAAAGAAGAGATGTTCCATGTTTCCCCAAATTTAAGTGAAATAAGATGCAGATTAAATGAAGATTTTGAACGAATAGGGGATATGGTTTATAGAAAAAATTAAGTTGGAGGAATGTTGTTGAATAAATTCAAAGTTCCCAAAATTGGGTGGATATTGTTTGGTGACAGGAACGTCGGAAGTTCTAAGATTCATGGTATCAATATTCATAATTTTCTACTTAAAATGGAATTAAATCTTTTGTTCTTCAATCCAACTCTATAGTGCGTCCGTTTCTTACCATTCTGGCTTGGAAACAACTGTTATTACTCACTTCAGACTATGATATATTTATTTTTCAGAAGGTTCATGATGATAAGGCTGAGCGATTTGTGAAATTAGCAAAAAAAAAATGGAGATCAAAACAGTATTTATACAATCTGATATGATGGATACAGGAATGGTAAGAATAGTGGATTATTTAATAGTTACGTCGGATTATCTCGGTAAATATTATGATAAAACTTATGGAACAGATGCAATTGTCATAGAAGATGCAATAGAGGTCGATAAAAACTTTAGTAAAAGAACACTCTGATAAAAAAAGAATTGAAATCGTATGGTTAGGGCATAAAGACAATTGGAAATCTATAGAGATTATATATAAAGCCTTAGAAGAAGTGAATGATAAATCTCTTTTCTTAAAGAGGATATCGAATCATCCCGATGCCGATGTTGAATGGAACTTAGACAGAGTATATCAAGAAATTCTAACCGCAGATGTGGCAGTAATACCTTGCTCTGCCGATGAATGGGGAAAAGCAAAATCAAATAATAGGCTAACACTATTCATGGCTTTAGGCTTGCCAGTTATAGTATCACCTATTCCTATTTACAAAAAGATAATTAGACACGGTTACAATGGATTTTTAGCGACAAATATCAACGATTGGGTGAAATATCTCACACTCTCAAAAGAGGTAAATATTCGTAGAAATATAGGGATGAAAGCGAGAGAGGATGTTTTGAAAGAATACAGCATAGATGTAATAGGAGAAAGATGGTTATCATTAATTAATAGAATATTCGTCCAGCAAGGTAAAACGCAATATTTTTTTAAGAGATCGGGATGATAATGGTTATGGAACATACGAATTGTGGTCTATGCAAGAGCAATAGATATGCTATCTTTAAAGAAATCGATGGTTACAAGCTTGTGAAGTGTAGAAACTGTGGCTTGATTTATTTAAATCCCCGTCCAGGCCAAGAGGAAATAAGTAAACAATATTCTGCTAAGTATCATATTGGGAAATTACTGGGACAAGAACCTAAGACAGAATTTGAGATAGAAGAAGAAATAAACAAAAATGCCGGAAGAACCGACGAAATAGTAAGGCAGTTTGGAACAAGAGGAAAACTCTTGGATATCGGATGTAGTGCTGGTTTTTTTATCGCTTCCCTTAAAAGACGTGGGTGGGATGTAACGGGGATTGATATTTCTGAATGGGCCGGTAAATTTGCAAGAGAGAAATTAGGTTTGAATGTTTTGACTGGGAGTGTGGAAGAAATCAGAATTAATAAACAATTTGAGGTAGTCACGATGTATCATATCATTGAGCATCTTCCAAATCCTCTCAAGACTTTGAAAAGGGTTCAGGAGCTAATAGCAGATAAAGGCGTTTTAGTTATCAAAGGTCCAAATCTTGGGAGTTTTGACAGAATGTGGCACGGCAAAAAGTGGAGGGGTTACGATTTACCTTTTCATCTCTACCACTTTAACCAAACGACTTATTCCATGATATTAAACAAAGCCGGTTTTATAGTACAAAAGATAATATTACAGCCATGGAGTGCTGTTGCTCATTTGAAGGAAATGAGATCAGGAGATGGTATGAGAGCAGATCACCCTCCGGACACCGTAGAAAGGTTATGTAGGACTAGAAGTAGGATAGATAATAGTACCATTTTCAAAATTATCGCTAAGACGCTTAGGATTACGAGCAGATTATTAAGCTTAAAAGGTCGGGACCTAACTATCCACGCCAAGAAGAGGGGCGGTCTATGAAAGTTCTATTTGTTCTTAAATATTCTCGTGACCAATCAAGTTCGCGGGTAAGGGGCTTCTATATGGCTGAAGAACTTAGGAAAAGAGGTATAAAATGCCACATAATTTATGGTTATAGTAAAAAGGTGTATATGAGTTTTTTAACGAGATTGTTGAGATATGATATTATTTACTTTCAAAAACGCTATTCGCAACGTGATATACAATTAAGCAGTCTTGCCCGCTTAATGGGAAAGAAAACCATTTTTGACATCGATGACGCTCCTTCGGGAGCCAGCTTTAGTCCTATAGCAGAGAAACAAGCCATTGAAATGATGAAAAATTGTTCAGCAGTTGTCGTAGCTAGTCATAAGCTAAGAGATTTCGCGCAAAATTTTAATGATCACGTCTATCTTGTACCTACATCTATCAATTTGAATTGGTATAAACCAAGAGAAAAAGCACAAAACCGGAGCTATGTTACACTAGGCTGGATAGGAAATGGTATTGATTACAAAAGAGACTTGTTAACGCTTATCGAGTCTATCGAAAAAAACAGTGAGAAGTATAGCATAAAAGTGACCATCGTAGGAGCACTTGGGCAGAAAGAGATCCACGAAAGTTTCGGTAAGTTGAAAAATACTGTTGTAGAAATTATAGATTCGATAGACTGGGCGCATCCTCAAGCAGTCCCTACAGCAGTGTCAGGTTTTGATGTGGGATTATATCCTCTTCTTGATAACGAATATAATAGATATAAAGGTGGATTTAAAGCGTTAGAATATATGGCTATGGAAATTCCCGTAATCGCTAGTCCAGTAGCCGAGAATAAGTTCATAGTGGAGCATGGTAGGGATGGATTTTTAGTCTCAAACAAAAACGAGTGGAAAGAAAAGCTCTCTTATCTAATTGAGAACGAAAGTGTTCGAAAAAACATGGGAAAGCAAGGAAGACATAAAATTGAGAAAAGTTACTCTATGCAAGTTAGTGCGAGCAAGTTAATAGACGTATTTGAAAATATAGGGGTAAAAAGCTGTTATGAAGATAAGCTTTATAGAGCAACATCTTAAGATAATCGGCAATATGAGAATGATAGAGGAAATATAGAAGGAGTTAGGCTTGCGTATAGCGTTTCTTACACACGAGTTTGTAGCTGGAGAGTATTTTATTGTTGGGTTGGCGAACTTTTCCTTGAGCTATCTGGAACCGCGAGATAGAAATTATATAAAGTGATTTGGTAGTTTTTTTTCTAAAAGGCTGCATACCTGGGACTTATATTATAAACAGTTAGTATCGTTTTCGAACAAGCTCAAATAATATGAAAGTATTACATATATGTACCCAAGATTATGGTGGCGCAGGCATAGCTGCTTATCGACTACACATAGGTTTAAAATCGATTGGTGTAGAGTCTAAAATGTTGGTTCTGCACAGCTCCTCATCAGATGACGATATTGTGCGATTTGTACAAAACAATAACATTTTTAGGCGGCTATGGGATAAATTTGGTAAAAGATTAATCTCCTCGGAGTTTAATGTTTATAAAGACACTCGTCCAAGAGGAATGGAGCTGTTTAGCGATGACAGAACAATATACGACATAGGTAAACACTCTCTCGTCAAAGAAGCAGAAATTATCAACTTGCGTTGGATAACCCAAATGGTTGACCACAGAGAATTCTTCCGTGACGTACATAACAAAGCGATAGTCTGGCGTTTATCCGATATGAATCCTTTCACAGGAGGATGCCATTATTCGCAAGGCTGCAAAAAATACGAGACTGGTTGCGGTGCTTGCCCTCAGTTAGGTTCAATGGATCCAGGCGATCTGTCAAGAAGAATCTTTAAAAGGAAAGAAAAGGCCTATAAAGATTGTAAAATTCACATTGTAACACCAAGCAGATGGTTGGCAGCTTGTGTAAGACAAAGCCAATTATTTAGGAAGTATAACGTTGAGATTATTCCAAATGGTCTGTCAACCTCTATATTTACAGAACGTGATAAACAATATTCACGAGAGTTATTAGGTTTACCCAAAGACAAGATACTTATCCTATTTGGAGCACAATCCGTTACTAACATTCGGAAAGGTATATATTATTTGGAAAAAGCTTTGATGCTACTTAGGAATAGAGTTGATGACTTAAATATTGGGTTAGCTATTTTTGGAAGTAATTCATCTGCTGTATTAGGAGATGCTGGTTTTTCTGTTTATCCCCTGGGAACTATACATGATGAACCACTACTATCTTGTGTTTATAGTGCGGTTGATATGTTCGTAATGCCTTCTTTACAAGATAATTTCCCCAACACAGTTTTAGAGTCTATGGCATGTGGAACTCCTGTTATTGGCTTTAATATCGGAGGTGTAGTGGATGTGATAAAGCCGAGAGAAACAGGCCTTCTGGCACAAACAAGAAATGCCGAGGAATTGGCTGAACAGATAAAATGGATGATATATCATTCGAAAGAACGTAAGCAGATGGGATTGAATGCACGAAAGGTAATAGAACAAGAATATACTCTTGAAATTCAAGCCAAGCATTATCTCCGACTCTATGAATCGATACAAGGCAAATAAGGGTTTTATGCATTGTCCGACTTTAAGAGAATTACCATCTCCTCCAGAAGGTAAGACTGGTTGGCCCTGGTCTGAGGAGAGTGCTAAACTTGGGGATAGAATGCCGGATGGTCGGCCGTGGCCGAAGGTAAGTATTGTTACGCCTTCTTATAATCAAAGTCAATTTATAGAGGAAACTATTCGTTCGGTGCTTTTGCAAGGCTATCCAAATCTTGAGTATATAATTATAGATGGCGCAAGCATAGATGAATCTTGGAGGAGAAATCTCTGACTAAGAAGGATTATATCGTCTCGGCTATAGTCTCTGCATACAACTGTGAGCGTTTTATCACTGGCTGTCTTGAAGACCTTGAAAGACAGACTATTGCTGACAGGCTAGAAATAGTGGTAGTTAATAGCGGCTCACAGGAGAACGAAGAAACTATTGTAAAAAAATTCCAAGAGAAATTCGATAACATTGTTTATATTAAAACGGAGAATCGGGAGACGATATATAAGGCCTGGAATAGAGGAATAAAATCTGCGTCTGGCAAATATATTACTAACGCTAATGCAGATGACAGACACAGAAGGGATGCCTTTGAGGTAATGGTGAATGAGTTGGAAAGAGATGGGAATATCGATCTCGTATACGCAGATGACATTATTACAGAGACCGAGAATGAGACTTTCGAGAAGCATAGGCCCACAGGATATCATAATCGGCCTGATTTCGACCGATGTCATCTCTTGTCTGGATGTTTCATTGGCCCCCACCCTATGTGGCGTAAAGGACTTCATGAAAGATTTGGCTATTTTGATGAAAGCTTTGAGGTAGGAGGGGATTATGAGTTTTGGCTAAGGGTATCTGAAAAATGCAGGTTTAAACATATTAAGGAATATCTTGGATTATATCTAAGAAATCCGAATAGTGCCGAGAGGAGGGATTTTACTGTCACTCTTTCTGAAACAGAAAGGATCGTAAATAAATATCTGATAAGAGCATCGGATAATAAGAAGCTGTTGAAAGCACTTAAGGGAGCGCAATCTAGAAGAGTTCGTTATCTTGGATATCTTTATTTCGAAAAGAGGTTTTTCCGTTTGGCCAGAAAAGCATTCCTTCGCAGTATCAGTTATAATTGGCGTAATCTCAGAGGTTACCAATGGCTAATTGCATGTTACCTTCCTCCTGAAATGGTTCAAATCTTAAGGAGAATCAATAGATTAGCTAAAATTTCGGCGCTAAGGAATTAACAATGCCAAAAGTCAGTATAATTATTCCAACCTATAATCGGGCCGAGTATGTAACTCAGGCCATAGACAGCGTTTTAGCTCAGACGTACACGGACTATGAGATAATCGTAGTAGATGATGGCTCGACAGACAAGACAAAAGAGGAATTGCTGCCGTATATGGACAAGATAAGGTACATATACCAGGAAAACGCTGGAGTAAGCGCTGCTCGGAATACCGGTATAAAAATAGCAAAGGGAGAATGGTTAGCTTTCCTGGATTCCGATGATGAGTGGTTGCCGGAGAAATTAAAAAATCAAACGACATTTGTCCAAGAAAACCCAAGCATTGTTGCGCATACAGTCAACGTTAATCTTATCAACTACCATGATTCGGGTCTGAGTTCTTTTTTACATTGTAAGTTTCCATTTGAAGGGAACGAGGGAATAATTGATGACCCTTTTATACAACACTTTAAGTATAGAACTATAGCAATGCCAGTGGCGATTATGTGCCGTAAAGAATGTGCCATTGAAGCCGGGTTATTTGATGAGTCATTTGTATGTGGCGAGGATTATGATTTTATGTGCCGTCTTGCTCTTCAAGGTAGTTGGGGCTACTGCTGGGATGAACTGGCCATGATATATCGTCGATGTGAAAAGACGGTAAGTCTCTCAACCTTAAAAAAAGACTATACCGTGACGTTGAGGAACCAAATAAAGACGCACAAAAAGCTTTTGGAGTACGAATTGACTGAGTTAGAAAGGAAAGTTGTTCTCTCTTATTTGGTCGGAGGTCACAGGCGATTAGGGCTAGAATTTTTGCTCCTGGGTCGGGGTGGCGAAGCTCGTAAGGCTTATGAAGAAGCTTGTAGTGTAAGGCCGGAATTAAAGTGCCGTCTTGGACGGCTTCTTGCCGGTACTCCTGTTTGGTTTGGAAGCCGTGTAGCAAAAAGTTGGGTGTGCATGAAGCGGGCAATTGCGTGAGCAGAATAGAGAGGTCCTTGTGGCCTTTGGTTCGAAGAGTACTTTATCGGAACATAGCCAAGCGCATTTTGTGGTATTAGCGATACAATGAATCGTCTCGAAAATCTTTTCGAAAAAAGATTGTTCGATGCCTTCGAGAGTTAGGCATTAAAGTCAGTTAATTCAAGTCTTGTGTACCGCATTACGGGTCTTGTAAACTGCGTACGCGAGCCTTATCTGTCCATCATAGCGAGCTGTCTAATATTTCAATAGATGTATAGTCTATGATAGAAAAGTTCAAATCACATAATAGGCCCACCGACAATAAGCAGAACTTATGTTTTGCTGCCCAACATTTAGGGGAGCACAGCGAAGTTTGGCTTTGGCGACAAATGGTTGGTTTCAAGCGAGTAAGGCCTTACGTATTGACGTGGAAGTACTTGAACTCCGAGACTTTCAAGCCAAATGAAGTATCAGTTCATATTTTGCCCTTTCATCCCCGGCCTGCTGAAAAAAAAGGAATAAGTCGGTGGATATTCCGATTGCGGAGTCTGCCGAGCGCTAACTTTTACGGTGCTCGGGGGCAGGAGCTGAAGGCTATCGAACGCTGGTTTTCGGATATAAAGCCCAAAGTAATCCTTTGCCACACAGGACATGTGGCCCTTAAAATGCTTCCAATAGCGCAGCGGTTTGATGTTCCTCTTATCGCGCATTTCCATGGTGCGGACCTTTCGTCCGCTTTACAGAACCGTTGGTATCGCTGGAGCTTATTGCATGCACTGAGACACTTTTCTGCTATTGTAGTGGTGGGGAGGCATCAAAAACGTTGGATGATTGCACACAATGTAGCAAGAGAACTGATTCACCGTATTCCCTGTGGTGTACCAACCAAAGTTTTTAAGCCGGAATTGCGTCGCCGATCAGAACATGTCCGGTTTATATCCGTCTCCAGGTTGGTCGAGGGAAAAGGTGTTCATTATTCTATTCGGGCCTTTGCGCGTATCATCCGAGAGCTTCAGAACGCGAGATTACTTATTGTGGGCGACGGACCTTTA
>JABAOC010023516.1_pt1 | contig 11410 bp, 11 predicted proteins | sample 7062161 | NCBI WGS metagenome assembly JABAOC01 (sample SAMN14538625, study PRJNA623070) | marine sediment metagenome | biome: marine biome [ENVO:00000428]; feature: marine pelagic biome [ENVO:01000023]; material: deep marine sediment [ENVO:00002113] | place: India: Gulf of Khambhat ... | reverse complement strand
AACGCGCCCAGATCCAGTTCCTCAACAGGCCACTAGCAACCCGGCTCACCCAGCGGGAGGGTCATGCCGTCCCGGGCGGCCGTTACATCCAGGCCGAGTTCGGCGCTCAGGGCGCGGGCGAGTTCCTCCGGTCCAGCTTCGAGCATGGTCATCCCGAAGTGCGTCAGAACAGCCTTCTTGGGCCGCACCTGCTCGATGACCCGGCGGGCTCCTGCCAGGCACAGGTGCAGGATCCTGGCCTCCCGATACGGCTCGTGGCGCACGACGTTCACCACCAGCACGTCCGCGCCGGCGTAGGCCCCTCCCAGTCCGTCCCAGTATTCCGTGTCCGTCACGAACCCGACCGTCGGCCCTCCCTGTGGGCGGAAAACCACGCCATAGGTCTCGGCTGAGTGGCGATGCGGCGGCGAGGTCGAGAAGGTCAACGCATCGCCCGGCCGGTCGCCGGCCGGGGCGATGGCGTAGGTCTGCTCTGCCTCCAGGACGACCACTTCCTCCAGTCCCTCCCGCACGTAGCCGAGCACGACCGGGTCCTCCCCGGCCAGGCACTCCCGCGGCGCGTACAGGCGGCCGCGGCGGCGGAACCCGCCCAGAGTCATGGCGTCCAGCATGGCGTTGACGTCGCCGGAGTGGTCTATGTGCGAGTGGGTCAGCAGGATGGCGTCCAGGGAGGTGGGCGAGACGGGCGGCTGCACGGCGGCGCAGCGCACCAGCGTCCCGGGGCCGGGGTCCAGCAGGACGCACACCCCTTGCAGGCACACGACGGTGCCGGCCGAACTGCGCAACTGACGCGCCATGACGAAGCGTGCCCCGGCGGTCCCCAGGAACCTGACGCAATCCTCTGGCATGGCACTGATCCTCCAGGCGGCGGCAGACCCTTCATTGTAACCACCGTGGCAGCGGGCTTGCCAAAGGGAGGCATGGCGGGAAGGAGCGCCGCCGCGCGGGGTGTGCAAGAATGAGACGGCACAGTTTGTGCTCGGAGTGACGGTAAGTCGCGTAAGTCTTTGTATTGCAAGCAGTTGGCCCGTGCCGGCGAGGGTCGAAAGGGCGGCACCGTATTTGCGGCCATGCATCTGGGCCGTGCCTGTGCCATCCTGACGGAACAGCGCACCGGCCGGTAACCGATGACTCTGACGACGCGCGAGGGCAAGGAACGAGCATGAACATCTGGCGCCAGATCGGTGCAGTGACCGGCGGGGCGCGGAAGCAAGCGCGGGGGCAGGCCCTGGTGGAGTTCGCGCTGGTGCTCCCCGTGTTTGTCCTGCTGGTGTTCGGGGCCTTGGAGTTCGGGCGCGCATACTACGACATGCACTTGCTGACCAGCGCGGCACGGGAGGGCGCCAGAACGGGCTCTCTGCCGGATAAGCTGGAAAGCGACGTACAGAGCACGGTGGACGACTTCTTGACGCGCGTGGGCCTGAACGGCACATGGACCACCAGCGTCACCGTGGAGGATGAGAGCGGAACACAGCGGCCGGGAGGTCTGGCAGATGCCATAGAGGGAGACCTGGTCTTCGTGACGGTGAGCTACGACTTCCGCGTTCTGGTCGGCTCGCTACTGCCCGGCTTCTCGGGAACTGTCGCATTGCGCGGTCGGTGCGCATTCCGGCACGAATGACCGACCGGTTTGACCGGTCTTGTCTGCATATGCCCGTGGGTGCCCGTCGGACCCTTCGTCCCGGGCCGTAACGCGAGGGAGGGATCGGCCTGTGAAGAACAAACGCGCGTTTATCTACTTGGGTGCAGGTATCGTGTGTGCCGCAGTGGCAGCCTATGCCGCCTACAGACACCTCTCCGCAGCCACTGGCCCAGGGGCGCAGGCACCGCGAGAGCGGGTGCTGGTCGCCCTGCGGGAGATCGGCTTCGGCGAGCCGATCAAGATCTACGGGCAGGAGGAGGAGGATCCCAACGCCCGATTGCTTCCGTGGCCGGAGCAGTGGCTGCCGGACGGGTCCATCCGAAGCGTGCGCGACCTGGGCGGCACTGACTGGGTGGCCCGCGAGCCCATGGTCAAGCACGAGCCGGTGCTGAAGGCCCGCCTGGTTGCCAGGAAGGACTTCATCCCGCAGGAGATGTACCTGCAGCGCGTCCGCGTGCCGGAGGAGGACGTCAAGACCGGAATGCTGCAGGCGGGCATGAGGGTGGACGTGCTGGAGATCGTCGACAACAAACCCCGGGAGTTCATGCGTTGCGTGCGTGTTTGCGCTGTCGGCAGCCGCGACCGGGTGGGCAAACCCCCGCCGGACATGGGGGAAGTCAGCCCGAACGTGTTCCTGCTGCTGAAGAAGAAGCACCGTCTGACGTTCCTGGACGCCCAGCTTGCCCACCAGTTCCGGCTGCTTGAGGCCGCCGGACCGTGCGAAGAAGGGCCGGTGCTCGTCGAACAGGAGAGCGAGGAGGTCATCCGCACCCGCGAGGCAGAGGGGCGCCTGAGCAAGGCCGCTGAAGCCGTGGCCTCTGGCCGCTATGACCACGCGCTGGCCGCCCTGGACGAGGTGACCGACCAGTACGGGGACCTGCCGGAGGTCGTCTCGAAGGCCACCGAGGCGCGCAAGAAGTGCCTTCAGCAGATGGCCGACCAACTGCTTGCCCGCGCGCACTCCGCCGTGGAGCGGAGGGACTACGGGGAGGCGCTCTTGATGCTGGAGCGCATCGAGTCGGACTGCCCCATGGCCTGGGGTTCGGAGAAGGTGCAGCAGGTGTACTCCACGGCTCAGCAGGGCTCCGAGCAAGAGCAGCGTCTGGGCCGGTTCCGCGAACTGAGCGGACAGGCGCAGGCTGCTCTGAAGGTGGGCAACCTGCCGGAGGCAGAGCAGCACCTGGCTCAGATGGGCCAGATCCTGGAACGGGGCCTGGCGGCGGCGCCCAACGGGAGCGTCCCCGCGGAGGTCTATCAGGCCCTGGGCCAGCAGCTCGAGGAGGCGGAAGCTGACTACCGGTTGAACAACAGACAGGTTTTGGAATCGTTTTTGAAGCGGGGTGAATACGAGCGTGCTCGTGAGAAACTGAGACAGATTCTCCGGGAGTATCCGGAGCACCCGGCCAACGAGGAGCTGGAGAGCATGGTCGAACAAGCGGAAATCGCCGGATCCACTGAGCCAGAGAACTGACGACCGAGGCGAACGATGCCTGAACTCAACCTGCTTGTCATACACCCCAACGAGCAGTACTGCCGGGCCATCATCGAGACGTTTGCCAAGTACGATCCCGAGATGACGCTGGAAGCCATCGCCGACCTGCGAGAGGCCCCCAACCGGGTTGTTGAGGAGGAGCCGTCCATCGTGGTGGTGGGGGTGGACACGCCGAGCGACCCCGCCCTGAAGACCATCGAGAGCATCAACGCCGGCCCCGCCGACGTGGGCATCATAGTGGTGAGCAAGGAACCCAGCCAGGAACTGCTGGTCTCGTGCATGAGGGCCGGCACTGATGAGTTCATCGAGTTCCCGGTGGACCAGGAGGAGCTGGGCAAGGCGATGCAGAGCCTGCTGCGGCGCAAGGGCATAGCCAGCGGCGCGGAGGGCATGGTGGTGGCCGTCTTCAGCGCGACCGGCGGGGTGGGCGTCACCTCGGTGGCCTGTAACGTGGCGGTGGGCATAGCCCAGGAACTGCGCGCGCAGAACGCGTGTTGCGTCCTGGACATGAACATGCAGTTCGGCTCGGTGGCCCTGGCGCTGGACGTGCGGGAGTTCACCCACACCCTGCTGGACGCCGTGCAGGAGCAGGAGAGGCTGGACGAGAACCTGCTGCGCAGTTTCATGAGTCGCCATCCCAGCGGAGTGAGCGTGCTGCCCGGGCCGCTGAGCGTGGCGGACCTGGAGGGGATGGACCCGTGGGGCGTGCGCTCGGTGATCCGGCTGTGCCGCAAGATCTACCGCTACACGGTGCTTGATCTGCCGCACGTGATTGACGACTGCTCCGTAGTGGGCCTGGACGAGGCGGACGAGATCTTCTTGATCTGCGATATGGTGCTGCCGTCCATCCGCAACACGATACGGGCGGTGGAGACCTTTCACGAGCTGGACTACAAGACCGNNAAGACCGAGAAGGTGCGTCTGATCGTGAACCGCTTCTACGACAGCGACCAGGTCTCACTCGATGAGATAGCCGAACATATCGGCCTGGCGGTGCACTGGTTGGTGCCCTACAGCTCAGAGCCGGTGATCGCCTCGCTGAACTCCGGTCAGTCCGTGGACGAGAGCGCGCCGGACAGCCAGGTGGCGCTCAGCTTGATGTCGCTGGCACAGCACACCGCCGGGGTCAAGCCGCGCCCCCGTCGCAAGAAGAAGCGGGGCTTGTTCAGTTGGGCCCGGTGAGGGACAGACCACAGAACGCTGAAAAGGACGAATGAACATGGCGACACTGAAGGACAGAATCCACAAGCTGCGCAAGGGCGAGCCGCAGAGGGCAGCCCCCTCCGAACAGAGACGGCCGGAGACCGACGGCAGGCGCGCGCCACGCAGGAAGCAGAAGAGCGAGAGACGCTACTCGGTCGGCCGCTTCACCACTTCGCTGGGCCGTGAGCAGTACCAGGACCTGAAGCGCAAGATCCACCGCAAGATGCTGGACGTGCTCGATCTTAGCATCTTGAGCGAGATGGACGACGACGAAGTCCAGCAGCAGATCGAGCACGTGGTGGGCAAGCTGCTCGACCAAGCGGGGGTCACCTTCAACCGCAAGGAGCGGGTGCAGTTCGTCCAGGAGATCGTGGACGAGGTGATCGGCTTCGGGCCGCTGGAGCCCCTGCTGAAGGACAGCACCATCAGCGACATCCTGGTCAACGGCGCCAAGCAGGTCTACGTGGAGCGCCACGGCAAGCTGTGCCTGACCGACGTGGAGTTCAAGGACGACGGCCACCTGCGCCACGTGATGGACCGGATCGTCTCGACCGTGGGTCGCCACATAGACGAAAGCTCCCCCATGTGCGACGCCCGCCTGCCGGACGGTTCGCGTGTGAACGCGATCATCCCGCCGCTGGCCGTGGACTACCCGGTGCTGTCCGTCCGTAAGTTCCGGGTGGACGCGCTCTCGATGGATGACCTGCTGGGCTACGGCACCATCACCGAGCAGATCGCCAGGGTCTGCGAGGCGTGCGTTAGCTCGCGGATGAACATCCTGATCAGCGGCGGAACAGGCGCCGGCAAGACGACCACCCTCAACATCATGAGCGCCTACATCAGCGAGAAGGAGCGAATAGTCACCATCGAGGACAGCGCCGAACTGCAACTGCAGCAGCCGCACGTGGTGCGCCTGGAGACCCGCCCGCCCAACATCGAGGGCAAGGGCGAGGTCACCCAGTACGACCTGCTGATCAACAGCCTGCGCATGCGGCCGGACCGGATCATCGTGGGTGAGGTGCGCGGCCGGGAGGCGCTGGACATGCTCCAGGCGATGAACACCGGCCACGACGGCTCGATGACCACCATCCACGCCAACAGCCCTCGCGACGCGCTGACGCGCCTGGAGACCATGGTCGCCATGGGCGGCTACGAGCTGCCCCAGAACGCCGTGCGCCAGCAGATCTCCAGCGCCCTGGACGTGGTTATCCAGATGCAGCGCCTGTCCGACGGCAGCCGGAAGATGACTTACTTCACCGAGGTGACGGGCATGGAGGGCGAAGTGGTCAGCATGCAGGACGTATTCCGCTTCGAGCGGAAAGGACTGGACGCGGATGGCAACGCACTGGGCGTCCACATGGCCACCGGAGTCCAGCCGCAGTTCCTGGACAGACTCCGCCAGGCGGGCATGAGCCTGCCGCCTGAGATATTCATGCCCTGAGGTCGGCACAGGGGAGGATCCGCATGGGATCGGACATCGCTGTTGTCGCCCTGATCTTCCTGTCGGTGCTGTTCGCCTTCTTCGGCGTGTGGCTGCTGGTCAGCCAGCGAGGCACGGCGCGGGAGCGCGTCATGTCCCGCCTGAAGGGCGTCCGCCAGGTCAAGCGCTACGAGCTGGGCGAAGCTCTGCAGGAGAGCCGCGACCGCGAGGCGCGCCGCAAAGAGAGGCGCAAGGAGGCGATGCGCCAGAAGGCATTCAGCGACATCCCCACGCTGGACCGCGCCTTGAAAAAGAGCGACTGGGCCTCGCGTCTGAACGGCATGTTAGTGCAGGCCCAGGTGCCGGTGTCCGTTCTGAACTTCCTGGTCATGTGCGCATTGCTGGCAGCATTGGGCGTGGCCGTAAGCGTGCTGTGGCGGCGCACGTTCGATCCTCTGCTGGCGCTGCTTTTCGCCGCTCTTCTCGCCGGCGCGCCCGTCGTCTATGTGTTGGTACGGGTCAAGCGGCGGATCAAGAAGTTCAGCGACCAGTTGCCCGATGCGCTTGACCTGATGTCCAGCAGCGTCAAGAGCGGCCAGTCCATGAACGCGGCCGTCCAGAACGTGGCTGAGCAGATGCCGGACCCGATTGGCGACGAGTTCCGCATCCTGGCCGATGAGCTGAGCTTCGGCGTGGAGTTCAACGACGCCTTGCGCAACCTGATGATGCGCGTGAACACCTCTGACGTGCGTTTCTTCACCACCGCCATGATGATCCAGAAGGAGACCGGCGGCAACATGTCGGAGGTGCTGGACGGGCTGCAGCACACCATCCGGGAGCGGTTCCGCATCCTGGGCCAGGTGAAGACCCTGACGGCACAGGGCAAGCTCAGCGGCCTGATTGTGGGGCTGCTGCCGGTTGTGCTTTGCGTGCTGATCTACTTCGCCAACCCCGACTACATGAGCGACCTGTTCACCACCAGCCTGGGGCAGAAGATGGTCGGCTTCGCTGCCGGCTGGCAGTTGATCGGCGTGTTCATGATCTTCAAGATAGTCAACATCAAGGTGTGACCATGAGTGCCGCCAACATCATTGTGCTGGTGGGCGTGTTCGCCGCCGTGGTGGGCGTGTTCGTGTTCGTCGCCCTGCTGCTGGAGAGGAAGAGCGCGGGGAAGACGCTGGACCGCCTGGGCGACCGCGCGCGTGGCAAGCCGAAGAGCGATGCGTCCAGAAAGCCGCGCAAGAAGCGCCCTCCCACAGTGGAGCGCCCCGACCCCTTGCCCATTCGCATCGTGCGCGCGCTATCCCGCGGCTGGCGTCTGGGCAACCCTTCCCACAGTCGGCTGCAGGAGATGCTGGTGCACGCGGGCATCCGTGAGAAGGGCGCCGTCGAGATATTCCTGGGAGCGAAGATGGCCCTGGCCCTGGCACTGCCGTCGGCCGTGGTGGCGTTCCTGTTGTGGCGGGGCCAGGCATCGGGGGCGGCCCCGGAGACGCGCCAGATCTTCACCTACGCGGCCATCGCGGTGATCGCCGGCCTGCTGCTGCCCAACATGTGGCTGCGCAGAAAGGCCAAGGCGCGGGTGCGCAGTATACGGCTCTCGCTGCCGGACGCCCTGGACCTGCTGATCGTGTGCGTGGAGTCCGGCCTGGGGTTGGACGCCGCGCTGGTGCGCATCAGCAACGAGCTGGACGACGTGGCGCCCGAACTGTGTGAGGAACTGGCCCTGATGAACCTGGAGATATCTGCGGGCAAACCAAGGGAGGAGTGCCTGCGGCATCTGGCCCTGCGCAGCGGCTGCGACGAGGTGGAGTCCCTGGTGGCTCGCATCATCCAGTCCGCTTCGGGACCAACCTGGGTGACTCCCTGCGCATCCACTCGGAGACCCTCCGGCGCAAGCGGCGCCAGGAAGCCGAGGAGCGCGCCGCCAAGACCGCTGTGAAGCTGCTGTTCCCGCTGATATTCTTCGTCTTCCCGGCCGTCTTCGTGGTCATCCTCGGCCCAGCCGTGCCGCGGCTGATGGAGGAGCTGTTCTGAGCGACGGGTCCGGCGGCTGACCCCATCCGAGTTTCGCGCCAACGGCACGCCTTTTTTCGCACTCGCTTTCTGCCCTGCTCGGGGACCACTTCCCGCGCCTCTTACTGTCACTCCGTGCGTCTCCTGCTCCGCATAAGGTGTTCACCGGCAAGAGGATGCGACGCTACGACCGGTTCCGCACGCTGCGCCGGCCGGAGCTTGCGGTCTCCCCGTCGGGCGGGTGCCCGGCCTCCGCCCCTGCCAGTCTTGAAAAGGCGTTTCGCGTTTGCTTAGAGTCGGCGTGTCAGATGGTAGGTAACCAAGCGCGGAGGTATGGGTCAAATGGCTACGCGTAAGATGTTGACGGTTGTTGCGGCCGGGCTGCTGCTGGCGGCCGGGTGCAGCTGGGTGCAGAAGGGCACGGCGGCCGGAGGGGCCCTCGGCGCCTCCACGGGAGCGGCCTATGCGCATGCGGCAACGGGCACCAGTGGGTGGACGGGTGGCCTGGTCGGACTGGGGCTGGGCGCGGCGGCCGGCGCAATCGCCGCCGATTACTACTTCGACGAGGACTCCGGTGAGCTGGAGAAGCTGTCCAGCTCCATGGACGAGCTCTCCAAGGAGCTTGCTGCGCAGGAGAGCACCCTCAAGCAGAAGGACGCCCTGCTGGCGAAGGAGAAGGCGCAGCAGAAGGCGCTGCTGGAAGCCTACGAGAAACTGCGCTCGGAGAAACCCGAACTCGCAGCCAACATCGGCGACAACGTGCGGGTGACCGCAACGCCGGACGGCATTACCTACACCATCCTCAGCGAAGTCCTGTTCGACAGCGGCCAGGCGACCTTGACCGACGCCGGCAAGGCCACCCTGCACCAGGCGGCCCAGGCCATACGACAGAACTACCCGGATGCCGACACCCAGGTGCGCGGACACACCGACGACGTGCCGATCAAGTACTCCCCTTACGAGTCCAACTGGGAACTCTCGTGCGCCCGCGCGCTGGCTGTGCTGCACTATCTGATCGAGTCCGAGGGCTTCGACCCCGAACGGCTCATGGCGGCTGGCTGTGGCGAGATGCGGCCTGTCGCCTCCAATAACACCCCGGAGGGCCGGCGGCAGAACCGTCGGGCGGAGCTGGTCGTGCGCCCGGCCCACATTAAGGTGGCGGAGGTCAGGGCCTCCGACTGACCGGCAAGTTGCCGCTCGACCCGAGCCGGGTGTCCCCATGCGGAGACCAGGGAGGATATCTGTCGCCCGTGCGCCGGCCATTCTGCTGGCCGGCCTTGTCCTCTGTCTCCTCGTCCAGGGGTGCTCTCCGCCCGAAGTTGTGCCCACCTACGAGTACGTCACGGACTACGAGCGGATGGAGGACTGTTACGAGCCGCTGCTGTCGCTGGCTTACGTTCCCCACGAGACGGACCTGTCCTGCTACGACGGCGTGATAGTGGGGCAGGTGACCGTCGGCGAGCATTGGATCGAGCAGCGGCCGCAGGCCCTGGCGTACGCCGTGCTGCTGCGCGTGCTGCTGCAGAGGGAACTGGAGGCAGGCCAGGAGTTCGCGGCCGTCGCCTCTGAGCGGCAGAGCCGGGAGTACCTGAACTGCCCCGGTCGCTGGCTGCGGCTTGAGGGCATGGTCACCGGGTGTGCGTCGGGCTCCGGCCTGATGCGCTACTTGAGCTACTACCTGCTGTTCCTCCAATCGGGCGCGACTGATTTCCAGGTCGAGGGGCGCATACTGGATGACGGCACGGGGGAACTGCTTGTGGAGTTCGCCGACCGGCGGCGGGGCCTCTACAACACGCCGTGGGGGCCGAATCCAAAGACGCTCCGGGACAAGTTCGCCATGACCGCCACGGTCCGCGACACGGCCCGCGCCATTGCCGCCTTCCTCCACCAGGCGCGCCAGGGGCTGCCCGCCACCGCGGCCAGGGAGCAGGACCAGGAGGCGCAATAGCACCCGTGGGAGCCCACATGACCGACCGCCCAGAACCCGCGCCGGTGGCCCTCTGCCCTGCGGAACGGCTCAGGGCGCTGCTGGACGCGCTGACGGGCCGTCGGGTGACGCTGATGGGACTGGGGGTGTTCGGCGGCGGCGAGGGAGCCGCGCGGTTCGTGGTGGAGAAGGGTGCCCGCCTGGTGGTGACCGACATGCGGGACGCCGATGCCCTCGCCGAGCCGCTGGAGCGCCTGGGCGACCTGGGCGTGCGTTGCGTGCTGGGCAGGCACCGGGAGGAGGATCTCACCGAGTGCGATCTGGTGATCGCGAACCCGGCCGTCTCGCGCAGCAATCAGTACCTCCGCGCAGCGCAGGCGGCCGGGGTCCCCATCACGAGTCCGATGAACATGTTCCTGGCCCTCTCCCCTGCGTCCATCGCGGCGGTTACCGGCAGCAACGGCAAGTCCACCACCACTGCTCTGCTGGCGGCCATGCTGGAGTCGGCCNNATCGGCGTCTCCTTGCTGCCTCTGCTGGGGCAGATCGGGCCGGAGGACGTCGTCGTGCTGGAGTTGTCCAGCTTCCAGCTCAGCGACGCGGGCGCGCTGCCCTGGTCGCCGCACCTGGCTGTGGTGACCAACCTGACGCCGAACCACCTCGAGTGGCACGGGGGCTTCGCGGCCTACGCGGCGGCCAAGCGGAACATCGTGCGCCACCAGGGCGCCTCAGACCTCGCCGTGCTGAACGGGCGCAGCGCGGTGCTGGGCAGCTGGATACGCGGGGGCATGCCCGGCCGGGCGGTGCTTTTCGACTCGAACCCGCGCCCGGGGCGACTGGGCGACGGGATGATCCTGGTGGGCGATCGCTTCGTGTGGCGCGAGGGCCGACGGGACAAGGTCATCTGCACCACCCACGAGGTGCCGCTGCCGGGCTTCCACAACGTGGAGAACGCAATGGCCGCGGCGGCCGGGGCGTTGTGCCTGGGGGCCGGTGCGGCCGCGGTGCGGGAGGCCCTGTCCACCTTCGTGGGGCTGGCTCACCGGCTCGAGCCCGTGGGGGAATGGGAGGGGGTGCGCTTCTACAACGACTCCTACAGCACGACGGCGGAATCCGTGGTGGCGGCGCTGGAGAGCTTCCGCGGGCCGCTTCTGTTGATAGCCGGCGGCTACGACAAGCACCTGGACCTGTCGGCAGTCGCCGAGGCGGCTGCCCGGCGGGTGGAAGTGCTGGTGACCATCGGGCAGACCGGCCCCGAGCTGGCCCAGCAGACGCGCCAGGAGGGGGTCTATGTGGGGCGCACTGTGCTGGTGCGAGAGGCGGGTTCGCTGCGGGAAGCCGTGCTGACGGCGCGGGACCTGGCCATGCCCGGGACGGCCGTCGTATTCTCGCCGGGGTGCGCCAGTTACGACATGTTCAGCAACTACCGCCACCGGGGCGAGGAGTTCAAGCGCGTCGTGAAGGAGATCCACCGCCGGGGCCGCGCGAGGGGAGCCTGAGGCCGGACCTTGCCCGCTCACTTGCGGGGGCGCCGGAGGTGTGCTATACTTTCGGGACATTGGCTCAGGCAGGCTGACGTGTACAAGTACCGATACGCGAGAGAGCGTGGAGGAGGTGAGTCCTCAGGCTCATGGCGAAGATCACCGTGAGGAAGAACGAATCGGTCAAGGATGCGTTGCGCCGTTTCCGCAAGCTGTGCGAAAGAGAAGGC
>JABAOC010001449.1_pt4 | contig 11412 bp, 13 predicted proteins | sample 7062161 | NCBI WGS metagenome assembly JABAOC01 (sample SAMN14538625, study PRJNA623070) | marine sediment metagenome | biome: marine biome [ENVO:00000428]; feature: marine pelagic biome [ENVO:01000023]; material: deep marine sediment [ENVO:00002113] | place: India: Gulf of Khambhat ... | reverse complement strand
AAATACAACAAAAAGAGACTTAAAGGTTTTTCCCGTGAAGCGGAAAAAATCCTGCTTTCCTATAGCTGGCCGGGGAATGTGAGGGAGTTGAAGAATGTTATAGAGAGAATCGTCGTGCTTGAAAGCGCTGACATGATACTGCCCGAACATCTGCCAAAGGAGATCAGTGATCAATCACTCCCCGTGAGCCAAATGGCAGAGGATAGATTCGTCCTTCCGCCCACCGGGCTTTCCCTCGATGAATTGGAAAAAGACCTCATCCTCCAGGCCCTCCAAAAGGCGAATCACAATAAGAGTCAAGCGGCAAAGCTTCTGAACATAAGCTACGACTCCCTCAGGTACCAGATCAAAAAATTCGGCTTAGAATAGGCCTTCGTTACCCCTCCCTTCCAATGCCCGTTTTGCAATCATCTTGATTTTGGGAAGTTTGAATGGTTTTGCAACAAAATAATCCGCCTCTGCTTTAATTGCCCGTTTCATATTCTCATTCACATGGCTCGCCGTCATAACAGCAATTCTAGTTTCAGGGGATATCTCCTTCACCCTTTTCATCACATCCAGGCCATTCATATCAGGGAGATGGATGTCGAGGAAACAGAGGTCATAGAAGAAAGACCTGAGTTCAAGAATGGCCTCTTCACCCGTTGTAACGGTTTTAACCTCTGCCAAATCATGCAGCGTCTTTGAAAGCCCGTAGAGGACCAACGGCTCGTCATCGACGATCAGAATCCTTTTCATTGTGATGGATGGGAAGCAATTCATATACCAGCCGCACATAACCTTTGTTCCGGTTTATGGAACCATTGCTTTTACCGGTGGATAGAGCGGAAAGCCTTGGAGGTTTGAAAGCCCTGGAATCCAACGATGCGGTGAAATCACCAGATTAAGCTGGTGATTTCACAGGATACGAGGTAGGAAGAAGATTTCCGGCATCCTCAACCCGTTGATCCGCAACGTTTATTCCATAAAGATATACTGGCACAGTCATTGCAAATCGCTTGAGATAGGAATTTTCATGCAACTATAGGAGGTTGATGATGAAAGGAAAAAAATGGCTTATTCTCATGTTTCTGCTCCTGGTAGGGTGTGCAATGATCGCCGGCCAGATGGGGGGCGGAAAGATCGTCTTGAGATCTGAGACGCCAAGCGCCGAGATGGCCAAGAAGGGATACGTGGGGCCACAAAAATGCGCGGAGTGCCATCAAGCCATATATAATGATTACCGGGCCACAGCGCATCCTTACAAGCTTCGCCCCATGGAAGAGGCGCGTATCGCCGGACTCCCCCTGCCCGAAGGCTACACGTGGGATGATATTTCCTATGTGATCGGCGGGCGCCGCTGGAAGTCCAGATATGTGGGCAAGGATGGATATATCATTACCATGACCGGCAAGAACCGCGACGTGAAGGGGAAAAATCAGTACAACCTGGCCACGGGCGCTTGGGTTAATTACCATCCTGGCGAAAAGAAGCCGTACAACTGCGGAAGGTGCCACACGAGTGGTTATTCCAAAGAGGGGCATCAGGACGGCCTGGAAGGGATCATTGGAACCTGGGCCCTTCCGGGAATTACCTGTGAAGAGTGCCATGGTCCGGGAAAAGCCCACGCTAATGCCCCGGCAAAGGGAAATATCAAGAAAGACAGATCTTCCGCCGCATGCGGCAAGTGTCACGTTCGAGGTGACAAGAATAAGATTCCCGCGAGCAAGGGGTTTATTCGGCATCATCAGCAGTATAACGAACTCTTGGCAAGCCCCCACAAGGATATGAAGTGTGTCGAGTGTCACGACCCGCACAAGCCACTCCAGACTGCAATCGTGGCCGACTGCTCGAGTTGCCACGGTGATGTGGCCAAAGAGTACAAGGGGAGCAAAATGGAGCGAGTTGGAAAGACCTGCGAGGACTGCCACATGCCTCGAGCAGTAAAATCGGCAGTTTCCTCAACCCGATGGGAAGGGGATGTCAGGAGCCATCTCGTTGAAATCAACTCAGACCCCAATGCCAAGATGTTTACCGACGACGGCAAATTGGCCAAAGGAGAGTTAACTCTCGAGTTTTCGTGCTTAAAGTGCCATTTGGACCAAGACAAGGCGTGGGCGGCCCGCTACGCCAAAAACGCCCATACCATTGGGAAGTAGTAGCTGAAAAACGTCTGGCGGACAAAGAAAAAAGGCGAGATGTCAACATCTCGCCTTTTTTTATCCAGCGATTCTCGCCAAATAAGTTTACTACCTCCCTTGAACTCATGTCATTTAATGAGGCCGAATCCAAGCGTGAAATACCATGTGGAAAAAGCACGGTATTCCGGGTAAAATTTTGAATCGGGGATGGGTTTCATGTATAATCAGTCACGATCGGTTTTCTTTCGATTCCAAGAATAGCTGGGATGGGAGGACCTTATGGCAAGGAGAAGGCGCAGTAGCTGGATTTATGCGATGGGGCTTATTTCAATTTTGATCCTTCTCCCCTTGAACCTCCACGCTGTATCCGCCGAGGAGGACAATCGAATCTGTGTTAATTGCCATGAAAAGCTCAACCCGAGCCTCGTCCTGTCGTGGAAGGAAAGCCCAATGGGCAAGGCCGAGGTGACATGTGTCGATTGCCATGGGAGCCACCACAAATCCGCCGAGGATGCGGCCAGAGCCAGTCTGATGGTAGGTCGCCTCTGTGAAAGATGTCATCCTACTGAGATGTCTCAGTTCAAATCGGGGAAGCATGCCCAGGCATGGGCCTCGGTTTATCAATTCAAGAAGGTCCTGGAGCTCCCACCGGAGATGATCGACGCGGAGGAAGGGTGTGGGGGCTGCCACTCCATCGGGCGGGAGGACGGTCACTGCGATTCGTGCCATACCCGTCACAGTTTTGCCAGGGAAGAGGCCAGAAAACCCGAGGCATGTCTCCCGTGCCATGGGGGGATCAATCATCCCCAGTGGGAAATCTGGAGATCCTCAAAGCATGGTGTTGTCTACCGTGTGGATCCCAAAAAAAAGAGGGGCCCTACCTGCCAAACCTGTCATTTTCCCTTGGGGAATCACGGCGTCAAGACCGCCTGGAGTCTCTTGGCCCTTCGCCTCCCTGAGGAGGACAGGGAATGGATCGGGTACCGAAGGACGATTTTACAATGGCTGGGCCTTATCGACCGAGAGGGTCATCCAACGGATCGATTGAACGAACTTCAGAAGAAAGGGATCATTCAAGTCAAACCCGGGGAATGGACCAAGTTAAGAGACGAAATGGTTGAAATCTGCGGAACCTGTCATGGGAAGCTCTTCGCCAAGGAAAAGCTCGGGCAAAGAGATGCCATCGTTAAGAGAACGGATCAGTTGATGGCTGAAGCTATCCAGATCGTGGAAACTCTGTACGAGAAGTCCATCCTGGCCAGGCCGGATGTGAGACCTATCTCGCCGGACCTCTTGGGCCTCTATAGCCCTCCCAATCCCGTGGAGGAAAAGCTCTGGGAAATGTTTCTGCGCCATCGCATCATCCTTCTCCACGGGGTCTTCCATAATAATCCCGACTACACCAGTAACCACGGATGGGTCAAGCTGAAGGCGGCATATGAGGATGTGAGGAGAATGACCCAAGAGTTCCTGCGGGAGGGGCGAAAATAGAAGAGTTGACCGGGAAATTGTCGGATATGGCTGGGCCCTTATGGTGCCACTCTTAGGATCGGAAGGAGGGTCGGAACCATGATCTCCGTGGAAGAGGCATTGAATCGGATTCTGGCCCGAATCCAGGTTTTGGGATTGGAGAGGGTAAACATCCTGGGCTCCCTGGGAAGGGTCATTGGCGAGGATATCCTTGCTCCAAGAGATATCCCTCCCCTGGACAATTCGGCCATGGATGGATACGCCGTTCGGTCCGCCGATATCAAAAGGGCTTCAAAGAAGAACCCCGTAATCCTCAAGGTGATCGAGGACCTGCCGGCAGGTGCCATCCCCAAGGAGAGCGTGGCCCATGGGCAGGCCATACGGATTATGACCGGAGCCCCAATACCTCCAGGGGCCGACACCGTGGTCATGGTGGAGGATACGGAAAAGGCAGGGGAAGAAGTGAGGGTCTTCCAGGGAGTCCCGGGCGGGGAGAACATAAGAAGGGCTGGGGAGGATGTAAAAAAGAGGGCTCGGGTTATCTCCAAAGGCTCTGTCATACGAGCTGCAGAGGTGGGAATGCTCGCCTCTGTGGGAAGGGCTTTCGTATCTGTCTACCAAAGGCCCGTGGTGGCCATTCTCTGTACGGGGGATGAACTGGTTGACGTGGATGAGGGGCTTGCGGATCACAAAATCGTCAGCAGCAACTCCTATACCCTTTCCGCCCAGGTCATGGAGTGCGGGGCCCTCCCCCTCCAGCTGGGCATCGCCAAGGATGTTTCGACCGAGATCGAGGCGAAGTTTCGACAGGGCTTGAGGGCGGATGTCATCGTTTCCTCCGCCGGGGTTTCCGTCGGTGACTACGATATGGTCAAAGACGTCCTCGGGGGAATCGGTTTTGAGATGGATTTTTGGGGTGTTGCCATGAGGCCGGGACAACCCCTCGCCTTTGGAACCATTGGGGGAAAACCCACTTTCGGTCTCCCGGGTAATCCGGTTTCCTCTATGGTTTCCTTCGAGCAGTTCGTCCGGCCCTCGCTCCTTAAGATGATGGGGCACAAAAACCTCTTCAGGCCAGTGGTAGAAGCGATCCTCAAAGAGGATATTAGGAAGAAGGCAGGGAGGAGACATTTCATGAGGGCCAAGCTGTCACTGGAAGAGGATCGATATGTAATAACCACTACGGGACCTCAGGGCTCGGGAATTCTCAACTCCATGGTAGAGGCCAATGCCCTCGTTATCGTTCCCGAGGAGAAGACGGAGATAAAATCGGGGGAAAAAGTTCGAGTCCAGGTTTTGGATCGAAGTTTCGAATCTTCGGGACTGGGAAAGTATTGAGGGGTTGAAATCACATGATTCCCATCGTCTCCATCGTGGGAAAGTCCGATAGCGGTAAGACCACCCTCATCGAGAAGATCGTTCCCGAGCTCGTCCGAAGGGGATATCGGGTGACCACGGTCAAACATGACCTCCACGGCTTTGAAATCGACAGGGAGGGCAAGAACAGCTGGCGGCACAAACAGGCCGGGGCTCAGGGCGTGATTATCTCGTCCCCCCAAAAGGTTGCTTTCATCCGCGATGTGGATAAGGACATGTCCCTTGAGGAATTGAGGGATTCCTTCGGCCGGGATGCCGATCTCATTCTGTCGGAGGGTTTCAAGAGGGATGTCCACCCGAAGATCGAGGTCTTCAGAAAGGAGGCGCACGGAGAACTCCTCTGCACGAAGGAGGACAAACTCTTCGCCATCGCCAGCAACAAGCGTTTTGATGTCGGAGTCCCTTGTCTTGACCTCGATGATGTCAAGGGGATCGCCGACATCATCGAATCCACATTCCTGAAGGGAAACAAAACCGAGGAGATCACCCTGAGAGTGAATGGGAGACGGATCCCCCTTTCCCCCTTCGTGAGGCGATTTCTGATCCGTACCATCAAAGGAATGATCTCTTCCCTCAAGGGGGCCGAGAATCCTCAAAGGTTGGAGATCAAGATCGATTAGGAAGCATCCCTCATGATCTCAGCCATTCTCCTCGCGGCAGGCGAATCCAAAAGGATGGGCGAGCCCAAGCTCCTTCTCAAATGGGGCCAATGGACCATCATCGAAAAATCAGTGGATACCCTTCTGGCATCGAAAATCGATGAGCTGATCGTGGTCATCGGGTACAAGGCGCGGACGATCGTAAGCAGGTTGGAGGCAAGAAGGCTGAGGGTCGTCATCAACCGTCAATATCGAATGGGGATGAGTACCTCCATCCGTCGAGGCCTTGAGCAGGTGAATTCGAAGTCCGAGGCCATCTTAATCGCCCTTGCCGACCTACCCTTCCTCGAAACAGATCTGATCGATCATCTTATCGACGTCTATCGCCGGAATCCACACGGGATCGTTTTACCTGCCTATAAGGGGAAAAGGGGCCATCCGGTGATATTGAATAGGTTTCGCTATGAAAAAGAAATGGAGAATTTGAGGGGGGATGCGGGGTGCAGGCCCATCTTGAATCGTCATCCCGAGGACATCTTGGAAGTCGATGTGGAATCGGAAGGCGTCATTGCTGACATTGATTCCTGGGAGGAATATGCGGCCACGGTTCTCTCCGGAGAGGAGCTGAAAAGACATGACCCGAAGTGAATTTCAATTAAGAGCCCTCCTCATCTTGGTCAGGGGGGGCGGAGAAATGGCGACGGCGGTGGCGCACACCCTTTGGCAGTCCCACTTTAGGGTTTGGATGACCGAGATTCCCCAACCCATGGCGGTGCGGCGGGCGGTTTCATTCTGCGAAGCCATCTATGACAAGAAAAAACAGGTAGATGGAGTCGTTGCCAAATATATTCAAACCACGGATGAAATCGATGATACGTGGAAGGAGGGAATGATCCCCCTGTTGATCGATCCCGAGGCGAAATCAAGGAAGGTCTTAAAGCCTCACGTCCTCGTGGACGCAATCATGGCCAAGGAAAACCTGGGGACGAAGATGACCCATGCCCCTTTGGTGATCGGTTTGGGCCCCGGTTTTACCGCGGGACGCGATGTTCACGTGGTCATCGAGACCCAACGGGGCCACGATTTGGGCCGCCTCATCTGGGAGGGTGAGGCGGAGCCCGATACGGGGATACCCGGAGAAATATTGGGTTACTCGGAGGAACGAGTCCTTCGGACACCTGTGGGGGGAATATTCGAGGCCCATAAAAAGATCGGCGAACAGGTGATTAAGGGGGAAGTCGTGGCCACGGTGGGGGGGCATCCTTTGAAGCCGCGGATCAGCGGGGTACTGAGGGGGATATTACGGGATGGAACCCGGGTCAAGGGAAGCATGAAAGCGGGAGATATCGATCCGAGGGGCAAGGAGGTCCACTGTTATTTCATATCCGACAAAGCACGGTCCATTGCCGGCGGCGTGCTGAAAGCCATCATGATGCACTTCAATGGTTGAGGTGGCGATGATTGTTTCCCGGATGACATGGTCGATCCATTGCTCCTGGTAGGCAATATTGAAATGGGATGGAAAAATGGGAGAGATGGAGGTTAAAGGGAAACCAACCTTTCACCGGCCCTCGAATCCCTCTTTCTTTGAAACGGGGAGCTTGACCATAACGGTTGTGCCTCGGCCCCTTTCGCTCTTGAGGGAAATTTCCCCGCCATGTCTTCGCACAATCCATCGCGAGAGGGTCAAGCCCAGTCCTTCCCTCTCTGGGCCACGGCTGGAATAGAAGGGATCAAAGGCCCTCCTCTTCTCCTCCTGCCTCATCCCGATCCCCGTATCTGTTATGGATATGGTTGTCCAATGACGGTCCGTGCGGGATTTCAGTGTTAATGTCCCTTTTGGACCCATGGATTCCATGGCATTGGATACGATATGGAGAAGCGTGTCCCTCAATTCACCCTTGTCCCCGTGGACGGGGGGGAGCTTTCGTTGATCCTCGCTGACTTCGACCTGGATTCCCTTTGACTCAATATCCTCGGCCCATTTTTCCCTTATGAGGGGAATCAACTCCTGGAACAGGTGCTGTGTGTTTACGCGACCAAACTCCTTTTCAGTTCCTTCCTTGGTGAACTTCCGCAGCTTCCCTACCATGGCCACGCCCTTGAGCGCGACCCCCTCAATCCCCTTGAGATCCTCCTTCCGGCCACCTTCTTTTGAATCCCCGGCCTCACGATCGAGCCGATCCAGGATATCTTCCAGGATATTTTCGAAAAAATTGCTCACCTTCCTCATCACCCCTTCTACGGCCAGATCTTTAGCGGTCTGAATCTGCTTCTGCTCATTCTCCTTCCTATCCCTGATGTCACGAATGAACCCCGTTATGCCGAGTATCTTCCCCTGGTGATTGTGTTTGGCTCCCAAGGTAAGGCTCAACGGAATCGGCTTTCCATCCTTTGTCAAGCCCTCCGTCTCAAACTCCTCTACATGCCCGTCGCCACAAACCCGGGCCAGAAAATCCTCATAGGATTGGCCGGATTCCTCGGAGAGGATGACCTTATCCAGGAACTTCCCCTTAACATCTTTTTCGGCATGACCCAAAAGGATTTCCGCCCCTCGATCCCATGTTCGGATCGATCCCCTTTCATCCAATTCCACGATTCCATGCGTAATGCAGGCCATTCGATCCCATAGGTCCTTCTTCTCCCTTTCCAATTGCCGAGTCTCCGTCACCTCTTTGATGACATGAACGGATCCGATGAGCTGTTTTTCCATGTTGAGAAGGGGGGAAATGGTAATAGAAAAAATTCCATCGTACCTGAGGCTCTCGACTTCATCAGCGAAGGACATTCCCGTTCGAACCATCCTCTTATAGTCGTAGAGGGATACCGGAAAGGTCTTTTCGTTGTAGAATATTTCGTCACAATCCCGGCCGACCACGTTTTCGAGGAGGTAACCATATCGATCGAATAGGACCTTGTTGGATTTGAGGATTCGAAATTCATCGTCACAGATGACGATGAGATCGGAAAGGGAATCGATAGCATTCTCCCACTCGCTCTTGGACTGGCAGATCTTATCGAAAAGTTGCCTATTTCCCGCAGCCATCGAAATTTGCTTGGCCAAGGCTACCAAGAGGTCTACTTTATCCCGCGTCAGTCTCTCTTTCTGATCAGTCGTTAAACTCAGGGTTCCGAGGATTTGGCCGCTGAATTCCAAGGGAAAGCTTGCATGATACATCATCCTTCCCTTCTGGGTGATGGCTCCCGAAAGGTCGGCGATCTCCGTTAAATTCTTAACGATGAGGGGCTTCTTCCCTTTAGCCGCTTTGCCTGGAATGCTCTCGATGAGGTGGATATCTTCTATCTCATCTTGGTGTTCCTTTGACAGACCGTGATGGGCATACAGTTTGAGCCGTTGGGTTCTTTCATCGATGAGATGGATATATCCTACGCGAAACCCGGTTAAATCCAAAACGAGCATGAGGGCCTTTTTAAGCATGGATTTGATGTTCTGCTCAATATAAATCAAATCCGCAAAGCGGCCGACAAAGTCGACGGGAATCGTCCCCTCGTTCCCTTTCTCATTTTTCAAACGGCGCCCTAACTGGATCAACGTTTCTCCCCTCAATGGATCAATCCCCCTTTGCCCCCCTTACCTAAGGTGTCCTATTTCTTCTTGAGGAAACCCAGCCTTTGGAGATCATCCTTACTCACCCTATGGTGACCACCTGGGGTCCTGTAGGACCTTATCTTTCCGGAATAGATGTAATTCCTTATCGTCTGAGTTGAAACCCGGAGAATCCTTGCCGCCTCCATTGTAGTATAAAACAAAATCGTTTCAATGTCTCTACCTGCCATCACTGCCTCACCCGCTAAGGTTCTTCGAATATGTTTGCATTTTTAATGCCAATTTCTTGATATTATTCGAAATTTATCGCTTACATTGCCTAACTCCCTGTTTTACAACTTCTTTTTTTCGATACAATGGGAAAAAACGACGGTTATTCAGGTGACCAAGATGATCGCAGGTGGTAACGCAGGTCGAGGCCATTGGGGAAAACCAAGCCTAATCTTTTTAACCACCTTGATGACAAAAATCGGCATGGTAACGGGGAAAAGGAGATCAATAATTTCACGTGATGAGTAAAGCGGTGCTCTTACAGGCTGGGTATTCCGCCGAATTTTGACAAGAATTCCCAAGGTATCGAATATTTATCAACAATATCCTAATTTGGCACAATATGTGCTAAGAATCGCCAAAGGGGGGAAATCCATGGAATTACAATGAAATACTGGGGCATACTTTCCATTCTTATCAGCGCAATCCTGCTCCCCATGAGGGCAGATGGGGAGATGTATAAATGGGTGGATAAGAAGGGAAACCCTCATTTTTCCGATACGCCGCCCTTGCGTGCTGATGTGCTCTATGAGACCGTAACGGAGATATCCTCATCCTACCGAAGAGAATCGGCGGACCACTTCAAGGAGGCCCACTCCCCATCCTCAGACCCCCGCCTCTACTCGGGAAAACCCCTCTACTTCTGGCAGGACCAATTCGAGATGCTGAACTCGAAGATCGGCATCAAGCAAAAGGATATTCGCTTATTGAAAAGCGCCATCGATAAAACGGATATGTACCAGCCTGAGAAAAAAAGTGGGATGATCATCTATCCCAGGGCACTCAGGGTCGATGGAAAGCTCTTAAATACGAGAGACCAATTCATCGAGGAATGCACCCGTCAGACCAAGCGACTCAGGGAATTGGAGGAAGAGCTCCATGAGTTGAGGGAAAAGGCTCAATTGGCCGGAGTCCCCCGATGGATTTGGGAAAATTGATATCGTACTAGTGCCGAGGGAAGGAGGATCGAATCATGATCGTCCAATGTCAACAGTGCATGGCAAAATATAGGCTCGAAGAATCCAGAATCCCGGGGGAGAGCGCCAAGGTCAAATGTTCGAGGTGCCAACACATATTCCACGTCACCAAGGAAAGTCCATCCCATCCGGAACCCGCGCGGTTCTCGCTCGAAGAGGGAGCCGGCGAATCGATTGAAGCTTCATTCAAGTGCCCTCAGTGTGGATTCCAACAGCCCCATTCGCAAGAGTGCATCAAATGCGGCATCATCTTCAGCAAGTATAAGCCAAGGGCTGAAATGCCACCTCCCCCCTCTTCTCAGTACTCGGGGGGATATGGGCTGGACCAAAATCTCCTCCATGATCAGGCTGAAGTAAGTTCGATGACATACGCTGGATTTTGGCCTCGGTTCGGCGCCTACTTCATCGACGGAATTGTCGCCGGAATCATCGTGAAGATCTCAATGTCCCTGACCATGCTCCCCATGACGTATTACTTTTCCCAGAGTGTTATGTCCGGCAACTCCCAGTTGGGAGTCATCCCTCCCTCTCTGCCGATGACCCTCTTCCTCGGTGTCTCACTCAGCCTGGGACTTCAGGCTCTCTACTACATCCTCATGTGGGGGTACAGAGGTGCAACTTTGGGGAAGATGGCCATGAAGATCAAGATCGTGAGCACGGACGGATCCAACATCTCCTACGGAGCCGCATTTCTCCGGTACATCGGAACCATCATTTCCGGCATCCCTTTTAGTCTCGGATACCTGTGGATGCTCTGGGATGATAAGAAACAGACATGGCACGACAAGATTGCATCCACCTACGTGGTTCGAAACCAGTAATTAGCATGACCTTAATCGATCCTCCTTATGACGGCCTCCCCTCGATCCGTAGTACCGACCAACACCAGATGAGCTAGGTCCACGAAGAGACCGTTCTCAATAACTCCCGGGATATTGTTCAGTTCAAGCTCCAAAGCCTTCGGATCCCTTATCTCGGGAAACCGAGCATCAATGATCATGTTCCCCTGATCCGTGATTACCGGCCCATCC
>JABAOC010011298.1_pt1 | contig 11414 bp, 15 predicted proteins | sample 7062161 | NCBI WGS metagenome assembly JABAOC01 (sample SAMN14538625, study PRJNA623070) | marine sediment metagenome | biome: marine biome [ENVO:00000428]; feature: marine pelagic biome [ENVO:01000023]; material: deep marine sediment [ENVO:00002113] | place: India: Gulf of Khambhat ... | reverse complement strand
GGAAGGCCCAGAAGATGCGGCTGGCTCGATATGGTGGCGCTAAGGCACGCGGCCATGATAAACGGCCTAACCGGCATTGCGATTACGAAACTCGACATACTTGACGGGCTAAAAGAAGTCAAGATATGCACTTCATACAAGTGCGACGGCGATAAACTTGATAACTTCCCCGCGGACGCCTCGGTTCTGGAAAGGTGCGAACCCAACTTCGAGAGCTTTCCCGGGTGGAAGGAATCCACAAGCGGCCTCAAAGAATACGACTCTTTGCCCGAGAACGCGAAAAGCTACCTCAAGGCAATAGAGGATATGCTCGGCGTCGAGGTGCAGATGATATCGACCGGCCCGGGGCGGGACGAACTCATATCGCTTAAGGATCAGTTCTGACGTGTATTGATAACAATTCTAATCTGATTAGGGGGGCAGAGAACATGGAAAAAAGAAGAGAGGAACGTTATAGAAAAAGGCTCGAGTGCGAATTCTCCGGCGCGGGAATGACCTACAAGGGCTTCGTGAGCGACGTATCAGCCAGGGGAATGTTCATAAGGACCCGTAGCGGCTTCAGGGAAGACTCCGGCGTCGACGTGAAGATATACCTCCCCGGCGATGGCATATCCAACGTAAGCGGCGTGGTGCGCCGCGCCCTGAGATATCAGGAGTTAAATCTCGTTAAAAACGGCATGGGTATCGAGCTCATGCAAATGGACGACAACTACCTGCGCCTCGTTAATACGTTAACAAATTAAAAGGCGTAGAGTATTGCTTGCTTTAAGAGAAGTTCCGCGAATCAGGGCAAGAGGGGGAACGTGGAAAAAAGGAAAGAGGAACGCTATATAAAAAGGCTTGGGTGCGATTTCACCGGCGCTGGCAAGACGCACAAGGGCTTTGTAAGCGATCTCTCAGTCAATGGCCTCTTCATAAGGACCCGCCGCAGCTTCAGGGAAGGCTCAGACGTCGACATTAAGCTCTATCTACCTGATGACAGCACATCCAACGTAAGCGGCGTGGTGCGCCGTGCCCTGACCACACAGGAAGGGACTCTTGCCAAGAATGGCATGGGCATTGAGCTTAAGGACAAGGACCACAATTACATACGCCTTATTAGGGAGCTAAAGGGCGAAGAGGAAAGGCAGAAACTAAAGAGGAAGAAACCCGAAAGCAGAGAGCCCGAGAAGAAACCCGAAAAGGTTGTCGTCCAGTGCCCGGCCTGTGGAGTTAAAAACGCCGTGCCCAGCGACAAACTCTCGCTGGGCCCCAAATGCGGCGCCTGTAAGGCACCTCTCGTTCCGAAAGAGGAAGCTCCCGCACCCGAAGAGCCCGCAACGGAAGACACGGCTACCGCCAAGGAAGAACCGAATCCTTCGGAAGAGAAGAAAGAAGCGGAGTTCGTTATTATTAAGTGTCCCGGCTGCGGGGCGAAAAACAAGTTGCCGGCGAACAAGCTCTCGCTCGGCCCCAAATGCGGCGCTTGCAAGGAACCGTTGCCGACAGGATAGCGGCGTCTCTTTTTAACCTCGTCTATCCCTCGGATTGTCCGGTCTGCGGAGGGCCATCCGACAGCTACCGCTACGCGCCCATGTGCTCGGCGTGTTTCCAGGGGATAGAGAAATACGATGGCCCGGCCTGCCCGACGTGCTTTGAGCCGCTGAAGTCCGATTATGCGGGAACTTGTGGAGCCTGCCTCAAGGAAGAGCCTCCCTTCAGCCGGATCGTGAGCTTCGGACTTCACGCCGGAGCTCTGAAGTCGGCGATCAACCTTCTGAAATTCTATTCTGTACGCGGGCTCGCAAAGGACCTTGGCGAGATGGTGGCAGGCCTCGACCTGCCCGGGGCGGACTTCATAGTGGCCGTGCCTCTGAGCGCGAAGGGCCTCAGGACGCGCGGTTTTAACCAGACGCTGCTTATCGGAAGGACACTTTCGAAAAAACTCGGAATACCGCTTGAGTTCGGCCTCCTTAAGAAGGTAAAAAACACCCCACCCCAGGTCGGCCTGAATAAGAAAGAGAGAGTAAAGAATCTTAAGGGCGCGTTCGAGGTGAGCCGTAAACTAAATGGCGAGGAGGTCCTGCTCCTCGACGATGTGGTGACCACAACGGCAACCGTCCGCGAATGCGCAAAGGTGCTCCTTAAAGCCGGGGCGGGCGAGGTCGCCGTGGCCTCTGTCACCCGCGCGCGCGGGATGTAGGGTTATAATATTTAAGATATGAGAAACCTGTTCATTGTCTTCATCCTCACATGCATTGTCACTTTGCCCATCTCCTGCCAGAAAGCTGAAAAGTCAGAGGATATCAGGCCGGGGGCGGGGCTGTCCGAGTGCGGGGAGAGTTTTAAGTTGAAAGACGGGGACATTATCTTTCAGTCGTCAGTGTCGTCGCAGAGCCGGGCGGTGCAACTTGCCACGCACAGCAAGTACAGCCATGTGGGTATCGTTTACATAGAAAATGACGGGCCGCAAGTGTATGAGGCGGTGGGGAAAGTGAAGCTCACGCCGATACGCCAGTGGATAAGCACTGGGGAGAAGGGCGGTTTCGTCATAAAGCGCCTGAAGAAACGCGATAGACTTTCGCCGGAGATTTTAAAGAAAATGAAGAGCGCCAGTGAGAAATTCAGAGGCAAGAGTTACGACTTCTATTTCGAGTGGGACGATGAGAAGATGTACTGTTCGGAGCTCGTATATAAAGTCTATCGGGCGGGCGGCATCGAGCTTGGCGAGTTGCAGAAGATCGAGGACTTCGACCTTACTCACCCTGCGGTCAAGAAAAAAATGCGTGAGCGCTTCGGCGATAAAATTCCCTATGACGAGACCGTCATAACCCCCGACTCAATCTTCAATGACGAAAAGCTGGTAGAGGTCTGCTCTAACTATTAACTAGTCTTCAATTTCTTTCTCCACAATCTTCGACCACACCTCGTAGCCCTTTTCGCTTATGTGCACGCCGTCCTCGAGCAGGCACTGGCGTACCCCGGCCTCAAGGAACAGCGAATGTATGTCGAGATATGTCACGCCCGTCTCCGCTGAAAGTTCTTTCAGGTATTTGTTTGTGTATTTCACCATCTCGGGAGGTATCCACTGTAGGAGGGTGGGCAGGATGCTGTTTACGAAGATCTTCGCCCCCCGGGACTGGGACTGGAACTTTCTTATAATCTCGCGGTACTCGGCGATGAAGCCTGTCTCCTCGATGGCCAGGTTGTTGGCACCACTCATTATAAAGATATAATCGAACCTGGGCCAGCCCCCTATCTCTCGGTTCATCCTGTTGAGGAGTCCCTCCACGGTTTCCCCCGCGCGGCCCAAGTTGTGCACCCTGTGGCCGGGGAAGCGCGCGGCCCAGTCGAAGAACTCGATCAGCGAGTCGCCTATAAAAAGGATTTCCTTCGGCATAAAAGGTATTTTACACACATGCTATAATTATTTTCATGCAAGAGCGCAAGCCTCACATAATGCCGCCCTACGTGATTTACGGCATGCTGGCACTGGGCCTCGTATCGGCGTTCGCGTTCAGGATAATAATCGTGCTTGAGAGGGTCGAGCCCGCGTGGGTGAGGCCGGCCTGGTATCTGGGCGCCGGGGGCTACGTGTTTTTCTTTTTCTACCGCTACAGGATCACGCGGAGGAGGAAGAATACAATCGCCAAACACAACCTCATCGAGAAAGTAAGAGGGGAGGAGTGCCTGGACGGTGAGGACAAGGACGTGGTGCTGTACATCCTTAATTCAGTGAAACACTCCAGGGAGGATATCAACTACGTGGTGATATTCGCGCTCTCTGTGATTGCGATCGTGACCGATCTCTGTCTCTGGTTTTTAAAGTAAGCTCAGCCTTTCTCCTCCAACTTCACCCTCACCATCCCCCTAACTGAGTTTGTCAGGTATATCTCGTCAGCTGTATACAAATCGTCAACAGTAAGGACCTTTTCCCTGAACTCGGGATGGTTAGATAGAAACTCACGGCGAAATACGCCGTTCAGGAGGCCGCATTCGATTGGAGGAGTGTAAAAAACGCTATCCTTTTTTATGAAGACATTGGTAATCGCGCCTTCGGTGACCTCGCCTCGCTCGTTTGTGAATATGACGTCGAAGAAACCCCGCTCGCGGTACTTCTTGTATTCTCTTTCGTATACGTCCCGCATTGTAGTCTTGTGGTAGAGGAATATATCGCTGCTTGATGTTTTTATATCGGATATCGCGGCGAGGTGTTCGCTGGGAAGCTCTCCAAGCTGGCTTGAGCTCACCTCGCAGGTGCCGTCCTTTGAAAGCAGGAGCCGCACCCTGTAGCGTTCGTTGTCCTTGAAGGTAGCCTCCGCCTCGCCGAGGCGCTGTCTNNGTCTCTATCAACTGGAAATCACGTGGCTCCTTGAGCAGGAACTCGGCCTTCAGGCGGCACTCCTCGTACTCGCCCTCGGGGTCGGAGTCGTAGACTATGCCGCTTCCCACGCCCATCTCGCCCCTGTCCTCGTCGATGGTTATCGTCCTTATGGGAATGTTGAATACCGCGTCTCCGCCGGGGGCTATGAAGCCTATCGCTCCGGTGTACACACCGCGCGGCCCCTGCTCGAGCTCGCGGATTATCTCCATCGAACGTATCTTCGGCGCGCCGGTTACCGAGCCTGAGGGGAATATGCTTCTGAATAGCTCCATGAAGCCCACGCCCTCTGCAAGCTCCGCAGTGACCGTGGAGGTCATCTGGTAGAGCGTCTGGTATTTTTCCACGGTGAAAAGCTCGTTCACCTTTACGCTTCCGGTCTTTGATATGCGGCCGAGGTCGTTTCGTTCGAGATCTACTATCATTACGTTTTCGGCGCGGTTTTTCGTGTCCGCGCCGAGGTGTCCAGCTTGTAAGTGGTCGTCGTTAAGGGTCTTGCCGCGCGGCATGGTGCCTTTCATCGGGCGGGTGGTCACGCGGCGACCTTCTTTCCTTAGGAAGAGTTCCGGCGAGATCGAGAGCACGTAGCCGTCGCCGAGCTTCATGAAGGCGTTGTAGGGGACCTCCTGTTTATTCTTCAGGTCGCGGTAGAAGCTGTAGTAGCAGCCGTCGAAGCCGAAGCGGTACTTAGCGGTGAAGTTGGCCTGGTAGATATCGCCCGCCTCGATGTAGCGGCGGATGCGCTCTATCCTTTCCACGTAATCCTCGCGGGAGATGTCGAGCCTGAGGTCTTTGACCCAGTACGGGGCGGGCTCGGGCGGTGCGGACTTGAAAATCCCTTCGTGCGGGCCTTCGAACGAATTGTCGGCATGGTCGAAGACGACCGCTTCTTTAAAGACACCCAACTGCATGAGCGGGACATCCGATGCACCTTTGGGCCGCAGGCGGTCCTCGAGGCAATAGCCAAGCTCGTAGGAGAGGTATCCCGCCATGTAGTGGTCCTTCGAGTATCTTTCTATCGCCTCGAACATCTTCTGTATGTCGGCGCAGTCATGGGCCTCAAGCACATCCACCGGTGTATAGAAAAGATAGCTTTTGTGGTTCCCCTCGTCGAAACGGTTTGTCTCAAGAAGCACGAGAAAGTCCTGGTCGTAAAGGAAAGATGGCTTCATCTCCGGCATCTTGTGGTATCGCGGCATCCTTAATTATACAGATTTTATATTGCACGCTCTTGTATGTTTTCGCGCCGGGGGGATATAATTCAGTGCTATGTGGAGCGTAAGGATGAGAGCCTCAAGGGGCGAGGAGCACATATCCGGCGCCGAGGGACTTTTCTCCGACGGCGAGGTCGAGAGGGCCATGCGGGACTACCTCAAGCGGGCCGAAAACCATCCCAGAGGCAAGGCCGACGGCATAGTGCTGTGCGTCGAGAAGCTCAGGAGCGAACCCAGAGAGATATCTTCGCTTCCGGTTAGAACGATCGAATGTTCGTCGCCGATCAAGGCCCGGAGGTTAGCCACTTGCCTTCTGGAACTTGCGGGAGTTTCTGAAGACGCGGTTGAGACGGCGTTTGGGGTGGTCAGGGGTGCAAAGGTGATGCGCGGAGCGGCACTTGTTGCGGCCACCGAGGGCATCAGGCTTGAGCCCGACCCGAAGCGGGGCATAAGGACCTCAAGGCTTGGAATCGGGAAGCGCGCCCGTTCCGCCCTGGCGCGTGGACTTGCCAGACACCGCATAAACACGCTCACGGTAAAAGAGGCCATCGCGCTTGCGTCGAAGGTACTCTCCTTAAAGGATATAGTTGCCGAACTCTGCGTCTCCGACGACCCGAACTACACAACCGGCTACGTGACCACGAGAAAGCTTGGCTATGTAAGGATCCCCGATATAAAGAAGAAGGGCAGCTCAAGGGGAGGGCGCGTATACTTCATCAAAGACGGAGCGAAGCTCAATCGCGCCATAAAATATCTTGAGAGCGAACCCGCTCTCATAACCTCCGTTTCCGGTATAAGTGGAGTAACGACCATCGATGAGCTCATTGACGGCTCTGATAGCTAACCCCAGGGCGGGAAGCGCCTCCGCAAGGAAGGTCGAACTTGCGGCCCGGCTCCTGCGCGAAGACGGGCGCGAGGTCAAAATCCTCTACACCCAGTGCAGGGGAGACGGGATGCGCCTTGCGCGGGAAGCTGCGGGGATGGGGGCTTCGCTCGTGATAGCAGCGGGTGGCGACGGCACTTTTAACGAGGTGGCAAACGGGCTTGCAGGCTCCGACGTGCCGATGGCGCTTCTTCCGGCGGGAACGACAAACGTTCTGGCAAAGGAATTCATGATTCCCGGTGGCGTAAGAGACGCCGTGAGAAGGGCGCTTAAAGGCACGCCAAGGACGGCCTCGCTCGGAAAGATAGAGTGGGAGGGAAAGGAGCGTTACTTCTGTTTTGTGGCGGGCCTTGGCTTTGACGGAGCTGCCGTCTATGCGACGAGAGATAAACCTCTCATGAAAATCTCTGGCAAACTCTCGCATATTGTCTACGGCATCGGTGTGCTTTTCGGGTGGTCGCCTCAGGCGCTCAGGGTCGAGGCCGACGGAAAGAGCATGGAGGGCTACTCCCTTATAGTCTGTAACGCGGCGAAGTACGCGGGACATATGAAGGTCTCACCCCACGCAAGCATGCTTGAGCCCCCGCTTTATATGTTCCTCATGCACGGCAGAAGGAGGCTGGACATCCTGAGGTATGCCTACGGCATCCTCGCGGGCACCAACACAAAGTTCAAGGACGTCACATACGGGAGAGTAGAACGCGTCAGGGTGGAGGGCGATGCGCATATCCAGATTGACGGCGACTATCTCGGAAAGACGCCTGCTGTGATCACGGCCGACGCGGCAAGGATAAGGTTCATCTATTAAAGCAGTTCTTCGAGGATTCGCTTCTTAATATCTATTGCCGCCGTGGCGCCCTCTCCGGCGGCTATCACTATCTGGTCGTTTCCGGTGTTAAGCGGCCCCACGATGTAGAGCCCGTCCACCGAGGATTCGAAGTGGGTGCTGACTTCGTACTTGAATCCTTTTGCGTCGCGTTTTAGAGGCAGGGCTTCGAGAAACTTGTCGTTGAGTTTGTAGCCGAGATTCGACATCACGCGCTCGCACTCGATGCGCCTTCCGTCCTCGAGCTCAAGTGCCTCAAGCGTCTCCTCGCCGATAAGCCTCTTAGGCCTTCCCTTTACAAGCGTGATGCCTTCTTCTGCCAGTGCGTCTTTGTACTCGTCGGGAGGGTTGTAGATCATAAGCAGGAGNNAAGGAGTTTCCCATCACGAGCAGCTTCTTGCCTGTAGTCCTGTGGCCGTCGCAGTCCACGCAGGTAAAGAAAGTCTTTCCGAAGAACTTTCCAAGGTTTTCCACCTGCGGGAGGTTGTCGCGAACGCCTGTGGAGACTATTACATACTTCGCGCTGTATTCGGCGTCGTCTGTTTGGATGTTGAACAACTGGTCCTTGGTAATTCTATTGACTCTTGATTCTATGACCTCCACGCCGAAGTGTCTTACCTGCTTAAGGCCGATATCCAGAAGCTCGGCCCCCGAGGTCGCGGGGAAGCCCAGGTAGTTTTCCACGTGCACCGCATGGCGTGTCCTTCCGCCCGCGGCGCGGTCAAGAAGCAGCACGTTGAAGTTATTGCGGCCGAGGTAGATGCCAGCCTGAATGCCTCCGGGCCCCGCGCCGACTATGACGGCGTCGTATGTGCTATCGCTTTTTTTCACTCAGGTATTTTATGAGCGCCAGGCAGTCCGCCGCAACGAGGCGTCCCACCGGGCCGGTGGAGTATACGGCGACGGCTATCATCCCGTCCGGGGCGAGTACGAACCCGGTCGAGTGCAGATGGCCTTTTTCCTTGTCATAGAACGCTCCTGTCAGTGACGATACCTCTGCGGCTTCCAGCCCGTAGCCCAACTTGAATGTTAGCGAATACTTTTCCGCCGTTTTCCGGGCGTCCTCCACAGAGTCCGTCGAGGCGGCGATTATCTCGATATTGTTATTTTTAAACTCTTCGATGCTCTTTTCGAAGTCAAGCAACTGCTGACGGCAGTACGGTCACCAGTGGCCTCTGTAAAAGAGCACTATTCCCCACTTGCCGATCAGATCGCCGGGCAGGACTACGGTTTCACCGGCGATTGTGCTGAACTCCATTACAGGGAAGAAGTCCCCGGTGTCGTGCATCTTAGCTTGTTCCTGCGCCATTTAAAGGCCTCCTTTACTCTGACGCGGCTTTTTCGAGCGCTTTTCGCAATTCGTCCGATAACTTACCGCTGTCGTTAAAAACAAGGGTGTTCAGGCCTTCGCTTTTTGCGCGCCTTATGTTTTCGGGCTTGTCGTCTACGAACAGCGTATCACGCGGACTGATGCCGAGTTCGCGGCACACGTCCCCGAATACCGAGGAGTCCCTCTTTCCCTTGTGCATCCTGTATGAGTTGAATATGCGGTCGAAGTGCAGGTAGAAAGGATCCCTGTCGTTTATCTCATCGAGCCAGTTGGTCTGGTCGCTGAGTATTGCAGTGCGAAGCCCATTTTCTCTGAGGCTACGGACTTCGCCGAGCACTTCTGGCCGGAGTGTGAAGCGACTCAGAACCTCGTCCCTGAACTCCTTGTCCGTGCCCACGATGCCGGTTTCCCTTCGCAGTTCCTCCCAGAACTGCCGTTCCTCCGCCAGGCCGAGCACGTAGCCGGTTTCGTAAATGAGCCTTTCGCCGACATCGAAGACGTTGTCCATCCCCTGTTTTGCCCCGATTGCGTCAAGCCCGTTTCTGAAACCCTCTTCTGCGAGCACTCCGCCGAAGTCGAATAATACAACCTTTATCATCTGCCTTGATTTTATGATTACGTGCCTTTCCTGTCAACCTCTAAGCCCGATGTGCGCGGTTGAATTAATCGGAGGAGTTGATATAATCGCAGATACGGATGCGCAAAAGGAGGTGCGTGCATGAAAATAGAGCTCGAGGGCACTTTAATCAGGATGACGCCCGAAAACGACAGGGAGAAGACGGAGCTTAACCAGCTCTGGTCCATAATCATCGGTTGCGTGGAGGAGGGAAAGAGACTCGTGCCCGTCGGTGAATACATTCCCGGTATGAAGGAAGTCGCCACATTCAATATAGAAAAGGGGATCTGAGTACCAAATCAGAGCGTGGAGGGCAAACGGTACTAGTTTATTTTTCCGGGTTGGGACGTCTTGCGAACAGGGATTTCTACCAGGGTGCCATAGAGCTTTTCGTGGAGTTTTATGGTGAATACGAAGTCAACGCCCTCTTCGTTTACGACGGTCTTGAAAAAGTCGCACCTGTGGCAATCATTAAATTTCTGGACGAAGTCGCCCTGGCAACCGCCGTTGCACATCGTGCCGGGCAGCGCCCAACAGGCCCTTCCGGCGTTCTTGCCGCCGTGTATTCCGTCGAGCCTTGTGTCGGTCGCGGCGGGGCATGTACCCCTTTTGCCGTTATTCCTTCCGCCCGGCTCCTTGCCGCAATTCTTGAATTCCCAACAGTTGAGCTTCATTTAGCTTATGTCTGATGCTTCCCCCTTTATCAGACCTGAAAAATAAATGCAATATACTATATGTCAAGAATCGATTTGTCAATAAACATTTTGCGGCAAAGCAGTAAAGACTGGAAACGGGGCCTTTATAGCCTCACCGGAGAGCCGTAAGGCCGTCGCTTCCGAGAGATGTCTTTCGGGCGTTTGCCAAGGCCGGAATTACGAACGGTCAAAGGTAGCGTTTATTCGCGGGTTTTGGTTATCCTAAGTATCGATGGTGAAAAGACGCATGGCCTTTTATGTTCTGTACCCGACCGTTATGGCCCTGCTTTTGTCTTTCCTGGGCGTCCCTTCCGCACGCGCCGAGGTTGTGACCATCGAGAAGTCCTATTCCTACGACGCCGGTCCTCTTGACGACGAGACCTCAAGCAGGGCCATAGCACTTGCAAAGGTGAAGCTCATGCTTTTTAATGCGGTGGCGGGTTATCTCGAGGACGTGGAGGGGGCGGCGGTCCTTTCCCCGGGGGTTGTTGCGGTGCAGGAGATCGATCGGAACTGGAACGGGAGGATGTATTACATCGAGGCCGCGGTGGCCATAGAGCCGGAGGCACTGGCCCGCGATATCAGAGCGCTGTCTTCGGAGCGCGACAGGAAGAATGAGTTGATGGAGCTCAGGCGGCGGGCGGCCGATTCTCTGGGGAAGATGGAAAACCTCAACGAGCAGGGAGACCTGAGGCAGTACCTGCGCTATGAAAAGCTCGTAAACGAACTGGTAGCCGTGGACGCTCTGGAAAAGGGCTACGCCGCTATTACGCGGGGCGACTATCCAAGGGCGGTGAAATCATTTACCTCGGCCATCGAGGTCCAGCCGAATTCCGCGCCGGCATACTATAACAGGGGCGCCGCGCAATGGATGCTCGAAAACTACGGCCCTGCGATGGAGGACTTTAAAAAAGCTCTTGCGATCGATCCCCGCTACAGCAGGGCAATGGCGAGCATCCGGCAGGCGGAGGCGTTCTTTAAGAACATAGAGGATACCGTGCGGTACTATGACAATGCAATCGCGGTAAACCCCGCGGACGTGAGCCTCTACTACGAGCGCGGCCTTGCCCACTGGGAGCTTGGGAACATGGACGAGGCCCTAAGGGACTTCACCATGGTCACGAAACTCAGGCCGGAAGTTGAGGACGGCTTCATCAACAGGGGCGGGGTTTACCTGACCATGGAGGAGTACGAGGCCGCATATCAGGACTTTAAGACGGCGGTAGAGGTAAACCCCAGAAGCACGATGGCCCACTTCAACCTCGGGCTGTTGAACCTGAGGCTTCAGCGATACGAAGACGCCCTCAAAAGCTTCACCCGGGTGATAGAGTTGGAGCCGTCGGACGGCGAGGCGCTCTATAACAGGGGGTTGGTATACGACGAGATGGGCAGGAGCAAGCAAGCGATTTCGGACATGCAGAGAGCGGCAAAGCTCGGCCACGGGGGAGCGAGCGAGTTTTTGGCGGCCAAAGGGCTTGTGTCTCAGAAGG
>JABAOC010028471.1_pt1 | contig 11416 bp, 15 predicted proteins | sample 7062161 | NCBI WGS metagenome assembly JABAOC01 (sample SAMN14538625, study PRJNA623070) | marine sediment metagenome | biome: marine biome [ENVO:00000428]; feature: marine pelagic biome [ENVO:01000023]; material: deep marine sediment [ENVO:00002113] | place: India: Gulf of Khambhat ... | reverse complement strand
GACGAACTCAACCATCCCTCCCTCTTTTGGCTCAACCGATGGCTAAGGGAAAGAATCTCGTATCCCATGGTTTCCCTCGTTCACCATTTGCGGTGTAGTGAAAATCGACCGGCCTGGCAAAACCGCTTCTACCGATGGATTGAAAAGCTCTATCTTTTGTCCATGAATGGCTTTGTATTCAACAGCAAGACGACTGCATCAGTGGTAGAGGGAATACTGGGCTTGAAACAACCAGCCGTAGTTGCATATCCCGGTGGAGATCGGTTAAATCCTCAGATGGAACCGGATCAGATAATCGAGCGAGCACATCTACCAACACCCCTTCAAATTGTCTTCGTAGGCAATGTGATTCCCCGTAAAGGCCTGGACTTCTTGATTTCCGGCCTCAGCCGTCTGCCTCGAGAGAGCTGGCAACTCGAGGTGATCGGGAACCTAACGGTCGACCCAACCTATGCGGACTCGATCCGCCGCCAGATTGCCCGTAACAGCCTCGTGGATCGAATCAAGCTCTCGGAGTCGCTTCACGACGGAGAGCTTGCATCCCGGCTAGCCAAAAGCCATGTCCTGGCCGTTCCTTCCTCATACGAAGGGTTTGGCATGGTTTACATTGAAGCCATGGGGTTCGGCGTGCCGGTCATTGCAACCCACGCTGGGGCTGTTCCTGAACTGGTCTCCCACGGTCGAAATGGGTTCTTGATCCGTCCTGGAGATACTGCTGGCTTGGCCCAATGCGTGCACGCCTTACATCGGGACCGGGAGCACCTGGCCCGAATTAGCCTGGCAGCACTCGAGCGATATAGGGAACATCCCACGTGGGTCGAGAGTGCGGATCGCATCCGGGAGTTTCTGCATACCTACGCCGGGTAATTTATGGCCATACCGCAGGCTTACAGTTTTATCCGGTACCTTGCCGCCAAAAAGAGCGTTGACGACCGTGCCATCAACCGGCATGTCTTACAGAGCCTCAAACGGGCCTTGTCAAACAGGGCCTCAAAGAACCCTATCCGGGTATTGGAGGTCGGTGCGGGAATCGGCACCATGTTCGAGCGCTTGCTGGACTGGAAGGTTCTGAAAAACGCGGCATACACCGCAGTTGATAGTGATCCCGAAACCATCGCTGAAGCGTTTCGCCGCCTTCCCCATTGGGCAAAAAAAAGTGGGTACGCTCTGAATGCCCAGTATTCGGAAAAGATGGCTTTCCAGAAAGGGAATCAAAACATTCTTGTGGCATTTGAGGCCATTGAAATGCACGATCTCGTCGCCCGTGAAAAAGGCCGTCGATCATGGGACCTCTTGATCGCCAATGCCTTTTTGGACCTGGTGGACGTCCCTTCGTCCCTTCGCCTCCTCTTTTCCCTCCTTCGCCCAGGCGGCTTGTTCTACTTTACCGTCAACTTCGATGGCTTGACGATCTTCCAGCCTGAGATCGATCCGGTTCTCGATACAAGAATAACCGCGCTATACCATCAGACCATGAACCAACGGGTCACCTCCGGAAAACCCTCTGGCGACAGCCGAACTGGGCGTCACCTCTTCGCCAATCTGCAAGCGTGCGGGGGCGAGGTCCTCGACGTAGGCAGCTCGGATTGGGTGGTCTTTGCCGGTTCCAATGGGTATTATGAAGACGAGGCCTACTTTCTCCATCACATTATCCACACGGTGCAGGCCGCCCTGAACGGGTATCCGGACATTGATTCCAAACTTTTTGCGTCATGGATTAGAGAACGCCACGGGCAGATCGAACGGGGTACCCTCATATATATCGCTCACCAGTTGGATTTCCTCGGAGGTTTTCCTTGAACTTGACCTGTTGCCCCTGATCCGATATCCTGTTACCATATGGCCCCTTGGGTCCGATCGGGTGAGCTTGTCTTTATTCCAAGCCTTGAAGNNGATTCCAACCCCTTTACGTCATGGATCAGGGAACGCCACGACCAAGTCGAAAAGGGCATGCTCGTATATATTGGTCACCAGTTGGATTTTCTCGGGCGGCTCCGTTGAGCTTGACCTGTTACCCCTGATCCGATATCTTGTTACCATATGGCCCCTCGGGTCCTATGAAGAGCGAGCAATGCTGAGCCAAGGCAAAAATTAAGAGGAGGCGTGTTATGGACCGAAAGGAGTTGATGGAACTGTTCAACAAATGGCCGAGGATAGGAACTCTCAGTACCGCCAACAAGATGGGGGATGTTAATGTTGCCGCTTTTGGGTCACCTCGCATGGTTGATGAGAACACCGTTGTCATGGGAATTGGAAACGGCCGATCTTATCGCAACCTCGAGAGAAATCCCAAGGCGGTTTTCATTGTCATGGAACCAGCTCCAAAAGTGCAGGACTGGGAAGGGGCAAGGGTCTATCTTGAAGCGGTTGATATAGAAACCGAGGGGAAGTTTTACGACGAGATCAAACGGAATATCGCCAAGGCATTCGGGCAGGAGGCCGCCGATTTGGTCCACGCGGCTATCCGCTTCAGGATTACGGAGGTTCGGCCACTTGTGGAGGTGGGATGAGTCAGGTGAGAGCTCTTGCTGGGTCCGGGGATTCCCCCTCCTGCTGAGCTCTTTTCCCGGCTCTCCCCTATTTTGAGAGGAAATCATTCATCCCGTTTGATGTCATCTGAGAAATCCAGGAGTTGATCTTGAACGATAACAAATGACGGGTCCCCTCCGAATTCGAATCCAACCGCTGCCTCCTCGACTATCTCGGCTTTTATAACACCAGCGGATGCCGCACTACTTGCATGATTTACCAAACAGGGAATACACCTCGTAGCTACCGAGGCCGTAACCGCCANNACCGAGGCCGTAACCGCCATCAATTCCTTCTGTTTTGTAACTAAGGCCCCCGTTTTGTAGTAGTATTTCAGTAATTTATTAAAAAAAAGCGAGGTACCACAATGAAGTTAAAAGAACAGAGCGAAAACCCAGCAGCCTGGATAGAGGCCACGATCAAAACTTTTGTTAACAGCTCGCCTGAGAATTCCCTCAAGAATGACAGAAATGACAGGGTATGGGCAGACCCGCTCGTGGGATTCTCCCGTGGTAATGATCCCCTCTCTCAAGCACTCAAGGACCATATTGGGTCCTTTTATTGGACTCCCCTGGAAATATTCACCAAGACATTTCCCAACATAAAGGCGAGACCTGAGGAACTAACCGTCATAAGCTGGGTTCTACCGCATATCGAAACGACGAAATCAGACAACCGCAAACAAACCGCCTACCCCGCCGAAAGATGGGTAAGGGCCCGCATCTACGGTGAGGAAGCCAATGAGAAGCTCCGTAGTCATGTGGCGGCAACATTGCAGCGGGCCGGATACGAAGCCGTCGCCCCCATGCTTTCCCCTTTTTTTGAGAGGAAAACCTCAGACCGCTATGGTTTCGCCTCCACCTGGTCCGAACGACATGCAGCCTATGCTTCGGGGCTCGGAACCTTTGGCCTCTGTGATGGGCTGATAACCCCCAAGGGTAAGGCCATGCGCTGTGGGTCGGTTGTTGCTCGAATTGACATCCCTCCCACAAACCGACCATATAGTGACCATCACGATTATTGCCCCTTCTTCAGCAAAGGCCTGTGTGGAAAGTGCATACCCCGTTGTCCTACACGGGCAATTACCGAGGCCGGTCATGACAAGGTGAAATGCAGAGATTACCTTCGCTCGGTAATCGTTGATTATGTAAAATCTNNTAAAATCTCATTTTGGGTTAGAGGGGGAGGTTTATGGCTGCGGACTATGCCAGACGGGCGTTCCCTGTGAGTCCAAGATTCCCACTGAGAAAGATGTTAAATAGGGGAACCTCCAAAAGCGCGGATTCCTTTGGGGAAGGGGGAAATCGTGATACCAACGAAAATGACATCCGCCAGAGACACTTCTCCCTCCTCATGCCAACTTTACCAGTTTACGCAAGCTCCGTAGCTCCTTCGGCGGGTCCATTTTGCTCCCCTTAAAGCTCCAAGAGACCTCGCCTACGTAAAGGTCGCCTCGTGAGTCCACCGCTAGGCCGTGGGGAGCCCAAAACTGATGTGGTTCATCACCCGACAGGATGTCACCGAGGCGTGCAAGACGCTCGCCTTTCAGGTTGTAAATGGTGATACGCCGGCCCACGTTGGGGCAATTTTCATTGAATGGGTACGTCGGGGGGAGCTCCCCAACGTAGCACAACTGCTCCCCGTTGCCAGCTATGTGCATGCCGCAAGGGCGGTGCATGTTGTTCCACTGCATCAGGTACTTACCGTTGGAATCGAATATCTGAACGCGATGGTTCTCGCGGTCCGCAACGTGCACGTGGCCATCCTTATCGGTGCACAGGCTATGGACTAAGTTGAACTCCCCCGGATCAGTGCCGGGTTCACCCCAGGAAAAGAGAAGCTCTCCGTCTGGTGAGTACTTGTGAACCCTTGAGTTACCATATCCATCGGCAACGTATATGTCACCCGTCTTCGGATCCAGGGCCACCTTTGTTGGTCGGTTGAAGGGCCGGCCGCTCTGGTATGGCGCTCCCTGCCCTGCCCGGCCCAGAGTTAAAAGCAACTGGCCGTGCAGGGTGAACTTAGTGACGTTGTGACCGAGATCATCTACACAGTACAAGGTATCATCGGGCCCTAATGTGATCCCGTGAGGCCGTATGAATAGTCCTTCGCCCCATGAATTCAGCACGTTGCCATCGCGATCGAACACGACCACCGGATGATCACCCCGGTTGAACACATGCACCCTATCCTCAGCGTCTACCGCCACATCCGCCACCTCGACGAAGGACCACCCTTCGGGCAGCTTGGCCCAGTCGGTGAGGACCTCGTAGGTAAATTCGCCCCTCCCAACTTGAGTTACCATTTCTCGACCCCCTCTCACTCAATTGGCTGGAAACCATCCCGGCGATGGGCTAGTTCCCAGAATACAAAAGCTCTTTGGCATGTTTAGAGCCGCTACCTAGGCCAAATGTCCAATCAGTATCTTTACTCCAATACTAATCAATATGAAACCTCCTAGTATCTGAATTTTCCTCTCGAAAAAGTGTCCCAGCCTGTTACCAATAAAGGTGCCGAGATAAGATAACAGGAAAGTTACGATTCCAATGACGAGGACCGGGGTTATGATGGAAATTCTCAAGAAAGCAAAACTCACCCCAACTGCCAAAGCATCGATACTCGTTGCAATAGACAACATTAGTAGGACATAGACATTCAGCGGATTGAGTCCTTTTTGGTCTGCCTCCATCCTAAATGCTTCATAGATCATTTTGCAACCAATAAAGCTCAGAAGCCCAAAGGCGATCCAATGGTCGATATCCGAAATAAAATCCCTCAGGCTCAGCCCCGCCAACCACCCAATCACTGGCATGATTGCCTGAAATGACCCAAAGAAAAGTGCAATTCTTAAGGCTTGATCGATTTTTAAATGTCTTATCGTTATTCCGCTGGTGATAGATACAGCAAAGGCATCCATAGCCAATCCAAACGCCACAAATGTGATTGTAATCATTTCCATTTGATATCGCCTTGTTGCTACCCGTCATCAGAACTGCCTTTACAGCCTCATCCTCTTATCTTTCCCTGCTCTGCAACAAGACTTCCTTAAAGAAGATAATTTGGAGGTATGGTCACCCCCTTCAAAAATGTAAAAATATTGCTTCAATGGGATTTTTGTCAAGCGGAAGGCTTGGGGGAATAGGCACGTCCCTCCCGCCTTCTTGCGATTCCCTCGGAACTGTAATCCCCTTCCTGCTTGACAATTTCCGGCGGATCGTTATATAAGCGCTTGAAATGACATAAAATTCTTACAAAAGGTAATAGACCACACTGAAAAAACCTTATGAAACGAAATGAAACGAACGAAGGTCCCGCGCATCGTATCACAGATCGCTGTGCCTGAGGGCTTTTTGGGGTTCGGGTCAATGGAAAGGAGTTTTTAATGATAGAAAAGAAGGACTACTTGTCAATCCTATTGGGCGTATTACTTCTGTTTGGGCTCTATCTGGCAAGCGTGTACAGCTACCTCCTCTTTCACAGCCTGGCTGAAATATTCAGCATCGTCGTTGCGTGCGGCATTTTCATGCTTGCATGGAACTCGCGCCGTTTCATGGAGAATACATATCTGCTGTTCATTGGCATCGCTTATCTGTTCATCGGTGGTCTAGACCTAATTCACACACTCGCCTACAAAGGCATGGGTGTCTTTGTTGGATATGGCACGAATTTGCCCACCCAATTGTGGATTGTGGCTCGATACGCCGAAGGCCTCTCCCTTCTTATCGCTCCTTTTTTCCTCGGAAGAAAGCTAAAAATGAATTTGTTATTTTTCAGCTATATTTTGGCCATGTCCCTTCTGCTCGGGTCTATCTTTTACTGGAACTTTTTCCCTNNGGGTCTATCTTCTATTGGGACCTTTTCCCTATCTGTTTTGTTGAAGGGGTAGGATTGACCCTATTCAAAAAGATCAGTGAATATATTATCTCCCTGATTCTGCTTGGCTCAATTGTCATGTTGTTTAAAAAGCGCCACGAGTTTGACACGAGCGTATTACGACTACTAATTGCATCTGTTATCTTAACCGTGGTTTCGGAATTGGCTCTTACATTTTATGTGCACGCCTATGGACTTTCCAACTTGATCGGTCACTATCTCAAAATTCTTTCCTTTTATCTTATCTACAAAGCCATTATCGAAACGGGCCTGGCGAGGCCTTATGCCCTGCTCTTTAGAAATCTGAAGCAAAGTGAGGAGGCGCTCCGGGAGAGTGAGGAGAAGTATCGTTCTATGATGGAAGGTATGAAGGATCCTGTGTACATTTGCTCACCAGACTATCGTGTAACGTATATGAACCCGGCTATGATCCAGAGGACAGGAGCTGATCTTACGGGGGAACCCTGCTACAAAGTGATACACGAGCGTGATGAAAGATGTCCATGGTGTGTCCATGAGAAAATACAAAGAGGTGATCATGCCGAGACGACCGTGGTCAGTCCGAAAGACGGGCGTTCTTACCATGTCTCCCACTCGCCCTTATTTCACACCGATGGTTCCATCTCAAAGATGACCATTTTCACAGATATCACCCAACAAAAACGGACAGAGGAGGCGCTGCAAAAAGCCCATGACGAACTGGAACGGCGTGTGGAGGAGCGTACTGCCGAATTGAAGCGTGAAATTAAAGAGCGCAAGCAGGTGGAGGAGGCATTACGGGAATCAGAAAGCCATCTTAGATATCTCTCTTCCCAGCTCCTTACGGCACAGGAAAACGAAAGAAAACGGATCGCCCTGGAACTCCATGATGGCATTGGGCAATCCCTGAGCGCCATCAAATTTAGCGTGGAGAATAGCCTAAAACAAGCAGGTGATAACGATCCCAAGGCATGTGCGGAAGCATTGAGCACCGCCATCCCTCTGATTCAGGAATCCATCGAGGAAATCCGAAAGATCGCCATGGATTTGCGACCGTCCATCCTGGATGATCTTGGCATCTTAGCCACAATTTCGTGGTTTTGTCGGGAATTTCAAACCATTTATTCCGGAATCCGCATCCAACAGCAGCTCGATATACAGGAGGATGACGTGCCCGATCCTCTGAAGATAACTATCTACAGAGTCTTACAGGAAGCCTTCAACAATGTGACCAAACACAGCGAAGCAGATCTGGTACGTCTTTCCCTGAGGAAAACGAACGCCACGATAGCGTTGGCCGTCGAGGATAATGGCCTGGGCTTCAATCCGGAGGATGTGCTCTCCGTGGAGAGTTCCAGAAGGGGGATAGGGCTTGCAAGCATGAGGGAGCGAACCGAGCTTTCCGGTGGGTCTTTTTCCATTGAGTCCACCGAGGGAAAAGGAACCATCGTGCGAGTGTCATGGCCACGCAGGGAAAATTAAGAGTAAAGAATGAAGAGTTAAAAAAGATGGATATCCTTCAACGAACTGTGGATTATTCCCTGGGTATTATTAAGTTAAGCTCTATCGGGAGTTGGAAAAGGATAGTGTTGGCCGTGTCCTGGGTAAACAACTGCTGCGCTCAGGCACGGCAATCGGAGCAAATGTCCATGAAGCACAGGGGGGGCAGAGCAAAGCTGATTTTATCGCCAAAATGTCCATCGCATACAAAGAATCTCGCGAGTCAGCTTACTGGCTCCGCCTGATCCGGGAGGCAAACCTGATCTCTTCCAGCCAAATCCGTGATCTCTTGAATCAAACTCGACAGCTAATAAAGATCCTGTCTTCTATTTTGATATCATCAAAGGAACGAAAGAGAAGAAGCGGAAAAAATAAGTAATAAATGAGGAATTAATAATAAAAAATCACGATTAAACAAATCGAAGTATTCATTCTTAATTCTTCATTTACTTTGTAACCAGCCCTTTCTCCATTGCAAAGGCCGTCAGGGCCGAGGTGTTATGGAGGTCCAACTTCTTCATGAGGTTAGCCCGGTGTTTCTCCACGGTTTTTGCACTGATGTAAAGGTAATCGGCAATCTCTTTGTTCTTATACCCCTCGGCAATCAGCTTCAGGACTTCTCGCTCGCGTTGGGTGAGGGTATCCCATGGGGTGACGGGTCTCAAGCTCTTTCTCCCCTCCAAGTATCCCTCTATCACCTTATCCGAAACCCCGGGACTGAGATAGGGCTTCCCCTTTAAAACACTCTTTATTCCCATCACCAGCTCGGTATGGGTGGCATCCTTTAAGACATATCCATCAGCGCCGGCCCGAAGGGTGGCGAGAATGTACTCCTCGGTTCTGTGGACCGTGAGGGCTAAGACCCTTGTCTCTGGGCATCGCTTCTTGATCTCCTGGATAGCATCCATGCCATTCATCCTCGGCAACGAGAGGTCCATTAAGACAAGGTCCGGCGTGAGATTCTGGACACATTGAATGGCATCGCGCCCGTCTTCTGCCTCAGCCACAACCTCGAATTCGGGGTCCGAAGAGAGCAGCGCCCGCAACCCCTCCCTGAGTATCGTATGATCTTCGGCAATGATAATCCGCTTTTTTTCTCCCACCAAACCAACGCTCACTGGGGCCAACGTTACTCAAAAAAGAGGGATGAGGACAACCCATGGGAGGTTTTGGCTCCTCCCCATGTCATCGCCCTACCCAGTTGGTCCCTAAAAATACCGTATGATCCGCCGCCATATACAGTGTACACCCTATTTACCACATTCATGACCATTAGTAAAGTTAAATTAGGTTAGCAATGGACGCACACCCCAGTGCGTTATGCATTATACGCGGAAGAAGCTTTTTCCGTTTCTTAGGAAATTAGACACCTATCCTGAGCGAGTGCCTGAGCTGAGGGAACCAACGGAAAGAGCTGATCCTTACTCTGTCAAAGGCTATCATTTTATAACCGTTTATAACAGTCGAATCCTCTATCCAGGAACGAAGACATGTCAAAGACATTAATCGTGGAGGACAGCGCCACTTTTCGCCAATCGCTCAAGAAACTCCTGTGCACCCGATTCTCATCCATGGCCGTTGCGGAGGCTGCCGATGGAGAGGAGGCCTTGAAGACAATCGATGCCATTGTCCCCGACATCATCTTCATGGATATCAAGTTGCCCGGCGAAAACGGCCTTCAGATAACGAAAAAGGTAAAAGCAAAGTATCCCGAGATCAGCGTTATCATTCTTACTTATTACGATTTGCCGGAACACCGTGAGGCGGCATTTCAATGCGGAGCGAACCATTTCCTCTCAAAGTGCACATCGAGCCAGGAGATTATGGACTTAATTCAATCCATTCTATCCGAGAAAGGCCTTGAAGGGGAGCCAGTTAAGAAACGGGAGAATACTAGATGAGCTCAATAAAAATTGGATCAACGGTTTCCAAAAAAGAAGCAGCCGGTATTGGAAGGAAATTAACTGAAATATTGCTGGACACTCTTCCAGAGGAGATTAAGAAGAGCGGAAGGGGAAGGGAATATTTTGAACAGAGAATGCTGACAGATTGGTTCCCGGACCTGACCGAGGATGAGAAAGTCCTCGTACTTTTATTAACAAAGGAAGTCCTGGATAGGGCATTTCCAGCGTGAGGCTTCTCCTTCTTTTTACCCACCAAAATACAGTATTTCCCAGGGGGAAATACGGGATTCACCCCATTTATTTCTCACATGGATAGTCTTACCGTAAGCGTGATATGTAAAACGTCCCTTTATATTAAGGCGAGGAGGAATCATGGAAGTCGCAACCCGTAAACGTGAACAGGAGATAATATCCACGGTGTTTGATCTGACGCCTTGGATGGCATTTGCGGAACTGGCCACCTCCGAGGAAGGAACCGATGGAGACCCCTATGTGGCGGACCAGGAAGCTGAGACCCCGGATTCCGAGGATATGCCCAACCGCGATACCAACATCGCTGGGATTTATTTTAGAGAGGTGAGTAAGATTCCTCTGCTCACGAGGAAGAAGGAGATTGAATTGGCCAAGCGGATTCAGCTTGGTGAGCGGAGAATTCACACTCTCCTCCGGGAATCTTCAGCCGCGGAAGAGGAGATCAGCCGGCTGAGCAAGGAATTGGAGAAGCGCGAAACCAAGCCTCGAAGACTTCTCCGATCCCGCGAAGAGGTTCTCGGAGAGTTAATGCGAAAGCTCGAGGAGCTTTCCAATCCTTCTGGGAATGGCGGGGATAGATTCCGACAACTGCTGACAGAGCTGAAAAAAACGGAGGCCAATGTGGAGGCAGCAAAGGCGGAGATGATTCAGTCAAACCTCCGACTGGTCGCCTGTATCGCTAAACGGTATCTCAACAGGGGCCTATCCTTCCTGGATCTCATTCAGGAAGGAAATCTGGGATTGATGAAAGCCGTGGGAAGGTACGACTACAGGAGGGGATTTAAATTCAGCACGTATGCTTCCTGGTGGATCAGGCAGGCCATTACCAGAGCCCTGGCTGACAAATCCAGGACCATACGGATCCCCAACCACCTGTTGGAGATGAAGAGTAAAGTTTCCAAGGCCTTTCATCAGTTGGTCAAGGAGCTTGGCCGGAAGCCCCTCCCCGAGGAAATTTCAGCACGGACGAAGATTCCCCTGGCCGACGTTCAGAAGGTCCTTGAGATCGCTCACGAGCCGATTTCCCTGGAAACTCCGGTGGGCGATGATGGTGGTAAACTGGAAGACCTGATGGAGGACGGGAATAGTTCGAGTTTTGGCGACGATCTCCTCCAGAACATGGATCAGGAAAGGAAAACGCGAGCTCTTCTTTCGCTTCTCAATTGGAGGGAGGCGCAGATTTTGCGCCTTCGATTCGGCATCGGTGAGCCGTCAACCTATACATTGGAGGAGGTTGGAAAGCGCTTCGGCATATCGCGGGAAAGGGTTCGGCAGATCGAGGAGAGAGCGCTTAACAAGCTCAAGGCCCAACGAAAGGCGGTGGCAGTTCAGGGTGCCCTCTAGCCCATCGCGAAATAGGCCTTTTGCTCAAAAAAACC
>JABAOC010005288.1_pt10 | contig 11424 bp, 14 predicted proteins | sample 7062161 | NCBI WGS metagenome assembly JABAOC01 (sample SAMN14538625, study PRJNA623070) | marine sediment metagenome | biome: marine biome [ENVO:00000428]; feature: marine pelagic biome [ENVO:01000023]; material: deep marine sediment [ENVO:00002113] | place: India: Gulf of Khambhat ... | reverse complement strand
GCGAAATTGAAGATGATGAGAACCAGAAATGAGAAAAAACACATCGAAATCAAGACTTCTTTGGAGCGAAGCTCTGAAATCAAATCCTTCCAGACGATGGGCCAAACCTTTTTAAGAGAAGTCATATCCGCCTCATGCGCCTGAGTCGACGCATTTCTGATATAGGGACTCGAAACTCTCATCCAGGTCTGAAGGGTTCCCGTAGTAAATGAGGTGACCACGGTTGAAGATCGCTGCTTTACTACACAGTTCTAATCCAAATTCGAAATCGTGGCACGTCATAATGGCTGTCTTACCTTCATCCAAGAAGGCCTTGAGGGTCTGTCTTAGAAAGACGATCCCGTCCTGATCTAGTCCAGTATAGGGTTCATCCAAAAGCAGGAGGTGAGGCTTGTGGATGATAGCCCTCGCGATGGCAAGTCGCTGCTGCATGCCCCTGGAGAACGTTTCAACCTGTTGGTCTCGATATTCTATTAGACCGACTTCCGTGAGAATTTCGTTGATCCGATCATTGAGGTTTCTTAACGCAAACATCTGACCATAGAATTTGAGGTTTTCACGGGCTGTCAGGTTGTCGAAGAGTAAAGGGCGGTGGGTCAGGACTCCAAAAGCCCTTCTCAGAGAGTCTCCTTCTTTTTCTAGATCATGGCCCAGAACCGTTACTTTTCCTGAGGTCGGCCTCATTAGGGTGGACAGGATGCGGATAAGGGTGGTTTTGCCTGCACCATTGGGCCCGAAGACAGCCAGAAGCTCTCCGTGGTTCAGGGTGAAGTCGATGTCATTCAGGGCTGTTTTGAACCCAAAACGCTTTGTTAAATCGAGAATCCTGACTGCCGGGCCTATTCTCTCATCGTTGAAATCATTCATACTTGGATGGACACGTCGGCATGATTTGACTAGCCGCAAACTTCCCATTTGCGTAAATGCCCTCGATAATCACCTCTCTTCCCGGTTTGAAGGAGTCCGGAACCACCCCTTGATAGACAACTGGCAGCGTGGCTCCCCCGTCGTCGCCCATCGTAAACCTCAGCTTCAAGTCCTTAGGATCCCAAACAACAGACCCTTCGAGAACCATTCCACCAACTCTGACACCGCCATCCGGTGGTTGGGAGCCATTCTGGACAAGTTCAGTGACGGTTAGGTAGTAGACCATGGTATCCCTGACCCCCGTGTAGACAAGGTATCCGATGACGGCCATTGCGACTAGCGTAATGAGGATTAACTTGGTCTTTTTGCTCTTCATTTTTGGCCCCTCGTCTTTGAAGTTTCTTTTTCCCGTATCTTATGAATCCTTTTGTACACTCTCCGTAATTCTGATGGCTTTTTCTTTTAAAGCGCGGCGCTTCTTGTCGTGCTCTTCCTGCGATATCTTGCCAGAATCGAACTGATCATCCAGCTCGGCGATAGCTAAGAGGACGGCACCTCTCTCTTCTTGGGGCGTTGGCTCTTCCCTCGGTTGATCTCCTGCTTTCGTCTCATTTTCATCCAACCTTTTCCGTCTTCCGACTCGGATAAGCGGGTATGCTAAACCCAATCCCATGAGGGCTATCCCGAGGAGGGGTAGGATTTTTCTGAAAAACCTTTTTCCCCAAGGGAAGCCTTTCAGACTTAGGACAACCTGTGAGCCCTTAACCAACTCTTTTGCTGCGTAATGAAGGAACTGATTCCCGGGTTCTCCAATGAGTCCGGCATATTCTAGATTCTCTCCTTCTGCACGGATTCCTTGATTGGGAATGAAAAAATCCAAGGAGGCCGTTGGGAGATTTACCGTTTTTCTCAAATCGATGCTCGAAGACCCATAATCGATCTTATAGGCAAACTGGTATTCCTTTCTTCCAGGCTTAATGTCCATCGTATCGGCGAAACCGTCCTGAGTCTCAACGATGCAGCAGCTCATAAACCCGCGCAATGGCTGGAGCTCCTGAGCCCTCGGAGGTAGCGATACTCTGAGAGTCTCCTTTTTGTCTGGTGCAATCTCATGGGCACCCACGAAGACCCTATTATCGGTGTTTTCAACAATCATCAACTCTCTCACCGAAAAGGTATCCTCTGCTTGCTCCGTTAGAACGTGATGCATGATGACGGAGATCTTCTCATCCGAGTCGGTCGTGTCGTAGACGGTTATGTCCAGAGAAATCTCCTTTTTTTGATCATCGAACAAGACGATAGGACTGTAATATTCCACGCCTTTATATACGGTCTGAAGCATATAGCTGTGCCCTTTGCGGCGGTTGAGGTCGGAGAATCTGTATTTACCGTTGGGATCTGAATCTGCCTTTTGTTTACCTTGTTCCTGATTCCCTTCATATTTCTGTAGGATCACCTCGACACCAGAGATCTTTTCTCCAGTCGTTCTGTTGATCAAGTTGCCACTGATCACGCCCGCGGAATCGTCTTTTTCGGCAAGCGAACCTGCTGGTAATAGAAACATGAGTCCCGTCAAAGCAAACACGATAACTGATCGGATGGATACCATCACCTTATTCCCTCCCCGTGGGGTAGGCCAGGGTCATTCCACAGTCTTGGCAAAAATTGTCGTTTGGATCGACTTTTCTCCCACACTGAGGACAGAAATTGATATTCCAAACAGCCCCTTTCCCATTCCGCTTCTTTTCCTTTGGCCTTCCTTCTTTTCGGAGCTGTTGGACCTCCCTCTCGATCGCCCGATCAATGTCATCTTCTCCCTCGACCGCATCGAGCTCCCTGACAATTTGGATGGCCTTGGCCTTGTACTGAGACGTCAGCTCCTGGTAATCATCCTTAGAGATTTTTCCCATCCCGTAATCGATATCCATCTCCTTGATGGCTTCGTAGACTTCCTCTTTCCTTCGTTGAAGGATTTGCTCTTGGTTCTCTTTTTTCTTTGGCGAGACACTCTCGAGCGGCTCTGGCCGGAACAAAGGACGGAACACCCAATACCCCGTCACGGCCAGGATTCCTAGCATGGCCCCGTATTCCCACATTTCTCTTCCCCCGTTAACTATCGAAGGTTTTCAGTTCCTTTTCGATCCGTTCCAGGTAAGCACTATCTTCCTGTTTAAAGGGCAGCACTTCACCTTCGGGCCTTTTTCGTGAGGCCCAGCTCTTGAGCAGAGCGTAAAGGGCACCAATTCCGAATATGACTGCCGCAAAGGGCAAAATCCAGGCGGTCAGGTTAAAGCCACGCTTGGTAGGTGCAGCTAGAATTTGTTCCCCGTATCGGTTTACAAAAAAGGCAATGATCTCTTCCTTTGTTTGTCCCGTGTTTAATTTTGCAACGATCTGATCTTTTATGTTCGCTGCCGCACCACACTCCATGGTTCCTTCACAGGCACTGACGACCATGTTGCAGCCGCACGTGCAGGTCAATCCCTGGGCAATCTCTCCCACAGTCACGGCAGAGGCAAGAGAAGCGCCATAGACAAAGGATGTTATCCCCACTATCAAAAGCATGCTGTACATTTTTCCTCGTCTCTTCATCGAATTGCCTCCTCGTCGGGAGTTTGGTGGGCTATACTCCCACTTTTCTTTCGATTTGGGAACATGGCAAAGGTTGTTCCCAGGGCCATGATCGTACCACCAATCCAAATCCAAATCACCAGGGGAGTCACTAGGACTTTGAACGTGGCAACATCTCCCTCATACCCGGCTAAGACTACATAAAGATCTTCCTTGAGGTTCGAGTGGATCGCCACCTCCGTGGTTGGTTGATCTTGTCCTCTGTGTAAATTCTTTTCCGGAGTCAGTATGCCAAGTCTCGATTCCGAATTGAACAGGGACAAGCTGGCTACGACCACTTCCTTATTGGCAGTCGGATATCGGGCGAGGGAGTCGTATCTCAATGTATAGTTCTTGATATTAAAGGACTCCCCTTTCTTTACCGTTGCCTGCTTCTCCAACTTGAACGCGTTTCCTGTGATACCGACAAAGATCAAAACGATGCCGAGGTGAACGACATACCCGCCGTAGCGCCTCTTGTTTCTGTTTACAACGGTCCAGAGGGCTCTGAACATCCCTCCACCTGCCATCTCCTTTCTTGCCCTTGACCCGCGATAGAATTCCATAATGATAGAAGCTACGACAAAGATGGACACAGTGAAGAACAACAGCGGATAGACCTGTCGAATTCCCAGGAGAAACAGAGGGAAACCCCCTATAACAGCTACGACAAAAGGCAAAAGGAAGTTGCTCCTCAGATTTTTTAATGTGGTTTTACGCCAGGCAATCAATGGACAGAGGCCGGTCAGAGCTAGGAGCGCCAACCCAAAAGGGGTGTTTACCTTGTTGAAGAATGGAGGACCCACCGTGATCTTCACGCCGCGAACGGCTTCTGAGATGATGGGAAACAGGGTCCCCCAGAGTGTAGCAAAGGTAATACCGATAAAGATCAAGTTGTTGTAAAGGAAACTACTCTCCCTTGAAAGAAATGAATCCAACTCGTTTCGACTGCGAAGCTGGGGCAGACGGTTCATCAGCAAGTTGAAAGATACAACGATGGCAATCCCTAAGAATACCAGAAATATCCATCCCAAAGCGGATTGGCCAAAGGTATGAACGGATGAGATAATGCCGCTCCGGGTGATGAAAGTCCCGAAAATAGTAAAGAGAAACGTTAAGGTGATGAGTACGATATTCCAAACCTTCAGCATTCCACGCTTCTCTTGTATCATCACCGAGTGCAAATACGCTGTTGCCACAAGCCAGGGCATAAACGAAGCGTTTTCAACAGGGTCCCAGGCCCAATATCCACCCCAACCTAATTCCACATAGGCCCATTGGGCTCCGAACAGGTTTCCTATGGTCAGGAAGAACCAGGAAAAGAGAGTCCACCGTCGGGTAGTTTTGATCCATGTATCTCCGAGCTGTCCGGTGATGAGAGCCGCCATGGCAAAAGCATAAGGTACCGCGAAACCCACGTATCCAAGGAAGAGTGTGGTGGGATGGAAGATCATTCCAGGATTCTGGAGCAGCGGATTCAAACCCTGGCCGTCAGGTGGTGCCGAAGAGAGCTTCTCAAAGGGATTCGTCACAAAAGCCATGAGAATAAGGAAGAAAAAGGTAATCGATAGCAAAACCAGGCTCACATAGGGAAGGATATCCCGATTCTTCTCCCGGTTCTGCCAGATAACAATGGCGGCAAAAAGGGACAGGAGCCAAGCCCAAAATAGAAGGGATCCTTCTTGTCCAGCGTAAAAAGCCGTCAGGGTGTAGACCAACGGGAGACTCCTGTTGGTGTACTGGGTGACGTATGCAACCTGAAAGTCTCTGGTTATGAGTGCGTAAATCATTACGAGGGAGGCTACGGTGAGACAGAAGAAGGTTGCCTTAATTCCGTTCTCGGAACTTTTGATCATCTCTCCCCTTTGAGTCCTCAACCCAAAAATAATCGACAACCCCGAATACGCTGCTAGAATAAGGGCAAGAAAAATGGCGAAGGTTCCAATCTCGATCATGCTCATGCTCCCTTGACTGTCGAAATTTGCAACATGACTATATCCTTAATTCTCGAAAAGTTTCTAATTTACTTTCGTTATCAAGTCCCGAATGGCAACTTTTGCGAGGGAGGGATCTACGGCCAGCCAGATCAGCCTCACTCCTTTCTGAAAGAAATAGTGAGCTTGACCCATTCCCACGACGAAAAACACGGGGAGACCTTCAATGGCGATCTCCCGGAAGTGCCAGAACCCTCTCTCCTCGCTTGTTTGGAGCCTTTGGGCCATCCTGCCGATCGCCTCGATAGCTTCGTTCTCTGAGTCATAATCTGAGACCCAAAGCTTTGCCTTCCCGTCTGCACCTCCATAAGTCCCGATGTATCCCGCCCGGAAGTTGATACGCTTTCCATGCAATTGATCGATTTCTCGCCGCGCCTCCTCGCCGGATTGAAATTGTTCCAGCCTCAATGGGCCGATCGACTGAGGCAGAACATCCTCCGCATGAGAAGAAAAGGGTAGGACGAGAAGGGAAAGACCAAATAGAAGAATGCTTAATCTCGCCACCCTCAACGCTCTCCTTCCGAGGGTGTGGACCCATCTCTCCTCTTCCAGTTGACCAAAAGGGTGCCAGCCACGAATACCACGGGGACAAAAGAGAGAAGGGCGAAATAGATCGCATCTTTATTCATTCCATCGGGCATGGCCAGCAAGGCCACCACGGGAATCACACACGCGAGGGCCATGATCCAATAATAAGGCAAAAGAGTCTTTGTCATTGACGTCATCTTTCTCTCTAGTCCATCGAGCAGACATTAAAGAGACTGTTCATAGGATTGTTCTTGTTTGTGGTTAACCAGGGATCAAAAGGGATCTTCAGGTTACTCGGGCATGGTCAACCGAGGTGGTCGAAAGAGAATGCTGAAATATCCACTCTCGGTGACAGAGGCGGCGGAAACGGACACGGAGCCGGCCACCGTCAGGATCAAAAGGAGCACAAGGAGAGCCGGGACAAGGAGCGGGTTGCCACCCGGACAGGATACATGATCGAGCGGCATTGCATCAGAGCCTGGACTGCAAACACCGAAACAACCCAAACCCATCATCGAAGCTGCGCCGATGACAAGAACCAGAGAGAGCCCAGCCGACACAATCGGATTCCGATAGGATTGCATTTTAGTGAAAAAATACACAAAATCCCCGCGTCTGTCAATCCCTTGACCCTAACTTTTATCAATTCTCCGTCGAACAACCTAACCTAAACGTCTCGGAGGCAATGAGTATGCCAAACTTTAGACGAAAAAAATCTCAACAGAAACGATTGGTTATCCTACTGGAGGAGGACCTTTTAAATGGTTTTGTGAGCGAAATGGAGCACCTGCTGCTCTTTTTGATACATCCCTTCTTCTAACGAACTTCCAGCTCACCCCATCTACACAAACCAGGCCAGGATGACGGCCCCCACTCCGATCATGGTCGCCCCATAGAAGATATGCATCTTCCCCTTCCAGACTCGTTCCCAGTGGAGGAGTCTCCCGGCCATTATCTTAGAAGAGGCAGCGGCCAGAATGACGACCAGGGGAAGCACAAACATCAGATTATAGAGTACGAGGTATCCTAGGCCCTTATAGAAAGTGGCTTTGGACTGAAGGAGTCCAATAGTCGCCACATAGATCCCCCCTGAGCAGGGAAAAGTACACAGTCCTACGAGAAAGCCTAAAACTATCGTCGCAGGAAAGGTCGCCTTATAGGCCCACGTGACGATAGCATTCTCACCAACCTTGGGAACCCGCACGGTTATAGGCAGGTTTGGGAAAAAGTAGTCCTTTATATGAATCGCTCCCAAAAAGATCACCAAGAAGGCACCCACCCTCGCCATCAGATGGGGAGCGCTGCTAATAGTGAAAGCTTTGAGCAACCCGAGTCCGATCAGAAAGTAAGTGAGATAAATGGCGGCAATATAAGTTATCCCCATCCACGATATGCTGTGTCTGGTCTTCTGAATAGTGAAAAGGAAGGCGATGAAAAAGAGCAGGACAGCAAAGGCGCAAGGGTTAACACCGTCGAGAAGCCCTGTGGCCAGTACAGCGGAAAAGAGAATCTCCCCTTCAGTTTCTATTGAAGAGGGCTGGGGTCGGAGATTCCCCAATGCGACCGAAATGGGAGCATCGATTGAAAAGGTCTCGGGCTTCCCTTTACCAACCCAAACTTGATAGTGGGTTGGGTTTTCCATCTTATCCTGGTAAATCACCAAGCGTGGGTACCTCTCGCTGATTTCCAGACGGATGATATCCCTAATTATCTCCGAGGGAACGTGCCCCTCGAGGATGATCTTATCGTTAACGAAGGTGGTGATATGACCCTGCATGTCTGGTGGGACATCTAGTGCCTGCTTCGTTTCAAAGAGTTCTCTCCGACTGGCCGGCTCGTTAAGGTAGTCTTTCTTGATGATTTCCTGGATGTTCGAATCCTTCAGGAGCGGAATCAGCGAATCTTCAATGTAACCCTTACATCCGTGACACGCCTCATTGTAATAGATGGTCGCCTTCCCCTTCCCGAAAATCGACGCCTCGCCCCCGGAGGCAGTGAAAAACGGTGACAAGAGAAACAGCATTAAGAGGAGGAGGAATTCTTTCACGGTTTTCTGACTACTCCCCCTCAGTGATCGTGGCATAGATAAATACCGATTTCTCGGGAGCCCTTGGATCGTTGCTTCGAATGAAGATGGTCCGTCTTATTTGGAGATTTTTTTTCTCCTTCGAGGAACGATGGACGTTGGGATCGTAATTAACCACCATCCTAGCGATCTTTCCAGGCTCGATCATTTTCCTATCGATGGACGCTTTTGTGCATCCGCAGGAGGTCCAGACATGATAAATTTCCAGATCAGATTCTCCACTATTTTTGACTATGAAGGTATGGCTTAACTCCTTTGATGGGACTTCTCCAAAATCATACTGTGACGGAATGACCTGGATTCTGGGTGGATTCTTTTTCTGTTCCTCAGCGGCTTGCCCTATTCTTATCGCTGTAAATGCGAGAGTAGCTAGAATGACTCCGAAAACAGTGACCCGAACACCCATCTTCGACCCGAAGAATTGTCTTTCCACAAACCCTGTAGCCATTCAATTCCTCCTTTCACGCTGCTCCTTTCGTAGCTACGGTCTCTTCGACTATCGGCTTTCCGGCCCCTGCCTGTCCCCTGGAAGCGACTCTTGCCCATAAGCCTCTCAGGGTCCAACGCCCTGTTGCATTTCAACTTGCAGAGCAAATACCATTGAAACTCAGCACGTTACGGAGGATAGACAGATGCTGCAAGGCATGCTTCGATGGTTTGTAGAAATTCATCAAAACTGAATGGCTTCTCAAGAATCCGAGTTACGTATCCCTCCTCTAGGGTTCTTTGTGCAAGCAGACTCCGGGGACTCCCCGTGATAAGGACAATCTTCGCATTTGGATCGTACTTCTTGATTTCTCTGCTTGAGTCGTATCCGTTCATGACCGGCATCTCAAGATCCATAAGAACAAGGCTAGGTTTGTGTTCTTTATACCTTTCCAGACCCTGATAGCCATCGTTCGCCACCTGGACGCTCTGATAGCCGCCACATGCCAGGACATCGGTAATCAATCTCAAGAGATTCGCCTCATCTTCGACAAGAAGTATCTTCTGATTTTCCATGACTGTCCTCTCAACCGTTCCCGAAGAAAAATGATCGGCGACGCGAACCTTACGACGATTTGGAGAGTTCCCGCCTAACTTCGTTCCCCACTTCCCTCCGAGGCGGCGGCTCTACGTTCTAAAACGTTCCTCGCAGAGCGGGGGGGTTCGCCCCGGAGGGACGAGGGGAGTTTAGCGGAGGGGCAAATCTCCGCCTAGGAATCGGCATAGAGACCTTCCCTGTGACGATCTGTCGAAAGGGGTCTCTTCTAAATCTCCTTGCTTTTTTTGTTCGACCCCCCAGCCATGACTTCCTTCAGGGGCTCCTCATAGACGACGAAGCCGTTAGACCTCAAAAGGTCATCTTCCCACTTCTTCATGACCTCCTCGTGTTTCTTGGCGAAGAGGTCCTCCTTAACTTCTTTTTTGATTTTCTCGAAAGGAATCTCTTTTCTGTTTTCCAACTCTCTGATCTGGACAATGTAATAATCCTGTCCAAATTCGAAGACATCGCTGATCTCACCGGGCTTTAATGAAAATAACTCTTTATGAAAACCGTGAAATACCATGTAATCGATGGCATTTCGACATTCAGAAACATCGAGCTCGAGGTGTCCTCCTCTCGATGCCGTCTCTTCATCCTCGGAATACGATCGGGCAACCTCGGCGAAGTCCCTCGCTTTTCTGAATGAAAAGAGGGAGGGCCTCAGCTCTTTATGGGCCTTCATCGCTTTTTCAAAGGCCCGTTTCTTCTCCTCGTCTTTTTTGCCACCCCGGGTTACGATCATGCTGATTTTCGCTTTCGCAGGATACTGATAATCCTCTTTGTGCTTCTCGTAATATTTCTCGACCATCTCGTCGGTGATATGGATCAAATCGTCCATCTCTTCGCCGTGAAAGATGGGATAAAGGCTCGCCATAGTTAGGAATTGGATATCCTTTTGATGCTCGACATGAATCATCTGGCTGTATGTGTCCTCTACGATCAGTTCCTTGTCGATCATTTGATCCACGAGCCTTTTCTGATCTTCGAATTCGTTGTGGGCGAAATCGCAAAGCTGACGAGCCATGTCTTTCGGTCCGCCACCTTCCATCTCCTCCATATGGTGACACTCGTGGGGGGGTGTATTTTGCTTGTACTCATTGAGGAAATCGCCGATCGTGTAGGGTTTTGCATTGAGTGTGAAGAGAATCCGATCCCTGTTCTCCTTAAGATAATTCTCCCCCTTTTGCCATCGGTATTCCCGTTCAAGCTGGCTACGAATCTCCTCGTACGGCTTGAAGTAGCCAGCCTGTTTTTCTAATGCTTTGACGATGTAGAACGATTCCCCCTCTTTGAAAACCTCGCTGATCTCGCCTGTCTCCAATGAAAAGACTGCCTTGTCGAAGGCCCGACCATTGCTTCCCCGGGAAATCCACGTGGAGTCCAACTTTTTCTCTCTATCGCTTGAGTACCTCTGGGCAATTGTTTGGAAATCAGCCCCCGATCTAAGCTCGATCAAGACGTCCTGGGCCATTTGTTTTGCCTGCTCTTCTACTTCACAGAGCGGACAATCCTGTTTCTCTTTGTCGATTTTGATTCGGATCTGTTGGATCTTAGCCCTTTCAGGTACGCGATACTCCTCTCCGTGGAGCCCCTCCTTGTGTCTCTGGTAGAAATCTCTCAGTTCCTCTTCTGTGACGTTGACCTTCAGCACCTCGTGGTTTTTCGTGATCGATGCACCCTCCTTAAGTTTCCGGACATATTCTTCGGAAACCTTCTTCACCTCTTCGGCGATTTCTGGGTGGATTCTGTCATGGAGCTGAACGAGTCTTTGAAAACGCTCCGATAGCGGTAGCCCCTCCAACCTCCTCTTCTGAAACTCATACCGCTCCCTTAGATCCGCATATTTTTCATGGCTGTTGAGGATCTGCTCATGGAATTTCATATGGAGAAAAGACATGTTCAGCTCATCTGTGATGTTCCCCAATTCCTCCCTGATGTTTCCGCGAAGATCGATTTTCTTCTCCTTGATGGCTTTGGCAATGACCACAGGTAATACCATGTCCTTTATGAGCTTTCTGCCTCCGTCCACCCCTTGGAAGCGGCCCTTGCAGCAGGGCATGAGGCCATCATACTTCGCCTTTATCTGGTCCTTTGTGATCATGCCGCCGTTGAACGAGGCAACCACCTCGGCGTTCAGGGGATCAGAACCAACTTCCCCGCGGTTACACCCCAAGCCCACCAAAATAGGTAAAAGCATAAGAGACAAAATGCGCCTCGGGACCATCTCAATACCTCCCCCTGGGCTTCTATTTGACGAATTTCAGGTTAATCTGCTCCTTGTCTGAGTCCACCACAATCTTCTTGGTTTTAGC
>JABAOC010010767.1_pt7 | contig 11425 bp, 12 predicted proteins | sample 7062161 | NCBI WGS metagenome assembly JABAOC01 (sample SAMN14538625, study PRJNA623070) | marine sediment metagenome | biome: marine biome [ENVO:00000428]; feature: marine pelagic biome [ENVO:01000023]; material: deep marine sediment [ENVO:00002113] | place: India: Gulf of Khambhat ... | reverse complement strand
GGGGTGAAAGCGTTTGAGGAGCATAATAATCCACTCAAGCGTTCCCCCTCTTGAGATGTCGCTTATCATGTGGATTTCATCAAAAACTATATATTTTACGTCCTCAAACACTTGCTCTTTTATGGAGTTATTCATGATAGATAATAATCTTTCATTTGTTGTAATAATAACGTCCTGATCAATATAATTAAAATCTTTTCTGTCTTCTAGATCTTGTCCTGTATCTCGTAAAATGCGAAGATCAGGATACCTTTCAGGCATTTCCTCTAACTTCTCATTAGCCAATGCTCTGATAGGTACAGTATAAATAGTTTTTCCTGCATTAGAACAATATTCAAAAGCTACACTCTTACCACATCCCGTTGGCAGAGTGACCAAGTAATTACGTTTTTTCTCGTATGACCTAAAGATACCGTCCAAATACTCCTGTTGGTAGTCGTATGGGGTGAACGGTAGCTTGTCGGTGAATTGTTTGCTTGACAGCATGAGTTCTCATATTACTCTACGCAACGAAAGTATTTAAACTTTTCGGCTCACACAACTTGTTTTCGCAAAGTTTTGTAAAACTTGTACCAATCTCGTCCGTAGCCCTTTTCTGCAACGAATTCTTCCATGTGTCTGATCATTTTGCTTCGATGGGCAAATAGTTCAGGGTTAGCGTCCTTAAGTTTGTTAAGGTAGCTCTCCACACCTTCTTGCACTACATCTACTGCAATATCTTGAGCTTCTTCGACAAATTCTTGATAATTAAATGAGTTCTTAAAGTCCTCATATTCTTTAAGTAAATCGTCTTTTACAGCTAAGATTTCGACCTTTTCTTGGATGATAGAGTCTTTGATAGCTAATAGGTCTGCTTTTTGGTGATTTATAAAAGAAGTTAACTTCTCATCAAAATCTCCCATACACTCATCAATGGTAGATATGATCTTTTCATCAACGTCTCCCATTGCATCGTCTAAAGCTTCCAATATGTTATCTTTGAAACTCTCTAGGGCTTGAAGTCTTTTGGTTAAGCTCTCAAATATGTCTTTTAACATTTTATCACTCCTGTAAGATTTCAAGTTCACTGAATTTAACATCAACAGACTTCATTGTGTTTACCGTTGGGACGTTTTCCTCTTTCTTAAGGAAATCCTTAAACGGTACATCAATGTCTGCTAATACTCTATCCAGCTCATCATCGTTGACTTCGTTCTTTTTAATGAAGTCATCAACTGCATCTGCTACATCCTCAATGCTTCCAGCTTTACCTAAAAGCCTGAGAGTAGCTTGTGTTTCGACTTTTGATTTCTTGTCAATCAAATTAAGTCGCTTTAATAGAATTTGACTCCTAACGTATTCCTGCTTCTCGATTACGTCTTTTTTGGTGTCAGACTCATCTATAATTTTAATGTGTGGCAGTTCCCATAGTCGTGCTATTCTATCGAAGATAATGTAACCTACCGTTAATGCAAAGAACCAAATAAATCGTTCTTGATTAAGTTCGGACATTACGACAGTAGCAGTTATTAAAAGAGATGCCAATGTGTTAGAGTCGATGGCACGTTTTAATTTTTGACTATATGTAACCGCATTGCTTATTCGCTTACTCATATATCTTCACCTTTCATATATTTCTTTAATTGCTCGACCCATTGTTCATAATGGGGATATGCTGTCATGGGTTTCAAATAATATAATGAAGTGTATGGAATATATAAACTTCGTAATATTAACAACCCCTTAGTATCCATGCCCAATTCATCCATAGCATTCAGGAAAATACTTTCTCCAAAGTTTACTCTAGCCTCATAAGTGAGAGTAGATGGCATCCTTTCTTTATTTTCGTGAATAAAGGCTCGGAATTTGAGATTAAGCCATTGACTAATGTATTCGATGTCATATGCGGAAAAAATGCAAATAACCTTAACCACAAGATCAGAAAACCATTCTTGCATGATATTTTGGTAGGCATATTTAGATGATACTGTATTCTTATAGAAATTACCTGATTGTTTCAATGTCTCTGCTGTAAGAGCGGAGGTTAATGAACTCTTTTCAAGTGCATCGGTAAGAATATTTTGCATAACGTCTGCAACATCACCTAATTGAAGGAAATATTCCTTCAACCNNTCAACCCTTCCATGTCTGTGCCTAATTTGTTTATCTTTTGGTTAAGACGATTATTGGCTTCAATTAGTCCGTTTATGACGTTGCGCAAATCATCTTCCATACATATATTTCATTAATCGTTTGTCTTTATTTTTATATGACCTGAGACATTAACCTCACTTACTATATCAGGATAATTCTCAAGTAATTCAGGATGATTTCTAATTACTGTATTATAACCTTTAAACCTTACATAGCTGTATGGTTTGCTGTTTTGGATCGTGTAATCTCCAATATCGAGTTCTTCAAGATCGATGTCAGTCATTACTTCTTGAATAGCAGATAGATGAGGTTTGAGATCATCTGATAACTGCTTGAGTTCAGCTTCCAATTCTTTCTTTCGTTTAATCATTTCCAGCACATGAGGAGGTATTTCATCCAATACTGCTTCTTCTTTCATTGCTTGATTGCTAGGAATTATGTCTTCCATTAATATATCCACTCCATAATACGTTGTACGGTTTCGTTTAAGTTTATATTCTTAAACTTTCTGACTTTATCTCGATGAGCATCGTGAAAGTCATTAAACATTCTTACAATGTCTTGAAGATACCGTACATCATCTTCATTCCAATCCATCTGTCTATTACGTTCCTGTACTCTCATTAGTAAAGGAGTAATTTCCTCTGTTAATAGAACGTATTTTCGTTTATAAGTCTGACCACTGAACCCAATATAACTATCGGTATAACCCTTTAATCTGTTGGTATAAATGTCAATGTCATACCATGCTCTGTCCACAAGTATATAGTCAAAGAAATTAGATTTTTGTAATTCATTAACCATAAAATCTCTTGCAGTTATTTGTTTCTTAAACCATATCTGAAATTCCATTGTTTGAATAGGAATGTCAGTAATATAGCTCATCTCAGGAAAGACGTAAACCGACTGTCCTGCTTTTTCAAGTCGTCTCGCAACTTCTTGGATAACTGTGGACTTACCCACTCCATGAACGCCTGAGACGAACACAACTTTACTCATACTTACATATTCTCCTCTTGGTTTATAAACCTTTCGGTCAGAAAAAGTCGTCAAGACCTGTTTGCATGTTATCGTAGAAAATCATGTCCATGATCTCTGAAACCCACTTCTCGACTCTTTTTTCCCATACATACGTTCGACCTGATCGTGTGATAGGTGAACCTTCTAATTTAGCTACACCTTTGCCGAACTCTGTATGTGTTACTACATAGAACAGAGTAGACTTCTCTTGCATTTTACCCTGCTCTATTAACTGCTTTGCTAATAGGGTGTGCATAGAATAATTAGTATATTCCGATATTGGTTTAGCTAACTTAGTTTCAAATACCAACTTATCATCAAATTCTCCATTATGGAACTTTTGTTCAATTTCGATAAGAAACTTTTCAACTTCTTTCAACGGTTTATATTCTAATATCATGCTGTACAACTGTCGTTGGAATTCCCTTACAAAAATTGGTTCACTCAGCTTAATAGCTTTGATGCCTTTGGCATACATTACCAATTCTTCGTTGATAAAATTATTTTCAGCGTTATACACTTCTTTAGCAAAATAATATTTCTTTTTTCCAAACAATACAAATGGGCTGTAATATCCTTGCGCCTCCATTTCAATTTTTCTATTTTCTGTTGGAATATTAAATTTATCTAAATAAACAGCATATTCCTCATTTGTTGCATCTACAATAGTTTGTAAGATTGTTTTCACAGCATCTACGTCTAAGTCCATATCACCGAGTGATATATAAAGACTATCAGTATCTCCGTAAACAACCTCAAATCCTAATCGTTCTTCTACTACCTTTTTGGCAAGTAAGATAATAGATCTGGCATAATAAGTAACGTCATTAGCACAATGCCAACTATAAAAGCTTTTAGCTCCTGAAGGCTTCCCGCTTTCTTTTGCTCTCGTAGATCCTCTTGCACCTAAACCACCATAAATACTGAGTAAAATAATTTTCAAACCCGATTGGATTTGATCGTAGAGACGGTATTCGTCCCCTTCACTATTATTCCTTAATACTTTGTATTTATTGCGGTCTATTTCAAACACTCTCAAAGCTCTAGCCATCAATCCTTCGTGATCATATCGCGAATAATCATGTGAACCATCCTCATATATCACTAATTGCTCAGGACTGATGTTCCAAGTTTGAATTATGTTATTATAAAGCGATGCTAAATCTATACCGACCACGTGCTTGTGTCTGCCTTTAACACTATCTAATACCACTGCTCCTTCATAAGCTTCATCAATCGGAATAACAGATTTAGACTTCCACACAATGCGTTTACCATAATGATCCAAGCTCATTTTCATAATAGCTATAATAGATGAGTATCTTGAATAGGTATATCGTTGTGGCAGAAAACCTATCTGAGATGCAGTCTGCATAACAATACCTGAGAACCCAAATTTTTCTTCGAGTTTGTACATTAATTCAACGTCTCTGTTATTATATACTTCTAATTCGTCTCGGTGTTTGTCCCAAGCTTCATAGAAGCCCCAAGCATGTTGTATCTTTCGTATATCCAAGTATCGTTGTCCAGCCATATCCAAAGATACGAAATTTCTTTCTTTTGGATTAAGCATTTCATGTATTTTCATAGCGTCAAGCAGAATAAACATCTTGTGATTAAAACCTGTGATATTAGTAAATCGTTTGAAGTATAAAAAGTCAAATTCAAGACCATTCCATGCTTGTATAATCTCATAGTTGTTTAATTCATCTGCAATCTGTTTTAATAGTGTTTCTTCGTCATCGTGAACGAAGTGCTTGATCTCTCCTGTCTGTCCATCACAGATTGATGCTGAAAGAATACGAGCAGTATCTACCTTCGCAAACTGCTCGTATTCTGACTTCTGCAATATATGTGGGCGATCATCTGTTTCTATATCATAGAAAGCCACTCTCAGTTCAGGAAAATCATCAGGGTCATCTGCCCTTAAAACTATTCCATCTTTAATTGTAACATAATCTCTAATGTCCATATCTTTCATTACTAAGTCCACGTAGTTAATATCTCCTTCCGATATCAACATATCATGTTCTTCTTCCATAACTATCCGTACATTAGTTTTAGTGTAAGGATTATTGATTTCGACTTTGTAAGCCTTCTCGTTACGGTCTTTAAACTTTGCAAAATGATAATCTGTTTCACTGATTTCAAACTCTGTATCAGGAAACTGTGTTTTTAATGGTTCAATCATGTTCTGCGTTACAAAGAAATAATCTTTAAAGGGCAGTTCGGTAACATAACTGAACTTGTTTCTGTTGCTGTCCATTAAATACCATTTGAGCTTTAGCGTTTGCAACAGCTCAATGTTCAGTATGCGATAAATCATCCGTATATTACTTCCCCAAACAATGCTCCCTGCAAGAAGATATCTGCTACCTCACCATCGGAGTTATCGTTGATAAACCATTCATAATGTTTTGCATAATCTTTTAAGACATCAAGTCCTTTTTGAACTGAGTCTATATCAAAGACAAGTGGTGGGTCTTCACCGTTTTTAGGAATAAAGTAGATTGCTCCACCTTCATTGAGTGGATAGCAATAGTACCATGCTTTCCTTTCGCCACCTCTTGTAGTGTAATATTCACCATAATTATTAAAGTTCTTAGGAGCTATAAATTCTACTTCATAGTCCTCATTAATCCAATAATTACTGCCACCCTCAAGAGCGGTAACAATCAAGTTACCTATCTCATGAGGTTTAATTTTCTTAGTGTATGATGCTTCTATTTTCCACATACTAAATACCACCTAAACCATGTTCAACTCGAAATCTGTCGAGACGCATAGGTAGGTAGGTTTCTTTCCTATTGCGTTTTAAATAGTATCTAACGAAATCTTTTTGCTTGGTAGTATATCTACCATAGCTCGACATAATAAAGCTCTCACAGGTGCTTAAAATGTCTCTATCGTTATACTGTAAATAAACCATAGCTGGAATAATAATTCTCCACATAAGGTTCATTCGTCCGTCTGTAATCTTGTCAGCATTAGCCAAAATGTACATTAACTCCTTCTCAATGTTGGAGTTAGACATTGGAATGTTGTCAGGATTATAATCAGGAACGGGTACGTCCAAGTTCAAATAGCTCTCAGCAAATAAGGATGTATTCTTATATACTATGGTAGGGGTAGGATTTTCTAAATTGAACTCAGACACATCTATCGGAATACATTGTCGATCTGACTTAGTATTCGTGGTAAATGGTACTCTCGCTATTCTATTTTTGTCTCTGCATACACCTTTATCAAAACTCGTAATGCCGAGTTGTTTAGCAGTTGTTTCTATATAATGATCCATACGATAACCGTAGTCTGTAATCTGTACAGGTTTATCAAAATCTACATAGACGTGAAATCCTTTATTAGCACTAAAGGTAACTCTAGGTTCAACTCCTTCATTCTGTAAATGGTTCACAAACTTCTGTGTGTCTGCCCACGATCTGTTTAAATCAATGTTATCAAGATCAAAAAATATTTTATTAAAAATGTTAGCTTGTCGATTAGTAGTATCATGAACAGATATATAAACATCTCTGCCTATATTTCTATAAAATTCTGCCATAAACCCATCAAACGTAGTAATAGAGTATTGATAAGGTGATTGAGATATACCCATCATAGCAGGAAATTCGTACCAATTTTTAAACATTTCTTTAATTTGTTTGATCAACTATATTCACCCTATCATACCTAACGAAATCTCTATCGTCTATCTTTCCACGTTTTGTAATCGTCTTAATAAGATACTTATCTTTCGATAATCGTACTAAAACTACAAACCCGTTTTTCTCATCAAGAGAAAGATTATAATAAAATTTCATTCTATCAAACCGATCTCTATAAAATCTGTTTGACTTGGAAAATAGAACTGTAATATCCTCAGTCTCAAACCTTTCATACAAACGACTTTTTGCATGGTTCGAGACGAAGACCAAAGCGGTTTTCATATGTTCATATTCTCGTCATGGTATTTAAAGGTTTTGGTGTTCACGCAAAAACGAGTTTGACGAGCTTACCGTCTCTGTCTCGCTTCTCGAACACTCTCGGCATCTTAGGGACTTTATTTAATTTTCTACAGGTTTTCCAATTTTCTTTTTGAACCATGTATAAGATCTCTTCATCCCTTAAGAGATCCATATCCTCAACCACAAACATCTTATGTTCGTGTTTACGGATTGCTTGATGCAGAAATAAACCATATTTGAGTAAATCTCCAAATTCGATACGATCCAACCCATCTACATTTAATTCTACATAAGTATAATAGGGTTTTTCCCCAAGTAAATTAACAGGATGTGGTACAACTCGGAGCTGAAATATCTTTTCCAAAAGCGCTTCAGCCCAATATTTCTGTTCCACAATCTTAACGTTTACTCTTTTAGTATTTAATGTTGAAAAAATATCTTCTAACATATCTACTATCATTTTATACCAAACTTCATCTGTTTTTCCGATCTCAATTGTAGAGTATCTGTTAAACTTCTTGAAATTGTGCTTCTTTCTTACATAACTTTCTTTTACATGTGTTGCTATTATATTCATTTTTACACCTCTAATGGTATGTTAAACCAGATATAATCACTAAAGTCAAATAGAAACTTCCAAAAAACTTTAGTATGCCCATCTAGTATATCAAGTGGTTGGTTGAAGATCGCAAACGCAACAAAATGAACCAGCTCATGTAATACAGTATCAAATAATCTTTCAGGTGATTTAGCTCTCCTGATATAGATTGTAGCAACCCAATCATCTAGGTCTGCTGTACCATATGTTATGTCTGATCCTTTTTTATCAGATCTTTGTTTGCGTGTATCAAACACCACCTCAGGCATTTCTAATTTATCGGGATCGTATACTAATTCAATATTATATCGTTCAGAAAATTCAAAACAGAATTCCATCATTCGTTTCCAAATTTGATCTAGCCCACCGTAAAGATAAATTAATTGCGGTGTACCATCGTCATGATAATGAAGTGAAAAACAATCCTCGCAATATACTTGCAACATTTTTTCCTTTACAGAGTTACGTCTTGTATTACCTGTGAGCTTGTTTTTACATTCGTTGAACTTGCACAATTGCTCCATATGTATATCTTCTCCCGAAGCTATTTAAACTTTTCGTTTAGAAAACGATATTTTGCTCAAGCAAAACTGCGTCAATAACTTCTTGTTTCTTTGCTTCTAGTTCTTTGAGTTTTGATTTCACAAGAACTCTAGCATTTTGCAGTAGGCTTTTGGCTTTATCTTCCAAGATCCTGTTATCTTGCATGAGTAATTCCAAAGCTTTATCTTTTGTCAGCCCAATTGCTGAAAAGAAACCAGCTAATTGAGTTTTTCTGTCTACATATGCTTGAACAAGATCAGCATTAGACTCTATAATAGCTCCTGTATCAGGATCTACTATTTCTCGAACTTGAGGAATTTCTCCTTTTATAAGATATTCTGCAATAAATCTAAACTTAGCAACCATGTCGTTGAAAGTGTTTAGATCAGCAACAAGAGTATCAACTTCTGCTTTGAGGACATCGTATTCTGTTTTCAGTACTGCACTCATTTTGATTGTCTCCTATACTTTAGTGTAATATGTTGAGTTTAGTTTTCTTTGCTAAACTCTGTCTTGCTAAGTCCAACAACATATCATATCCGTTAGATATAGGTATAATAACCCAATAGTCTGCTCGGTATATTATGCTTGATGGACTTGTGCCTGTTGAACCCATAGACAAATCCCAATCTACTTCTGACTCTTGTTTGTCCATGACTTTCCATCCGTAAAAATGTATCATAGTTGTTGATCCTGTTTGTCCTAATGTTGTACTACCTTCAGTTATATCATTTAGTCCAATAGGATGTGAGGCATCGCCTGTAAATCCATGACCAACAATTAAATATAATCCTTTGGGGTATCTTTCATAGTTGATCCTATCATCTGTACTTAAGATACCTGTATAATTACCTGAGATTGTTCTTCGTTTAGTAGTGAACCAATCTCCTGTCTCTTTTGATATTGTGATACCACTACCACTTTCTAATGTTTGTGTAGTATCCCAAAATATTTCATTAATATGGCGTTGAGGTATCATACCAATAGTAATGTACCCACCATCTCCCGATTTAATATGTACTGTATCAATAGCTCTATTGACTCTACCTAGCCATATTTTATTGTTATCTGTTTGGGTGGATGTTGTGTTGATAGACAAAACCATATCAGATCTTCTATTATCTAACAGAAACTTATATGGTGTAGCATCTGTTGAACTCACAGATAATCCAAAGTTAGCAGTTTCTATAAATGAGTCTTCCAATACAGGATCATCATCATCGTTAATACCCAACGCAAATCTAAACCTGTATTCATCATCTAACTGTATGAAATACATCGAGTCATCTGCTGTACGTCTTTTAACCGATGATGCTTCATTATCTATTTTGTAATAGAAATCTCCACTCTCAATCCACGCAGTTATCCATGTGTTAATGTTGTCTGCGTTGTCCATGAATTGTATTTCAACTATTTCGGGAGATATAGATTTAATACGGGTTTTAGTAAGGTTTAATTGCCCACCACTTTGTTCTACACGGTACAACTCACCAACTAGCTTCGGTATTTCTGTTTTGGTATCTACAATAATACCTCTGTGATTTAGTGGTATTAATCCGTCATGCAGTGTAAAGTTAGATACTTCACCCTCATCGGGATTCCAGCTTGTAAAAATACCTATTCCGCGACCTAAATGATCATCTATATTATTTACGTTTGATACAGTATATGATCTATAAAATACTCCGTCTAAATAAATAGTAGCTGTTCCTGTTCCACTATCGTTTACATCCCATTGCATCATTACATGATAGATCGTATCAACAGATAAAACAGTAGAACTATCTACTAAGTCGGACGTTGTTCCACCACTGACACTTATAGACAATTTAGGATCAGTACTACAATGTATATATGGTACACTAGAGTCTGATCCTGTCCACCGTCTGAAATAAATAACATTCGATGAGAACGCTGGAACTTTCTTTAATCTGAAATAGAATTGTGTCGTGAATGGTTTACAGACATCGTAATACTTTTCATCACCCTGTCCTATATAATATCCACCATCACTATCTGTATCGTATGACGAACATCCAATTCCTAGTCCTGAGCCGCCAGGAGTGGCTGTAAGCGATGTTCGGAATGTTCCCGAACTGATGTATCCAGCTACACCATCCTCAACATTTACAAAAGTATCATTGAAATATTGTACAGCTACATTAGGAATTTTAGCAGTGTCTCTACGTCTGAGAGTTCCTTCTTTGTTCTCTATTTCTGCATTGCTATACCATTGTCCTCTATTATAAATTTCAGGATTAAATAGACCAAACTCTTCGGGATCTTTAGCAAAGTCATAAACTACTAATTCGTCAATCGCTCCTGTAAATCCACCGATTTTGAACTCTGTTGGTAGAGGACAGGGATTAGACGTAACTGTGGCATTTGATCCTACCAGTACCAGCGCTCCGTCAATATAAAATTTAATAGTTGTTCCGTCCCAAGTACCTGCTATATGATGCCATTTACCATCATCATCTACAGTGTGGGAGGCGTGAGCTACTGATACTCCACGAAATGTAGTGCCATCATACGTCATGAAATTAAAATTGCTTACATCAATATAGAAATCAAATAATCTCTGCGTAGCATTGATTACACGACACATAAAATGAAAATCTGCGGGAGTGTCTTCATATTTTAGCCAAAACTCCACAGTGTATTCTGTCATGTTATCAAGTTCTGTTGTTAGAGTATTATTTCTAGCATAATCAGTAGTATCTGCAAAATATACAGCTTCATTAAATCTTCCTTCTTTTATAATTGAAACATTACCTGTGTTAGTGAAGTCTATTCCTTTAGATCCTTTGTCTTCCCATTTCTCATTATCTTCGTCCCAATTGTCTTCATCAAATGTAAAATGTACGAATGGAGTATCTAATGATCTTAGACGAGTTCTTCCTTTACTTGGATGTTTCATCTTAGCATATTCGATCTCACCATTATAGTGATAATTAGCCCAAGTACCTGAATTTGTACCCCCAACAGTTATATTTCCATTGGGACTTTCTTCATAATTATAATCGTGATCAGGATCTTTTGTTCCCCAATTCTGTAAAATTCCATCTTTGTAAAATAATGCTCCTTCGTTATCTGCATTATCAACTATAACTATTTCATGCCATTCATCAGACGCTTCATCACCTGCTGTATTATTACTTACAAA
>JABAOC010006267.1_pt3 | contig 11427 bp, 9 predicted proteins | sample 7062161 | NCBI WGS metagenome assembly JABAOC01 (sample SAMN14538625, study PRJNA623070) | marine sediment metagenome | biome: marine biome [ENVO:00000428]; feature: marine pelagic biome [ENVO:01000023]; material: deep marine sediment [ENVO:00002113] | place: India: Gulf of Khambhat ... | reverse complement strand
GTCACGTACGCTCCTTTCGCTTCCTTCAGGAAAATTGGATATGGTCCAGCCCATCGAATCATCCAATTCATAGGCACGCCGACAAGAAGTGACGATTTCGCCTTCTCAAAAATTCCCTTTGACTTCGGATGCGTTTCAGCGAATTTCCTTTTCTCACGCTCCATCAACTTCTTTATTCTGTAGCGATCAACTCGTATCATCTTTGCATACCGCCATTTCATAAAGGGATGCATCCAATTATGTATGACACTTTCTTGAAGTTTTGCATCTTGTAGAATCATCGCTAGAATACGCGCGCAACTATCTTATTGCCATTCGTCTGTGTCCCTTTTTCCTTCACTTTCATTGACGTCTCTCCGCTCTGAAGTTTGTCGTTGAGGCAATAGCGTTAAGAGTTCTTCAGTGGAGTCTCATTCTGAGAAGGAGTGGTTCATGGAGCCTGTCAAACGTCACGTTGAACATTGCCAAAACCCTTGGAGCGGAAAGTGCAATGGTACAGATATTGAAGTCTACATCTATCACAAGGGCCGACGGCTTCCTATATGCAATAGCTGCTGGCAAGATATTGCCGAAAAAGATTTGGTTTGGTAGATGGCTTTCTCATCTCCTAAACGCTGCTAGTTATGTATGTATGTCGTCGTGATCTTGTCGCTACGCAAAGCTATTATTTCGTGCGTGTGAAAGTCTCAGCTTCACTTAAACCAATAGAGAAAGCTTGGAGGCGCCTGATCACAATGAGCGGAAAAAGCCCAGTTTTATCCTTTTCCGACGCGGTTCTGGAGTTGAAACCCGCTGAGACCTTCCGTTACTCCAGCATAGCCCGGGAACTCGCTGCGAAAGGCCAAGAGGTTATTTCACTCGGAATAGGGGAACCAGACTTCCCTACGCCTGAGCATGTCGTGGACGCGGCGATAAAGGCCATCAGAGACGGGTTTACACGGTATGTACCCTCTCAAGGGATCCCCGAATTCAGAGAGGAGATTGCTCGATACGTTTCCACCTTCACAGGTGCTGGAGACATAAAAGCCGATGAGACCATGGTGGTGCCTGGAGCCAAACAGGCCCTCTCCATGGTAATCGCGAGCTATATCGCACCTGGGGACGAGGTGGTCCTTCAGGATCCGAGCTTCTATTCTTATGAGCACGTGATTCGGTATGCTGGTGGGACGCCCGTTTTTGTACCGCTGAAAGAAGAGAACGATTTCCGAATGTTCCCTGATGACGTTCAAGAAGCAGTATCGAAGAAGACGAAGATGATAATCCTCAACTTTCCCCACAATCCAACTGGCGCCCTAGCAGCGAAAACGGATATCGAAGCGATTCTTGAGACAGCGAAGAAAAACAAGTTTTTGGTTGTGTCAGATGAAGTCTACGATCATTACGTGTACGAGGGAGAGTACACGAGTGTTCTGAGCGATCCTGAGTGGCGGGACTTCGTCGTCTGCATTAACAGCTTGTCCAAGACCTACTCTATGACCGGATGGCGTCTAGGTTACATCGTCGCCAGCGAAGACGCCATAAACCGCCTAGGTTTGTATGCAGCAAATATTTTCTCCTGCACAACCTCCTTTGTGCAGAAAGCGGGGGCAGCGGCTCTAAGCGGTCCGCAGGGCTTCTTCAAAGATGTGTTGAGCGAGTACCGGAGGCGGAAGGATTTCCTCTATCACGAGCTGAACAAGATAGACGGCGTCAAGGCAACAAATCCTAAGGGTGCCTTCTACGTGTTTCCGAACATTAAGGCCATCTTGACAGAGCAGAAGTTGTCAACGGGAGAGTTTGCGATGCAGCTTTTGAGGAAGACTGGAGTTGTCGTGCTTCCTGGGTCAGCGTTTCCGCATGAGGCGGGGAGGGGCTATTTGCGTATTTCGTTCACGTTGCCCATCAAGAAGATAGCGAAAGGATTGGAGAGGCTGCGAGAGCAGAGTTAGAGAAGATTCCAACTAGATGAGACGCGAATAAGATATGGGCAGCTGTAACGGAAGGAAGATGTGCTGCGGAGAAAGTCAAGAGCATTTCAGTTTCCGTAGTTGTCGACAACGATTTCCAGGTCGAGGCGGTCTACGATGCCATCCTTGTTCAAATCACACTTCGACCTCCAGTGGGCATCTCCCGGTTCGCTCCCGTAGGCTTCACCAATGATCGCCAGATCAGAAATGTCGGCAATTCCATCTTGATTCAAATCTGTTACGATGTAAGCGTTCATGAGGGGATAGTCATCTTGGTTGACACCCTCAATGATGTATGGTGTGTCCCCTATTCCGTCACTGCCTGCTTCATTTTGGTCTGGTCCACTATACAAGTCATCACCTGAGTAGTCGCTCCAGAAGTTACCGCCCGAAGGATACCCGTTATCCCATACGTTGTTGTACGAGTATGCATCTGTTGTGGCTTGGTGTGTGTTTCCAATGAAGTTGTTGTGGTAAACGAGATTGTCACTTGAAAAAACCCCTACGTGGATTCCGTACTCGTTGTTGGAAACCGAATTTTCGACTATTGTGTTGTTGGAGGAGTAGCTGACCAATTGGATGCCTTGGGTATATGAATCGATTTCATTGTAGCCGAGCGTGTTGTGCTTCGAGTTGGTCATGTAGATTCCGGCAAATCGTTCGACGCTGGGTCTGACAAGGTTGTTCTTCACAGTGTTATTTGTCGAGAAGACAACGTAGATGCCGTATAGATTGTGTGAAAAGTTTACATTCTCAACACGGGAGTTTGTAGTGTTTGCCAATAGAATTCCTTGGTAGTTGTCTGCAATGTACAAGTCTCTCGCAGTCATGTTGTTGGAGTTTACAAGGGCTAGATATCCTACGTTTGGAAAAGCTGATGGCTCTATGACGAGGTTGCTTTGGTCAGTCAAATAGTAGATTTGCTTTCCATCCACAGAATTGGAATGGTCTATGTCGTGGATGAAGTCTATTGGAGAACTGCCGAGAACTCCGAAGTTGTGGACGTTGCCTGTCATTTGGTTGTTCCTAAGAACGCAGTTTTCACAGTTGCTCAGGAGCATTCCTTTCTCGTTTCCAGACAATAGGTTGCCTATTATGGTGTTTGCGCGCGTGCGCGTAGGAGGAAAGGATTCCAACTTCATACCGTGATCGCCATTTGAGTCCATTGTATTGTCGCTAATCGTGTTGTTGCTGCTCCCCCACAAGCGTAAGCCGTCGAATTCATTTAGAGTCAGTCGATTGTTACTTATGGTACAGTTGTTGGCCGTGTTCATGTTAATGCCGAAACTTCCATTTTGCACAGTGAACCCAGTAATTGTTGCGTTGAAGGCGGTTAGGAAGATGACACTTCCGGTCCCGTTGCCGTCAACAACTGTATTACTCGGGCTTTCTCCAATGATTGTCAGGTTGTGTGTTCTTATCTCGAGATGTTCGTAATAGATCCCTGCTGCCACGTGGATTGTGTCATAAGGATTTGCGGCGTCGATTGCTGCTTGTATTGTCGGAAAGTCGCCTGGGACGTGCCGGGTGGCTGAACTCGCTATCGGCAGCTCGTTCGATCCAGTGAAGAAACATGTGAAGAGCAATATTGCTGACACAGAAGTGAGGATGATGGTCTTCTTCATCATCTATGCTCTCAGTTTTAGATAGTTTCCTGCCTCGTCTATGTAGTTGCGGCGTATTTAACGCTTCAGAGACAATGTTCTATAACATTAGAATACTCTGTTAGCAAGGAGATGTCGGTAGTAGAAGATAGGTCCACAAACCTATTATAATTTGTTTGTAGCATTAACTACTGCTTAAAATAAGCTAGAGAGAGGAGAAGAAAGATTGAGAAACACACTGTTTGCTAAGATAGCGGTATTGCTTCTACTGATTAGCATGTTCAGCGCCTTACCCGTCGTATCCGCGCCTTCAATGTTCTCGGTTGGGGAAATCAATGCCATCCCAGTCTCAGCCGTGGGTCAAAGCGCATTAGAAGGAACTGCACCGGGGCCTAAATCTACCTTCAACTTGGACATGATCGACGTTGAAAACATCGCTGAAGAGGGAGAAGGCATCTACGTAGCAGTCATCGATACGGGCATGTTGCCTCATTGGATGCACTATTTCCCAGAGGGAACGGTTGTCACAGAGTGGGCTACTGCCTTCCACTGGGACTTGCCCAGCTGGCGAACTGTAGAGGTTCCTGATGCGTGGGATGATGCCCTTAGCGGCCACGGCACCCACGTGGCAAGCACGGTCGTTGGCTACAACTGGCTTACTGGCGGAGCAGTTCACCAAGTACCCGGAGTAGCGCCGAAAGCAAAAATCATTCCAATAAAAGTCCTGTGGTGGATGGATGAATATGGAACATCTGTCGCTACATCAGACTGTGTTGCAACGGGCATTGAATATGCAACTTCGCTAGCAAAACGCCATGGAATAAAGCTGGTCATCAACCTCAGTCTAGGCGGTGGAGCCCCATCGCGGGTCATTGAGAGAGCTATCGACAAAGCCCTCAGAGAAGGCGTAATAGTCGTTGCGGCGGCTGGAAACGCCGGAACAGATGGCATGGATTGGCCCGGCGCGTTTCCACAGGTCATTTCGGCAGCTTGGGCTGGTTGGACAGGACAATGGGCCGGCGGCGACATAGGAATGTGGGATCCTGACTGGTGGCAGTACGATGTGCCAGAAGATCTAATGACCCCCGCACCTGCCAGCGTATATTTGGGCTACAGAGCTGGAACTCAAGTATACATGAGTTGGGGAAGCGGTCGAGAACTACCTGGCCAAGATCTGGATGTCGCTGCCCCAGGAAGCTGGGTCCACGGACCCTACTGGACTCCCTTCTGGGGTCCGCTGCCCGCTGATCCGAGAGAATGCTACGGATGGGTAGGCGGAACAAGCATGGCGTCACCCCACGTTGCTGGCACCGCTGCCTTGATGCTGGAGAAGAACCCGTCTCTAGACCAATACGATATAGAGGCGATCCTCGAAGCTACTGCTGATCTAGATCCAATAACCTATCTGAACGGATACTGGCTTGATCCCAATCCGTACATGGCGATCTACTATCTTCACTGGGGCTATCCTCCAGGATTGTGGTATGCTTCCTGGGCCGACGACGCGGTCGGTGAAGGCTTCCTCGACGCTGACGAAGCAGTTGCTATAGCTTAGCAATCGTTTCATAAAACCTCCAATCTCCCCTTTTTTTGTTGAAACGCGGGGCGAAGAAGCGCTAGACTAATATCTCCGAAAGACAACACGATACGTTCTGTTTCATGAGATGAAGATAAGATGGACGCAGACAAGGAGTTTGAAGCGATCAATTGGGAGATGTTGCAGAAGTTCCTGGAGAAGAATCCGGGCATGGCAACCTTCATTGGCTTTCACGAGCCGTACGACGAATTGCTGGGCGACGCAAGCCTGAAGGCGGTCTACGAGAATCTGGAGCTGCTTGAAGAGTGGCGCCGCAAAGTCCAAGACACTATCGACTATGATGCCCTCAGTGACGACAACAAGATCGATTGGAAAGTCTTGGATCGAGCCTACGATCTCTGGAAATTCGGATTCGATGAACAACGGATGTACGAGAGGGACCCCGAGGGTCTAGAAGGCATTGGATCCGTCATTTTCATCATGTTGGTTAGGAACTATGCACCGTTGGAAAAGAGAGTTGAAGGGATGGCATCGCGACTCGAGAAGCTCCCTGCAAATCTGCAGCAGTTCCGAACACGGTTTGAAAAGTCCCAGCAAGTCAAACTGTGGACAGAGATCGCCATTGAAAAATGCCAGCGAATGCTGCCCTTTTTCCAGTTTCTTGTAGGAGCAACCAAGGGCAAGATTTCGGAACAGCTCCATCAACGGCTGAATAAGGCCATTGCGAACTTGAACCAGCCCTTGAAAGACCACTTGGACTGGTTGAAAAGCCTACTCCCGAACGCGAAGCCTGAATGGGCGCTTGGAAAGGAGAAGTTCCAAAAGCTCTTGGAATTGCGACAGCTTGGCATGACGTCAGAAGAAATCTACCAACTGGGTCGAAAGTATCTCAAAGACCTGAAGGCGGAGAAGGCCAGACTAGCCGAAGAGATTTCTCCTGGAAAGCCTGTTGACGAAGTATTGAAGCAAATCCAGGAGGACGCGCCCAAGACTTTTGAGGAGGTCCTCGAGTTGACGCGCACCGCAACAGAACGGGCCAAGCAATTTCTGGTCGATAGTGATATCGCCACCGTTGACGAAAGAGATGTGCTTCATGTTGTCGAAACCCCGGCCTTCCTCGCGCCGCTGCTTCCGTTTGCAGCGTTGTGGCTTCCCGGACACTTTGAGAAGACGCAGGAAGGGATCTACACCGTGACTCGTCCCAAAGACATGAAAGACCTTGGCAAAGACGCGAATTACGCTTCTATCCCCAACACCGCCGTGCACGAGGGGTACCCGGGGCATTTCTTGCAGACTTCCCGGTCCAATCGCAGCGGATCTTTTGTTCGTCACATGGGATCCGGCACCGAAACCATCGAAGGGTGGGCCCACTACTGCGAAGAAATGATGTTGGACCACGGCTTCCACAAGAGCCCCGAATCCAAGCTAATCCAGGTGAATGAGATGATCTGGCGCGCCGTGAGAGTCATAGTGGATGTCAAACTTTCGCAAGGCGAGATGAGCTTTGACGAAGCGGTCAACCTGCTCGTCCAAGAAACGGGGATGTCCAAGAACGGCGCCGTAGCCGAAGTGCGTCGGTACACACAAAGCCCGGGACAACCCCTTTCCTACTTGTTGGGCAAGCATCTCATCCTCCGCCTTCGAGAAGAAATCAAGGAGAGAATGGGAGACAAATATGCCGAGAAATTTTTCCACGACACGATGACGGAGAACGGCTACCTGCCCATAGCACTGCTCAAAGACGTATTCCAGATGAAACTAGCCAAAACGTGAATCTAAGCAAGTCTATGTCAGAACGTACAAACTTCATGCCCGCGGAATGACAGTTCTTAGCCTAATTGACGCTGTAGAGGGCGCCAGTGAGCATGAGAAAATGACCGGTTTCGCGCGGTAAGGTTATAAGCTACATCTCAGACAGAGAGGCATCATCACGGTGAGCCAAATGGATGCAAATGAAACATTTGAAAAGCTTGCAGATGAGGCTTTGCAGCAGTTCTTGGATGAGAACCCGGTATGGGCGACCTTTCTTGGTTTTCATGACCCCTATGACAGGTTGCTTTCCGACGGCAGCATAGAACAGGTATACAAGAACTTGAGATTGATGGAGGAGTGGCTTGAGAAGATCAGAAAGACGATCGACTTTGATGAGCTCGACGAGGAGCACAAAGTGGATTGGAGACTACTCGAGAACGCGTACGAGCGGTTCAAGTTTTCGGCATATGAGGAGCGGGCCCATGAGAAGAATCCTGAGGCTCTTCAAGATATTGGGGCCATGATTTTTGTAGTTTTGACGCGGGAGTATGCTCCTTTCGAGAAGCGGATCGAGGGCATTGTTGCGCGACTTGAGAAGCTACCGGTATATCTTGAGCAGTTTCGGAAGAGCTTTGAAAAGTGTATACCGGTGAAGCTGTGGACGGAGATCGCCGTTGAGCAATGCCAGCAAATGCCGGGCTACTTCCAGTTCCTGCTCACCGTGACGAAGGGCAAAGTCTCCGAGGAGCTCTATCAGCGGCTGCAAGGAGCTAACGTGAGTCTGTCCCAACAACTTAGCCGACATCTTGAGTGGCTGAAGGCGTTGCTGCCAAAGGCAAAGGCTGATTGGGTCCTTGGAAAAGAGAAGTTTGAGAAGCTCTTAGAACTTAGAGAGCTTGGCATGGCCTCAGACGAGATCTACCGGCTCGGAGTGACTTCTCTAAGAGAGTTGAAGCAGGAACGAGCGAAGCTTGCTGAGCAGATCTCTCCTGGGAAGACCGCTAAAGAAGTGTTGACCCAAATCCAAGCGGCAGCCCCCAAAACCTTCGAAGAGGCATTGGAATTCACGCGAAGCGAGATCGAACGCGCAAGGGCCTTCGTAATTGAACACGACATTGCCGCGATTCCTGAAGAAGGGCAACTTCATGTACGAGAGACACCTTCATTCATGGCACCCTTGATTCCCTTTGCCGCGTTGGTCTTGCCGGGCAAATATGAGAAGACTCAAGAGGGCATCTACATCGTAACTCGCCCTAAGAATATGGAGGATATGGGGAAGCATGCAAACTACGCGAGTATCCCAAATACTGCAGTGCACGAAGCCTATCCTGGGCATTTCCTGCAGACTTCATGTTCCAATCGGGTCGGTTCGTTCATAAGGAATATCGGTGGGGGAATCGAGACCGGCGAGGGTTGGGCGCACTACTGTGAAGAGATGATGATGGACCATGGGTTTCAAGGGGGCGTGAAATCGAAGTTCATGCAAGTGAACGCCATGATAACTCGTGCTGTAAGGATTATAGTCGACGTCAAACTCTCCCGGGGCGAGATGAGTTTCGACGAGGCTGTAAACATGCTAACGGAAGAAGCTGGCATGCCAAAGGATGGTGCCACCGCGGAGGTCCGCAGGTACACCCAGAGCCCCGGATACCCGCTCTCCTATCTTCTCGGGAAGCATTTGATGCTGAAGCTGCGCGATGAGGTGAAAACCAAAATGGGTAGCAACTACAGCGACAAATACTTTCACGACGTGATCGTTGCTAACGGATATCTGCCAATTTCAAAGCTCAGAGAAATCTTCAAACACAAACTCGGAGATTTATAAAGACCAGAGGCACGTGAAAAGGCGAATCGGCACAAGCAAGTGTGCCCTGATAAGTTTCGCAGATTCAGAGATGCGTACATCATCTTCTAAAACAAGATGTCATTGCGCATCTTGACTTTGTCTTCCTTGATGGGGATTCCCTCCTTCTGAAGAAGTTTTCTTCTCGACGCCGCTGCGCCTTTGTCTCCGCCGAATGAGCCATCTGCTTTGACTACACGATGACAAGGGACGATCGGGGCAAGCGGATTTTTATGTAAAGCGTTACCGACTGCTCTGTAGGCACGAGGGCGACCGATCCTTTTTGCTATTCTGCCATATGTGCTGACCTTTCCGTTTGGAATTTTGAAGGTGGTCACCAGGACCGCTTTTTCAAATTCCGTCTTATTGCATAGGAAACGGACCACGTCTTCCTCTGTTTTGATCTCCTTCTTCTTCATGGGCCTTCCTCTTCTTGAAGAGAAGCCGGCGCGCCCGCATATATGTTTTGATCAACGCAGTTTCAATCGATTATTGAGTGTACTCGCGAATCTCGACGCGTTGTTCTCGGGGGAAGAGATTTCAGCAAACGTATGCAACGATTTCTCTTAGATTCTTGATCGTCTTGAAGCCATTCTCTTGACGGGTCCCTCTTCTTGCCAACAATATCGCTTGGAGACCTGCCTTTTGTGCTCCCTTATAATCCGTGTCTATGCTATCTCCAACAAAGATAGTCTCCTTTGCCTCTACCTTCAGCATCTTGAGCGCATATCGAAACACGTCGGCGTGAGGTTTGACTTTCTCTATCGTGTCTGCGCCAATTATGATGTCGAAGGTGGTCTTCGTGAGCTTCGCCTTGTCGAGAATGAGATCGATTTCCTCTTCATATGCTGTCGTTATGAGGCCCACTTTCAGCCCCATCTGTTTCAGCTTGGATAGAACCTCTTTCACTTCAGGATAAGGGGTGCAGTCTACATGGGCAAACCACATCGAGTGAACAAGGCTGGCGAGTTCTTCGCGGTCTGCGATATTGAGATGTTTCAAAACGAGTGAGTCCCACGTGTGCCAATATTTTTGGAGTTTCATCTTGCCGTACGAGGATAGTAGGCTGAGATCTCTAGCTTCTTGCTCAGCTTTGAGTGTGGCGTTCTCTATGTCCTTTGTAGATCTGGATATCCCCAAGGAGGCTAGAACTCTACGAAAGATCTCGTTAGGTGAGCCTACATCATATTTGATCAATGTATTTCCCATGTCAAATAGAACTGCTCTTATGGTCAACCTCGGCTCCTCGACTTAGTTCGATGCGTTCAGGTAATCAAACCTGCCGATATAATATAGCTTCATGCCCTTCTGGCACCTGTACGCGTCATTGAGTTGGCATATGTCGGGGCAGGATAGGGTGTTGATTCGTGCCAACTTGCCCAAAGATGCTTTGGATTCTATTTTTGAAGCTCTGCCACTACGAAGTCGCCGAGAACTGTCAGTTCGCCTTGTCTTATTAGGTTCATGCTTTCAAGTTTTGGAATCACTTCGTCTTCATGGGTCATTTTTTTTCCTTCTGAGAGGGCTTTTAGAACACGAGTGGCTTCAGGTCTCTTCTTAACCCACCTGCAAAGCTCTGCAATGAGACGCTGGCGTGAGCGTGCTTTTTCCCAGTAGTACTCAAATAGATCCTTGCACCATTTACGAGCTCTTTCGCTTTTGCCTGAGAACCCTAGGTAGTCGAATTTCTCGTCTGGAAGCGGAAGAGCCACTCCGGCTATCTCGCTCTCTGACATGTAGAGAAAAATATCAAGCCTCTCGAGCATCCTCTCCTCCAAGAGACCTGTAGTCCTTGCTTCAGTGAACACCTGCCGCGCGGCAACCCAGTGGGCCTCGTCCGAATAGAATCCTCGTTTCATTTTGGGGGAGACAACCCAGTCTTCGGCCTCTATATTTGCCAACTTGACCTTTCGTTCAAGTGCGTCTCTGAAAAGCGGATAGGTGCTCATAAGGTATTGGTCAGCGATCGTGCAGACATACTCTCTGGCCTCTCGGATTACATTGTCTATCCTATAGAAGACATCCGAGATGTCATCCACATATGTGCAGTCTGCAAGTTCGCCGATTCGGGCTACGAATTCTATGGGTAGGTGTGCCACAGAATGGGATGCGAAGTAGTCCTTATGTTGCGTCGTGAATTCCAATCCTTCGATTTGTTTCAGAATCAACCCACCGTAGTGAGTAAGATTGTTGAGACCTTCCGCGTTCTTCAGAGTTAGTCCAGCATCACTCAGTCTTGCGACGTGTCGGCTGGATTCCTGGGTTGTGAGATCTAGTGCTTTTGAGAGGCCGGTTATGTTCGTCGCGTCCTTGTTCAGTTGGTGTAGGATTCTGAGGCGGTCCTCGTTTGACAGTTCGAAGAAGAGGTTACATAGATTCTCCAAAGGTCACACCCCTGTTAAGTAGTCCTTAGCTTTCCCTAACTGATATTAAGTTTCCCGAATTCCTCTTGCAGAGACTTTATAGCGAACTCGGTGTTCTGAAGATTGTGATTGAGGTGCGTTGTGTTGAAGGAGTATACGTGCGTGCAAGTTGGGCATCACAAGGATATTGGGACTACAATTGAGGAATTTCAGCGAGACGGTTGGCGTCTTCATACGTATCAAGTGACTGGTCGCGATATCTGGATTACCCATTACTTGCTGTTTGAAAGAGGAACCGACTCCTAAATCGTTCCAGCGAGCGGGGCAAAATGGAGCATTCTTTTTCCATCGAGATGAAGTCTAAGAAGCATGTGCGGCACCT
>JABAOC010000900.1_pt1 | contig 11427 bp, 10 predicted proteins | sample 7062161 | NCBI WGS metagenome assembly JABAOC01 (sample SAMN14538625, study PRJNA623070) | marine sediment metagenome | biome: marine biome [ENVO:00000428]; feature: marine pelagic biome [ENVO:01000023]; material: deep marine sediment [ENVO:00002113] | place: India: Gulf of Khambhat ... | reverse complement strand
TACCTGGGGTACCCGAAGGTAAACACCGCTACTCAGAGGATCGACAAAGACACCAAATTCGAACACATCCTCGGGAAAGGATTGGGCCTGGATGCCCGGAGATCCTTCGGATCGATCCCCATAAACGACGGTAATTTGGTCGCCGGGATAGAGCGACCTCTCCTCCACATCGATAACAATGGCGGCACGGAAGGGGCGGATATGGCCTCGGGGGTCGTATCTCACGCGGAGCTTCGCCGGCACAGAACAACTCACGGTAACATAGTTGGGGGCCTTCGGATCATCGAATTGGGGTTTACCCCAATCGCTCATCCTCCTGGTTCCGATTTTCAGACCCCCGCCGACGTCCACGCCGTAACTCCCAACTGTGTAAGTCAGTGTCCATGTGCCGTAGCTTCCGACTATAATGTCGCGGGTAGGCACAACGGTGACGGAGCCGAGTTCCCTCTCGGTGAGATAGTCTATATGTCCATTTGCCGTTCCGCTCATTTCGCAGTTCCTCCCTACCCCTCCCCGTAACTTTCCCCTGAGAGGTAAGGGCATATGATTCTCCGTTTGTTTGATCCTGGTACCAGGAGAGATGTTTTATTGTTCAACGACCAATCTTTCTTTCATCTTACTGCGAGTTAGTAAAACGATGGTTAACAGAGTGAGAAGCAAGAAGGCCAGTGAGATGGGGTACGTTACGAAAACACTTACATCGCCCGAAGACATGATAAGAGCCCGTCGTAATCCATTTTCAAACAGTGGAGACAGCAGAAATGCAATGACAAAAGGCGCCGGCGGCAGCCCAAATCTCATCATGAAATAACCAAATCCTCCAATGATAATCATCACCCAGACATCAAATAGACTATTGTTGACCGCGTAACTTCCGAAGGCACAGAGAACAAAGACGACTGGGAATAGGATTTCCGTTGGAATCCGAGAGGTTAAGGCTGCCCCCTTGATGCCGAATTTTCCAATGGCAAAAACAACGACATTGGTGACAATCATGGCAATGAAAATGCCGTATATGATATCCACATGCTTGGTAAAGAGGAGGGGGCCGGGCGTCAACCCCTGAATCATAAAGGCACCCAGCAGAACTGCCGTCGATTTGTCACCTGGAATTCCTAGGGTAAGGAGGGGAATCAGGGTCGGACCACATACCCCATTATTTCCCGATTCAGCCGCGGCGACCCCCTCCAATGAACCCTTGCCAAATTCTTCCGGATGTTTCGAGGCCTTTTTGGCCCGGCTGTAGCTCAGAAAAGCGGCCGGCGCCCCGCCGACACCGGGAATAATCCCAACAATCGTCCCGATGATGGAACCCCGAACAATCGTCCGAGAGACCCCCTTGAATTCCGTCCACGATAGCCTATTTTCTCGTGAGCTAACGATGCCATCTGTCTCAATGATGGTAGTCTTTTGGGGGGAGAGCTTTCTCTGTTTTAGCTGTTTGAACATTTCGGGAATGGCGAATAGTCCGATGAGGACCGGAATGATGTTTAAACCACCGGTGAGATTGATATTCCCAAAGGTAAACCGGGTAACACCGTAGATCGTATCCATGCCAACCGTTGCCAAGAGCAGGCCAAGCGCTCCGGAAATCAACCCCTTCACCAGGGATTCACCGGAAACCGATGCAATAATGGTCAGGGAGAAGAGAATAATGGAGAAGAATTCAACCGGGCCGACCTTGAGGGCCAAATAGGCAATCTGGAATGTGGCAAAAATGGTTATCAAGTCGCTCAAGACGTCTGAAATCACCGAGGCATAGAGCGCCATGTCAAGGGCTTTCTTGGCCTGACCCTTTTTTGCCAGGGAGTACCCGTCCATAATGGTGGCAGCTGCTGCAGGGGTTCCAGGGGTTGCTATCAATATGGCGGATATGGAACCGCCGTAGACACCAGCTTTGTAGACGCCGATCAAGAAGGCAATGGCAACGACGGGGGTGAGGTAGAAGGTAAAGGGGAGGGCCAGGGAGATGGCCATTACGATGGTCATGCCGGGCAGGGCTCCGATTACCAATCCCGTTACTACCCCCAAAATGATGGCGAGAAAAACCTGCCAGTGAAGAAAGAGCTGGAATCCCATCGATAGATGGTCAATCATAGGAGCTGCTCCAAACTGAAAAGGGTCCCCTTGGGAAGAACCACGTTGGCCAGGTCGTGAAAGAAGAAGTAGAGAATCAGTGGAACCAGGAGCATGATAATGAGGACCAAAACCGACTTTCTCTGGCCGAAATAGGATATCATACTGCCCAGAAAAAGGATGCTCGGGATAACCATGCCGAAGTACTTGATTGAGAGGGCAAAAACGAAGCATATGATTAGTATGGTAACTACCACACCCTCCTCCCTGAGAATGCCTTGCTTGTTGACGCGCTCGATACTCGGTGTCGGGGAGCCAGGTCTGAGATGAACAAGGGTCATCAAGAGGAGAACGAGTGCCATCAAACCCAGGAAAAGGGTGAAGACCCTGGGTGCAAAGGCTGGCGACAAAAACGCTGATTTGACCTGGGAAGGGATATGGATCTGGCCGGGTATGATGATCCAGTAGAGAATGATTGAAAAGACAATCAAGAGTATGGCCGGTACGATATCTGATTTAGGAGCTTTCCCCACATCAATCCTCCTTAGGGGGAGGACCCTCATCCTCCCCCTAAGGCAATCATTTCCGTGATGGCTAGTCAATCAGCAGATTATTCTCAATAGCGAGCTTCCTGAATTTCGTAAACTCCTTTTCCACAAAAGCCGTGAAATCCGAAGGGCCTAAATAGCCAGGGATCGCGCCCAGTTTCCTCTGAAATCTGAGCCATGCTTTGTCTTTAACCGTCTTCTGAACGGCATCTTCCCAAATCTTGACGATTTCATCGGGCAGTTTGGGCGATGCGGCAACGCCCTTCCAGCCCATAACATTCGCCTCTGAGTATCCGAGCTCGGTAAATGTGGGAACATCGGGAAGGCCCTTTACGCGCTTTGGTGTGCTGATGCCCAAGGCAACGAGATTCCCCGCCTTGATGTGGTCGGTGCAGGGGGTCAAATTTGCGTACAAATAATCGGCATGCTTTCCCAACAGGGCTGCCAGGGCTTCTGAGGTGCCATTAAAGGGCACCCCAATGGCATTTTCCATGGGAATGCCCGCAGCGGCCATAAATGACTTTGCGCCCAGATCGGAAAGACTGCCCATGCCGGCGATGGAATACTTTAGTACACCTGGGTTGTCTTTTACAAATTCAACGAACTCCTTTGTGTCACTCCACCGCTTGTCGGGCCGTGCAACAAGAACGGCCGGGATCAATTCGGTCCTCGCTACCGCTTTCATGCTGTTATACGTAAAGGGGGCCTTCCGGTGGAGAGCTGGATATATGGTGATGGGACCAATGGTTGCCTCCATCATGGTATACCCATCCGGCTTGGCCTTTAATACATAGTTCATCCCGATCTGTCCCCCACCCCCCTTTTTGTTGACTACGACCACTGGTTGACCGAGATACTTAGGAATTACGGACGACAGAACTCGGGCTGCAAGGTCAGTTGACCCTCCAGCACCGAAGGGCACAATGAGTTCGATGGGCTTTGTGGGATAACCGGCCGCCGTGACAGTTGATAGATTTGACATCAAAGAAAACATCAAAAATGCAGAAACGATCACGGTGATTTTTCCAGCCAAAAAAAGACGTTTCCTTTCCATCTGATATCCTCCTTTTTGATTGTGATGAGCTGACTTTACATTGGACACGTGGTGACTATTGTGATGATATCACCCCCTTTCCAATCAGCATCAAATACCATGGTGCCCTCGTGGTGATTGAAATCCTTGATGTCCTGGATCCCTTAGCTTTTTTTCGACCTTCTCCTCATCTCATTTGATTTGCTTAATCCTCCTTTCCCTCTCCCCCAGATAGCTGTCGCATACTTGGTGCCATTGCGTTTTCAATACCTGCTCTCCTTCAGAAAGGTTGTGGATACGGTTATTCTTCTCGTCCGGGTCCTCAACCAGATTGTAAAATTCCTCCTCCCCCGTTCTTCGATTGATAATGTATTTATACATGTCTGACTTCAATGCCTGGTAGTCTCCAGGACCTCGCTTAGTGTAAAGCTCTTCCGAGTAGGCAATCAGGTTTCTCGCCTCACCCTCCTCAACAAAATTGGCCAGGCTTTGTCCATCGGTCTCAATACCTTCAATACGGAGAATTTCGTAGAGGGTCGGAACAATATCCATGGAGCGAACAACTCCCTTGATTCTCCTGTTCTTGGGAAAGGTTGGGCTCTTAATAATAAGTGGAATCCTCATATCACACTCGTAGAGGGTCCTGTGCTGGGGATAGAAGGGAGGGGGGACTTCGTGCTCACCCAAATTTTCTCCGTGGTCAGCAGTCAAAACTATTATTGTATCCTCCCAGACTCCTAACTTTCTTAATCGTTTAATCATTGGGCCTATCAGATAACCATCCATGTATTCTATTTTGGCATCATAATAGCCATGCTCGAGCAAATAACCTCTTTCGAGTAACCCCGCCTTGAGCATCTGATTTTCCATTCCCCAATGGCATTCGAAGTAATGGCCGAATATGAAAAATTTTTCTTTTGCGTGTCTATCCAGCCAGTCAAACATGTCATTACGCCACATGTTTCCGAAGAGACACTCGATTTCCTCCTTTTCGTTATCAGAAACATATTTCTTAGATCCCCAGACGTTTTCATCTTTGGGTTCGTTGTAATGGTCAAAACCCCTGCCAAAACCGCGAACCGAGCTCAAGAATCCAACGGCAACAAACCCCGCCGTGGCGTAACCATGTTCTTTCAATTTTTCAGAAATCATAGGTGTTTCCAAATGGCTAAAAGGATCCCGCACATTATGACCAGGCGGGTTATTCCCGGTAAGAATGGAACCATGCGCAATGGGTGTTAGGCAGGATGCGGCTGTGGCGTGTTCAAAAACCACCCCTTCTTTTGCGATTTCATCAATGTTCGGCGTACCAATTCCGTTATAGCCATAGGTTCCCAGATGGTCGGGTCTCACCGCATCCATTGTAAGGAGAATAACGTTGAACGGGATTGGCATCCGGGTGTCCCTCCGGTACCTATAGTGAATAGTGAAATTTCAGATATTACCCATCATGAAGGGTAATGCCGATTAGATAAGCTTGGGGATAATAAGCCTAATGGTATTACCCGAGCCGATCATAGGGGTTTTCAACAATATTTGATATTTTCCCCCGGTGGTCAACCTCAAGGTTAAATTTTTCGTAATACGCATCATTGGGAAGTATTTCGTCGCCGATCCGGTTCATATGCTCGACCAACATCGCTTCCAGTTCTTCTCGTATTTCCCTCATATCCGGATTGTCAATCAGGTTGTTCAGTTGGAAGGGATCCACCAGATTGTCGTAAAGGAGCCATGGACCTTTAATGGTTTTGACGTAGGTATATCGATCCGTGCGAACCCCGCGGTATTGCATCTTCCTGCCTTGATACGTCGGATATTGGTCTGAGCCCCGAGGGTCTCCAATCTCAAAGGAGCAGGGATTCATGAAAAGAACAGATTTGGGCGGATCATCTCGTTCGTTGCGGATGTACGGAGAGAGGTCAATCCCTTCCACCGTTTCCGGGATATCCAGCCCGGCGAGGCCGAGCAGGGTCGGCATCACGTCGATCCCACTGATGGGAAATTCGAAGATTGTACCGGATCTTATCACGCTGGGATAGCATAAGAAGAATGGAACCCTAATGCACTCATCCCAGGGCCACTGCTTCTTATAGACCCCGTGAGAGCCGTGCATATCCCCGTGATCAGAGGAAAAGGCGAGGATGGTATTCCCTTTCATACCCAATTCATCTAAGGATTCAACCAACCGGCCAAATTGGTCATCCAAAAAAGTGATTTGAGCATAATACCCCCATAGGTCGCATTGTGGAACATCGGGACAATTGGGTCTTCCGGAAATCTTTTCCGGATCGTACATATCCAAATATTTCTGAGGAACCTTACGGTATGGGTGGTGTGGCGGCCCCCACGACAAAAACAGGCATAAAGGTTTGGACCTGTCTCTTTTGCTCAGGTAATCGATAGCGTGCGTCGTTTGGGCCTCGGCATCATATCCCTCCCACACCTTCGGCTCATCCGTATCTTCGAAGAATATGGAATGGTCGTAATTATGGTCAAAATTCGCCGCTGCCCAGTAGTCAAAACCCTGCCTTCTTGGTCCTGGGGGGACCCAGGCTTTCCTATCAGGTCCATTTAGGTGCCATTTTCCAATGTAGGCCGTATCGTATCCCGCATCCTTACAGACGTGGGCGATGGTTACCTCATCCGTGGACAGGGCAATATCGTTGAGGACCAGCCCCGTGGAAGTCGGCGTTCGGCCAGTGAGCAAAGATCCGCGGTAAGGAGTGCATACGGGAAAGGGGGAAACCGATGTCTTAAAATACGAAGTTTCCCGGGCGAACTTGTCGAAATTAGGTGTGATAACATCCTCCTGATTCATGTATCCCAAAGAACATTCCCGCAGTTGATCGGCAAAAACAAAGATAATATTTGGCTTTGCTTTCTTCATCATAGGGCTCACGATTATAGTGGATCTTCTGATCGTGTCAAGGATTTTCTGGAATCGCTCCTTGATCCACTCCTTTGAAGAAGCGCGAATCGGCGGTCACCCTTGGGACCAGATTTGAAGATCTATGGAATTCCCGACCGTGTGGGATACGTCCAACGCCGAGGGGAAAAAGAGGGATACGATAAGTCGGGGGAGAAATCCCAACTCAATATCCTGCACAGCGCTCGACCTCACCGATCGCTTCATCCAAAATGTCAAGGGCCGTATCCATTTCTTCCTTGGTTATGACCAGTGCCGGCCTTAAAGTGATGACATTGCCTTCTATTGTCTTAAAGGAAAGGCCCCTTTCAAGGCACTTAAACATGATCATCTCTGCCTCATCGACGGCTCTCTCCTTGGTCTTACGATACTTCACCAAATCGATTCCGATATGAAGCCCTAAACCTGTCACATTTCCGATAAGTGAATGCCTTTCCTTCATCTCGTGTAATCTCTTCATGGTATGTTTTCCCAATTCGGCGACATGTTCATGTACTTTGTTTTTTTCTATATATTCGATCTCTGCCAGCGCGGCTGCAGCGCAGAGCGCATTTTTCTCGTGGGTGTAGTGACCTACGGATCGCTCTTGGCATACATTGTATTTTTCCTTTGTTACGATGCCTGCAAGGGGAACGATTCCACCCCCAAGGGATTTCCCCAATACGAGGATATCCGGCGTTACGTAGTGTTCACACGCAAACATCTTCCCGGTCCGACCCAATCCCTCGATGATTTCATCAAATATGAGTAACGCGCCGTATTTCTCACATAGATCTTTAACCCCTTTCCAGTATTGTCTTGTCGGAACCATCGGTGTCGCTGAAATCGGTTCCCCGATGATTGCGGCCATTTCAGGTTCACGCTGCAAGACAAGCTCTATCTGCCTGAGACACTCGGCATCCACATCCTCCTCCTTTGTAAACCCCCAGGGGTTCCGGTAGTAATTGGGAAACTCGACATGAAACGCTCCCGGCACCAATGGCCCGAGTCCACCCCTAAAATGTTCCTCTCCACCGACACTCGCTGCTCCGAAGCCCGCACCGTGAAATGAATCCCAAAAAGAGATGGTCCTAAATCTTCGCGTAACGAGCTTGGCAAGCATCAGGGCCATCTCGATCGCCTCAGAACCACCGGGACAGAAAAGGGACTTACATAAGTCTCCAGGAGTCACCTCCGCGAGCTTTTTTGCCAGTCTAACCGCAGGTATATTCGTGTATCTCCTCGGACAGAACGTCATCTCTTCGTCTAACTGCTTTCTAATGGCTTGGATAATCTCGGGATTATTAAATCCTGCGTTGTGGACTCCGTTTCCGTGCATATCAATAAATCTCTTTCCATTAACATCCTCGATATATATGCCATAGGCTTTGGAAATTACATTGAGTACCGGCGTAGACAGGCTTTGATGCAAAAAATACTTCGTATCTTCATTGAACCAAGCCCTTGCCGGGCCCGATAGGTTTCGCTCCCAATATTTCCTCCGGCTCGGGGTTGTATTGATATCTCCCTGCTCTCTCTCCAGGTATTTTTCTCGTTTTACCTGCTGGTTTGGCATTTTCAGTACCTCCATTTTTTAATACGCAGATAAAGTTGGTAATGAAGAATAGAGAGATTGTATGATTAATTCGTTGTTTTCGCCGAAAATACTATTGACATTCACCGCCCGGTTGTTGACAGGAGTATGTTTGGGCACATTCTATTTTTCTTAACTCGCTCGGGCTCCTGCTAATGTATTTTCAAGTTGTCACCCTATCTTTCATCAAGGGATTTGTCAAATTCAAAAGACCATATAATTATTGAAAAACCGAGAATTCTGTATTAAGGTTGGTCTTGGTCCTGGATAGGGAGTTCCTATGCGAAAGCTCAATCCTCAGTACGTTGAAGCCGTCAGTGCTCTGGTCAACCGATGCCCGTATTTTACCCTCCTTTCCATGTCAATTCGGGATATAGGCATCGGATATTCTCTCCTCGAAATTGATGTGGAAAACAAACACCTCCAGCCCTTTGAGGCTGTTCATGGAGGGGTCTTCGCATCAATTATCGACGCCGCTGCGTTTTGGGCAGTGTTTCCCGAGGTAGACGAGAATGTTGGGATGACAACGGTGGACCTTAAGGTCAACTATCTGGCTCCCGCCCAGGGTGGCAAACTGATCGCGAGAGGTCGCCGGATTAAACTTGGCAAGACGCTTGCCCTGGGCGAGGCAGAGGTCATCAATCAAGAGAATACAATACTCGCTCATGGAACCTCCACCTTGATAATCCTCCGGAACCTCGGAGGGGGGCTTGAACATTCCCTGCCTCCAAAGTTTATTTAAGAGGAGTGAAGTTTTGTAAGTCGGACCTCTATAAACAGGAGTTATTCATGGTTAACTCATGCGTCAGAGAGGAGGATATCTATGCCGTTTCTCAATCTTCATGAGCTCGAAGAAAAGCAGCTTGTTCCTGGTTTTAAGGGGCGCTTTTTACATTCCGAGAACATGACATGTGCCTACTGGGATATTGAGGCTGATGCTGTTTTACCTGAGCACTCTCATCCCCATGAACAGGTTGCCAACATGATTTCAGGTGAGTTCGAAATGACCGTGAACGGCGAAACTGAAGTCCTGCGGCCGGGGTCACTTGTAGTAATTCCTTCAGACGCCGTTCACTCTGGGAGAGCCCTTACAATTTGCCGAATTATTGACGTTTTTTATCCCGTGCGGGAAGATTATCGGTAATGTGACAATTCCCGATATTGGGTTTGGCCTCCCCCATCCCCAATCCAGACAAGCGAATCCCGTTGAGGGCCATGTGGTGCAGAAACACGGCCCGAGAAAGTCTCCACCATCGGGGAAGGTTCCTAATCCATCTGATTTCGAAGTTGTCCGTTGAATTCACAAGGAGAGGTTGCCCAAACTGGGCTGAAACCATGAAGACGTGCAAAGGATGGTGAGCTATGGCACGCAATCAACTTCCTATGCCTCCTCATTTCAATCCAGAGAAAGTGGGAGAAGTGTGGAAGGTTCCCTATGGGGAACGAGCAGAAGATGCGGAGAAATGGGCAGCACAACGTAAGATAATCCCGGCGTCTGAGGATACGTTCAGAATCTCACTGATGCTCGTTGATGTGCAGAATACCTTTTGCATCCCGGAATTTGAGTTGTATGTAGGTGGACGCACGGGCACAGGAGCAGTAGATGACAATCGAAGGGTGTGCGAATTCGTTTACCGGAACCTCAACACGATCACTGAGATATGCCCGACCATGGATACTCATCAGGCGATGCAGATTTTCCACAGCATCTTTCTCGTGAATGAAAAGGGAGAGCATCCGGCACCCTTCACCCTTATCTCCGAGGAAGACATTGAACAAGGTGTCTGGAAATTTAACCCCAAACTCGCCGCCAGCCTTGGAATCACGGAAAGGTACGGGCAAGGATACTTACGCCACTATACGCGCACCCTGAAAGAAGGTGGCAAATACGATCTCACCATCTGGCCATACCACGCCATGCTTGGAGGAGTCGGCCATGCCCTTGTTTCGTCAGTCGAGGAAGCCATCTTCTTCCATAGCATTGCCCGTTCCAGTCAGCCCGATTTTCAAGTGAAAGGGGGTAATCCATTCACGGAGAACTATTCGGTTCTCAGTCCAGAGGTGGTGGAGGATGCACAGGGTAAACAAATTGCCCAGAAAAACGAGAGGTTTACCAAGAAGCTTCTGGAATTCGATACAATCGTTATTGCCGGACAGGCCAAGAGTCACTGCGTTGCCTGGACAATTGATGACCTTTTGAATGAGATTGTTACGGTCGATAAGGAGATGGCCGAGAAAGTCTATCTCTTAGAAGATTGTTCCTCCCCAGTCGTCGTTCCCGGGGTCGTGGACTATACGGATCAAGCGGATGAGGCATTTCAAAAGTACTCCAATGCCGGTATGCATGTTGTCCGCTCAACCGATCCAATCGCGAGTTGGCCTGGTATTGATCTTTGAGGATCGAATCCAAACGGGTTACCTATGGATGATCGAATCTTTTTCTGTCTCACGCTCCCAACGGCTTCCATGGATATCATGGGAAGTCGTTCCGGCCAACCTGCCAGCGTACTGACGGAGATGTCGAGAATGAAATCGCCATCGCGACTCTCGGCGCCGTGAAACCGTGATACCGAGATCCCGGAACCATATCATCACATGATTCTTCTTGTTCAACATCCCATAATCGGACGGACTGGTAACGTGTCAATTCCATTCCCACGCCTTTACATCACGGGCCAAAAGCCCTATTATATTTTTTAAGCGGGTATTCTTAGTTCACAAGGGAACCGTCTATGCCACCATTATGACCTACACAGGGGAGGAAATGGAAGAGGAGAATGAAGAGAGAAAAGGCGTCATAGAATTCGTATGTGAGGGTGGAATTGGGGCCACTGCGACGGTGTGCGTGGAGCTAAGAACGGAATTTCCCGGTATCGGTGGGACAATTATTACCAGTGAGGGGGTGGCCTCTGCCTTTCGAGAGGAATTTAACCCCTCCCCTAAATCTGCCCACAGGTTGTTTTTGAGGCACACCATTGTCAAGAAAATGGAGGATTACTTCTTCAGAAAGGGAATATACACGTATGCCCACATTCCGAGGCCGTTGGGCTCAGTAAGCAGAGAGGGCGAGAAGCCATCCGAAGCATACCTCTATGAGTGGGCTTTTGGCACAGAGAGCTTCCCATGGGAATACGTCGATCTTACGGGGAAACGGACCCTTGTCCGACTGCGTGATTGGAATAGCTTCGTGACGCATTTCCACCGTATTGGAATAGATGTCCAGATGGATACGTCGGATCCGGACGACGGAAGGATTTCAAAAAACATTATT
>JABAOC010031900.1_pt1 | contig 11428 bp, 12 predicted proteins | sample 7062161 | NCBI WGS metagenome assembly JABAOC01 (sample SAMN14538625, study PRJNA623070) | marine sediment metagenome | biome: marine biome [ENVO:00000428]; feature: marine pelagic biome [ENVO:01000023]; material: deep marine sediment [ENVO:00002113] | place: India: Gulf of Khambhat ... | reverse complement strand
AACGAGAGCGATGTCCGGGTCGAATGGCATCGCATCGTCGTCTGGGGAAAATTGGCTGAATTCTGTGAAAAATACCTGAACAAGGGCAAACAGATTCTTCTCGAAGGCAAGATCAGAACCCGCAGTTGGCAGGATAGAGAAGGAAACAAACGATACACGACCGAAATCGAGGCCCGGAATATCGTCCTCCTCGGCAAACGTGAGGATGCCGAACAGAGGGAGACCTTTACAGAGCCAACCTCCTCCGACTTCCCTGAAGAAGAAAAAGAAACAAAAGAGGAAGAAGAAGGAGACGACGACGTTCCCTTCTGATTCAAGGGCCACATNNGGGGGACAAACTCGCCCTCCTGAACTCGGGACTCGCCGAGTCATGCTCCGGTGTGATCGGCCTCCAAAGACAACCATGGTGAAAGGCAAAGAGCCCGATAAAGTCGAGGCCAGCTTCAGGAATAACATTCAGGAAGACCACAGACCCTGGGGTAAATTCCGCTCCTACCCTCATGCAGATGCCAGAAGCATAAAAATCATCACCGTCAATCCTGGTCAGGCCCTCTCCCTTCAATACCATCGTCATCGTGACGAATTCTGGGTGGTTCTTGATAAAGGGCTGGAGATCACTGTCGGTGACCAAACCTGGCCTCCAGAAAAAGACGAAGAAATCTTCATCCCGAGAAAAGCACCTCACCGACTCCGCTGCCTTGGTTCGGAAAAGGCTCGGTTGATGGAAATATGGATTGGAGAGTCGGATGAGGACGATATCGTCCGCCTCGAAGATGACTACGATCGAGGCATAAAAGACTGAAAGGGCTCATAACCTAAACAATCCAGGTTTAGCCTCGATTATTCACGAGTCGAGTGATAGGCCGGGACGTGGTGGGCCGGGACGGAGGCGTTGATTAAGGTACCGGCATTTTTTTTGAATAGCCAGGTTAGGTGATTTGTCCCATTAGAAAGGCTTCTGGGTGTCTCACTAAAATTTTTTCGATAATATATTCCTCGATTTCTTGGGCACTCTTGAGACCCATGGCTCTTCTAACAACGTTTTTGGCTGTCCTGTACTCAACCGAACGCAAAGCATTCTTGATCCTGGGAATAAAGATGGGATTCATGCTGAACTTCCTCAACCCGAAGCCGAGCAAGACGATGGCCGAAAGAGGATCAGCCGCCATCTCCCCGCAGACTGTTATTTCTTTGCCCTTTCTGCGAGCCGTTTCGATGATATATTTTATGAGTCGCAGGATAGACGGATGAAGAGGCTTGTACAAATAGGAAACGAATTCGTTCGACCGGTCAACCGCTAAGTAGTACTGAATAAGATCATTGGTCCCGATGCTCAAATAATCCACTTCTTCGATCAGCACATCTGTCATGGCTGCCGCGGCCGGAACCTCTATCATCACTCCCAGCGGAAGGCGTTCATCGAACTTGATCTTCCTGGATCTGAGTTCATCCTTAACCTCTTCGAAGAGCATTTTAATTTCCCCGATTTCCTCGAATTCTGTCACCATAGGAATCAGAACTCTCAGATTCTTGCGAGAGCTGGCTCTGAGAATGGCCCTGATTTGAATCTTAAAAAGATCTCTATCCCGAAGAGAGAAGCGAATAGCTCTGAGCCCGAGAGCAGGATTCGGTTCCTTTTCAATTTTTAACTGGGGTAAATTCTTCTCTCCTCCCAGATCAACCGTCCTGATGTAGACTGGAGCTGGATAGGCCTCCTGAGCCAACTGGGAATAAATTGAAAAATGGTCTTCTTCTGTCGGGAGAGATGGGCTTTGCAGGTATATGAATTCTGACCGGAAAAGGCCAATCCCTTCTGCCCCCAGCGAGAAGGCCAGATTGACTTCCTCCGGCAGCTCGATATTCGCCAAAGGCGTAAAACTCACTTCGTCCAAGGTGATCGAGCGGAGTTTAGCTGTCTTCTGGAGCTCTTTCCGATAGTCGTCGTATTTCTTCTTTTTACTCAAAAACTCCTTCTCGATGGCCAGGGGGGGGTTGATGATAATTTCACCATCGGTTCCATCCAAGATCAAATAATCGCCATCCTTGACTCTTTGAGAGATGTTGTGCAGGCCGACCACAGTCGGGATATTCAGAGAGCGGGCCAAGATGGCTGTGTGGGAGGTTTGGCCGCCCATATCGATGGCCAATCCCAGGACATTCCCTTTGCCCAGCTTTGTCGCGGCTTCTGATGGGAGGAGGTCATGGGCCACCAAGATCTTATCCCTATCTTCCTCCTTTTCCTTTTTCTTATTTTCCGTGACGGCTAAATTCCGGTAGACTTTGCTCAGAACATCGGAGACATCCGACTTTCGCTGCCTAAAATATTCATCATCTATGGATTCGAAGATTTTCTGGTATTTTTCGTGCACCTTAGAAATGGCCCATTCCGCTCGACATTTTTCCTGTTTGATGGAAGTCTTTATCTTTTTCCTCAAGGATTCATCTTCAAGAATCATGATGTGAGCTTCGAAGATGAAGGCATGCTCTTCGCCCAGCTTCTGTTTGATCTGATCCTTAATGCGGATCAATTCCTTCTTGGTTCGTTCGATAGCCCTGCTCAGCCTCTTCAATTCGCTCTCGACTTGAGAAGAAACGATATCATCCTTACGAGAAGTGAAAACAACCTTTTCGGTGAGTTGAACCTTCCCGATGGCGATGCCGGGCGAAACCCCGATACCTCTCAACCTTGTGTATTCCATGAAGACTACTCTATCTCTTGAAATTTATTCTTTATAAGAGCCATCAATGCCTGAACAGCTTTTTTCTCATCCTTCCCGGAAACCCTCAACGTGATCCGGCTGCCCTGGACAGCAGCCAGGGTAAGAATTCCCAGGATACTTTTTCCGTCAACCTCGCTCCCGTCCTTCTCCACCTTGACAGTCGAAACAAAACGATTAGCTAGGTTGACAAACTTCACAGCCGCTCTTGCATGCAGACCCAGTTTATTTGTTATGGTGATTTTTCTCTCAACCATGGGTAGGGAAAATTTACTGCTTTGAATTCAAGAGCGCACTGGCTAGATGTATGTTTTTTTTGCCCTGTTCTATGACTTTCTTCGTGACCTCTTTCAGATTATTTCTTCTCTGCAGCGAAACAAACTTAATCAGCATGGGCAGGTTGACTCCGGTTATGATTTCCACGTGGTTGCCTCTCAAGAAGCTGAAGCTCAGGTTGGAAGGAGTCCCCCCGAACATATCTGTAAAAATCACCACGCCATTCTTCTGATCAACTTTTTTCAAGCTTTGATTTATCTTCTTTTTCGACTCCTCGACATCGTCGTACCAGCCGATGGAGATGGCCTCAATATTCACGGCTTCCCCCAGGATGATCGTCAGCGCGTTGAGCAGTTCTTCGGCTAATTTTCCGTGGGAAACGATGATTCCTCCGATCATTTCTCTATACCATTAGTCCTTGCCGCGCAGGCTCACTCCTCTGTCCATACAAGGGCGAATTGGTATTATCTTACCACTTCTCCGCTATCAACTTAAGCATTTATTTATGAATATCACGGTGATAAACGCGAATGTTGTAATTTTTCTTCCTCCTCAAATGGTTTCTGAGTTTCTCGGCGACAACGACAGCTCTGTGCCTTCCTCCTGTACAGCCGATGGCAATACTCAGGTGACTTTTACCTTCCTCGACGAAGTGGGGCATCAAGAAATCAACAAAATGGAACAATTCTCTCAGAAACTTTTTACTCTCTGTCGCCTTAAGGATATAGTCTTTAACCTTCTGGCTTCGACCTGTTTTTTCCCTCATCTCAGCTAAATAGAATGGGTTGGGTAAAAATCTCGTGTCAAAAACTAAATCGGAATCAAGAGGAAGCCCGTGTTTGTAGCCAAAACTCATCACCAGGACCTGTATCTTCCGTCCTTTTTTGCCGAGGAGTTTGGCTGTTATGACCTTCTTAATTTCAGAAATACTGGTCGCAGAAGTATCGATGACATCATCAGCCAGTTTCTTTATGCCCTCCAACCTTTTCCTCTCCAAGCGGACATTCTCCAATACTGTCTTCCCCACATTCAGAGGATGAGGGCGTCTGGTTTCCTTAAACCTCGTCACCAGTGCTTCATCGGAAGCTTCCAGAAAAACCAGCCGGGGGGAAATTTTCTTCTTGATCTTTTTCAAGACTTTGGGAAATTTCGTGATGAAACCCCCCTCCCTGATATCCACGACCAGGGCCACCTTGGCTATCTCGACCTCTTTTCTCATCCAGAGATCGACGAAATCGGGGATGAGCTGAGCTGGCAAATTATCCATGCAGTAATAGCCAATATCTTCGAGAAAGTTGCTGACAGCCGTTTTTCCTGATCCTGACAGTCCCGTGATGATGATAAATCGATTGTCCCTCATTTTAGTCTCCCTCTTCTTATGAACGAACTGACAGGGCTCGGTTTAACCTCTTGGTTAAATCTTGGGGTGCAATGTATCCCTTCTCCCGGAGCATGTGCACTTTGCAGGCAACCTCGACTAGGGTGGCCATATTCCTACCGGGGGCAACAGGAATGATGATTCGGGCTATCTTTCGATCAAGAATCTGAACATCCTTCCAGGATTTTAAGCCCAACCTATCGTATTTCTTCCCTTCCCCCCACTTCTCGAGCTGGATGATCAATCCAATTTCCGCTCGCGAAGCGACCGCTCGGGCTCCAAATATCTTTCTGATGTTTATAATGCCGAGTCCTCTGATCTCCATTAAACACCGGCTGACCGATGGAGTCTTCCCTATCAATGCTCCTTCCTTAGTTCTCGTGATCTGGGTTACATCATCCGAAATAAAGCGATGCCCCCGTGAGATTAACTCCAGGGCGCATTCGCTTTTTCCTATGCCGCTGTCTCCTCGGATAAGAACCCCGATGCCGAAGACTTGGAGCAGTCCCCCCGGTATTGTCGTGACAGCTGGCACCGAAGCAAAAAAATGTTTTACGGCTTCCTGACATTTTATGCGGGTATGACGGGACCCGAACAGGGCAACGCTTCTCTTCTTAGCCTCTTTCTTGACCTCTGCCGGAAAGGTAAGACCTTCAGACAGGATGATACAGACTGTCCCGTCTTTCGTTTTTTGATCGAACGCCGCTCCTCTGGTCCTGGCTGGCAGAGCTTCAAGCGCGTGAATTTCCTTTCTCCCCCAGACTTTAATCCGCCTGAGTCCCCCCCTCAACGAACGGGCAGGCAGGCTTCTGGAGAGGCCTGTTTGACCGCTCAGAGTCATCAGCTCAAGGATCGGCCTTGTTTTCTCGTAGAAATCTTTGACTCGAAGGGGAGAAATCTTCCCGCTACCCATACAATTTATCTTCTTCATCTCGGATGATATCCAAGATGAGGTTGATGTTTTTCGCACCAAGAAGTTTCTTGAGCAGAGATTCTGTCTTGCGCACCAGGTGGGCGATGGCGGCTAAGATTTGCAGGTTTAAACTCGGGTTATCAGGAGAAGATACGACGAGGAAAAAAATCTTTGACGGCTGTCCATCCAAAGAATAGAAACTGACTCCCTTCTTAGAAATGGCCAACAAAACAACAGGATGGTTCACGCCTTTCATTTTGCAATGGGGGATAGCCACGCCTTCTTTGATGGCTGTACTTCCCAGCATCTCTCTCTGAAGGAGTTTTTCGTACAGCTCCTTCTCCTTAGTGATCTTGCGGCGCTTCTTCAAAAAACCGACCATCTCTCTGAGCGTCCCCTCTCTATCCTCAGACTCCAGCTCAGGGATGATCATATCCTGCGTCAGAAGATTATGTATTTTCAATAGAAGATCTCCATCCCGCTATTCCGGCTCGATCAATCCGTAATTCCCGTCCTTCCTTCGGTAGAGCACGGTCCACTTTTGAGAGCCTAAACTTCGGAACATAAAGATGTCTTTTTTGTTCAAGTTCAGCTGCATGATGGCCTCTTCGAGGGTCATCGGTTTGGCAGAATAATCCTCGCTTCTGATTACTCTCTTCCTGGATTCCTGCTCTTCGGCTTCCGGAGGCAAAGGAATCCGTTCCCTCGTTCTCTGGCGCCTTCTCTCTCTGCGCTTATCCTTCTCTTTTTTAAGCCGCCTCTCGACTTGATCGAAGGCAATCCCGAGAGAATTCATCATATCGTGTGTTTCCTCGGTCACGTTCATGGTCACTTTTTTGCTCTTCAGGTTGATTTCGGCCTTCTTCCGGTATTTCTCGACAGAGAGAACGAGATCGGCTTCGACCGATCCTCCCAGATACTTCTCCAAGCTTTTCACCCTCTTCTCGCAGTACTCCTTTATGTCGGGAGTGATGCTTGTGTGTCGAGCTGTATACTTTAAACTCATTGTTCCTGCTCCATCCAATACTTTCTTTTCCTTATATGAGAAGGCGGTATTTTGAGCTGGCCTCTGTACTTGGCTACAGTCCGACGCGCTATCCGAAAATTTTCTTTAGCCAAGGTCTCTCCAATCTCGGTATCACTGAGGGGCCGTTCCTTATCCTCGCTCTCAACAAGTCGTTTTATCCTTTCTTTGATTCTCAACGAAGATATTTCCTCTCCATAATCGCCGGCGATGGATTTATGGAAGAAGTACTTGAGGGGAAAGACGCCTCGGGGTGTCATGATATATTTATTGGCGACGACTCGACCTGCTGTCGACTCATGAACACCTATATCTTGAGCGAGCTCCAATAATGTCAGCGGCTTGAGGTATTCAATCCCTCTCTCTATGAAGCCCTTTTGTTTCTCGACGATGAACTTGGCCACTTTGTAGATGGTCTTATTCCTTTGGTCGAGACTGCGCAAAAACCAAAACGCCTTCTTCATCTTATCCTTCAAATATTTGTGCGCCTCAGGATTTTCTTTGGCGGCTTTGGCCAGAAGCCTTTTGTAATAACTGTTCACCCTGAGGCGGGGCATCCCCTCGTCATTCAGTGTGATCTTGAGCTCATCGTCCTCCTTATTCACGACAATGTCGGGAATGACATAAAATGTCTTTTCCTGGCTGTATTTTTGGCCAGGGGCCGGATCGAGATGTTTGATGACATCCACATGGTACTTAATTTCTGGCAGAGGAATGGCAAGTTCTTTGGCGAGTTGAGTGTAATCTGATTTTTCAAGTAGAGGAAGATAACGATCGATAATATTTCGCGTTATCTCATCTTTGATCTGGAGGTAATCCATCTGAGTGAGAAGGGCCTCTTTGAGGGACAGGCTGCCGACACCCACGGGATCGAATTTTCGGATCTGGGCCCGAACCTCCTCTATCTTTTCGAAGGAACACTCTGTTTCTCTAGCAATCTCCTCCACGGTCACCACCAGATAACCATCCTCGTCGATGTTGCCGATTATGTATTGAGCAATCTCCTTTTCCTTATCTTCGAAAAAGGTCAGATTCGCCTGCCAATCGAGATGATCCCAAAGAGAAGAGCTTTTAGAAACGATATTTTCTAAAGAAGGCACTTCCTTTTTCTCCAAGAAAAAGGAACGAAACCTATCATCAAAATATTCTTGAAAGTAAGATTCAAATTCTGAATCTTCGTCTCCTCTCTGGGTTTCTCTGTCTCCCTCTAATCCCAAATCCTCTGTTTTTTCCTCTTGCTCCTTTCCTTTTTCTTCTCTTTCTTTCTCTCCTTCTTCTGCGCCTTCCCCTCTTGTCTTTTCTATCGTTTCTTCCTCAGACTCGAGCACGGGATTCTCGGAAAGCTCGGTGTCAATGATTTCAATAAGCTCTAAATTAGTTAAGGGAAGAAGTTTAATAGCCTGCTGAAGAGCAGGAGCAAGAATTAATTTTTGAACTTGTCTCTGATCTAACCGTTGCTTCAGTGCCATGATTATGCTCTAATCGACCTTAATCTATAAAATCAAGGAAGATAAAAATCCTCTCCTAAATAACTTTTCTTCACTTCATCGGAAAAAACCAATGCCTGGGGAGTCCCTTCCATTAAGATCCTTCCTTTATCGATGATATACGCTCTGTCTGTAATTTTTAATGCTTCTCTAACACTATGATCTGTCAAAAGAATCCCTATTCTTTTATTTTTAAGGCCGAGGATGATTTCTTGTAAGTCTTGGATGGCCAAAGGATCGATGCCAGTAAAGGGTTCGTCCAGAAGGATAAATTCAGGAGCTGTGATCAGCGCTCTGGCTATTTCAAGCCTTCTTCTTTCTCCGCCCGATAATGTATATGCTTTTGCTTTTTGAAGCTTGTCAAGTCCAAATTCTTTAAGGATGCCGCCCAGATCGCTGTTTCCCTTTGATTGGACATTCCGCTTCGTCTCCATTATAGACAGAAGATTGTCCTCGACACTCAGCCTCCTGAAAGCCGATGCTTCCTGTGGCAGAAGACATAAGCCTTTTCTAGCCCTGGCATACATAGGCAGCTCTGTTATGTCTTCTTCATCCAGGTAAATTCGCCCCGAATCTTTAGGAATGAGACCGAGTATTAGAGAAAAGGTTGTCGTCTTTCCTGCTCCATTAGGCCCCAAAAGCCCAACGATTTCTCCTTTCTTAACATTAAGAGAAACATTATCAACGACTTTTTTCTTTTGATAGCTTTTTTCCAGCTTTACAGCTTCCAGAGAGTTTTTCATTTCTCACGTTTTATTACTGTTGCCGACCTTTCTCTAGCTTTATTTTCAACAAGGATTCTATCATCGGCCAGGTAAAAAGTCAATTTGTCGCCCCTGGTTATCCCCCTGTCTTTATCTATCAGGACTGGATTTCCCAAAAGCACAACAGAGTCCTTATCAGGATCATATATCGCTTCCTCTCCCCTTCCTTCTCCAAGACTTTGAACAATGACAACATCTTTAAGTGCAACTATCTTCTCCATGTTTCCTTTTTCCTCGCTCATATAGACTGAAACGGATTGAGCTCGAAGGTCAATGTCTTTAACCTTCAAAGAGCTTCTCTTCTCGTAGAAAACTAGATTCTGCTCGGGATGGTAAGTCATTTTATCAGAGGATATTTCCACTCTTTCCTCTTTTTCTTCATCCTTTGGCTTATGAGGAAAGATGGATTTTACTCCTCCTGTGCAAAGAATTTTTCCCGTCTCTTCATAAAGCACGATTTCATCGGCAAGCAATATTCTCTTCTCCTGCCACGCTTTTATATCGCCGTTAAAAACAAAACGGTTTTCTTCGTCGAAATATCTCATCTGCTTGGCATTTATGAGAACAGGGGATTCTTTAGAAAAGAGGCCTATACGCTTTTTTTCTCCTTGTTTTTGACTCAGAACGACCTTGACTCCCCTTCTAACCTCCAGGTTATTGTTATCAAGGAAAATGGATATCTCCTCGGCAGAAACCTCGCTGTCCGCAGAAGTTACGCGGGCTTCATATGGACCTTTTCCCTTCACCCGGAGAACGTCTGTTTTGTCTTTTATGATAAGGGAATCTCCTTCAATAAGTCTTCCCTCTTCTGAGTTTTCTTCTTGATCAATCATCCTGGCCTTTTTTAATGCCTCAAATTCCCTGAGCTCTCCTTCTCGATCAAATAGAAATTTTACATATTCTGCCATAATATGCGTAAATTTGCCTGAGGAGCCTACAAATTTAAGCGAGCAATTCCCTCTTGCTTCTAAGGCCTGAACCTTTTGAAGGTCGGGGAAGGCTCTAATTTCGATTTCTTCAGCTTCGACCTCACGCATTCCACTCGGAGAAAAAGGAGAAGACCGCTTCGATGGAGAAATACCTTTTTCCTCTTCTTCTTTAATAAGGGCTTTGGCTTTACCCTTTAGAACCAAGGTTCTGAGATTGTCTTCATCTTCTGACAAATCAAACTCTAAATTCGAAGCTGTGGCCCGGCTCTCTCCATGAAAAAGACGCACTCCTCCGTCCATCAGGCCATGCCTGCTTTTTCGGCTGTATTCCAACCTTTTCCCTTGGGCAACCAGGGGAAAGGATGTCTCAAGATTAGGCCTTAGGCGGAGACGAACGTTTTCTTGGAGGTGCAACTTTTCCTGCTCCATAAAATAATCCAACTTCTGGGCGGTTCCGCTGAAGCCCTCTGAGGAAAAACTGACTCCTTTGGCGGTACTGAAAAGTTCCTTTTTATTGTCATAATGCAACGAAACTGATTCAATCACCAAATCCTCATATCTAACTTTTCCCGCGCCAGATAAAACAAAATGGTTCCAATCTTTGTCATAGACAACTTCATTGCCGTAGATGAAAACATCTTTTCCTTCTCTTTTTTTCAGAAAAACAATTTCTACATTCCCCTCTGCGTGATAATTCTTATCCTCACCAACGTAATGCTTATCTGCTCTGAACCGAACACTCTCCTCTCCTCCTTTGATTTCGAAATGGACAATCCTATCCTTCTTCTCTATTTTCTGCTGAGTCAGATTATCCGTTTTCACAGGGACCTGAGGTTTTCTAAGCGAACGAATAATAAAATACCTCACTATTATTGCCAGAAGTACTACAAGCAGGATTATTATCCCGGCTCTCATGATCTTCGGGATATTCATGTTTTTTCCCTCAAACCCTATCTTATGTTTTTATGTCTTCAAGAGAAAGGCTTAGCTTTTCTTCCCCCATGTATTCGGAAAGTTGAAAGGAATAAGCCAGGTCGATTTTATCGCCTTTCTGGACTCTCTGGGCCCATTCCCCTCTTTCCCACCCCAGTGCTTCAAAAATCCTGCCCTTCTGACATACCAAAAGCTTGGCGTGCTTACCTTGAATTTTAAGAGGTTCCCTAACGACTTCTGCTTTCTCCGTCAGAAAAATTGGCTTGGGATTTCCAACTCCGAATGGAGAAAGGAGAGAAAAACTTTCGATGAAACCAGAGTTTATATCAGAAAAGTCTATCTTCGAGTCTATATATATTTTTCTTTTTAAGTGCTCATCAGTTATTCTCGAGTCTACATAGGCATTTGCCTTCTTTTTAAAAAGTTCCAAATTTTCACAAGCAAGCACACAACCGACGGCCATTGAATGTCCCCCATAATTCAGGAACAGGTCTTTACATTCATCCAAACACTCGATAAGTGGAAAGCCATTTATGCTTCTTCCAGAGCCGTATGCCTTTCCATCTTCATAAACAAAAATCAAAACTGGCCGATGAAAGCGATCTTTTAGCTTTGAGGCCACAATGCCGATCACTCCCCGGTGCCAATCCTCGCAGCCCAGTATCAGAAATTTGTAGCGTTTATCAAGAGTCCCTTTCCTGATCTTCATCATGGCCTGTTCATAAATTTTCTCTTGTGTTTTCTGCCTCTTGGAATTCAGTTTATCAAGATGGCCAACAAGTTCAAGCGACTCTGGAAGAGAATCCGTAAGAAATAGCTTAACTGCTAAATCAGTCATCCCCATTCTTCCAGCAGCGTTAATCCTCGGCCCGATCCTGTACCCGACGTCTCCCACAGAGACTCTTTTTCCACTCAAACCGCAGAACTCCATCAAACTTGACAATCCAATGTTGGCCACGTCTTCCAGCCCTTTTAGCCCGAACTTAACAAAAAGCCTGTTTTCACCT
>JABAOC010052673.1_pt3 | contig 11429 bp, 10 predicted proteins | sample 7062161 | NCBI WGS metagenome assembly JABAOC01 (sample SAMN14538625, study PRJNA623070) | marine sediment metagenome | biome: marine biome [ENVO:00000428]; feature: marine pelagic biome [ENVO:01000023]; material: deep marine sediment [ENVO:00002113] | place: India: Gulf of Khambhat ... | reverse complement strand
GCTCGCCATGCGGCACAGGCCGCGGATCTCGCGCGTCAGCGCCCATGCCACCAGGGGCGGTGCCACGCCCTCCTCGCGCAGCCCCGACAGGATCCGCACGCTGCGCGCGCTGTCGCCGGCGAGCGCCGCGTCCACCAGATCGAACACGTCGAAGCGGGCGCTGTCGGCCACCGAGCGCAGCACGTCCTCGACGTCGAGCTCGGCCTCGCCGTGCAGCATGTGCAGCTTCTCGATCTCCTGGACGCAGGCGAGCAGATTGCCTTCCACGCGTTCGCCGAGGGCGGCAGCCGCGCCCGGCGAGAGCCTCAGGCCGCGCGCGGCCGCGCGCCGGCGGATCCATGCCCCCAGCTCGCGCGCCGTCACCGGCCAGGTGCGCATGGCGACTCCCGCGCTCTCCAGGGCCTTGTACCACTGCGCCGAGACGCAGGCGCGGTCGAACTTGTCCAGGCTGACCACCAGCAGGTTGTCCGGCGGCGGTGCGCCCGCGTAGTCGCGCAGGGCGCGCGCGCCCGCATCGCCCGGCTTGCCGCTCGCCAGGCGCAGGTCGATGAGGCGCCGATCGCCGAACAGCGACAGGCTGTCGGCGTGCTGTCTGAGCGTGCCCCAGTCGAAGCCGGTCTCCACGTTGAGCACCACGCGCTCGATGAAGCCGGCCCTGGCGGCGGCGGCCCGGATCGCGTCCCTGGCCTCCTGAACCTGCAGCGGCTCGTCCCCGCCGAGCACGTAAACGGGCGCCAGCGTGCCCTCGAGATGCCCGGGCAGCTGGTCGACGCGCAGACGCATGCCGCTGCCCGGCGCGCTAGGCCCCGAGGGCCGCCTGGGTCATTCGCACGATGGTCTCGGCCGCGTCCCGGCGCATGTCCGCCTGCAGTGCCTCGACGTTCTGGCGCGCGCCGATGACGGCGGTCTCATCGAACACGTATCGGCGGCGAACGACCACGTGCTCCGGCGGAATCAGCAGGGTGCCGTCCTTCATGCGCACGGAGAAATCCAGCGTGTACAGGAGCTCGAACTCGCGTCCCTTGCCGGTGCTCGCATCCACGGAGAGAACCCGCTCCTCGTAGGCCTGGGAGCGCACCTTGATGACCGCATCCGCGTCGCTGCTGGCATCGGCAAGCGATGCGCCGCCGCTTTGCAGGAAGATGCCGACGGCGTCGACGACCTCCAGCGGCGCGTCGACGTAGACCTGGCGGAAATCCTCGGGCAGGGAGACGCTGCCGCGCGGGCGAAAGCCGCAGGCGGAGAGCAGCGCCGCAGCGAGCACTGCGATCACGGCGTATCGCCAGGTGGCCGCGGTGCCCGGTAGCGACGTCATACGACGATGTTCACGAGCTTGCCGGGCACGACGATGACTTTTTTCACGCCGTCGCCGACGAAGCGCGCGACATTGGCATTGGCGAGCGCCTGCTCCTCGATGGTGCTCTTGTCGGCATTCTGATCGACGCAGATCTCGGCGCGCTTTCTGCCGTTGACTTGAACCACCAGTTCGATGGTTTCGCGCGTGAGCGCCTGCGGATCGTGCTCCGGCCAGGGCGCGTCCATCAGCGCCTCCGGGTGGCCGAGCGCCTCCCACAGCGCGTGACAGGCGTGCGGCACGATGGGTGCCAGCACCTGCACGATGACCTCCAGGCACTCCTGCACGACACCGCGGCCCTCGGCAGAGTCGTCGTCGAAATCGCCGAGCGCGTTGACGAGCTCCATGGTGGCCGCGATGGCGGTGTTGAACTTGTAACGACGCCCGATGTCGTCGCTGGCCTTGGCGATGGTGGCGTGGGTGCGCCGCCGCAGCTCCCGCTGGGCGGGGTTGAGATTCGATGCATCGGCGATCGCCGCCGGGCCGCCGCGGGTGTGCGCGTAGACGAGCTTCCACAGCTTTTTCAGGAAGCGGAACGCGCCCTCCACGGCGGAATCGGACCATTCCAGCGTCTGCTCCGGCGGTGAGCTGAACATCATGTACAGGCGCACGGTGTCGGCGCCGTACTTCTCGATGAGCGCTTCCGGATCGACGGTGTTGCCTTTTGACTTGGACATCTTGGCACCGTCTTTGAGCACCATGCCCTGGGTGAGCAGATTGCTGAAAGGCTCGTCGCCGGGCAGCAGGCCCTCGTCGCGCATCAATCGCTGGAAAAAGCGCGAGTAGAGAAGATGCAGGATGGCGTGCTCGATGCCGCCGATGTACTGGTCCACCGGCATCCAGTAGGCGGCGCGCTCGTCGAGCATGGCCGTGTCGCAGTCGGGACTGGCGAAGCGCGCGAAGTACCAGGACGATTCGACGAACGTGTCCAGGGTATCCGTCTCGCGTCTGGCCGGTCCGCCGCACGCCGGGCAGGTGGTCTGGTAGAACTCCGGGAGCTGGCTGAGCGGCGGCACCACCCCTTCGACCTGCACCTCGGGAAGACGCACGGGCAGGTCCGCGTCGGGCACCGCCAGCGCGCCGCAGGCGTCGCAGTTGACGACGGGAATCGGGCAGCCCCAGTAGCGCTGCCGCGAGATGCCCCAGTCGCGCAGGCGGTAGTTGACGGTGCGCTTGCCGAGCCCGCGCTGCTCGAGCCAGTCGGCGATGGCGTCGAAGGCGCTGGCGAAATCGCGGCCGTCGAACTCACCCGAGTTGACCAGCACGCCTTTCTCCACCCAGGCCTCGGCCTCGATGTCGATCCCGGTGCCGTCCTCCGGCGCCACCACCTGAACGATGGGCAGTCCGTAGTTCCTCGCGAACTCGTGATCGCGCACGTCGTGGCCGGGCACCGACATGATGGCCCCCGTGCCGTAGCTCATGAGCACGAAGTTGGCGACCCACACCGGCAGGCGATCGCCGGTGATCGGGTGAAGCGCATCGCAGCCGAGCGGCATGCCGCGCTTCTCCATGGTCTCGATGGCCGCTTCCGAGGTCTCGATGCGCAGGCTCTCCTCGATGAATGCGGCCACCGCGGGGTCCTTGTCCGCCGCGGCGCGGGCCAGGGGGTGGCCCGGGGCGACCGCCATGTAGGTCGCGCCCAACAGGGTATCGGGACGCGTCGTGTAGACCCTCAGGGGCTCGCCGCCGTCGGCCAGGGGAAAGTCGATCTCCACGCCCTCGGATCGCCCGATCCAGTTGCGCTGCATGGTGCGCACCGCGTCCGGCCAGCCGTCGAGATCGTCGATGGCCGCGAGCAGATCCTCGGCGAAGGCGGTGATCTTGAGAAACCACTGGGGGATCGCGCGGCGCTCGACCACGGCGCCGGAGCGCCAGCCGCGCCCGTCGATGACCTGCTCGTTGGCGAGCACCGTCTGGTCCACCGGATCCCAGTTGACCTCCGCGAGCTTCTTGTAGAGCAGCCCCTTTTTGAACAGGCGCGTGAACAGCCACTGCTCCCATCGGTAATAGTCCGGATCGCAGGTGGCGAGCTCGCGGTCCCAGTCGTAGGCGAAGCCGAGGCGCTTGAGCTGGCCGCGCATGTAGTCGATGTTCTCGTAGGTCCAGCGCGCCGGCGGGACGTTGTTCTGCATGGCGGCGTTCTCCGCCGGCAGGCCGAACGCGTCCCAGCCCATGGGCTGCAGGACGTTCCTGCCACGCATGCGCTGGTAGCGGCTGATGACGTCGCCGATGGTGTAGTTGCGCACGTGGCCCATGTGCAGGCGCCCGCTCGGGTAGGGAAACATCGACAGGCAGTAGAACTTCTCCTTGGCCGGATCCTCCACGACCCGAAAGGCACCCGTCGCCTCCCAGTGGCGCTGCACGCGGGTCTCGACCTGCTCGGGAAAATAGCGCTCCTGCATCGGTTCTCTGTCACCGCCGTCGAATCGCCGAAGAATACAGGCTCGTGCGGGGCAGGGACAGTTCAGGCGTCGTCGTGACCGGTGGCGTAGGCGTAATCGAAGGAGTCGGCGTGAAAACGGGCCGGGTCGAGGCCGCGCGCGGCGAACTGCTCGCGCCCCGCCTCGACCATCACCGGAGGGCCGCTCGCGTACACGCTGAAAGGCGAGAGATCCGCGAAGTCCTCGAGCACCGCCTGGTGGACGAAACCGGTGCGACCGGGCCAGGCGTCGTCGGCGAGCGGCTCGGAGAGCACCGGCACGTACTCGATGCGTTCGTGCTGCGCCGCCCAGGCGCTGGCCGTGTCGTGCATGTACAGGTCGCGCCGCGCACGCACGCCCCAGTAGAGATGGATATTGTCCGCGAAGCCTGTCGCCAGCGCGCCCTCGACGATGGCCTTGATGGGCGCGAATCCGGTGCCCCCTGCCATGAGGATGATCGGGCCGCGGATCTTGCGGCGCAGGTAGAAGCTGCCGAGCGGTCCGCGCAGCCGCAGCAGCGCCCGCTCCTCGAGGTGGTGGGCGACGTACTCCGAGAACGCCCCGCCCGGCACGTGACGGATCTGCAGCTCCAGGCGGTCGTCCTCGCGCGGCGCGCTGGCGATGGAGAAGGCGCGCCGCCGGCCGTCGCGCAGCAGCACGTCCACGTACTGGCCGGGAAGGTAGCGCAGGCGCTCGGAGGCCGGCAGCATCAGCTCGAGACCGATGACGTCGTGGGCGAGCGCGCGCTTGCGCGCTACGCGACACGGCAGGTTGCGCACGACGATGTTCTCGGAGGGGTCGAATTCCTCGACCTCGATGCGCAGATCGCCGACGGCACGCGCCATGCACAGCAGCGCGAAGCCCTGGGCCACGTCAAGGGCTGACAGGGCCTTCGGCACCCCGTCCGGGTAACGCACCTCGCCCTCGAGCACGCGGCCCTTGCACGATCGGCAGGCGCCGTTGCGGCAGCCGTAGGGAAGCGCGAAGCCGTGGCGGAGCGCCGCGTCGAGCACGCTCTCGTCGGGGCTCGCGTGCAGCTCGTGGCCGCTCGGCTCGATGTGGATGTGGTGAGTCAGAGAGACGTCTACGCCGCGGGCCGGCTGCTTCTGCTGCCGAGCCAGTCGATCAGCGGCTGCCACATCTCGACGTCATGGGTGGTCTTCGAGGGCGCGATCTCCCAGATGCCGAGACCGCGGTCGGCGGCGTGCGAGTAATTGATGCTGTTGCGCAGGCAGGCTATGAATGGCAGCGCGCGTCCGCCCGGCAGCTTGACCGATTCGAGAAACTCCTCGATCTCGAAATGTCCGGGGGAGTTCTCGCGGATGCGGTTGGCAACCGTGGCAACGCGCACCTTTCGGTTGAGCACGCGGCCGAGATCGGTGATTTCGTCGATGAACCGCCAGGCCGCGTTCAAATCGATGGCCGATGGAATGACCGGGATGATGCAGGTCTGGGCGCGGCTCAGCAGCTCCGTCACGGGGCGGCCATGGGTCGCCGCCGGGGCGTCGAGAATCACGACCTCGGTGCCGCGCGGCACCCGGGCGCCTTTCTGCAGACCTTCGACGCCGGTGATCTTCGGGCGGTCTTCCGGCCGGCTCTCCAGCCAGTCGAGGGCGCAGTACTGGGGGTCGTAGTCAACGAGCGCCACCTCGCGGCCCTGTAGCGCGTAGTAAGAGGCGAGATTGATGGAGATGGTGGTCTTTCCCGACCCGCCTTTGGCATTCATCACCAGGATCGAACGCATGACTCGTCCTCGGGCATCATCAGCGAAAAAGTATAGCAGGCCGTGCAACCCCCCTTCCGAGGGCTGCGTGCTCAGCGTGGGCGAAACGCGCGCACCGCGCGCCTGAACTCGCTCACGCGCGCGTCGCTGTCGGCATAACGCAGCGCCACGTACATGCCGGTGATGCGCTCGACCGCGGATCGGAGCTGCGGCCGATGGGCCGTGACCCTGGCGGCGAAAGCCAGTGGACCCTCGCTGGCGCGGCGGGCGACGCCCGCCCGTGCGAGCTTTCGGCAGAAGCGGCGATAGATGCGCAGAGCCGGGTCCACCGGCGCCGGACGCCGACGCGCCAGCCCCAGGGCGAGCAGCGCCAGCAGCCCGCCGATGCCGGCGAGCATGCCCGTCACCAGGCCCCGCACGTCGGCGGAATCGACGCCGAACATGCCCAGCAGCTGCCGTTGGCGGCGTGGACCGTAGCCGAGCACCCACTCGTTCCAGCCGGTCTTGACGGCATCGATGCCCAGGCGCAGGCGCCGCCAGGTCTGCCACAGGCGTCCGCGGGAGGGCAGCTCCAGGCCCGCCGGTCCGAGGGTCGGCGGGATCGCGGCGTCCATGCCGAGCTCGATGCGGTTGGGCGACACGGCGCCGGTGGGATCGACGCGCACCCAGCCGCGCTCGCCGAGCCACACCTCGACCCAGGCGTGGGCGTCGCGCTGGCGCACGATCAGATAGTCACCGAGGGGGTTCAGCTCACCGCCCTGGTAGCCGGTAACGATGCGCGCCGGGATACCGGCGGCGCGCATGAGCACCGCGAAGCCGGAGGCGTAGTGCTCGCAGAATCCGCTGCGCGTCTCGAACAGGAACTCGTCGACGGTGTCGTTCTCGAGCAGCGGCGGCGTCAGCGTGTAGACGAACGGCTGCTCGCGGAAATACGCGAGGGCGCGCGAAACCAGGGCGCCGGCGTCCTCGCCGTGCGCCTCGCGCCAGCTGTCGGCGAGCGCGCGCGCCCTCGGATGCACCCCGGCGGGCAGCGCGAGCGCCGCGCTCTGCTCGTCGATGGAGACTCGCGTCAGCCGCGCTTCNNGCCGCGCCTCGGGAAAGGAGCGCACCTCGTAGCGTTGCCGCGTGCGCACCGGCTTGGGCGTGCGCAGCTGAAAATCCTGGGTCATCTGCGCGCCGCGCGGGATGGTGGTGGGCACCTCCAGGGCGAACAGTCGCGACTGCTGATGCGGCTCCAGGGTGATGGTGTAGTCAACGGGTTCGCCGTGCAGCTCCACGTACTGGGCGCGCCAGCTGCGCGTCGGATTGCCGCTCGTCCACTCGCGCCCGTCGGTGTGCCACATGACCGGGCCGCGCCAGTAGAGCTGGCTCGGCGGCGGCGCCTCGCCCCGGAACGTGACCCGGAACGCGACCGCGTCCGAGAGCGACAGTCGGCTGATGAGGCCGGGGCTCATGCGCTCGCTGAGACCGCTCATGGCGCCGTGGGCATCGCGCGGCAGACTCCACAGCGGACCGGGCAGGCGCGGGAACAGGAAGAACAGCACCAGCATGATCGGCGCCGCCTGCATCAGCATGGCGGCCGCCATGCGCAGGCGCGCGCGCGTGTCGAGCTCGCCGCTGCCGACGTTGAAACCGATGAGCGTCGCGGTCATGAGCAGCACCACCGCGAGCATGTAGATGCCGGTGAGGATGCTCTGGGAGTAGAGAAAGTTGGTGATGACGAGAAAATAGCCGAGCGCGCTCAGCACGTAGGCATCGCGAAGGCTGCGGCTCTCCATCAGCTTCATGCCCGTGAGCACGACCAGCAGGACGACGCCGGTGTCGCGGCCGAAGAACGTGCCGTGGGCGGCGTAGATGGCGGCGAGCATGACGGCGCTCAGGGCAATCACCAGCCACTTCGGCGGCAACGGCACGCCGCGGGTGGCGTTGGCCACCCGCCAGCCGGCGAGAAAAGCGAAGCAGGCCAGCTCCCAGANNTGCGGCCCGCGTGGGGGATCACCACCAGCGCCAGGCAGATGCTCAGCCACAGGCTGCGCTCGCGGCCGAGCGTCCAATCGCGGGTCTCAGGATGCGCGCGCATGGCCGGTGGTCTCGCTGTCGAACAGAGCCAGCGCTTCGAGGCAGCGGTGACGGTGCGCGTCGCCCTGGTCCGGGGGGATCTCGATGCCCGGCAGCACCAGGCCGTAACGCAGGTTGTGCGCCTGCGCCTCGTTCACCCAGCGGCTCATCTGTGAAAGGCGCGCCTCGGTGTCGCCGGCGACGACATCCTGCCAGCGCAGCCACGTGCTGCCCGGGGCGGCGCCGCTGAACACCTTCACCGGAACGCCCTGGCCCCTGGCCACGGCCTTCCAGTGCACGCGGCGCGCCGAGTCGCCGGGGTGGTAGTCGCGCAGTCCCGAGAACTCGTCATCACCCTTTCCGCGGCTGCCGTGCTCGCCGCACGCCTCGGGCTGATGCAAGGGCATCGCCTGCTCGCCGGCGGGGCGCGGGTACACGAGGCAGCGGAGCCCTGCATCGACCCGCGACCAGGCGCGGAAGAAACCGAAGGGAAAGCGCGTGGCCACGACGATGGCGCCGGGAGAGAACCAGCCGCGCTCGGGGGCGACGGCCGCCAGCTCGATGCGCTCGAGGCCGCCGGCATCGAGATGAAAGCGCCGGGGGGGATTGGCCTCGCCGCTTCGTCCACGCCTGCCGGCGAGGCGCGCCAGCAGGCCGAAGCGCGGACGCTGACCGCGGTTGTCGACCTTGAGTGGAAAACGCGCGGTATCGCCGGCGAATACCGGCTCGCATTCGCCCCATCGCAGATCGATCCCGGCGAGATTGCGCACCGCGTGCAGCATGGAGATCAGCGCGGCAGCGATGAGCAGGAAACTGAGAACGTAACCGAGGGCGTTGTCGTAGTTGATCGAGCCGAGCAGCATGACCGACAGCGCGACGGCGAAGCCGATGCCCTGACGCGTGGGAAGGATGTAGATGCGCCGAAAGCGCAGCGTTGCCCGCTCGATCGGGCTCAGCCCAGCGGGCGAAGTGTCCATGTCACGGAATCGGCACCTGGCGCAGCAGCGCGTCGGTCGAAGCGGTTGCCTGGCGCAGACGGTGGTTCACCACCGAGGGCAGCACGGCTTGAACGTCCTCGGGCAGCACGTGCCGGCGGTCCTCCATGAATGCCCAGGCCTGCGAGCAGCGCAGCAGGGCAAGGCCCGCACGCGGTGACAGCCCCGGACCCAGGTCGGGCTCGCTGCGGGCGGGTGGCGGCGATCAGATCCTGCAGGTAGTCGAGGAGCGCGTCGGAGACGTGCACTTTCTGCACCTGTTTCTGGATGTCCAGCAGCTCGGCGACCTCGAGCGCCGGCTCCAGCGCCTCGACCAGCTCCCGGCGGTCGCATCCGGTGAGCAGCGCGCGCTCGGACTTGGCGTCCGGATAGCCGAGGGTGATGCGCATGAGAAAGCGGTCGAGCTGCGACTCGGGCAGCGGGAACGTGCCGACGTTGTGGTCGGGGTTCTGGGTGGCGATGACGAAGAACGGGTCGGGCAGATCCCGGGTCACGCGGTCCTGGCTCACCTGACGCTCTTCCATCGCCTCGAGCAGCGCGCTCTGGGTCTTGGGCGTTGCCCGGTTGACCTCGTCGGCGAGCACCAGGTTGGTGAAGATGGGGCCCGGGTGGAACTCGAAGCTGCCGGCGCGGCGATCGTAGACGGAAATGCCCAGAATGTCCGCCGGCAGCAGGTCGCTGGTGAACTGCACGCGCTGGAACGAAAGGCCCAGAATGCGTGCCAGCACATGGGCCAGGGTGGTCTTGCCGACGCCCGGGATGTCCTCGATCAGCAGATGACCGCGGGCCATGAGGCAGGTGACGGCGAGCCGGATCTCGCGGTCCTTGCCGAGGATCACGTCGCCGGCCCGGGCGACGATGCCCGACAGCTTCGCGCCGAGAGGCGATGCGGCGGGTCGCGTCGTCGGCAGACGGAATGCGCTCACGGACAACCCCCTGAGGTGATGGAGAAAAGAGTACGGTATGCCCCCGCGTCTGGCGAGGGGGTGGCTGTCTACTGGGTCACAATTCCGCCGAAGCCGGGCGTCTGCACGGCCACCCCCACCGCCGTGACGATCGGCGACGCGCGCAGCAGCCTGGTGACCATGGGCGGCAATTGAATCGGCCGCTTGCTTGCGTCTAAAGTGCCGCCATGACGCTGCCGCTCGAAAACGTTCGCGTGCTGGATCTTTCGCGCGCGCTGTCAGGACCCTTTTGCACCATGATTCTCGGCGACCTGGGCGCCGAGGTGATCAAGGTGGAGCCTCTGCCCGACGGCGAGATGATGCGCGCATGGGGTCCTTTTCACGAAGGCATCGGTGTCTTCTACCTCAGCATCAACCGCAACAAGCGCAGCCTGGCGATCGATTTTCGAAGCGAGCAGGGTGTGCATCTGCTGCGCACCCTGGCGACCCGGGTCGACGTGCTGGTGGACAACTTCAAGCCGGGCACCATGCGTGCCATGGGTCTCGACTACGCCAGCCTGCGCGAGGCGAACCCGCGCCTGGTACACGCATCGATAACCGGCTTCGGCGACGAGGGGCCCTACGGCACCTGGCCGGGCTTCGATCAGATTGCCCAGGGCATGTCGGGTCTCATGAGCATCAGCGGCTTCGCCGACGGCGAGCCGACGCGGGTGGGCGTGCCCATCGGCGACCTGGTGGCGGGCATGTGGACGGCCACCGGTATCACCGCCGCCATTGCCCAGCGCCACGTGACCGGCGAAGGGCAGAAGGTGGACACGTCGCTGCTGGCGTCACTGGTCGGCATGCTGTGCGTGCAGGGACAGCGCTACCTGAGTCTCGGGGAGGTGCCCGGGCGCGCCGGCAACGATCATCCGGTGATTTTTCCCTACGGCACATTCACCGCCAGCGACGGCCTGCTGAACCTGGCCGCGGCGACCGAGGGCATGTGGGCCACGCTTTGTCGCGTGCTGGATCTCGAGGCGCTGCGGGATCATCCGGATTTCGCCGACAACTCGGCGCGCTCGAGCAACCGTGAGCGGCTGCGCGAGAAGCTCAATGCGCGCCTTCGCACGCGCCCGGCGCTCGAATGGACGCGGGAGCTCATCGACGCGGGCATCCCGGCGGGCCCCATCTACACCCTCGATCAGGTTTTCAACGATCCGCACGTGCTGCACAACGGCTTCGCCGAGAGCATCGAGCATCCGGTCATCGGCCAGCTTCGCCAGCTTTCCAATCCACTGCGCATGGGCAGCATCGGCAAGCGCACGGTGCGCAGTCATCCGCCGATGCTGGGCGAACACAGCGAGGCGGTGCTGGGGGACTTCGGCCTCGCGGCCGACGAGATCGCTCGGCTGCTTGCCGACGGCGTCGTCGCCGGATCCGCACGGGGGCGATCGTGAACGTCTCCGGCCTCGCCTACGTGGCGCTGGCGGTGAGCGATCCGGATGCCGCGGCAAAGGTGCTCGAGCAAAGCTTCGCCCTGGGCCGGCGCGAGGCACGCACACCGGACGGTCGCACGGTGCCGCTCTTCGGCGTCGGCGCGACCGCGCTGGCTGTTTTCGCCAGCGACGATCCCTTCCTCGGCGACGAGGGGCACACCGGCGTGCACCACATCGCCATCGCCGCGGCGCAGCCCGCTGAGCTTCTGCCGCGTCTCGGCATTGCGCAGGCGGACACCATCGCCGGCGCGGGACTCGATGGATGCGAAGAGCTGCGCCTCGCTGCCGCCGCCACCTGCGGCGTGCGCATGCGTGTGTGCGCCGCGCTCGATGCGCCGCCCGCCGGCGGCGGATTGATCCAGCGCATCGATCACCTGGGTGTCGCCAGCGCCGACAATCGCGCCGCCACCGACTTTTTCGCGGGCAGGCTCGGTCTCGAGGTGGAAAGCACCCAGACCGATGTCGAGGTGCACACCGCCACCGAGAGCTTCACATC
>JABAOC010040702.1_pt1 | contig 11430 bp, 9 predicted proteins | sample 7062161 | NCBI WGS metagenome assembly JABAOC01 (sample SAMN14538625, study PRJNA623070) | marine sediment metagenome | biome: marine biome [ENVO:00000428]; feature: marine pelagic biome [ENVO:01000023]; material: deep marine sediment [ENVO:00002113] | place: India: Gulf of Khambhat ... | reverse complement strand
AGGCGGATTGTCAGCTCCGAGAGAGCCAAAAGCTTTATGGGTTCGGAATTTTCCTATGCGGACATGTCTCCGCCCATACTGGATGAATTCACCTACAGGATTTTGAGCGAGAAAGAAGTGGAAGACACTCTATGCTGGGAGATAGAAATGGTGCCGGTAGATGAAGAAGTGGCGGATGAGAACGGATTTTCAAAGAGGGTGGCCTACATCGGGAAAGAAGACTATGTCATAAGAGGCGCGGTGTATTACGACCTCGATGGAGAGCTTCATAAGGAGCTCTCAGTCAAAGAGATTCGAGAGCTGGATCCCGTCAACCACAGGTACAGACCCATCCATATGATTATGGTCAACAAACAAAACGACAGAAGGTCAATCCTGAAAATAAATGAAATCCAGTTCAATCCCAACGTGAAAGACGACTATTTCACCACGAGGTACCTGGAGAGATATTGAGTGTCCTGATTCTATCCCTCGTTGACTTTGGCCTAAGGGCGGGGTGAATAGGGCTACCCCCTGAAAACAGCTTGCCTCCTCTCTGTGTTTCAGCAATAACGCGATATCTCACCCCCAAATTCACCCCCTGAAATCGTCGCTGCAGGTGATTGATTAAATCTGAAAAAGGATTATTAATATAAATAGCGCCGAAGGTATGAGGAAAAAATGAAAAAATTCACACTATTTGTGCTTTCTGCGATCCTTCTCATGGGTGGATGTTCCACTACTGAGAACAGTGGAAACTTCCAGCTCTACTTGACTGACCAGCCGATAGATGGCCTGGAGCATGTTTATGTCACGATAAGTGCGATAAAGGTCCAGAAAGATGACAGCTCAGTGAATACATTATGGGAAGGGACACAGACGTATGATTTGCTCGCCTTGAGGGATATTGAGGAGCTTGTCGTGGATGTTGACCTGGAAGCGGGAACCTACACTCACATTATAATCGCCATAGATGCTGTTTCAATCGTGGTCTACAGCCACACTTACGATTTGGGCATCAATCCAGGTTTGGAAGTGAGGATTCCTGTGAGCTTCACCATCCTGGATAATGCCTCGACCGAAGTCGTGTTGGATTTTGAAGTGGATAACTCATTGGAAGGATACGGCGACCAGTACATATTTATTCCTGTGATCTCAGTCGATAGCATAAGGTAATTGTTCGATTGGATTTCGGATTAAGACATTAAGTCGGGATTTACGGCTCTTTCCTCCCCGGGCTATATGCCAAGGCCCTTCAATGCGCTGTCAAAAGAGGGGAAAAAGGGCAGGCTGCAATTGAGGGGAAAAGAAGCGGGAGGAAAGAGCTTTTTTTATTCAAAAAAAGGGGACAGGCCCTTTTTTTAAGAGAAGTGGGACAGTCCCTGAAAAAGAGGCCTGTCCCCTTTTTCATTTCTGCCTTAATCAATAGATTTCTCGATTTTCATTATATACACCAAATAAAACAAGCCTAAAACATTACAATCATTGCTGCTTTCATCTCTGTCAATAATTAATCCCTCCACTCATGTGTTTTCTCATTTTTAGCTTGATTTCATATCGATTTCCGTGAGATATTCATGTCCTTGAGTTGACTGACTCTGATCCCATGTGATGAGGGAGGAAGCAATGGAAGATGTCGAGAAATTTTTAGCCAGCCTTCCTTTATTCCAGAAATTTTCCAAGGAAAAACTCAAAAATTTGATTGAAAAAAGCCAGGTGAGAACTTTTGCTCCCGAGGAAATGATAATCCAATTCGGCCAGCCGGGAAGATTCCTGGGGATCATCCTCGAGGGACAAGCCGTTGCGCTCGTGAAGAACAAGGCGGGCGAACATGTCCCGCTGGGGGTGATCAAGCCGGGAGAGTTCCTGGGTGAGATGTCTCTGTTGACGGGTGAACCCACGACGGCTGATGTTAACGCTCTGGAGAAATGTGAGATTTTTCTCATTCCTCAGGAGATATTCTCGACATTTATCGCCGTGAATCCTTCCTCTGTGCAGATCCTGGCGAAGACCATAACGGAAAGGCTCCTGAGCCGACAGCAGAGTGAGGAAGAACAGATGCGAGTCGAGGACGCCTGGAAGGGAGCATCAGACCCTTATGGATTGAAATTATCTCCCGCAACTCCCCAGAAAATCCTGGTCATCAACTGCGGCAGTTCCTCGTTGAAGTACAGCTATTTCGATACGGCTCAAGAGGAAAATAATATTGAGGGAATGGTGGAGGGCATTGGCCTGGAGAACTCACGCCTTATCTCTTCATCGAGCAAAGGAAAAGTCAAGAAAAAACTCGGGACTGCGGGCTATGAAGAGGCATTCAAGGCTGTCGTCGACCTGTTGACAGATACTGATAAAGGAGTGATTAAGGAATTAAATGAAATCAGCGCGGTCGGTCACCGGGTTGTTCATGGTGGAGAAAAATACAGCAATGCAGTGATCATCGATGATGAAGTGGTTGCGGATATCGATAAATATTCCAGCCTGGCCCCTCTGCACAATCCCCCCAACCTGATGGCCATCAGGGAGAGTGTCAAACTCATGCCGGGTGTTCCCCAGGTGGCTGTGTTTGATACCGGTTTTCATCAGAAGATGCCTCCTCATGCCTACCTGTATGGCCTGCCATATGAGTTTTACGAGACCGACAATATCAGGAGATATGGCTTCCATGGCATTTCCCATAATTTTGTGGCTCTACAGGCCGCTTCCTATTTAAAACGCAATTTTCGTGAATTAAATATCATCACTTGCCATTTAGGGAATGGGGCTTCTGTGTGCGCCATCGATCACGGCCGGTCAGTGGATACCAGCATGGGGCTGACGCCATTGGAAGGATTGATAATGGGAACTAGATGCGGGGATATTGATCCTTCGACAGTAATCCACCTTACCAGAGAAAAAGGATTTTCCATTGATGAAATCGATGAAATACTGAATCGCCAGAGCGGTCTGAAAGGGCTTTCCGAAGTATCGAGTGATCTGAGGGAAATTGAAGAGGCGGCCAATAAAGATAATTACAAGGCACTCCTGGCCATACATGTTTTCTGCTACAGGCTCCGCAAGTATATTGGCGCTTACACAGCGGCCCTGGGTGGGCTGGACACGATCGTGTTCACAGGAGGCATCGGTGAAGGCAGCAAATGGGTCAGAGGTTTAGCCTGCCAGGGATTAGCCCACATGAATATCCGTGTGGACCTGATTAAGAATAAGACGGCATCGCCCGGTCCAGGCGAAGTTGTGGACATCTCTGATGAGCTGTCTCAGGTGAAAGTTCTGGTTATTCCCACTGATGAAGGGAGAATGATTGCCAGAGAAACCATCCGCACCCTGGGTTACCAGGATGTATCCCGGGTCATCAAGAGTCAGGAGGAAAAGAAGATTCCTATCGAAGTATCAGCTCATCATGTGCATCTCGCTGTAAAAGAAATCGATTCGCTTTTTGGAGAGGGTAGTGAATTGACCTGCAAGTCAGACCTCTCCCAACCCGGGCAGTTTGCTTGTGAGGAGACTGTCAACCTTATAGGTCCCAAGGGTCGTGTCGAGCGCGTGAGGGTTCTTGGGCCTGAGCGAAAAGAGAGTCAGGTGGAGATATCTATGACAGAGGAATTTAAACTGGGAATCAAGGCTCCGATTCGAGCCTCTGGCGCCCTGGAGGGAAGCCCGGGGATAACCCTTGAAGGGCCAAAAGGTAAATGCACTATCCCGAACGGAGTCATCTGTTCTGTCCGGCACATTCATATGTCCCCTGAGGATGCTCTTTCTTTCGGATTAAAAGATCGTGATATTGTAAAGATTGAGGTTCAAGGGGAGCGGACATTGATCTATGGCGATGTGCTGGTCAGAGTCCACCCTGATTTTCGACTCAGCATGCATATAGACACGGATGAGGCCAACGCCGCGAACATAAGAACAGGAATGGAGGGAATTCTCGTCGGCGTTCAGGACCGAAGGTAATCTATTGGGGTCGCATCTCAACATTCGACATTTTCCCTATTTTTTTGCTGCGCCCTTCTTTGTCAGAGTAAAGCCTTATCTATTGGCATTGGCAATTTTATAATAAGAAATGTCGAATGTTGAGATGCGACCCCTAAGTTAATCCAGGACTTCGTAAGCCATGACAGGCTCGCTGGCTCCTTTAACTTCTTTCGGGCCGACCTCTTGAATATTGAATTTTCCTTTCACCTGCCGGTATGTCTCTTCTCCGATAATGATTTGATTCGGCTGGGCAAGCGACTCCAACCGTGAAGCGATGTTGACCGGAGTTCCGATAACGGTGTATTCCATCCGTCTGGGCGAGCCGATGTTTCCGGCCACGACATGGCCGGTGTTTATTCCTACACGAATGCTAAAATTGACATCGCCCTCTGTCTTCTCTATCATAGCCAGCAATTCCTGCCTCATTTTAATGGCTGCTGAAATGGCCCTTTCTGCATCGTCTTTCTTCTCTATGGGTGCCCCAAAAATGGCCATCAGACTGTCTCCTATGTATTTGTCCAGTGTCCCGTCATACTCGAACACAATATCTGTCATCCTGGAAAAAAATCGATTCAAAAGCCTATTGATTTCCCGCGGCTGCATGTTTTCAGTCAGGCTGGTGAAACCGATAATATCTGTGAAGAGAATGGTGGCTTCTCTGTCTTTGGCGTCCATGAGGTCGTCCGCTGATTCAAGCGCTGATTGTACAATCATGTCTATGACCTGAGGAGAATGAAACCTCTCCAGTCTGTTTCTCATGCGTTCTTCTTCACGGATTTTCTCGTTCAGACTTGCCTGTTCGAGTATCATGGCCATCTGACAGCTGATAGTTTTAAGGAGTTCCAGGTCGTCCTCGGTGTACTGGTTGTCCGGTCGTACGCTGTCCAGCTGGATAACACCGATAATCTCATCCTTTCTCCAGAGAGGCACACACATGGCTGACCGGATATTCTGACCAACCAGGCTTTCAGCCGAGCCGAATCTCGGGTCAACCATGGCATTGGATGTCAAAAGAGCCACCTTGTCCGTGATGACCTTGTTGATAATCGTACGGCTCGCTCGTATATCTCCCTTGGTTTTGACTTTCTCGTCTTTGTATTTGATGACGACTGGGATGAACTGCTGTTCCTTTTTATCGTCAGTCAGGATCAGGAAACCATAATCCGCATCGATGACCACGAAAATATTGTCCATAATTTTGGTCAGCAACTCGTTGAAATCGTGGATTGTATTCAACTGCCGGCTGATTTCGTACAGGACAAAAAGCACTTTGTTCACTCTCTCTGGAGATAAAAGCCCTTCTTTGGCTTTCGACTTCGGCCTTTTTTTCTTAAAAAGGGAAGGTGTCCCTCGCTCAGCCGTCCTTTTGTCTCGCTCAGGCGGGATCAATAATGACTGGGAATCCACCTGACAGCTGTCTTCAGGGTTGATCTTCATTGTATGCTGGTGCCATTTGGCGTAATCTCCCTCTTTATCGAAGAAGAGAGATTTTGTGGGAATAGAGACCGCTTTTTCTTTAGTTAAAAATGTTAGGCTGTTCCGTCCGATTCTGATCACATCATCGTGCTTTAAAGGAGAATTTTGAACATATTCCTCATTGATCCGCGTTCCGTTGCGGCTCTCGAGGTCGCTCAAGATAAAGCGGCTTCCCTTTTTGATAATCTCGGCATGTTGACTGGATACTCTCGGGTCAGGGAAGACGATATCGTTATTTTTAGTGCGGCCTATAGTCGTCTTATCTTGAGTGATCGGAAAATTATAGCTTTTTCCATTATGCGTCAGGATTTGGAGATGAGGCATTCTTTTTTCCCTTTAAAAGATAACAGAATCCTCTCTTTTTTGTCCAGAAGTATCAGATTTCCGCTTGATTCATTAATAAGAACGAAGACACAATCCGTCAGGAAAAAGAAGAATTCTAGCTCTCGGTTTTCAGCCGGACGATTTCCGCGTCCAGCTCGCGGATACGGCGCGACATCCTTTCTACAATCCGGAAAGCGATGGATGGGTCTGCAGTGATTCTCCTGAGAAATGCTCTTTTATCTATTGTGAGCGCTCGGACCTCACTCATGGCTCGGACGGTTGCCGAGCGAACCTCACGTTCAAATATGGCCATCTCACCGAAGAAGTCTCCCTTACTGAGTATAGCCAGCCGAATTTCTTTACCGTCTTTTTCTTGGATCACTTCTACCTGTCCGTCTTGGATTTCATACATGCAGTCTCCAGGTTCTCCCTGCCGGATAATGACCTCTCCGTCACCGTAAACCTTACCCAAAAGTCCTCTACTCATTGACCCTCCTTGAGAGATGAAGTCCGTCTGAATGGCCACAGTTCCACAGCCAGGTTCCAGCCAAAGCGGCCCAGAAAATCGGGATGAAGCATGCGCCAGAAGACTTCCTTGTACGGAGCGCTTCCTGTGAGCATGTCCCACAAGGCCATGCTCATGCGCTTTTGGCTTCCCTCCATTTTTTGTTCCTTGATGACCATGCGCAGAATAGCCCGTCTGGCAAAACGGAACTTTTTCATCAAGCCCACACTGAAAAAGATTAATTTTCCGATCCTGTTATCCCGGTCGATTCTCCTGCATGCGGGCCAATATTGTTTTTTGAAATCTTTGGCGGATATGCCAGAGAAAATTGTGGTTGTGGCAGCGGCCTTGGCTGTATGGTAAGCAGCGCCAATCCCGTCCTTGTACAGCCGGCTCACTCCGCAGTCTCCGATGAACACCAATCGGTCAGAAAAGGGTTTCTTGGCGCTTTTCATGTTTATACGGGGATAACATTGGCAGGATTTTTGGCTCAGGTTCCAATTCGATGGCATGCAGGATTCAACCTCTGGATCTTCCAAAAAAGACTGCACAAGCTCCTTATCGATTTCTTTGCCCAACATGCAGACAGTCGCATAGTCTCCTTTGGGAATAAAGGCCGCAAATTCCATCCTCGGGATGTTGAGAAGAAAAGCGTGCATGGAACTTCCCAGATAGGTCTCGAGTGCGGCTGCCCCTAAATGGTACTCACAGATGAATGTCTTGGTAGTTTTTGGGGGTGCATAGCCTTCCTTTGTTTGGACCTGGGGCCGCTCATCTTCCCATTTGATATCGTCCACCCGTCCCTGAATGACATTTGCCCCTTTGTCCTTGGCCAATCCCTGCAAATATCCGTCAAAGCTGTGCCATTTTATCTCCTTGACATCACGAGGACCAGCCCCTCTGTGCACAGCCGCAATCCTTTTCTCCCTGAGTGGCGTTTCGATCACAGCCCCGCCGATATCCATATGGAGCGTGTAGGATTCAATGCCTCTCTGGACGACAGTGGGCGGCAGGTTGATTCCCTCAGTGGCAAGGATCTGCACCAGAGATTCGGAGACAATCCCACCGCACATGTTGCATCCGGCTGGGGCCGGATGGGAGAAGTTACGGGATTCAAAAATATCCACTTGAATATTGATGCCGACCCGAAGAGCCATATCGAGAAGAAAATATGTAAAAAAAGAACCCGCCGGACCGCTTCCGATAACCGCGACCTGCGAATCCTCGTCTAATTGGAGCCCCGCTGAGGGTAAAATATTTTGGGGTCGAGGATTGCGGGCGGTGGATTGTGTCGTCTTAGGAGTTGACAACTTCTCTCCTTTTATATCTTTTCAGTCTTTTCGTACTGTGAGCGAAGGGCCAAGGAACTCTTTCTAATTTTAAAAAGAGAGCATATAGCACAGAATAGAGTTTGATGTCAAATTAAATCTATAGATAATATAAGAATTATAGAGAGCCAGGTCTCGATTCTTCTCAAGAGAGATGAAATTTAGAGATGATATTCAAAATCAACTTTGGCCATTACTTTAGCTCTCTGTGTGAGGTCCGGGTTGATTTTATTCCTGAAGTGTAACTTTTTAGACAGACCTTGAATTTAAATATATAGAGAAGGAGCGCTAGAATCAAAGAGGGGATTAAGATTAAAAAAGAGAGAGTCGATTCAAAAAGAAGGGCTTTTTGCTTTCTCGTTTCTCTGCTCATCCATGTCGTTTTGATTACTGTTCTGTTTTCTTTGAATGTTTCGGTAAATATCCACCTCGAACAGCTGAAGATCAGGGAGGCTGTCCTCGTTTCACCCGATCAACTGATTATTCCGTTGGATATAGAGGATTCCCTTAAACGCTTTCAAGAAACAGCGAGGGATGAGCACAGGGAAGATGAGTATAAGGGGACAAGGCTTCCGGATAAAGAAGGAGTCCGGGGGAGTCCTGCTCAACCGTCAGAGTCTGTGAACCCTGAAGAACTTTATTCAACTGAAAGGAGTGCTAATCGGCCTCCAACAGAGGAAGAAATATTCTACTCGGATCTGGCTTCGAATTTTAAACTCGGGTGGTCATTCAAGCCTGAATCGGATTTGCTGCCAGATTATGTCCTGGATTTTTCGCTTGAGTTTGGCAATGTGCAAAAACTCTTGAGCGAGACCGAAAGAGCTGAACTTGAGAGAAATGTCAAACAACTGAAGTATCCCCGCTCCGGTTTCTTTAACATCGGTTTTTCCAAAGGTGGATCAGGCTTTGTGCCTACCGATTTCAGTGGTGCGGCTCAAAAGGCGGGAGCCTCTTTTCGTATCGATGACTATGACATATCTCCCTGGGCCGAAAAGGTGGTGAATATAATCCTTACCAATTGGATCATTCCCTATCCGAAAGAGATGGGGGTGAAAGGTGTTGTGGGGATTTCGGTGATTATTGATGCGAGTGGAGACATTCTCTCAGCTCGAGTCGTGAATTCATCTCTTATCCTTCTCCTGGACGAGGCGGCGTTGAAAGCCTTGAAAGAGAGCTCTCCTTTTCCCTCTCTGCCCGAAGATTTTCCCAATAAGAATCTCGAGGCCTATTTTGAGTTTCATTACGATGATTAGAAAAGTGTCGTTATTGCTGGCGTTGGTTTTCAGCCTTGGTCTTTACTCGTTCGGTGAGGGCTTCTCTACTGTGGCTATCGAAATAGGTTTAATAGAAGGGAAAACAGGCAAAACTATCGCTCCACCGGAAAAATTGGTGCTGGGGATAGACATATCAACGGAAGCCTATTATAAATTGTCCGATGAAGAAAACGTGATTAAAGGGGGTTTTCTCAGGAGGGGTTTGAACGTGGTCGATATTGAGGCAAATGGCGTTTTCGAGGAATCCGGCGCACATGTCTATTTTTTAGATCTTAAAGTTGGCGATCTTATTCTAAAAAAGGAAATTGAGATCGATATCCATCTGGACTTTCCGGGGGATGATTCTGAAACTCAAAAACAGGCCAGAGATCCCGAATATGAATTATCCATGTTTGTTGGCGATCAGTTACTAGTGACCGGCAAGAAAGTCCCTTTCAGGGGAGCGTCCTTCGAAATCGAGAAGCCTCCTTTACCCGAAGGTTACGGTCCTTTTTACGAAATAGAGAAAGAGTACAAAAGCCCGATGATGAATTCTTTTTCGATCTTAGATGCGGCCGGAGTGCTGTACGATTTAATCAAGAAGGCGATAGATAAAAAAAAGAGGCAAAAAGGCTATAGGCCTATCCAAATGCATAAACAGTTCATGGTTACTTTTCTAAGAAGGGATTCGGAAGGCATCTCCAGAGAGATCAATGCCCGGATAGAGCTAAGGTCAGTCAAGGATGTATCTTGAGACGTTCTCTCTTTTATTTTATTCACAGAGAGATTATTGGAAATAGGAGTCATTTCCTTGGTGTTGCTCCACTATTCCACGGCAACATGATTTCATAAAACCGTTTATTCCCATTTTAAATTCCTTCACTTTGGGATAAACTATTTTTGTTAGAATAAACCAAGTATTTTGGGGGTTGTGTTGGCTAATTATTTTTATGGAACTGAGAATAGCAAAATCAAGTTTATGACGGTGAGGAAGAAAATGAAAACAGTCCTAATGGGAAGACGGTTAAAAGAATCCACAAGAATTTTAAATTCCAGACATCTCGCTTGGTCATTCATCCTGTTCCTTTTCGCAATCTTTTTTGTCGCCTGTGACCACTTCCAGTTGAGCAGCCTATGGCGGGATCGTGAAGTTGTAATTGATGGGAAGCATGATGACTGGTTGAATGCCTTGATGTACTTCGAAGAAGAATACATATCTCTCGGTTTACTGAATGATGAGAGCTTTCTATACGTCTGTATGATTGTTGAAAACCCTATGATTCGGAGTCAAATAATGAGACAGGGATTGACTCTGTGGTTTGACCCTGCTGGAGGCAAGAAAAGAATTTTCGGAATTAAATTTCCAGTTGGCATGCCAGAAGAAGCAATGCAAATGATGAGGACGCAAGAGAAAGATGCGCCGATGAAGCCGAGAAGAGGAGAGCCGAACTCAGAAAGAGTCAGGCAGATCCCGCTGAGACAGATGACTGAGTTGGAAATACTCGGTCCAGGGAAGAATGAGAGCATAAGGTTGCCGATTGAGGAGGCAAAAGGAATCAATATCAACCTGAGTGCCTCGAGTGGAACGATCGTCTATGAGCTTAAAATTCCGTTGAGCCAGGATGAACAGAATCCCTATGCTATCGGAGCACAAGCGGGCAGCTCGATCGGCATAAGATTGGAAACGCCCAAAATCAGCAGGTCAAACATGAGAAGAGGAATGGGAGGAGTGCCTGGACGTGGAATGGGAAGAATGCCTGGAGGCGGAATGAGGTTTCGGATGCTTGAGCCTTTAAAAGTCAAGGCAATCGTCCGACTGGCTTCTGCGGCTGAGCTGGAAAAGGACTAAATAGTACTCTCACTGTACGTCTTATCATATATTTTCAAACTCTTTAAATCCATTGACAACACGGCATCTATTATAATAATTAAGTAGCTATGTGAGAAGGAGGTGAGGATGAAAAAAATGCGTCTTAAGAAAATACTCAGCGGGTTGACAGTGTTGACCATCCTGTCTTTAACGATTGTCTTATTCCTGATCCCAGGTCAACAGCCTCAACCTCAGCATCAGGATTGGGAAGATTGGGATACAGGATGCACCAGTATCATGGTCGGAAGAAAAGCGACAACCGATGGTTCGGTCATTACGGCTCATTCCTGCGATGGCAACTATCGAACCTGGGTGAATATGGTGCCGCCTCAAAAGCATCCCAAAGGAACAATGAACAAAATCTATTACGGTAAACTCCATAACGAGACCTCCTGGGATCTTCGAGGATTGCAGTTGAAAGGCGAGATCCCACAAGTTGAAGAAACCTATGCTTTTCTCAACACCGCCTACCCTTGCATGAACGAGAAACAACTGGCTATCGGAGAGACAACGATCGGGAGCAAAAGAGACCTCTACAACCCGGAAGGGATGTTCATGATCGAGGAGATCGAGCGTCTCATGCTGGAGAGATGCACAACTGCCAGGGACGCCATCAAACTTGCCGGTCAACTGGTTAAAGAGTACGGATACGGGGACTGGGGAGAATGCATCACAATCGCTGACCCAAAAGAAGTCTGGCATTTTGAGATTTTTGGCGCCGGTCCT
>JABAOC010000709.1_pt9 | contig 11432 bp, 9 predicted proteins | sample 7062161 | NCBI WGS metagenome assembly JABAOC01 (sample SAMN14538625, study PRJNA623070) | marine sediment metagenome | biome: marine biome [ENVO:00000428]; feature: marine pelagic biome [ENVO:01000023]; material: deep marine sediment [ENVO:00002113] | place: India: Gulf of Khambhat ... | reverse complement strand
AGGGCACGAAGAAGCGATCGGCCAAAGAGATCGCCGCCTCCCTGGAATCGGTGGGGGGGTCGTTGAACGCCTTCACCGGTCGAGAACACACCTGCTATTTTGCCAGGGTGCTGGACGAGCACGTCGACATCGCCCTGGACGTGCTGTCCGACATCGTCAGGAATCCTCTATTCAACCGGTACCATCTGGAGAAAGAGAGGCAGGTGATAATCTCCGAGATAAAGGAACTTGAGGATTCGCCTGCCGATCTGGTGCATGATCTGCTGATGCAGTCCATGTGGAAGGAGAGCTCTCTGGGAAGGCCCATCATTGGAAGCACCGATAGCGTGCTGAAGCTGTCGAGAAGCAAGTTGATCAATTTTATGAGGAGAAGTTATACTTATCCTAAAGTGGTGATCGCTGCCTCCGGCAGCCTGAAGCATGGCGATCTGGTGGCCAAGATCGGCAGAAAATTCAAGTTCGGCTCAGACTCCCTTCCCGACCGGCAGGACTCGTCGGTCCCTTATGCCGAGAGGGAGCGGGGGGTGGTCACGAAGAAAACGTCACAAACTCACATTTGCATGGGCGTTCCTGCGTTCCCTTACAACGACGAACGCAGGTACTCTGGATTGCTGCTCAGCAACATCCTGGGCGGAGGGATGAGCTCGCGTCTTTTTCAGAACATACGCGAGAAGTCGGGGCTGGCCTACAGCATTTATACCTTCTTCGATTTCTTCAAGGATACCGGGGTCTTCGGCATATACCTGGGAACGGACAGGCAGGATGCACGCCGGGCAATAGAGTTGGTCTTAAAGGAGATCAAGCGACTGAAGAAGGACAGCGTGGGCTCCAGGGAGCTGTCGCATGCAAAGTACCAGTTGAAGGGAAACCTTCTGCTGTCCCTGGAGAGTACGTTCAACCGGATGAATCGGCTGGCTCGCTACGAGCTGTTTCTGCACAATTACATGGGCCTTGATCAGACCGTCAAGGCCATCAACAGGATCAAGGCCAGAGACATAGTCGCGGTGGCCGAGCAGATATTTCGCAAGGATAAGCTCTCCGCGGTCGCCTTGGGCCCGCTGAACAGAGGCAGTCTGAACGGAGTGAGCTGGGACAGATTTTAAAATCGAAGGCTTTATTGCCCATAACCATGTCTTGGCCCGTCTGGTTAATCATTCTGGCAGCAGCACCATGGTTATTCTTTTATCTCCTGTGGAGCGCAAGATTTCGAAGGTGCGCCAAAAGAAGAGCCCGGGTGTTGATCTACCACCGGGTCAGGGATGGATTCGACTGGAGCATAACCCGGCAGGGGACTGAGCAGTTCGAAAGAGGAATAAACTCTCTCATTGGGCGGGGCTGCAGGTTGGTCCCGCTGAGAGAGCTGCTCGAGTCTTCGGGGAACTCTGACGAGAAGAGGATAGCCTTTACCTTTGACGATGGTTACGAGGACGTCTATCGGAACGCATTTCCCGTCCTGCGGAAACTCGGTCTCACGGCCTGCATATTCGTGGTCACCGGTTACGTGGGCAGGTACAGCGAATGGGACTACGGTCTGGGAGGAAGCCGAAGGAGGCATTTGAGCTGGGAGCAGATAAAGGAGATGGCGGAGGCTGGATTCGAGTTTGGCTCGCACACGGTGAATCATCCTGACCTGACCAGAATACCGAGAAGGTTCGTGGAATACGAGTTGACGAGGTCAAAAGAGGCCCTGGAGGATAAGCTCGGCCGAAGCGTGGATGTTCTATCCTATCCTTTCGGAAGATACGACCGATACGTTCAGGAAGAGACCGAAAGGCTCGGTTACCAGGCGGCCTATACCGTGTGTCAGAACTCGGGGGAGGAGCAATCCAGGTTTTCCCAGCCCAGGCATGGGGTCTATCTTCTGGACTCTCCGTTGACCCTGAAGATAAAACTCGACGGCGGCTGGCCGGCCTGGATAGAGGAGATGAAGGTGCGGATCATAAACCGCTTCTCCGACTGGACGGTAAGGGTGAAAGGTTCGCCCGACTACGGCAAACTGTGATGCCGGTCTCCCATCGCCGGGAATTTCCTCCACAACTGGTAAGCGAAAGATGAAATCCTTCCTGTTGAAATGGCTTGTCACCGCGATATCGATCTTCATCGTGGCCAACGTGTTCAATTTGATCTACATCGAGGATTTCGGCGTCCTGGTCTTGGCGGCCCTGCTGCTGGGCGTGCTGAACGTTTTTGTCAGACCCGTACTGCTGCTCTTGACTCTGCCCATAAACATAATCAGCCTTGGTCTTTTCACTCTGGTGGTCAACGCCTTCCTGCTGTACGCTGTGGCAGGACTGATACCGGGGTTTGAGATAACCAGTTTCCTGAAGGCGCTTTTGGCCGCGATTTTGATCAGCCTGGTCACCGCCATGATAAACATCCTAATCCACAAGGAACGGAAGGTGACCGTACACTACGTGAGGAGGGAGAATCGAGGCTGAGCCGGCCAGCCCGGCCATTTGCCATCACCTCGGTATCTTAATCGGAACTCAGGTAAAGAACGCAAACTAGGAAAGACGGTATGGACTTCGATTATATTGAAAACATAGCCCGGTTGGAGGGAAAGCAGGCTACAGTCAAAGGATGGCTTTTCAACAAAAGCTCCAAGGGCAAGATTCACTTTCTTTGGATAAGAGACGGAACCGGGATCATCCAGGCGGTGATGGTCAAAGACCAGGTGGATGACGGCACGTTTGGTCTTTACGACGGGCTCACCCAAGAATCCTCCCTGGAGGTGACCGGGACGGTACGGAAGGATGCCAGGGCGCCCGGAGGATACGAGCTTGGCATCTCCAATCTCAAGATCGTCCAGATTGCCAAAGACTACCCCATAACGCCGAAGTCTCACGGAACCACGTTTCTTTTCGACCATCGGCATCTCTATCTTCGCTCAAGACGCCCGCGAGCCGTGCTCAGGATACGGGACGAGCTGATCTGGGCCATCAGGAGCTACTTCCACCAGAACAACTTCGTTTTGATCGATACTCCCATATTGACCGGTGCGGTGGGTGAAACTACCGCCACACTGTTCGAGACCGAGTATCTGGGTGAGGGGAAGGCCTATCTGGCTCAGACCGGTCAGCTTTACCTGGAGGCGGCGATAGCGGCCTTCGGCAAAGTCTTTTGTTTCGGCCCAACTTTCAGGGCCGAGAAGTCGAAGACCAGAAGACACCTGACCGAGTTCTGGATGGTGGAGGCAGAAGAAGCATTCTACGATAACGAGCAGAACATGGACCTGGAGGAGGATCTGGTCGTATACTTCGTCAAGTGGATATTGGAAAAATGCCGGAGCGAACTTGAGGACTTGGAAAGAGATGTCTCGGCGCTGGAGAAAGTCCAGAAGCCTTTTCCGCGGATATCGTATGACGAGGCGGTGGACAGGCTGCAGAAGGCAGGAACCGATATCAAGTGGGGTTCGGATTTCGGAGGCACCGACGAGACCATACTGAGCAAGATGTTCGAGCGCCCGGTTTTTGTGTACGACTATCCCAAGGCATGCAGGGCATTCTACATGAAACCACATCCCGAAAGGGAAGAGGTGGTCCTCTGTGCCGACCTCCTGGCCCCGGAGGGCTATGNNGGATCGGAGAGAAACGACGACTACGATAGCCTGGAGAAAAGGATAGAGGAGGAGAATCTGCCCAAAGACGCTTACAAGTGGTATCTGGAGCTAAGAAGATTCGGCTCGGTTCCTCATTCCGGTTTCGGTTTGGGAGTGGAAAGGGTGGTGGCCTGGATCTGCGGGCTTTCCCATATAAGAGAGACCATTCCATTCCCGCGAACCATATACAGGCTTTATCCTTGATCACTCTTGGCGGCCTGCGCTCGGAGCACTTGAGACAGATAAGTCAAAACAGTTTTTCAGAGGCTAAGCGGTGAAAGGATATCCGTTCAAAGAGATCGAGGCCAAGTGGCAGAAGAAGTGGGAAGAGAGCAAGATATACCAGGCCCCGGATCATCCGCAAAAGAAATACTACCTGCTGGTGATGTACGCCTATCCTTCCGGCGACATCCACATGGGGCACTTCCGTAATTTCATCATCGGCGACACCGTGGCCAGATACAAGATGATGCACGGCTTTCAGGTCTTGCATCCCTTCGGCTGGGACGCTTTCGGTCTACCGGCCGAGTTGGCCGCCATCAAAAGAAAAATCCATCCCAAGGAATGGACCCTTGAGAACATCCGGGTGTCGGACAATACTCTCAAGCGTTGCGGAATAAGCTTCGACTGGACTCGGGAGGTGATAACCTGTCTGCCCGACTACTACAAGTGGACCCAGTGGATGTTCCTGAAGCTCTTTGAGCACGGCTTGGCCTACAGAGATACGGCTTTCGTGAACTGGTGCCCCGATTGCAAGACGGTTCTGGCCAATGAGCAGGTGGAGCAGGGAAAATGCTGGAAATGCGAATCCCCGGTGGAGGAAAAAGAGTTGGAGCAGTGGTTCTTTCGCATCACGCAGTACGCGGAGAGACTGCTCGAGGGCCTGAACAAGCTGGATGGATGGCCGGAGAACGTCAAAACGCTTCAGAGGAACTGGATCGGAAAAAGCGAGGGCGTGGAGATAGACTTCACCATCCAGGGCACTGATCAGAGGATTTCGGTCTTCACCACCCGGCCGGATACCATTTACGGAGTCACGTTCATGGCCATCGCCCCGGAGAACCACTTGCTCAAAACGCTCAAGATGGATTCGGAGCACAGGAGTGGGGTGGAAGCCTATGCCAGGGAGGCCAAGAAGAAATCGGAGATCGATCGAACCGCGATAGGGGAGAAAGACGGGGTCTTCACCGGGGTGCACGCGGTCAATCCGCTCTCCGGGGACAAGGTGCAGCTCTGGGTGGCCGATTACGTGCTCGCCACCTACGGCACCGGGATCGTCATGGGCGTGCCGGCCCATGATCAGAGGGACTTCGAATTCTGCCGGAAATACGGAATACCGGTTAAAGTAGTGATTCAGCCGCCCGACCGTAACTTAATGCCAGACACTATGGAAGAGGCCTATGTTGACCCCGGAACCATGGTGAATTCAGACATCTTCGACGGCCTTTACTCGGTGGACGGAATCCTGAAAGTCAACCAATATGTGGTGGACAAGGGCTTGGGCAGGCTGAAGACCAATTACAAGCTCAGGGACTGGCTCATCTCCCGTCAAAGATACTGGGGCGCACCTATCCCCATAATCCACTGCGAGAATTGCGGACCGGTGGCGGTTCCGGAGTCTGACCTCCCGGTGCTGCTTCCGGAACGAGACGTTGATTTCATGCCTAGGGGCCGTTCTCCTCTGGCCGATTCAGAGGAGTTTATGGATGTAGATTGTCCTGAATGCGGCAGAAAGGCCAAAAGAGACCCGGATACGATGGACACATTCGTCTGCTCCGCCTGGTATTTCCTCAGATACATGGATGCACATAACACGGACGAACCGTTCTCCAAAGCAAGCGCTAAGGAATGGCTGCCGGTGGACAAATATATCGGCGGAATAGAGCACGCCTGCGGGCATCTGATATACTTCAGGTTCTTCACCAAGTTCCTCCACGACATCGGATGGCTGCAAGTGGATGAGCCGACCATTGAGCTTTTCAATCACGGAATGGTGCTGGACAGAGAGGGACAGGTGATGTCCAAGTCGCTGGGGAATGTCGTTTCGCCTGCGGATATCATAGATAAGCACGGCGCCGATGCCTCCAGGGTGGCGATGTACTTCGCAGCCCCCTCGGAACGGGAGATATTGTGGTCCGAAGACGGCACGGTCGGGGCCACCCGGTTTCTCAATCGCATCTTCAGATTCGCCCAGAAGGCCAAGGGTCATAAGGTGAACCCCAGGATGAAGGCTGGCGACCTAAGTCACAGTGAGTTAAAGACATACAGAAAGGTAAATCAGGTCATAAAGAAGGTGGAGGAGGATATCGGGACGCTGCAGCTCAACACTGCCATCGCCTCCATGATGGAGCTTCTTAATGTCCTGGATGACCTGGAGGATGACAAGTCCCAGGTAATGAGGTTTTGCATCGAGAGGCTGACCCAGATTCTGGGGCCGTTTACGCCCCACATTGCAGAGGAGATCTGGCACATGCTGGGGCACGCTGAGAGCGTATTCCGTACCCCTTGGCCCAGTTACGACAGAGAAGCCATAAAAGAGGAAGAAATCACGTTCGTTGTACAGGTTAATGGGAAGCTGAGAGCCAGCATGAGCCTTCCGGTAAACACGCCGGAAGAGGAGGCAAAGGAGCTGGCTTTAAGCAACGAAAGAGTGAAGAAGTTTGTGGAAGGTAAGAGGGTAGTTAAGAGCATCTTTGTGGAGAACAAGCTTATTAATCTGGTTGTGAGATGAAGTAGGGGGGTGGGGTGATGTGATGGTTTAAGGTAGATGGTGAAGTTTACATAATATAGGTTATAGGACGTTTCTCATACATTTCCCCCCCGACCAGCCCGCCTCTTTCAGACGCACCCGCCCCCAAAACCCTCTCTTTTCAATTCCTGTAGTTTTCCCGTTCGGGGTGCTGGAAACCTTGCTTTCCGGAGAACTCACTCACCTGAAGTTCCCCACCCGCCAAATGCCCAGATGTCGAGAAATGCCTCACAGACCGCGAGCACACGACCCGGCCCCTGCGTAAGGCAACCCCCGCCATTCTGCGTCAGAATATCCGAGCACTAGGCCAGCGGTCAAGACAATATCCTTGACCCTTTGTGCTTGCTAGACTGGACTATCTCCAGGGTCCCTAGGAACAAATACTTGGAGCGAGAATTTCCTCTGCGTGAAGACTCAAATCTTAAGTTTGTCCGCCCAGTCCCCAATGAAGGGGATCTTCCATTCCTGGCCCTGGATCGCGAAAAATATCCCGGCCACGGCAGCGGCCAGGCAAAGAACGATGACCGCACTCCAGAGAAGGTCGCTTATCTTGGGAAGCAGAAAGATCACCGCCAAAATCTCGATGATGAAGAGAATCAACCCCTGTTTGCCGTGCTTGAGCGCGAAGGGATTGTCCTTCATCTTCACCAGCGGCACGAAGCACATGAAAGGGATGTACCCCAGCATGGCGGCAGCCTTTCCTTCGTCGATCATCTTCTTCCGCGCCTGCTCGTCGGTCTCCGCTTGGGAAGCGTCCCTGGATTTTTCCTCGGTCTGTTCTGATCCGAAAAACTCTTCTGACATTTCTCCTCCTGGCAAAGCTTCCTAGGATGTTCTACCTGGTCTAGACTTCCCAGAAAACAGGTTCCCCCTTCTGACTGGGCAGATCGAATTTTATTACGTCCGCGGCCGGCCATTTCCCGATCTCTTTCCCCTGCCTCTCCCCTACTAGCCTGAACCATATCTCCTTTCTCTCTCCCAGGCTTAAGAGGTGGATGGGTACTGCCAGCTCAATTATCTTCCGGGCCGAGTATTCCAGCTTGCAGGTCAGGTGTTGCCATTCCTTGTCGTTTGCGCGTCTTAGCAGGCAAGCCTCCTCATTTCCCAGAACGATCCTGTACCTGGAAGGTTCCAGGATTTCCAGGACGAACTGACACCCTTCGCCGCGAGGTTGGCCTTTGGAAGTATCCGCGTCAACTCTAAAGTAGATTTTTTGCTCGTCCGAGCCGAAGTAGATTCCCGACACCACCGAGGAAACCTGGTGCATGGTGCCCCCGGCCTTGAGGGGATCAAAGAAACCGGCCTGTTGCCATTCATAGAAGTGCGTTCTCTCCCCGTCTATGGTCGGCTTCAGGTCGCCGGTCGGGGGCAGAAAGAACGTGGAGACGAACTTGGATTTGACGGGATGATAAAGCTCTTCCGGTGGCTCCCGGCTGATCAACTCCCATACGTACAGCAGGTGTGATCTGTATATCCTGTCAAACTCCTCTGTGCCCGGGCCTTGATGCTCGTCGCCGTACCACCAGTTCCAATCGCTTCCCTCGGCTATGTAGATTTCCCGCCAGGCCTTTTTCAGGATCTCCTGCCTGTCGGGGCCTTCAGCTTCCTGTCTTTCAAACTCGACTAATGCGTCCCTGGTCTTCTTTAGAAGGTCCCAGGCCAGGTTATCTTCCGGATGGCCGATCCAGATCCTGAAGTTGTGATTGATCCAGGAGCCGGCGAACAGGTGAGGGAGCCTCGGAATGTCGTCACAGTTTTCCAGAAAGCCACTCACCGTGGTGGTGCGAATCAGCTTATCCTCCGAGAGCTTAAAGTAGAGCGCCGTGAGAAAATCGTGCCCGTCGTTTGGGTAATACTCCCAGCAGTTTTCGCCATCCAGGATAATACTCACCAGTGCCCGGGGGAGTTGATTTTCGGGGATTGCCCCTCTGATCTGATGAAGCCTCTTGACAAAATCGCTTGCCGCCTCCTCAGCGTCCCAGCCGGAATAGACGAATCCTATCAGGTCGGAGAGCGTGTGGTCACGAAAAACGATAAAGACACGGGTATCGTCCACGTCCATCCTGTAGGGTCGGTAAAGAGCCGAGGTATCCTTGGAGACAGCCCTGGGGATCCTCTGCCTGGTTGAACGAAGGCTGCGGAACAAAATCTCCTCGTCGGTGGCGATCCACTTTACGCCGAGCCTGGTTGCCAGCGGTATGATCTGTTCGCTGACGCTTCCCTCCGAAGGCCACATCCCCCTGGGTCTTCTGCCGAAGGCGCGCTGGTATAATCTGAACCCCTCTTCGATCTGAGCCTCCGCATCTTCCGGATGAGCAAATCCGGTCTGAGGCAGTGGAAGCCCGGGAAGGGCGAAACGTGCCACCCTCGTGTCACAGAGAAGCGGGAGAATGGGATGGAAGTAAGGAGAGAAGGTTACCTCAATCTGTCCCTTTTCCTGTGACCGACGATACTTTTCGAGAATCTCTCCCAATATCCCCCTTTGCTTTTGGATGAGCCGACGTTTGTCCTCCTCGGTGAAATTTCTCCCCTTTTTCAAAAGATGGGATACCAGCGGATCGCTTCTAAAGATGGGATCTATCCATACCAGATTCGACCAAACCTGAAGGTCCAGAAAATCCTGGGTGTCGAAGTGACGCAGCCTCGATTTGAACTTTTGCTCATCCTCTCCCCTTTTTTCAAAAAGCTGACGAAATCGGGGATTCGGACGGATCATGGTGGGCGGATTGCAGTTGAAGAAATCGGAGAGTATCCTCTCCTTCTCCGCCGGGGTAAGGTCCTTGGCCGGTCGTTCGGTCAGCAGAAGATGCTCGTCTTTGGCACCCCCCAGCGCATAGTCCTCGATCTGTTCTATCAGAGATGGAACCAGATTGAACGTCATGCGCAATCGGGGATAGCGATCCAAAAGTGCCACCATGTCGTAGTAGTCCTTCACGCCGTGCAGGCGAACCCAGGGCATCCGGTAGTGCCCGGTCTTCGCATCCTTGTAGTACGGTTGATGCATGTGCCAGAGGAAAGCCACAGACAGTTGTGCGGCATCTGGGATCCGAGAGCGATTCGATGATTTTGGGGTGGAAAAGGTGCTTGCTGCCATGATAATGGGCTTCAGGATAGTTCCGCCAGCCTCATCTTGGCTTGGCTGGTCTCGCGGGATTCGGGATACTCCGTAATCAGTCTGTTAAGCAGTTCCTTGGCCCTGATCTTTTCATCGGCCCTGATGTAAGCGTCCGCTGCCTTCAGAAGGTATTGAGGAGACAGAAAGCCGGTAGGGTGCAGTGAGACCGCCTTGGCAAAACTCTCCCCTGCCTCTGCGAAATTCCCTTTCTGGAGATGGCAGTCTGCGATCCCGGCCTGAGACGACGAGGCCATCAGAGGGTCCTCANNTCACCGTAATCGCTCAGATACTTCTCGAACATGGACTGGGCCTGCACATAATCCTTGGCATAGAAATAAGCTGAAGCCAAAAGGAAGGATGCCTGCCCCGCGCTTTTTGACCCTCCATAGCTGTTTACCACTGTCTGAAGGTCGGCAACCGCCGCGGCGATATCTCCGGTCTGAAGCTCGAAGTTGGCCTTCCCCAGAAGCTCAGAGGCCTTCCGTTCCCTCTTGGCCTGCGAGGAGATGACAAAAATCACCACCGCCGCGACCACGATCACCCCTCCCGCTACGGCGAGTACCTGATTCAGGTGTTTCTGAACCCACTCGCTGGTCTTGAGGGCGTAGGTGACGAACTTGTCCTGCTTGATTTCTTTCTTGGTTATTCTGTGCGGACTCATCTGTCTCTCCTTGCTTCAACAGCACTCATCGATGGTCAAAAACTAACTCTAAACGCTCGGGTTCTTGGCCAGTCGCTTCACCTTCGGCTCTAAAGATTACGAGAAAATCCGTCCAATGCAAGCACTTTTTATCACCGCTTCACACCCCTGTCCGGTGGAGGCTTGCAGGTCGTCTCCTGCGCAGCCCCTGTTAACCCTCCAATTCTTCACACAAAAAAGGCGAAGCCCCTTCCCACTTTTTCCCCGGGGACGGGCTCCGCCTACATTCTGCAAAGGTCTTCTGTTAGAAATATCCGGTGAAGCTTACCATGATCCGGCTGAACTTGTCCGTCTGCACCTGAGAGAAATCGCTTGTGGTCATAGGTTCAAGGCTCATCCTTGCTCCTGGATCATAGGGAATTACCCCGGTGATAACTTGCCTGTTGACGTCATCATACTTGGCGTACTCGTATGTGACGTCGATTTTTATCTGGCTCCAGGCGACTCCGGTTCCGAAGGAGAACACGTTGCCGTTGACCCAGCTGCCGGCCTCCACTCCTCGTATGGACTGAACAAAAGCGTTTTGCCCTTCCGTGTCGTCGCGCAGATAAACCCAGCTGGAATCCAGCTGCGTGGTGTAAAGCTGAGGATCGTTCCTGAAGCCGACTCTTATGGGGATGCTTCCCAACTCTGTTTTTACTCTGTACTCGGCGCCAATCCTAAATTGGGTTAGATCCCTCCACTCCAGGCTGCGGACAGATGGAGGCTCGCGGTCCTCACTTCCCCACCATTTGTCGGTCACATATCCCCCCGTGGTCACGTCGTCCGTAGACGGATCAGCGATGTTCCGCTTGTAGGTGACCTCTGTGTTGGAGTAGTTCCTGAATTCAACGTCTGCGGCCAGCGTCAGCGAATTTAACTCGTAGGAGGCCCCGAAACCGAGCATGGTGGGCATATCCCACGATCTCTCAGCCTCGAAGAAAGGGGATATAAAATTGGAGCCGGGTGCCACTATGCCGTTCAGCACAATATCGGTGAAAAGTTTGACGTCGTTGTCTTCCTTCAGAGAGTACGGGGTCTTCAATACGCCTCCCAGGCGGAGTTTCTCCCGGGTGTACATGAGCCCCACGGTGAAATTCACTCCCGAATAGTCACTCTCGATTTGAGGATAAAACCTGTTCCCGTTCAGTCCATCCACGGTCAAAAACCAGTGTGAATTGCTGGTGTAACTCCCGGTATAGATATTAACTCCGGCACCGACGGAGAGAGAGCTGTGCAGTTTGGTGGCCATGGAGATGCTGATGCCGTCCAATCTCCCGGTCACCTTGTC
>JABAOC010002440.1_pt8 | contig 11435 bp, 14 predicted proteins | sample 7062161 | NCBI WGS metagenome assembly JABAOC01 (sample SAMN14538625, study PRJNA623070) | marine sediment metagenome | biome: marine biome [ENVO:00000428]; feature: marine pelagic biome [ENVO:01000023]; material: deep marine sediment [ENVO:00002113] | place: India: Gulf of Khambhat ... | reverse complement strand
GATTTGGTTATATACCCCTCTCGCCAGTGAAGCTCAACTCTGTATCATAGGTGCTTGAAGTCTTCTGTCACACATGTTTATCCCTTCCTAAAATCAATTTGGGGGCCAGAAGTCCTGCAGCCCCTAGACCTAGATCCTCCAACTGGAGGCCTTCAAGACTCGTTTTTCTAGCTCAGGTTGCTAACCCAGATCTTCTTTAGGAAAGCGCTATCCTCATGGGAGACACCCCAGCTTAGCTCTTTGGGCATTACTATCCAAAGACAAACAATCCCGCTATCTAAGCCATTGATCCTCTCCTTTTTCCAAGGGAAAAAAACGTAATGAAAAAAGTCGGTATGTTTAAAAAAGGACGTTTTCTTAAGTAAATGAAAGTTTGATGACGCGGGTAAAATCGCCCGTAGATCCGAATAAGGTAGAAGCAAGTGAATTCCTTTACTATTTTCTATTATACCTACTTCCTTGTCGGGTGAGGACCTGAAGGGATTACATCCGTTGTTTCCCTTAGATCCCGATATTGCCTATGTTGTGAGCCTCAAGAAGGGCTAAGGTAATTCTCCCTGTAATCGCCCTTGACAATTATAGTTAACACTCAAAATAAAGGAGAGGTGACGATCTTCTGGTAAGTCCCGATTTAGCCCAAGCAACACTAAGAGGCCAGGATAACGGTAAAAGCAAGCGTCTACGAAAGTAGACACTATTCCCCGATTCACAGGGGCAGGGGAGGTGCGCTGGAGATTAAGGCACAAGCCGGTTGCCCTGGCCTATAAGCCTGCAGAGGAGAGAGCTGTGAAAGGCCGCTTAATTTATCCCATTATATATTGGGCAGGCCGAAAATATAGAGGCTAAAATCTTTTTTCTTTGTATTAACAGCGAGATACCATGAATTAGTTCTTTCTGGCATAAGCCTTGCCCGAAAAGGAGACCAAAGCAGGGACTCAATCACTATAGCCAACATAGGCGTTCAAAGCCCGACAAAGGCAAACCATTGGAAAGGGTGGGACGCAAAGCCACTGGCCTAAGCCCCTGATTACAGGGATATGGTAGCAGGGCTGCCGGGCGAGAGCAGCACCTCCCGAGGAGGCTGCGCCTCGCGCGGAAAAAATCTTTGGAAGGTGGTGCTATGGAAAAGCAAAGCCAGCTTTTATCAAAATCTCTTCCTGCTTTCCTTTCTCTTCTAGTTCTAACCCTGATCCTTGCACTGTTCGCTACGCCCGCTCACTCCGACGATGTGACACTGGCATGGGATCCTAACAGCGAACCAGACCTTGCCGGCTATAGGGTCTATTACAAGGAAGCATTTTCGGGACCACCTTACAATGGCACAGGGGCTACGGAAGGTGACTCCCCAATCGAAGTCGGTAATGTGACGGAGTTCACCCTTAGTGGTCTAACTGATGGAGTTACGTATTTCTTTGTCGTTACCGCCTACGATACTGAGGGGCTCGAAAGTGATTATTCCAATGAGGTTGCTAGTAGCGGTTATACCCCTTCACCTTCCCCCATTATTATCAATGCTGCCGAAGATGAGGGAGGAGGATGCTTTATTTGCACGGCCTCCTTTGTATCTCAGATGTATCAGGATCCGCAGATCCTAAATAATCATTTGGGACAAAGTTTTATTGCTCTATATACAAAGCTTTCTGCTCCCATCGGAGACTTCGTCAACCGGCATCCCTGTGCAAACGCTGCTTTGGGATACGGTCTTGTACCGACAACCGGGACGACCTGCCTTGGCATCTATACAAGTCCTTGGTTCTATTATTAAGTCTTCTCCTTTTCCCACCCATAGCGAAACTCCCTCTGCGACATCTGGCTCGTTACAGGCGACAGATTAGAGATCAGCCACCGTGGATTAGGCGCTTGCTCAGTGATGTTCGTTAGAGTTTGGAGCAGCGCTTCGCTTGAGCTTGGCGGGACGAACTGATGGAGGTTATTCCAAGCTAGTCTTAGGGATGGGAAGGAGCCTTAAGGGAAAGGTTTTCACAATAATCTCAAAATGCGTATCAAGGGTCAGCAGGAGCAGATCCTTTTCGATGACCAGTTGGGCTATCAGCAGGTCTACAACACCCAAATTATGCCCCTTTCGAGCCAATTCATACCCCATCTTACCGGCATCGACATAGGTGGCTGGGCATTGATACACCATTTCAATTGTTTCAAACAACTCTGAAACCACAGCTTATTCTTTGGTCGTCTTGGCACCTCTTATCAACTCTGAGACGATTATCCCTGTGCCACATGGGCGCCCTTCACGAAGGAGCATAGCGACCAACTTGTGCAGCTCTGGATCCTTCATTCGAAAAAAGTCAATCCACGCGGAAGTATCTACCAGCACCTTATCGGCCATGACGTGCATCTTCCCAGTCATTGGAAGACTCGAGTGCACCAGTTTGCTTTATGAGACGCTCGATCTTCTGCCGTCTGATAAACTGTTTGAGAGCGAGAGTCACTGCTTCGGTCTTAGTGCGTACACCCGACAGGTAAACAGCTTCCTCCAACAGCTTTTCAGGTATGTTCAAGGTAGTCTTCATTATCTATCCCCATAACTTAATTTTGTATGTATAGAAGCACATAGAAGATAAGGTTGTCAATTCGAATCTGGCTTGATGTTGGATGCTGGATTCTGGATACTAGATGAAAATGGATGGGGCCTTTGAGTTATAAAAAGATGGATGCTTTACAGTTGTGGCGGGCGAGCTGGGTGTTGACATTCAGGAAATGACAATCGAGAAGCTCCCGAAGTATTAACTAAAATGCTTATTTATTGAGCTCCGAATACTGCTTGCACGATATAGAAAATACAGGTGTGTTTCGTACTTAGAGCTCACCACTGAGGCACCCCAGTTGAATAGGCTTCGCATTCAACGGGGCAGGCAGAGCACAGAGCGAAGTCTCTTCTTGCCCGATCGGAAGACGCCGATCAGGCAAAAGGACGCAGCCCTCTGGGCACTGTTTTTAGGGACAACGGGCTTTATGCCACCAGTCGGCAGGGCACCAAAAGAGCCTTCGCCGAAGGCAGAGACCCTTTTCCCTTGCCCCGCCTTTAGCGGGGTCAGGGAAAGATCTCTATTCTCAGTGTCCTCAGTGTCTGTGGTGAATCACTTAGTTCTGCCTCCGTAGTGATCGGAATTAGGAGTAAAGGAAACAAGCATATTAACTCATTGAAGAAGGCAGTCAGATCACGCGCTCAATGAAATCCGTTAAATCCACTAGAGGGTTTATCATCTGGTTTTTTTGTCCACTCAACAATCACCGTGGGATCAACCATAAAGGACCTGATCTTCCCTGAAAACGGCTCTGATAAAGGGACCAGCCAAACATATCTGATCTCTTATAACTCGGCTCAGATCTTGCAGATTAGATATATCAGACATACATAAGGTATAGATACAACGCTGCAACTTTGGATCGGCTAACGCAAAGAGAAAATCCTCGCTCTATTGGGTAATAATAGTATATTCAACAACTTATAAGCAATTACCTATGTAACCCAAGGAGCGGAGCCATGTCAATTCGTACTGATTTTATTCTTTAAAGCGATATATCTCACACGAAAAAGATGTAAATTTCTCCCAAAAAGTGGAATTTAATTGCTCATAAGTTGGCAGCTCTTTACACAGCTTTGTAGGGTTGCACTAATCAATGGAAATCTAGATCAAAGAGCATTCCTTTTATTTTCGTAAAGACATGATTCCCGACAAATATAAACCAGCCTGAATTCCAGGTATGCGGGCAAGAACAGAATGCTATGACTAATAGTTTTGAGAAGCAACTGAAAGAGATATCTGACCTGAGTGGCACACATATTGCTCATTCTGAAGGGGATAAGGATTATAAGATACACAAATTTAAAGCAAAATTCCCTTCTAGAGAGGATGTCTATACCCTGGCAGTTAAAGGCCCTGTGGGCTCACCATAGGTAGATATTGTTTTCAAAGAATTGAAGGAGCGACATTATGCACGAGCATGGCCACGACCATAGCATTAAAGGTCATCCAGAGGGACACGGTGGGCTCAAACCTGTAAAGATCAAATTCACAGATTTCAAAATGGAAAGGGCATTTGCCTTTGATCCTGCAAAAGATGAAAAGGGTATCATTACCTATACTATCTCCGAACCTGCAAGGATCAGCATCAAGGTTGTGAAGGCAAGAACTCGGGAGCTCTATCTTGCAACCATACTCAACTGGGAATATCGAGAAGCTGGGACCCATACAGAGACATGGGAGGGAAGGGACTACGATGGTAACATCGTAGACCTCTCCGAGGCTATAATTGTCATGGAGGGCGAGCCCATGTCTACCTATGCGCCAGGTAAATATTCTTTCGAACGGCTGTCTGATGAGGAGATTATCCATGGGCACCAATGGGGACATGCCCATAACGTTTATCACGGGTCTGCCAATGTCATTCCTGAACTCATGGTATCTTCAATTAAAGATGGAGATATCCTTTCGGGCCTGGTAACGATAGAGTCTCATTTAGAGGGGGAAAAGGGTTATGGCGATGAGGCAGGTTACGGTGTTAGATATTATCTTGACAATACGCTTCTGCAGGAGGAGTTCTACGAAGAGAGCTGCAATGGGAGGTTCTCTTATACCCTGGATTCTACCGCATTTCCTGATGGAGAATATACCCTATACGTAGGTATGTGTGACCACCATCAGCACGTGACCTCAAGGGGTTACAAAATAAAGATTAAGAACGATCTTTCTTCAAAAGGCGGGGGCTAAGGGCCTGTGAAGAGAGTTCTTGTTTTCTGGTGAGATGCAATTTGGCTCAAATTTCACAATGAAAGGAGGTGAATGTTATGTGCTGCGGAACCGCTATGTCACCCTGCATCGAGGTTGAACTTCATCCCGATGTAGAAGAGAACTGCTCAGAGTCTGATAGCACTTCAGATGATGAGTAAAAATGTGCTGTTAGCGAACAACGAGTGGATTGAGGTGACCCCAAATGTAAAGGTTTCCGGACCCTCGCACGGGGTTTCTCTGGCTGGCGTCGTCAGTAATCAGCCTGAGAATGACAGTGAAGATATCCGGGTAGAGGAAGAAGGGAAGCGGATATTTGTGAGGAGAAGGAACGAGAAGGATGAAGCTCGAGTATTCACCATTACTTACGGGGTGAATGCTCATGGGGCTGATTACTTTGTAAACACAAAGGTAGTTGTTCGCAAGGCATAGTCTCGGGAGTAGGTCTCAATGTAGGCAGATTGGGGGGCAGGGGTCCCATCCTTGCCCTCCATTCATTTTAGGCTTTATCGGATTTGAGCATTGAAGGGGATAAGGGGCGAGGAATGGATCGAAAGATACACAAGATTGATATTAACACCCCGGACCCTGGCTACGAGCCTTTCCCGGTTTCAATAATGAACAGATCTACCTATGAGGCGATGACATTTGACCCATCCCTCGGTAAACCTGCCACGATTTCATACAGCCTCAACAAGTCCGGTTGTATAAGAATAAGGCTTGTCCATCGGAATCAGCCCAGCTTACTAATTAGAACGCTGCAGGATTGGACAAATCAAGGTTTCGGCAAGTATGAGCTAAAGTGGGATGGTCGTGATGCCTCAGGAAATATCGTCGACAATAAGAAGATATTAGTCCTCTTTGAGGCAAAGGATCAAGGTAAGGGTCTCCAACATCAGGAGCACGACGAAGACAATTGCCGAGATCCATTACTTATAATTAAGACCAGGTCGGATCCTGTTCAGGTGGTAAGAGGGACATTTAAAGCGCAGGCAATCTTGACTGGGGAAGCACACGGGTCTGGCGATGTGACCGGTTGCGAGGCAAGATACTTCATTGATTACAGATTGTGCAAAACAGAAAGGTTTAAGAAAGGGATAAAGCAGTTTGATTTTGATATAGATATTACTGGTCTCAAAAACGGTGAACATCTCATAACGGTAAATGTCGATGATCTCCATGACCACATAGGTTCTGCTGGGATCAAGATTAAGGTGGAGAATTAGATATGCGTCGCAATAGGGGTGATGGGAAAGAAATAGGACCCTGTGGAGGGATCAAGACTGGCAAGACCGTAAGGTTTGGGATATCAGCGGATGCAAGATTGCTTGAGAAATTCGATGGGATGATTGTCGAAAAGGGTTATGCCAACAGGTCGGAGGCCGTGAGAGACCTCATCAGGGATCAGTTAGTAGAATTCACTTGGACACAGAACTATGAAGAGGTCGTAGGCACCGTAACTATTGTCTATAACAGCGAATCGAAAGAGCTGACGGAGAAGCTAATAGAACTCCAACATCAAAACCTTGTCAATATTATCTCTTCTCTCCATGTCCATCTGGATGGCCGCAACTGTTTGGAAGTTTTGCTCATTAAGGGTAAGGGTAAAAAGGTTAAGAGGATCTCTGATAGATTGATAGGGACGAAAGGGGTAAAACACGGGAGACTAACCTTGAGTACAACAGGGAAAGAGATCTATTAGTGTTTTTTTCTGTTTAGGTGTTACGAATACCCGTATTGTTATGCACAAAGCGTATAAAAGTCTGTGAAATTTCATGTGTTTTCCCTTTGGAGGTCAATCTCATCCGCGATCATCTCCACTGTCACGATGGTCCAGCCCACAGCCATGCACACGGACATTTCCCCGAGCATACCTATAGAAAAGTATTAAGGTCCTTTAAAAATCATTGGGGGGCTCAGATGGGGGCGATTTACTCAGGCCTTGCATCAAGTGACGGCTATCTCTTTACCACCAACGATATCTTCGGAGTAGCTGAGTATGAAGGTGCGATTGTCAAGGTGAATAAGCTTTGTGGCGCCTTCATAGTAACCGCAAGAGGGAATTACTTGATCAAGGTAAGGGTGGTCCTGGATAAATGTCTTTCTGGCCTCAACGGTGTGGGAGAAGGGCTATCTCTGAATCTGGCCAAGGCAATTGTAGAGTCATTTGAGGTTGAATTTCAAAGGGAACCACGCCTTAAGGAAAACTCCCTGCCCTTTCTCCTGCTTTTGGTGGGTTATAATCTGAAGTCCTCTCTTGAGCATATATTTGTAAGGAATAGAGTTGTAAAGACCTTAAAGAAAGATGAAAAAACGGAATATATAACAGATCTTGAGCTTCATTCACCAGTCCCAGCCAAGAATCTTTTCTACGGTCACTGTGAATTGTCTCAATATCTATCTCAGCAACTACCATCAAATAGCCTTGATTTAGAGACAATGAAACTCCTTGCCTATCTTTCGATGGCCGAGACACAAAAGATAGATGCATCTCTATTTCCAGGTATAAGAATGGCGACTATTTCAAGGGATAATGGGTTCAAGTGGGTAGCAGTCGAGGAAATCCAGAGATTATCCACTATGTCAAAGAGGGTCGAGGCTGAGTTTTCAAGGGAACTCCTTGGGTTCTTTAATAGTTGGAAGAGCCAATGGAAGTGATCGAGGCCATAGAGAGAAGGAAAAGCATCAGGGCCTTCAGGCCTGACCCTGTGTCAAGAGAGGATCTGACAAGGCTCATAGGTGCTGCTGTGGCTGGCCCTTCTAAAGGAAACAGCCAGATTTGGGAGTTCATAGGGGTTACCGGGGAGAAGAAAAGGGCTATGGACAAGATGCTGTTGGAACTCCTGCAAACAGAGCTTATCCCCTCCATGAAGCTGAGCGAGTCTGATGATATCACACCAAGCGATGCACTGAGAAAGGCTGAGAGGAGGAGCAGTCACAATGAGCGGGAGATGTCAAAGATATTATCGCCCCTGGGGCTATCTTTCGAGAAATTCATGTTAGAGGGCACCTTTACCTTTTTCAATGCCCCTGTGGCTATCCTTGTATTTGTAGATGAGGCCTTCTCAAGGGATCTTCCGCATATATTGAGTGTAGGTGCTGCTGTCCAGAACATACTTCTAGCAGCAACGGACATGGGACTGGGTACCTGTTGGATAGGGGGAGTTTGGAGATATACAAGACATATCAGAAAGCTTTTGAAAGTACCGGACAGTAAGAAATTACTCTCTGCTGTAGCCTTAGGTTATCCAGATTTAAACTCACCAATCAATATATATAGATCACCCAGAGGCGACATCGGCGAGTTTGTTAAATGGATAGGCTTCGACACATAGAGGAGAAGGATATTGTCCTTGACTATAGCATTAAAGGCCATCGATGGGCTTGTTTTGGCGGCCGACAGTCGAACAACCAAAGGATATACCCTGGATGGCCCAAGGACACGGGATAACTCCATAAAGTTTACCCAGTTGAACGATGATTGGGGGGCTTTGACATATGGGCTTGCAGACATTGGCCGTGCGGGGATTTCCTCTTTAAGAGAACAAATCTCACAGGGCGTCAGTCAATATGAATCACTTGCCCCTATCCTTGATAAAGGTATGGAAATCTTTAACAGGGTAAGCTCTGACTGGGACAAAAGAAATTCGGAGATAAGGCGTCGGGAAAGGGATGTGGGTTTTATCATTGCTGGGTACGAGAGGGAAGAGAAGGAGTTCAGGATATTCGATTTTCAAAGCCCAGAATTTGCCCCAAGGAGTGTCAAAAATGGCTGCCTGTTAGCTGGACAATGGCATATCGCGAAGTTTTTCGTTAACAGGCTCTATACCAGGGATATATCCGTAGACAGGCTGAAAGATCTGGCCGTTTTTTTGATGAACGCGACGATGACCGTTGCGAAGACTGTGGGTGGTGCAATACGTTTAGCTACTATCACCAAATCCCAAGGCTTTCAATGGGTTCTCGAAGACGAGGTTAAATCCATAACGGAGAGGAATGAGCTTTTCCACAGTCTCTTCCAAGAACAACTCTATTCATCGCTATTGAGCGTTGTGAATGATAATCGAACTCAAACAGTAGGGACATTGGAGAGTGTCGGATCCCCGTCACAAATTGAAAGAGCTGGTGAGTAAAGAGATCGATCTCTTACGGGATGAGATGGTAGGTATTGCCCGAGCTATCCATGCAAAACCCGAGCTCGGCTATCAAGAATACGAGTCATCGAGGATCCTCTCTGAGTTCTTGGAGAGACACGGATTTGAGGTAACTCATGCTATAGCTGGTATGGAGACTGCCTTTTTGGCAGTCTATCAGAGGAACTCAGAAGGTCCCACTGTGGCCCTTTTGGCAGAATATGACGCCCTACCAGGTTTGGGACACGGCTGTGGCCATAACCTCATAGGCACTGCCAGCGCGGGGGCAGCCGTTGGATTGAGCAGGGTTCTTCCTGATCCGAAAGGCAGGGTTATTGTTGTGGGCTGTCCGGCTGAAGAGGCAGGACTAAATAGTGCTGGGGGTAAAGTACGCTTGATTGAAGGGGGATATTTCAAAGGGGTAGATGCCGCAATGATCTTCCACCCCATGCCCCTTACAACGGTGGGCGGAGAGACCAGTGCCCTTATAGGGTTGGAGTTTGAGTTCAAGGGAAAGACCGCCCATGCCGCTGGTAATCCGTGGGATGGCATCAATGCCCTTGATGGAGTCTTGCAGACCTTTAATGCAATAAATGCCCTCCGTCAGCACGTCAGGGATGACGTCCGGATCCATGGGGTAGTGACTCGGGGAGGAGACATACCTAATATTGTGCCAGAGTATGCAGCAGCCCGCTTTTTTGTTCGCTCTGAGAATAGTGAGTATTTAAAGAAGACCACAGTAAGGGTTGAAAACTGTGCCAAAGCTGCTGCCCTGGCAACAGGGGCAGAGTTAAGGATCAAGAGATTCAACAACCTCTATGAGGCAATGAATTCCAATTCCGTCTTGGCTGAAATTATCGAAAAAAATCTGCAGAGAGTGGGGTTAAAGGTGGAAGGGAAGAAAAAGGGAAAGGGTTCTACAGACTTCGGTAATGTTACCAGAGTTGTGCCGGCGTGCGAATTGGACATTCACCTTGGAAATGGCGTAGCCCCTCATACCAGGGAGTTTTCATATGCCTCAAATTCTGAGGATGGCTACAGGGTTATGATGCTAGCAGCAAAGGTTCTAGCTATGAGCACCATTGATCTGCTTCAATCTCCCGGCTTATTAGAGAAGGCAAAGGAGGAGTTTAGAAAAGGTCAACAATGAAGATCTTTTTGATAGGCTGGTTCGGCTCAGGGAATATGGGGGATGAGGCCATCCTGATCTCAGAACTCCTTACTCTTAGAAAGCAAATAAAGGAGGTGGAGTTTTACGTCCTCTCCTTTGATCCTGAGAGAACTAGAAGGCTTACTGCCAACATACCAGAGGTAAAGAAGATTCTGAGGATGGGTTCCAAACACAATGTAATACGGTCTGATCTTTTAGGGATATTGAGGGCCTTCAAGGAGGCCGATGTGGTTGTAATAGGAGGCGGAGGAATTTTTCAGGATATCTATAATTACTACCCGATCCCCTTCTTTACGGCCATGGCTCTATTGGCCAGATTTCACGGGAAACGACTTATGCTCTACTGCGTTGGTCTAGGGCCTATTAATACCTTTACTGGTAGGAAGCTATGCCGGTTAACTGCAAACTCAGCTGATATAATCTCTGTTAGGGACTCGGAATCAAGGGACCTACTTGAGGATTTTGGTGTAGAAAAAGAAGTCCATCTCTCTGCTGACCCAGCCTTTATACTTGAGCCTATATGGAATGAAAAGGTCGAGAATATTATTAAAGCATACGACCTCGGTAGTAATGGGCTTGTTATAGGTGTCTGTGTTCAAGACCTCCTTTTCTGGAGCAATAGAAACAGGAGAATATTGGCTGACACCCTCGATACCCTAAATAGAGAAAGGAGGGCCAAGATAGTCTTCCTTCCTTTGGGGTCCTATAGGGACAGTTGGTTTGGCAGGAGTACCTCCGAAACTGTGGATGTGGTCGCTTCAAAGAGGTTGGGCGCCCTGATGAAACGACAGTTTTCTATGATAACTGACGAGTTGTCCCCCCAGGAACTATTGGCAGTGATGGAAAGAATGGACCTTGTTATCAGCATGAGATTGCATGGTCTGATAGCAGGGGCTAGGATGGTTGTCCCTGTTATTGGACTAACATACAGGGAAGAATCAAAGATAGCGAACCTTATGAAAAGATTGGGTCAAGAAGACAGTCTCTTTGTTGTATGTAACCTTCAGAGGCAGAATTTCTTGGATAGGATAGACTATTTGCTTTTTGAGGAGAACAGGGACGTTAAAGGCAAGCTCAGAAAATCGGTATCCTGTCTTTGTGCAGAGATTGAAAAATGTAATGAATTGCTGTGTAGGACATTGATAGATGATCCCCTAGCATGACACTACAAGAAAACTCATCTCAACTGTAAGGTGAGACCAAACGGCAGAGAAGTTAAATTCGTATGAAGAAACTATATTGTAGCCGCTATAGCTCTGAGATCATAGGCGTTGACACCACTTCAGCCTTCATAGGCACTGGGGTCCTGGTATCCTCTTTTCTCTTCTATGTTCTCACCCTGGCCCCCACGGTTATCTGGGGGGACAGCGCGGCTTACGC
>JABAOC010000335.1_pt4 | contig 11436 bp, 12 predicted proteins | sample 7062161 | NCBI WGS metagenome assembly JABAOC01 (sample SAMN14538625, study PRJNA623070) | marine sediment metagenome | biome: marine biome [ENVO:00000428]; feature: marine pelagic biome [ENVO:01000023]; material: deep marine sediment [ENVO:00002113] | place: India: Gulf of Khambhat ... | reverse complement strand
AGCAAGGGACCTTGTGAAGAAAAAGATAGATAATCCAGACAAAATGAAAATAAAACCATTTACCAAGAAGATAACACCAATATCTCCTGAAACCCCCATTCCAGACATGCTGAATTCTATGCTTATAAACGATTACAAGGCTATGCCTGTGAGAAATTTAAAAGGAAACGTATCTCTCTTAACAAGGCTGGATATATTAAAAATAGTTAAGGAAAATCCAGTTTTCAAGGATACGAAAGCGATGGATGCCATGAACTTTCCCTACTCAGTATCAGGTAGCGATTCCCTTACAACCGCAAGATCCCTTATAAGAAATCTAAATCTCTCAAGACTCCCTGTTCTAGGAAAGGAAAACAGGCTTGAGGGACTTGTTGATACACTTGATCTACTGAAGGGGATAATAACCATAAGAAGATCGAGCAGGGGTGAGCTCTATGGGGAGGGAATAAAGACAGATAAAATCAACATAAAATCCCTCATGAACAAAACCCCACCCAAAATAGGCACTAATGATAATCTCAGGAAGGTTATAAACACCATGATAAGGCAAAACACGCCAACCGTTATGGTAATGGAGGGAGATAAGGTCAGAGGCATCATAACACCAGGAGATATCCTAAAACTGATAGGAAAGGAGGTTAAGGGAGTCTACGTGACGATAAGTGGTTTGCAAGACGAAGATAATTTCATAAAGACCGTTGTTGATGAGGAGATAACAAATGAGGTAAGAAAACTCGCTAAGTTCATAATTATAGACAGTCTGATACTTCATGTGGATAAATACCATGAGAGAGGGAAGAAATCAAAATATTCGGTAAAGGGAAGGCTAGTGACGAGAAGGGGAATATTTTTTGCCGGAGATTTTGCATGGGACATAACAAAGGCTGTAAGGGGAGTTTTACAGAAACTCGAGAGAGAGGTCATAAAGAAAAAGGAGAGGATTTAAGGCTTAAATAATATAAAGTCAAGAAAATTTAAAGTGTGAAATGTGGGAAATAGGCAAAGCTTTTTAAATTTATTGTATTATATATTTAACCTGTGTTGATTATTGAGAGGCTGTTATGAGTTTGCTGCCAGGGTTTACAAATTCGAGTATATTTTATGTCATATTGGGGGTTATACTAGCGCTTTTAGTAAACCAGGGTATGGCTTTTGCATTGTCTACAGACATGCCAATCGTGGCGGTGGAATCAGACTCAATGGTACCAACCTTTTATAAAGGAGACATCCTTGTTTTACAGGGGGTCCCCAGAGAGCAATTGAAGGTGGATGATATTATTGTGTTTTCACCACCGAATCAAGATACCCCAGTTGTTCACAGGATAATAGGGATAAATCCAGATGGAACCTTCCAGACCAAGGGTGATGCAAACCCAGGCCAGATATGGTACGAAAAATCCATAAAGGCATCTCAAATTCATGGTAAGCAGATTATGATAATCCCATTACTGGGATGGATAAAAATAATAACAATGGAATTCATATTGCCAAACCTTTCCTGGATGATTTTGGGAGTTGTTTTGATAGGTTTGGTATATGTAGGCAATAGGTCTTTCAGAGGGGGGATATAATGGATTTTTGTAAAAAATGTGGTGCGGTTTTGGTTGCGAAGAAGGAGAAGACTAAAACGGTTTTGATCTGTAGGAAGTGTGGTTATAAGGTTGATGATTACAAGCCAATGGAGATAGCAGAGAGTGTTGATAAAAACCCACTGAATGATGTTATCATAATAGAGAAGAATGAGGAATATCTCCCCAAAACCAAGGTTATCTGCCCGAAGTGTGGGAACAAGGAAGCCACATGGTGGCTCCAGCAAACAAGGTCCGCAGACGAGGCACCCACGCTTTTCTTGAGATGCACTAAATGTAAACACTCTTGGCGTGAATACGGATGAGCCAATTCTAACATAAAAAGGTTTTAACCAAAACACTAAATGATAGATATGAAAATCCTCATGCTCGGTTCCAAGGAGTATCCGTTTCCAAGTCATATATATGAAAAAAAGAAACCAGGTGGGGGAATAGAACCCCATGTCCAAAAATTAAGCAAATACCTTGCAAGAGATGGTAACGAGATTTTCATAGTAACAAGACGTTTTCCGGGTCAGACCAAAGAAGAAACACTCGGAAAAATACATGTTTACAGAACAATGTTCCTTTACACATGGTTTTTAAGAACACTTACATTCAACCTTTTCGCTTTCTTTAAGGCTTTTCAACTAATCAGAAGAGAAAGAATCGATTTGATTCATTCACATGGTTGGATAGCTGGATCATTTGGTTCTCTGTTATCACAATTAACCAAAACACCTTTCGTCTGGACACCACACGGGTTTGTGATAGATTATCCTTACTTCAATTTAGCTTTATCGTTTTTCCACAGAACCGCTATGAGAAATGCTAAAAAAATAATATTTATAAGCAGTGAGCATGTAAGAAACCGCATACTTCTAAATAAAAAAATACCAAATACCATTATACCAAGTTCTGGGGTAGACCTTGAAGATTTTAATAAAGTCTATAGAAGGAAATGGAAAGAAGTAAGGTTTATATACCTAGGCAGGTTTGCAAGACACAAAGGAGTAATTCATACCATTCAAGCATTCTCGAAACTTGTTAATAAATTCCCAAACTCTATACTTTATCTAGCTGGAGCAGGTATGCGACTTAATGAAATGATTAGAGTTGTAGAAGAAAACAATCTTGGTGAAAAAGTAAGGTTCTTAGGATGGGTCACAAACACACCTAGAGTTTTGGCAAACATGGATGTTTTTGTTTTACCTTCAAGGGAAACAGGTCAGCCTGTTGCCCTCCTGGAGGCCATGGCGGCTGGCAAGATTATAATAACCTCACTCCCTTATATTGAAGATGGCAAGAATGGTTTATTGGTAAAACAGGATGTAAATGACATATATGAGAAGATGCTCTATATATGCAAAAATTTTGAAAAATGCACTATGCTGGGAAGGAATGCAAGGGAAAGTGTAAAGAAAAAGAGTTGGGACAAAATTATCAAAGATTTCGAAAGAGAATATAAAGAGGTTTTAGAATAAAAATCTCATGAAACCCCTTTAAACCATTCAACGTGTTTTTTAATTCCATTCTCAATAGAAACCTTTGGTTCATAACCCAGTTCGATTTTAGCTTTATTAATATTTGACCAGGTATGGGTTACATCACCCTGCTGTTTCTCTATATGTCTTATTCGGGCTTTCTTGTTCATGATATTTTCTATTAAAGCAACCATTTCATTAACACTTATCCTTTTACTACTTCCAATATTATATACACCGTTTCCCTTTTCACACGCAAGCATGGTTCCGTCTACAATATCACTTATATATGTGAAATCTCTTGTCTGCTTTCCATCACCATAAATCTCAATTCCCTCATCTTTCATTATTCTACTGATAAACTTGCTAAAAGCCTCGTCAGGCCTTTGCCTTGGCCCGAACACAGTAAAATATCTCAATGAAACAGTTTTCAAACCATAAACTCTCTCGAACATTTTACACCATTCTTCAGCCTGAAGTTTTGCAAGACCGTAAGGCGAGATTGGACCCAGTTTCCTATCTTCACTTACAGGCAACTCGTTTTCAGGAACTTCACCATAGACAGAAGATGAAGAAGCGAACACAAACTTCTTGATATCCATAGTTCTGCACATATCCAATAATTTAATGGTTCCCAAGACATCAGTTTCACAATATTTCACAGGATTCTTAATAGAGTTTCTAACTCCAGGCAGAGCTGCAAGATGATATACTATCTCAACATTTTTTACTATATCTTTTATCAAATTAGAATCTAATATTGAACCTTTAATGAAACTGAAGTTTGATTGTTTTTTCAATAACTTCAGATTATTTTCTTTCCAATCAAGCGAGTAATACGGATCAAGATTGTCAAGTCCAGTAACCTTAATATCCTGACTTAACAGTTTCTCACATAAATGAGATCCTATAAAACCAGCACACCCAGTAACCAAAATATCAGACATCTTATAACCTCACATATTCAAATCCAACTTCCTTAATTTTGTTACTGTCAAAAAACCCTCTCACATCGATTAAAACCGGATTATCGTTTGCCAAACCCCTAAGCTTATCTAAGCTTATGTCTTTGAAAGTATCATGATCAGTGACAAGAACAATACAATCTATTTTTTCCAAACTGTCTAAATCCTTTACAATTTCGGTTTTGAATTCTTTAGTCAAAACACCATCCGATAACAGTGGTTCATAACCTATCACTCTAATTTTATTTTTCTTAAGTTCATCTATCAAAATCTTTGAAGGACAATTTCTGACATCAGCAACATTCTTCTTAAAACTCAAACCCATTAAAAGAACGTTAGCTTTTTCAGCTGATTTGCCTTTCCTTTTCAAACTCTCCACAACTAAATTAGCAACATGAACAGGCATATACTCATTTATCTCCCTACCAGATAGAATAATTCTCGGATTGTATCCCAGAGATTTTGACTTGTAAACCAGGTAATAAGGATCTACTGGTATGCAATGTCCACCAACAAACCCGGGCCTATAACTATGAAAATTCCATTTCGTTTCCGCTGCTTTTAAAACTTCATCAATATCAATGTTCATTTTTTCAAATATAATGGCCAGTTCATTTACCAACGCTATGTTCAAGTCCCTCTGAATATTTTCAATAATCTTTGCTGCCTCTGCTGTTTTAATATTTTTCGCTTTGTAAACACCAGCCTTTATGATCTTTTTGTAAAGGTCTGCCAACAAATCCCTCGTTTCATCGTTACAACCACTTACAACCTTTACAACATTGATGAGGTCATGTTCCCTATCACCAGTGTTTATTCTTTCAGGAGAGTATCCCATCTGAAAATCAACACCACATTCCAATCCAGATTCTTTTTCTATTCTGGGTTTGACTACCTCCTCTGTTACACCAGGGTATACACTTGATTCCAAAATAACAACGCTTCCCTTTTTCAAAAATTTGCCAACAGTCTGAGATGCGCTTTCTATATATTTTAGAATTGGCCTTTTCGATTCATCTATCGGTGTGGGAACAGAGATTATCACAATGTCAGATTCCTTAATGATATTTGGGTCGTCTGTGAAATCCAAGTTATGTTTATTCATAGCTTCCTTTAATTCTTCACCAATCTCCTTTGTAGGATCGATTCCTGATTTTAAATTCTTTACTTTTTCCTTGTCAACATCAAAACCAATTACTTTAAACCCAGCCTTTGCAAATTCTAATGAAAGCGGCAAACCAACAAAACCAACACCAACTATGCATATCACGGCTTCGTTTTTACTAACCTTCTCTTTCAAACTCATCCTATCTCCTCTTCAAGTACCAATCTACGGTTAATTTCAAACCTTCGTCAAAACTATATTTTGGCTTATATCCTAATGCTTTCTTCGCCTTTGATATATCAGCTTCAGAGTATTTTGGATCTCCTGGCCTGGGATTTTCATAAACAGGTTTTATATTTTTACCCAGAATCTCATTTATCTTTTTAACCAAATCATTAACAGATGTCTGCTTTCCACTGGCAATATTATAGGCATCCCCGTTAGATTTTTTCGTCTTAAATGAGATTATATTTGACATAGCAGCATCTTTTACAAATGTGAAATCCCTCGTTTGCTCTCCATCACCATATATTGGTGGTTTTTTGTCGCTCATCATCAAATTTATGAATTTAGGAATAACAGCGGCGTAATCAGATTTTTGGTCTTGCCTAGGACCGAACACATTGAAGTATCTTAGACCCACGGATTTCAGACCATATATGTCATAGAATACCTTGAAGTAATGTTCATTTGCTATCTTCGTCAGACCATATGGAGACGTGGGTATCATTTTCATGGATTCTCTTTTCGGAAGCTCATCTACACCTGCGTAAACAGATGAAGACGATGCATAGACAATTCTTTTAACACTGGAATCTTTTGCAGCCAGTATAACATTAAGGGTTCCCATCATATTGACTTCTGTTGTCGGTATTGGTTCTTCAATAGATTTTAACATAGAAGGAAGAGCTGCCTGGTGTGATATATAATCAGCCCCTTTCACAGCCTTCTTCATCACTTCCAAGTCTCTTATATCACCCTTTATCAATTCAATTTTGTTTTCCAATCCAGATAGATTCTCCCTCTTTCCTGTCTCAAAGTTATCCAAAACTCTGACGTTATAGTCTTGGCTAATCAAATCCTCCACAAGGTTGGAGCCTATAAAACCAGCACCTCCGGTAACAAGAATGGTTGTCATAACTTATCTTTTACCAACTTCTTTTAAAAGCTTTATTTCTTTTTCAAGCAAAACCTCAGCAGAGAAATTGTTTTTAATAAACTCTCTTGCATTCTTACCAACCCTTTTTGCCATACTTGAATTATTTAGAACATCCTTTATACAGCTCTTTATGCTTTCTGAATCAGTTTTGCATAAAAATCCATTAAAACCATCTTTGATAATCTCTCTAAGGCTTGGTATATCAGAAGCTATGCATGGGAGACCACAAGACATTGCCTCCAATAGAACTTTGGGTTGTCCTTCTGAGAAGGATGGTAGTATGAACACATCAGATTGATTTAGTTCGATTGGTATTCGTTCACGAGGAACCACACCCCTGAATATTAGATTGATTCCCATTTTTTTAGCATATTTTTCCAAATCTTCTTTTTCTTTCCCATATCCTACAAAAACCAACTCTACATTCGAACCAACATCAGAGAAAGCCTTTATAAGGTTATGAAGATTCTTTATCTTATTCAACCTACCTATGAAGATAACCCTTCTCTTTTTACCAGATTTAATTTTTATGGGTTTGAATAGACCTGTATCAACCGAATTGGGAATTTTCTCAATTTTATTCCCATCAATGTATTTTTCAACATAATCTCTTGTTGTTTTGATAGTCACTATTACCTTTTCTGCTTTTTTAAGACCCAAAAATTCTATCATTTTACCGAATGGGTATTCGATCTTTCTCCAGAAACTTGGTTTTTCTCTACTTCTAGTTTGCAACCACAGATAACCGTATGTTGTAACATATTTCTTACCAAAAAACCATTTAGTTATAATAGCCGGTATTGTTCCTGATATATGAAAAACTCTAAAAACATCACACTTTCCAATATTCTTTCTGTTTATGATTGGAATCAGAAACTGATACAAGAACAGTGGAATTCTGTATCTGTTTTTTACTAGTACACAGTTTTTAGGTAAATCTCCTCTTTCTTCATCCTTGTATGAAAAAACAAAAATTTTATCAAAACGTTTGGAGTATCTTTTGAGATAATAAACTAAAAGATTGTCATGACCTTCCTTTTCCAGTTCCTTAAAACTACCTCCTCTATAGAGGAACACTCCCAAGTTCATAACTCACCTATAAATCATATTACAACATCCAACGCAACCAGGAAATATTTTATTCTTCTTCAGAAGACTCCTAAACTTCTTGTAATAGAAATTGTTCCATAAATTTGAGATAGTGTCTTCTCTAACATTCCCTACTCTGTAGTTGAAGCATGGATACACATCACCAAATGGGGATATTCTCATTGATGACCAGGGCAGCTTGCAAGTGTATTTGTTTATAGAAACCCTACCGGAATAATAGTCGATTAGATCATTCCTATTAAACGGTGGAACAAATTTCATGTTTACCTTTTTGTTTTTTATTATCTTGTTGACATTGTTCAGAAATCTCTCTATTTTTTTAGGATCTATTTTATCTACAAGATGTATAGTAGGTTTCATATATTTACCAAGTTCGTTGTGTAGATTTAAACCCGATCTGTCGAGAGATGGATCAAGTATCTGGAAGGAACAATTATCTATTGACAGTTCTGCAGCCAGATCAACTATTTCATGCAGAGATTCAATATTGGATGGTAATATGACCGTATTCAGATGAACCTTGGGGCTATTCTTACCTAGTTTTTTCTTGTATTCCTGAATCCTTTTTATACCCTCAACTGCGCCCTCAAAACTTCTCGGTCCTCTTATCTTATTATGTACATCCTTTGGTCCATCAACAGAAATGGTTATAGATGAAACATCCATATCAACAATTTCTTTACTCCTTTCTTCATTCAACATAATACCATTGGTTAGAATGCTGCAGGCATTTCTCTTTGATGCATATCTGAGCACATCCATTATACCTTCTTTTATAAGAGGCTCACCTCCAGTGAAGGTGACAGGTATCTTTCTTGTAAATTGTGATATTACGTTTTTGATTTCATCTACTGTCAACTCCTTTCCCCCCTTTTCTCTACCTTCATGAACAAGGTAACACATATCACATTTTAAATTGCACCTGTATGTTACCTCGAAAGTGGCCTTGAAGGGCCTGAATGCATGTCCATTGAAAATCCTATAAGGCACTCCAGTTTGCACTTTTTTAGCGAGTCCATATGCCTTTTTTGATACACTCATTTCAATCCCACCACTCTCTTATAAAATGCAACATGTTTATTTATTATTTCATCTGAACTAAACTCTTTTTTAATCTTTAGCTTGCCGTTCTTTGCAAATTTTCCTCTTAGTTTTTCATCTGATAATAGAACTTTAACTTTATCCACAAGCTCATTCACATTCTCAGGTCTTACCAAGAAACCGTTAACACCGTCTTCAATAATTTCTCCAGTACCACCAACATCTGTTGCAATACATGGTGTCCCAACAGACAGGGCTTCTATAATTACCCTACTCAGTGGTTCTGGCCAGACAGATGTACTACATACAACATCAGACGCTTTGTAAATTTCCATGGCTTGATCATGGGGAACATGTCTTCTGTAAATCAGATTTTCATATTCTTTAGAGGCTCTCTCAAAATTTTTGTCCAGAGGCCCAGTTCCTGCGACAACAAAGTTTACATCATTCAAAATCTTTATCATTTCTAGAATTTGATTTGCACCCTTTCCTATGGAGATTTTCCCCACATATGAAACTATTTTACCTGATACACCAAGTTCTTTTTTTATCTTAGATACAGGCTTTTCCACCTTTTCTCCTGGTGCTATATTATGAATTACAACGCTTTCAACCCCAATTTTCTTATATACATTCCTTACGAAACCACTCACGCTTATAACACCATTCATCTTCCTTAAAATATTCTGCTTTTTTTTCAATATGCGATAATTATAAAGATGCTTATACAATTTAGGACTTCTGGAATTCAGCTTATCCCATCTACGCTTACATAACAAATATTTAGGAAGAGAGCATTTTTTGTATTCTCTTTTCATGCTACAATCACCAGAGTCACAATATGTTGTGTAATCCCTTAAAGTTGCAACCTTTTTTATGTCTTCCACTGAGTTATAGGCTGGTATTAAGGCATGGCTATGTTGCACATGTAATATATCGGGTTTGAACTCATTTGCAACAGATTTTATGGCATCTTTAAAATAAGAAAGAAAAACGGGATGTGACCAACTCGTGAAAGGAAACCTGGGAGACCCATCTTTAGTTATTTTTTTAAGATAATCTCTCACTTTCTTGTTTGGAATACCGAATCTATGTATTTCAAAACCATCTTTTTTTACATCTTCCCTAATATCTTTAAAACTCGGAGTTATGACTACTACATCATGACCCGCCTTCGCTAAACCCTTTGACAAATAATATGCGCTTATCTCTGCCCCACCCACAGAAATGGGAGGGAAACTAGATGCCACTATCACTATTTTCATAACTGATATTAGTTAAAAGTATTTATTATTTAACTGCCACCATACACCCATAAACCACTCAGCTTATCTTCTATCCCTTTTATTATAGCGGTGTCCTAGACCTTTTATAGTTCTTTTTAACCCCTCTTCTAAAGATATTTTGGGTTTATCATTAATAGCATTAATCATTTTAGATATGTCTGGACATCTTCGTGGATGATCATGTGGCCTTGCTGGTAAATATTTTGGTTTAAATCCTCTATTTAAAATTTTATGCATTGTTTCAGCCAATTTATTTATTGTTATTTCATCATCATTTCCCACATTAAATATATCGTTTGATTGAGTCTCAGCTAATTTTATAACCAATCTTACATGATCGTCTACATAGCAAAAGCTTCTTGTAAATTTTCCATTACCAATAATAGTAAAAACATCATCTTTTGTTATCTTTCTTACAAATTCAGGTATTACTTGACCAGTGGCAGAAGTATCCATTCTTGGACCATATGTATTGAATATTCTAAAAATCAAATAATCTTTGTTATGTTTTTCGGCAAATAGTCTTACATAAAATTCTCCCACAGCCTTTGATGTAGCATAACTATCACGATCAGCAAATAAATTTAAAGAAATTAATTCTTTCTCCGATGTTGGAATTGTTTTTGGAGTACCATAAATTTCTGAACTTGATGCATATATTATTTTTTTTAATGGAATCAATTTGCAACCTTCCAAAACATTTTTTGTGATGTCTATATTATTTGAAATAAGTTTGTAAGGAATATCATAAAAAAATTTAGTCCCATTAATAGCAGCATAATGAAATACTATTGATGGCTTCTCCTTTTTCATTATTTTTAACAATTTTTGTTTTTGCTCTACTAAATCACATTCATAAAAAGTGAAATTAGGATGTTCTGATAAATTTTCTTTTTTGCCTCTAAAAAAATTATCAACTCCAACTACTTTATACCCTCTTTTTAATAACCCATCTGTTAAATGACTTCCTAAAAATCCAGCACAACCAGTTACAAGTGCTTTATCCATTCTATCACTTTAAAGATTTAAATTTTTACTTTCCCTTCATATATTTGTTAACTCTTTCTACCTCATGGAATAAATTTGGTTTATCAATACAGAATGCAAGCTCACTTATATCTTTTGGTAAACAAGCACCCCCATAAGCCCGCCCCGGTGTTAAATAGCGCGGACTAACTCGAGGATCTTTTTTAAGAGCATCCATAACTCTGTTTGCATCAAGACCATATTTTTCACAGACAATTCCTACTGTATTGGCAAAGCTTATTTTGGTCGATGCTATACCATTGGCTATAAGTTTTACTGACACGGCCTCCTCTGGATTTTCAAAAATAATGGCTTTATCTTTATCATGCCAACAACAAGCTTCAAGTGCCTTTGAACATAAAGAACGCGGTCCACCCAATACTGTCATTTCTGGTGCAAGAGTATCTTGAAAAGCATAATCAGCCCTTAACCATTCTGGAAAAACACACATATCTAATTTATCATATTTTTTAATAGCTTGTGATATATATCCAAGTCTTAATGTGCTTTTAATTACGGTTATCCCTTTATAGCCATTATCGTTTAAAGTTTTAAGAACAGAATCTACAATGGACATATCAAGTCTACCATTTTTATCTAAATCTGTTGGCACACAAATAAAAGACATATCTGTTTTTAAAATATCACCAATTGTATCTGAAGGTTTTTTTGTATCATAACCATAAACTTTA
>JABAOC010004573.1_pt3 | contig 11442 bp, 11 predicted proteins | sample 7062161 | NCBI WGS metagenome assembly JABAOC01 (sample SAMN14538625, study PRJNA623070) | marine sediment metagenome | biome: marine biome [ENVO:00000428]; feature: marine pelagic biome [ENVO:01000023]; material: deep marine sediment [ENVO:00002113] | place: India: Gulf of Khambhat ... | reverse complement strand
AAAAGAAGTACATAAAATGGTTTTTGTGGTTTAATTTTGCTTTAGTTTTTATTTTTTCCAGTATTGGTATTGGTCAGTACATTTTGGGAATTACTACCCCTCATTGGATCGAAAGTTTTGAGATAATTAAGACTCGAATCTACTCCACTCTTAACAATCCTATTATCCTTTCTGGTTACATTAATATATTTTTCTTTCTAGCTCTAGGAACTTTTTTTGCCGAAAAAATCCTAAAAAGAAAAATTACTTTACTTTTGTTAGGTATTGTTATGATGATAACTTTAGTTCTGACCTTTTCCCGAAGCGGATGGATTGGATTTTCGGCAGGGGTTTTCTTTTTCTTTTTAGTTTATAATGCCAAATATCTTCTTGGTTTATTGACGGCTGGATTAATCTCATTGATTTTTGTTCCAATTGAGCTATTCTCACGCTTTATTGGGGCTGTCTCTCCTCAGTATCTTGATATTTCAGCAGTTTCGGGTCGAATCTGGACTTTAAATAACATTTTTCATATATTACCCAATCATCTTTTATTTGGAGTTGGTTTGGGGATGTATGGTGGGGAAACAGCTTTTAAAATTAATCCTAGTCCAGTTTATATGGAGGGAATTCAAGGCGGAGCAGTTCCCATAGCCAATACTGATAGTCAATTTTTACAAGTTCTAATTCAGCAGGGGATCTTAGGATTTTTAGCCTTTGTATTTTTTGCAATTGGTATAATTTTTTGTGGCCTTGTAATTTATCAAAAGCTTAAAGATAAATATCTTAAAATGGTTTCTTTAGGAATTACTTCTAGTTTGTTTGTCTTCTTTATTCAAGGAATTTTTACTGATGTTTTACAGTTTCCTCAACTTTCTCTTTATGCCTTTACATTTTTAGGAATTCTTTTAGTTTTGCCATCAGTTGAGAGTCAAATAAAACTTGCTAGTTAAGAAAAATATGCTAAACTAAAGAGACACAATTAAGAATATTAAAATGGATTTAGAATTAATAGGCCTGGTTTTTCTTGCTTTTTTCGTCTCCTATTTTTTAACTCCTCCGGCAAGGATTTTAGCTTTGAAGGTAGGAGCTTTAGACCATCCAGCTGGCCGGAAGATTCATAAAAAAATTACTCCTTATCTTGGAGGGATACCGATATTTTTAGGCTTTACGATCCCTCTTTTGTTTTTGAGTAGGAATCTTAACGAGTTTTTACCGTTGGTTTTGGGTGGGTTTATAGTTTTTGTTGTTGGGATTTGGGATGATATAAAAAAGGTCAGTCCCTTTTATAAGTTTATAACTCAAATTTTAGGAGCTTTAGTTTTAGTTTATTTTGGGATCAAAATCCGGTTCTTAGGAAACCCCTTGGACGGTTTGTTTTTTCTAGGAGATCTGTCTATCCCCTTAACAGTTTTGTGGGTAGTAGGGATCACTAATGCTATTAATTTTATTGACGGTTTAGATGGTTTAGCTGGCGGAGTAGTAATCATTTCTCTTTTGTTTATGACTTTAGCTTCTTTAATGATTGGAAGAACGGAAGTTGTCCCCTTGGCCTTAATTCTTACCGCTAGTTCTTTAGGATTTTTAAGGTACAATTTCTATCCTGCCTCAATCTTTATGGGAGATTCTGGCTCGCTTTTTTTAGGATTTAATTTAGCAGCAATTTCAGTTATGGGGACTCTAAAATCAACCGCTACTTTTTCTCTCCTTGTCCCAATTCTTATTTTAGCAATTCCGATTTTTGATACTTTTTTGGCAATTTTAAGGAGAGTAAGAGAAAAAAGATCTGTTTTTAAGCCCGATCGAGAACATTTCCATCACAAATTGCTTGACTTTGGCCTTTCTCAAAAACAAACCGTTCTTTTTATCTACTTTTTAACTTTTGTTTTAGGGGGAATTGGTCTTATTACTATTAAGCTTTCTCGGACTCAGGCGATTTTTGTTTTTGGAACTACTATTTTAGTTTTAGCTTGGATAGGGATGAGTTGTGGAGCAATTAAGTTAAAAAAGAAAAAATAAATTACAAAGACAACAATATAAGAATGAAAAAAATAATTTACAAAAAAGCAACAATTAAGGATTTAGAAGATTTTTTTAAATTTTTTACAAAAAGTATAAAAGAATACTTTTCTCAATATACAAAAAGAACTCAAGAATTTTTTATAAAGTCCTATTATTCAGCAGAATATTTTAGAAATGTTTTGAAGAATAAAGAGATATTGTTTTTAGCAAAAAGTGGCAGGAAAATTGTTGGCTACTTTCTTCTTAATGAGAAGCCGTATGGCGGGGTTTGGTTTTCAAATTGATTGGCTGTAGATAGAGATTACAGAAATCGAGGAGTTGCTACAAATTTGCTTAAAATGTGGGAGGAAGAGGCGCTTAGGAGAGGAGTTCATTGTTTAAGAATTATGACGACCGATAAGATAAATGTAGATTTTTACAAAAAGAAAGGATTTATTTTATTTGGTTCTATTCCAAAAGAACACTTTGGCTTGCGTGCCTTTTTGTTTTATAAGATCATTCAAGAGCCAAAAGAAAAGAATTATTTAGATCCTAGTTCTTAAAGAAGTAGACACAAGGATAATTTTTGTTAAAATATTTATGTTATGGTCGCGAATTGGGATCACGAATTCAAGATCTAATTAGTGGTTCAGGAGGATTTATGAATTTAGTTGATTATGCGCCTTTTTTAGGTTTAGGAGGGCTTATTTTTGCCTTACTTCTTTTTTACTTGGTAAAAAAAGAGCCGGCTGGAAATAAATTAATGATTGAGATTTCTGAACGAATTAGTGAAGGAGCAATGGTTTTTCTAAGAAAAGAGTATTCTATTCTAATCATTTTTATAACCTTTGTCTTCGGATTTTTGTATCTTAAAATTAATCCCTGGACTGCCGGAGCTTTTTTAGCTGGAGCTATTTCATCAATGCTAGCTGGGTTTTTAGGAATGGAGGCGGCTACCAAAGCTAATGTTAGAACAGCAGAAGCAGCTAGATCCAAAGGGCAAGAAAAAGCTCTTACTGTTTCCTTTTTGGGAGGAGCAGTTATGGGAATGAGTGTGGCTAGCTTAGGATTATTAGGAGTCGGCATCTTTTATTATTTTTTTAAAGAGATAAATCCTGCAGTTTTGACTGGCTATGCTATGGGAGCTTCTTCTATAGCTCTTTTTGCTCGAGTTGGAGGAGGAGTTTATACAAAAGCCGCTGATGTTGGAGCGGATCTTGTTGGGAAGACAGAAGCAGGAATTCCGGAAGATGATCCCAGAAATCCAGCTGTTATTGCCGATAATGTTGGTGATTGTGTCGGAGATACAGCCGGGATGGGGGCAGACATATTTGAATCTTATGTTGGCTCAGTGGTGGCGGCAATTACTATTGGAGCAGCTACAGTTGCTGGAGCCAACGCTTTAAGTTGGATGAGTTTACCTTTATTTGTAGTTATGATTGGTCTTATTGCTTCTGTCTTAGGAATAATTTCTATCAAAGTTTTTGAAAAAATTAGTCCCCAAGCCGCCTTAAGATATGCCACCTATGTAAGTGCAGCTATTTTACTTTTAGCCTCCTATTTTGCGGTAAAAGAATTAGAACTTCCTTTAGGAATATTTTGGGCTCTTTTGTCCGGAACTGTTGTCGGGATTTTAGTTGGTTTGATTACCGAGTTTTACACCTCGGGCACACCTATTATTAAGATTGCCAAGGCCTCTCAAACAGGCGCGGCTACTAATATTATCTCTGGCTTATCAGTGGCAATGGAAAGTACCACTCTTCCAGTTTTAGTAATTTCTATTGCTACTTTGGTGGCCTACAGACTTGCTGGGATTTATGGGATTGGGATATCAGCAGTGGGAATGTTGGCGACAGTAGGAATTACCATGTCGGTAGATGCTTACGGACCAATCGCTGACAATGCCGGAGGGATTTCTGAGATGGCTGGATTAGGAAAAGAGACTAGAAAAATTACCGACAAGCTAGATTCTTTAGGAAATACCACAGCGGCAATTGGGAAAGGTTTTGCTATTGGATCGGCCGCCTTAACTGCCCTGGCTCTTTTTTCTGCTTATACTACTTCAGTTGGATTAAACTCTATAGATATTACTAAAGCCTCGGTAATAGTTGGTTTGTTTATTGGAGGAATCCTACCATTTTTGATTGCATCTTTAACGATGTCTGCGGTAGGAAGGGCGGCTTCAAAAATGGTTGCTGAGGTTAGAAGACAATTTAAAGAGATAAAAGGCCTTATGGAAGGTAAAGCCAAACCAGATTCAGCCAGGTGTATTGAAATCAGCAGTGTAGCCGCCCTAAAAGAGATGGTTGCGCCTGGGCTTTTAGCGGTTCTCTCTCCGGTAATAGTAGGATTTACTCTTGGCGCAGAAGCTTTAGGTGGTCTTTTAGCCGGAGCTACTGTTACTGGAGTCCTTTTAGCTTTAATGATGGCCAATGGAGGCGGCGCTTGGGATAATGCCAAAAAATATATTGAAGCCGGGAATCTCGGGGGGAAAGGTTCTGAGCCTCACAAAGCAGCCGTTATTGGGGATACAGTTGGAGACCCCTTTAAAGATACCTCTGGGCCTTCAATGAATATTTTGATTAAGCTGATGGCAATTGTAGCTCTGGTTTTAGCGCCGTTACTATAGATATAGCCAATTTGTTTAATAATTTTAGAACTTGATTATTTATAGATTTATTTTATAATTCGAGGCGAAAGGACAAGGAAGGCTGTTTAAAAAACAATTCCTTTTACTAAGAGTTCTTTGATAAGTGAGCACTTTACTGTAGATTACTAATAAAAGGGTGATTTTTAATGGGAAAAGATCTTGTAATAAGACTTCCAGAAGACAAGAAAAGAGTAGCTCAGCTTCAGAAAAAACTTGAAGAGTACTGAGGGCGCGTGGAGAAGAAGCGGAATGAAAGCTATCAAGCCCTGGATCTTCTGGCTAGAACTGCACCGAGAACTGTTTTCAAAATGGAGATACCCAAGAGATTGCTCGAAGAGGGGCGTGTTTCTATTAAAGGGCTAATCAGAGATCTTGAGGGCAAGTTCGATTTCAAATTTGATTCATTCTATATGGAAGCTTTCTATCGAACCTTTGTAGTGATCGAGGACTACATTAAGACTGGAGGGAAGAACATAATTGGGGGCACCGGACTGCCTAGAATATAAATATCTTCTAACTAATTTTTTGGGAAATTTAGAAAGGGTGAGGGAAGTGAAAGGATTGATAAAATGGATTAAGGAAATTTTAGGCTCAGGAGGATTGAATAAGTTCTTAATCACCAGTGGAATACTCAAAGTTGGAAAACATCGTACTCGCGATGAAGAGTTTGCAGTATTTGTTGTATGTTTCTCTTCAGTACTCCTTATCGCCTTACTTTTAGCGATTTCCGAGAAGAGTGTCTGGCTGTTTTTCTTCTTCTCACTTTTTCTAACCTCATGGGTGGCGTACTGGTTGTATAAAAGCAAGGGGAAAACTTACAGGCGAGCGCTTTTCGAATGTCTATTTTCCCCCATTGTCTTTTTGCCCTTGATGATTATTGTTGGTATAGCAAACACAGGAATCTTTATAGGAGTAATAATAAATCAGATAGTAAGTGATACATCTTCTTGTTTCAGAAGGGATGAACTGTTGTGGTTGGTCGGTCGGCCAAGTGCATTATTTAAGAGATTCCTTAGTCTACTGAAAGAAAATCCCGTGATGAATGGCAATAGTTAAACTAAGACTTAAAGAGCTAAAAGGATGAAAGGGAGCCGAAAGGCTTTAAAAATAAAAACCCTTTCTTATTTTTATTGCCTAAATTGGTGATTGTCTTTAAAATCTAATTAGATAGACACGAATTAACGCGAAGAAAGGCACTAAATTACACTAAATGGGAAAAGAAAAATCAGTTGAAGGAGTAATTGATCGATTTGAGGAAGATTTGGCTGTAATTAAAGTTGATTTTGGAGAAATTGTTTGGCCAAAAGATAAACTTCCAAAGGGAGTAGGCGAAGGAAGTGTTATTCATCTTAAAATAAATTCAGACAAAGAAGAAACTGAAAATAAAGAAGAACTAGCAAAATCTTTACTTAAAGAGATATTAAAAGATTCATCCTGAGGTGTTAGTAATGAAGGAGGATTAAATGCCAAAAAAGAAAGCCAGAAAACCAGACCTAAAACAAAAACTAAATAGCATTTTTAAAAATCGCTTGGTGATCGGAGGACTGATCGCCTTATTTTTACTTTTGGCAATTCCTGTAATTCTTATTTCCTATATTACCTTTGTTTATTCTGGGAAGATTTATCCTGGAGTTAAAGTAGCAGGGATTTCGGTTAGTGGAAAGAGCCAAAAAGAAACTAAAGAAATTTTAGAGTCCACAATATCTCAATTTATGGATGGAAAGTTAAATTTAGTCTATTCAGAAAATTTAGAAATAGATCCTAAAGAAATTGGAGTTAAATTTGATACCGAAAAATCAGCCGAGGAAGCCTACAAGTTTGGCCGGACTGGATCAGTTTTTTCTGGCTTCTTTTCTCAACTTAAAACTCTTTTTTATTCCCAAAATTTGCCTTTGTGTGTCTCAGTTGATGATGGGAAGACCTTCAATATTTTGAATAATATCTTAGAAGAAATAAATCAGCCAGTCGAAAATGCCGCTGTAGAGTTGACTGATAGTGAAATTGTTATTAAAGAAGGTCAAACTGGAAGAAGAATGTTACTTTATGAGACCTACCAGAATCTTATCTCGGCCTTAGGAAATTTATCGTCTGAAGTTACTGTTTCTATTTCAGAAATTCTACCTCAAATCACTAAAGAGGATATTAAAAGCAATAAAAGCCGAATTGAAGATTTAATTACTTATCCGGTGGTTTTGGAATATTTGGGACAGAAGTGGGAAGTGACTTCTTCAGAAATTATTTCTTGGCTTGAAATTTCTGCAACGGCTAAAAAAACTATCCTTTCTTCATCTTGGTTTTCGCCTGGCAATCAAGAGAAAGAAGATAATTTAAGTTTTGATATCGACAGAGATGAAGTTAGTGTCTATATCGGTAAATTAGCCGAAAAAATTGACAAACCAATGCAAAATGCCAAGTTAACAATCAATGATGGAAAAGCAACGGTTTTTCAACCAAGTGTTAGTGGCCGAAAACTTAATCAAGAAAAAACAATTACTGCGATTTTAGAGGCTTTAAATGGCGACAATCGCTTAGTAGAATTACCAGTTGAAATTATTCCAGCCGAAGTTAGAGAAGACAATCTAAATACCTTAGGTATAAAGGAACTAATTGCTTCTGGGTATTCTAATTTTTCTGGTTCGCCAACCAATCGGATTCACAATATTAAAGTCGGCGCTTCAAAGTTTAATGGAATTTTAATAAAGCCTGGTGCCACTTTTTCTTTTAACGAAACTTTAGGGCCAGTAGAAGCTTATACTGGATATCTACCAGAATTAGTAATTCTAAAAGATCGAACCGTTCCCCAATATGGAGGGGGGCTTTGTCAAGTTTCTACCACTGCTTTTCGAGCCGCTTTAAATGCTTCCTTCCCAATAGTCGAAAGATATCCTCATGCTTATCCAGTGGTTTATTATAACCCTTTGGGAACCGATGCAACCATTTATCCTCCGCATCCTGATTTACGTTTTGTTAACGATTCTGGTTTTTATGTTTTAATTCAAACTCGAGTTACAGGAAATTATTTATATTTTGATTTTTACGGGACTAAAGGGACAAAATATTCCCGCTTTAGTGGGTATAAAAATGAAGTTGGAGCGGTTGATCAGGTTGAAAAAACAAAGACTTATACCTACAACTGGGGGGTTCGTGGCTCTGGGTCGGCTGATGCTGTTTTTTACCGCTTTGTTTATGATGCTGGAGCTTTAGTTCGGACTGATGAGTTTTTAAGTCACTTCGATTCCCCGGACAAATATCCACATTAAAAAGAGTTTATAGAATTTCCTTTTTTGATATTGATTTGGCTAATAATCTGCGACCGACAACAGGGCTTTGAGGCTTGATAATTAGAAAATTTTGTTTTAATATTAACTATATTTGTTACCTTGAGAACTAAAGGAGGAAAAAATTGAACAGCAAAAGTCTTTCCCTGGTTTGTTTGGAAGTCAGAGTTATAGAGCTTGCGGTTTTGAAACGGAGAATACTTGATTCAGTAGGAATTGATCCCTATGAGAATTCGTTGCGAGGTCAATTTATTTTCTATCTTTCCCAAGCGTTTGGGATACAGTTTGGATATGTTTTTGGCCATAGACTGTATGGCCCTTATTCTAAATCAGCAGAACGGTCGATGTCAGAATATTTGAGATATTCAGAACAAGCTGATTTAGTAGCAAAAGAGACCGAAATTAGTTCTGAGAATGAGGAAAGAGTTAAAAGTTTAACTAATTTTCTAGAAGAGATTTCGAGGCCTGGCAGCAACTTTGATAATTATCTGGAAGCTTTGGTTGATTTACATTTTCTAGCAGTCTTTTCTTTAGAAACAGTTCAAAAAGAGTTAGTGATAAAAACACTCAGGAGAGAAAGACCCAAGTTTAAAGAAAAATCGAGATTACTTACCAAGGCTTGGAATCTTCTGGAAGATTATGAACTAATAAAAAGAAAGCCAACGGATTGAAAACAAGATTTTGGATGCTAAATAACTTTGAGAAGTAATTTAAAGCAGTTTTCAGGCGGGTTGAGGCAAAAGCTTCAACCCTTTTAATTAAGTTGATTATTAAGGGTTTTTCGAGTATAATTAATCAGTACTTGAATAGCTTTAAGTTTTAAATTGTAACTTTACATTTTCCCCGATGTATTCATTAAATATATTAAAATTAAAGAAATCGGGGTCCCGACTACTTTAATTTAAAATATTAAGGTAGTCGTCGGGAAAACTTTTAATTTTTACCGTTCCCGGGTATCCGGCAGCCGCCGGGAACTGGCTGTAGTGATATAATGTTTATATGTTTTATGTTTACGCTATATATAATCAAGAAAATAACAAGATATACATTGGCCAGACAAATAATCTTAAGCGAAGAATTTTAGAACACAATTCTAAGGATTTTAATAGAAGTTACTGGACATCAAAGTTTTCTGGGAAATGGAAGTTAATTTATTGTAAAGAGTTATCCTCAAGAAAAGAAGTAATTTTAATAGAAAAACAGTTAAAATCCCATAAAGGTCGAAGATTTATTAGAGGATTAATAAAAGATTGACTGTTCTGCTCCGGGGTAGCTCAATGGTAGAGCAACTGACTGTTAATCAGTGGGTTGCGGGTTCGAATCCCGCCCCCGGAGCCAAAGCAGTAAATCAACTAGTGGGTTGTCAGGGAGTTTATCCGGCTTTGACGGAAGTCCGACCCCGGGAGCCAACAGGTCACTATTCGAACTGAATAGTTTTGAATAAAAGACCGAAGAGGTCAGCCAAGTCATGGCTGGAAATCTCTCAGTCTTTTATAATTTCATTTTCAACTCATTTTCGAGCTAGAACAAAAACTCTTCTACTATTATTATTAAGTTTCTTTCTTTGAAGATTCCCATATAATTCAACCTTATCAAACCCAACTGTAGATAGTAATAATTCTAGTTCTCCAGGTAAATAATAGCGGAATTTTTGAAAGTCTTCTGTTTGTTTGCCGTCTAAATAAAATTTTCCCTGTCCTAAAACAACACTATTTAAAAAATCTAACTTCCGTTTCCATTTTATCACAACATCTTTGTGTTTTTCTTCTATAATTTCTTCGAGATTAGAAAGAGCATAAACTCCATTCATCACATCAAATATAAAAATTCCTCCTTTTTTCAGAGATTTATAAATATTATTAAACGCTGAGATAATTCTTTTCGTTTCATAAATATAACCAAGGGTAATAAAGATAGAAATAACTAAGTCATAATTTTCATTTTCAATCCAGTCGCAAATATCAGCTTTTACCAAGTTAAAACCATATTTTTTAGCACGAGATTTAGCAATTTCTAACATTTCATCACTAATATCAATACCGGTAACTTTATATCCTTTTTTAGCAAGCTCAGAGGCATGTAATCCAGTTCCACATCCTACATCTAGAATTCTCTTTAATTTCTTCCCCTCTTTTTTTACCATTTGTTCTATCCATTCAACTTGTCTTAAATGTAAGTTATTTCGATAGTATAATCTTTCATAATCTTTTGCTTGTTCTTTAAACATCCTCATTTTAATCATAGTGATAAGAATTAGCGCCTTTTATTTAAAGTAAAAATTCAAAATATTTAAAAAACTTTATTTTTTAGCACCACAAATTCATCAAAAACTTTCTCTTCGGTAAAATTTTCTTTAATATAGTTTACAATTTTTTTGTTTTGCATATAAAGGTCATCCTCACTTTTAGGGAAAACACAGTATTTTGGCTTGTTTTTTTTGATTTCGTCTATAAAGGTTTGGCTAAAATTAAATCCATATCCTTCTCTTTCATCTAAAAGCAAAACACTAGCCGAGACAAATCTTGAAGCAGAATTTCTTTCGGCTAACCTATAAAGAGTAGCACCGTAAGTATAGACTATAATCTTATCATTTTTTTTGGTGTTGTTTTTAATATAATCTCCAATGGCCTGAAATCCGGTAATTTCTCTTTTAGTTGTTCCAGTAAAGTAGTTATAAAGTTGTTTTTGGGAAATAATAAATGAAGAAAACATTCCCAAAAGCAATATCGCAATAGCTAAGTAGTAATTTTTATTTTTAGCCTTCAAAAACTTACTATAAGAATACAAGATTATAAGGATAAAACTAGGCAAAAGAATTAAAAAATAATATGGATAAAAAGCTCCCATTCCAGCTGCTAAAATCAGACTAGCCACAAAAAGAGAAAACAGAAATCTGTAATTTTCATCTTTAAGGGCAGGTTTATAGTCTTTTAGAAATTTTACAGCAAATATTGCGACAGGAATAAGAAGTGGTAAAAGAATTAGAATAAAGATAGCGTGGGGAGACACATCGCCTAACCAAGTACTTTTAAGATATTTAGAGCTAAATAAAAATGCCCCTATCCAGAAATCATTCAGGGCACCTTTGGAATAGAAATATAAAACCCAAAAAGCTGAATGAAGAGCCAAAGGAAAGCCAAATATAAAAAAGTTTAATACTAACTTTTTAATAGTTTTGTAATTTTGGATTAGTAGTTCGACTACAATAGGAAGGCTTAATAATACAAAATTACCTTTAAGATAAAAAAGAATCGATAAACTTAATCCTGACAAAAAAAGATAATTCCATTTTTTAGTCTCCCGATATTTAAAGAAACCCAAAAACATAAGGAGAACAAAAATAATTCCAAAATTTTCGGTGTTGTTGCCACTGCTTGTGAATTGAGAAAGATTTCGCCAAAATACATACAAAATTAGTCCGATTTTTGTTATTTTATCAGTAAATATTTGTTTAAAATTCTTTTTAAAAATCTGAAGTAATTTATAAAAAAGATAGATATCAAAAATTGTAAGAATTGTTAAAAATATTCGGTG
>JABAOC010033484.1_pt2 | contig 11445 bp, 13 predicted proteins | sample 7062161 | NCBI WGS metagenome assembly JABAOC01 (sample SAMN14538625, study PRJNA623070) | marine sediment metagenome | biome: marine biome [ENVO:00000428]; feature: marine pelagic biome [ENVO:01000023]; material: deep marine sediment [ENVO:00002113] | place: India: Gulf of Khambhat ... | reverse complement strand
GGAGTTCCCTATCGAGTCTGCCTTGAACGTTGGGACCAGCCCCGAGGGGATGGCCTCCATCACCGCCCACCTCACCATCTCAAGGGCGACCTCCCTCCTCCTCGGGAAGCGGAACATGGGAGCCCCGAAGGTGGTCTCTATTACCAGTATGTCGCAGTCCACAGCCTCTGCGCACTTCATCGTGTAGGAGTTGTCCAGGCTGAAGTCTCCGGTGTAGAGGACGGTGCCCTCCGGGGTGTTGGCCTCGAACTGCACAGAGCCCAGGACGTGGCCGGCGTTGTGCACCCTGACCTCTATCTCGCCGAGCCTGACCCTTTCTCCGGCGGCTATCGGCTCCCAGTTGGCCAGGTTCCTCCAGCCCATTGCCTCCAGGAGGCGATAAGTCTCTTCTGTGGCGTACTTTACCCTCTCTGGGTGTCTGAAGGCGGAGGCGTGGTCGGCGTGGGCGTGGGAGACGAAGGTGGGGTACCTGTAGCCGTTTGAGGAGGGGTCGAATATGACCCCCTCCCCGCCGTACTCCACAACTACGCCCCGCTGCTTCCTTACAGTTAACGCCACGCCGGAACCTCTCAACCCTCTGGGCCTTGATAGCTTCGAGGGGCTTCAGATATCCTATATCATTTCAGGGGATTTATTAATCCTGACGCTGGTGAGCCCCTTCCCAAATGGGTGATTTGTCTCAAAGGTCGAATCGCGACGAGTGAGGAACGATGTGATCTTTGATGTCATCCTGTGGTTAACATCAGTATCGCCTTCGCCAGGTCCCCCTCCGCCTGCTCCAGGGCCGTACGGGCCTTCTCCATGCTGACACCCGCCTGCTGGGCGACGAGGAGGACGTCCTCCTCGGGTATCTCCAGCTCCTCCTCCACCTTCTTCTCAGTAACCTTCCCTCCTGCGATCTGGTACATCCTCTGGCCCTGCACGTTGATTGAGGTGACGGCTGGCCCCTCTATGACTATCTCCCTGCTCGGCCCCTGGAGGATCACCCTCTCTATGTCGCCGAGCTCGTCCATCTTCATTCCCATCTGCTTCATCATTCGGCGGGCCCGGCGCGAGTCTATCCTGGGCAAAGGTAATCCACCCAGAAGGAATTGGAGGGAGGGCTTTTAAATCCTTAAGGGGAGGCCGCCCTCACGGTGTTCTTCAGGAGCATGGCTATGAGGAGGGGCCCCACACCCCCCGGCACAGGGGTGATGGCCGAGGCCTTCTCCGCCACCGCTTCGGTGTCCACGTCGCCGTACACCTTGTTTCCCTCGTAGTTGTTCCCGTTGTCGATGACTATGACGCCTCTCATCACCATGTCGGCGGTGACGGCGTGCTTCCTGAAGAGCTCGGTGACTAGGACGTCGGCTCCCTTGACGAGCTCAGGCATCTCTGGGTCGTCCTTGTTGCAGAACGTCACCCGGACGTCCATGTTCCCGAGGAGGGCTATGAGGGGTTTCCCCAGGTAGTTGGTCGAGCCTGCGACAACCCAGTGCTTCCCCTCCGGGTCCAGGCCGTAGCGCTTGAAGAGCTCCATTATCGCCTCGACCCCCGCAGGGAGGAAGGATGGCTCCCCCATCAGCATCTTGCCGAGGGTCGATGGGGTGAGGCCGTCCACATCCTTGTCCGGGTCTATGGCGTCTACGATCTCAAGCTCGTCCAGCCCCTCTGCCACCGGCAGTTGGACGAGGACGCCGTGGACCGAAGGGTCCTCGTTGAGCCCCTCGACCAGAGACACGACCTCGTCGGTGGTGGCCTCCTCCAGGTGGTGGAACCTCGCCTCCAGTCCCACCTCCTCCGCCCTCTTGACCTTCATCTTGACGTATCTGAGGGAGTACTTGTCTGTGCCTGTGAGGACGAGGGCGAGTGTAGGGTTGATCCCCTTCGCCTTGAGCTCCTCGACCTTGGCGGCGAGCTCCTCCATGACCTTCTCGGAGGTCTCCCTGCCGTTGAGGATCACGGCCATCTCAGCTCAGCCCCGTGATGACGCCGTTCTCGTCTATGTCCATGTCCTCGGCCGCGGGCTTCGACGGGTGCGCCGGCATCGTGTTGATGTCGCCGCAGTAGGCTACTATGAAGCCGCAGCCGGTGCTCGGCTTGAGGCTGGTGATGGGGAGGACGTAACCCTCGGGGGGCATGCCCTGGATGCGTTCGTTGTCGGTTAGGCTCAGGGGGGTCTTTGCCATGCAGATGGGGAGCATGTCGAAGCCCAGCTTCTCTATCTGCCTCAGGGCCTTCCTCGCGTCTGGGAGGAGCTCTATGTCGGAGACGCCGTACATGTTCTTAGCGATGGTCCTTATCTTCTCCTCAACCGGCATGTCGAGAGGGTAGAGGTAGTGGAAGTCAGAGGGCTTCTCCAGCTCCTCTAGCACCAGCTTCGCCAGCTCTACGCCGCCGGGGCCGCCCTTGAGCACGGTGTCCGTGAATGCAGCGGGGACCCCCTTCTCCCTGCACCAGTCGAGGACCGCGTCTATCTCCTCCCTGGAGTCGTTGGCGAAGTGGTTCATGCAGACGACGACCCTGAGGCCGAACCTCCTCGCATTCTCTATCTCCTGGTTCAGGACCGGGAGGCCCATCTTCACGGCATCAACGTTGGGCTCGTCTAGCTCCCTGTACTTCAGGCCGCCGTGGTGCTTGAGCGCCTTTATAGTGGCAACGATGACCACAAGGTGGGGCTCGAGGCCCCCTGCGCGGGCCGCTATGTCGCAGAACTTCTCCATTCCCAGGTCGGCTCCGAATCCTGGCTCCACAACGACGTAGTCGGCGAGCTTGAGGGCCGTCTTTATGCCAACGAGGCTGGGGCAGCCGTGGGCGATGTTGGCGAAGGGGCCACCGTGGATGATGGCGGGGGTGTTCTCAAGGGTCTGGACCAGATTGGGCTTTATGGCTTCCTTCATAAGGATTGCCATGGCGCCGATGGCGTTCAGCTCCTTCGCCCTGACGGGCTCCCTCTTGCTGTTGTAGGCGACGGTGATCTCTCCCATCCTGTTCTTCAGGTCCATAAGGTCTGTGGCTATGGCGTGGATGGCGGCGATCTCGGAGGCGGTGGTGATCTCGAAGCCCGTCTCGTAGGGGACGCCGCCCATGGAACCTCCGAGCCCAACTACGATGTTCCTGAGGAACCTGCTCTCTATGTCCAGCACCCTCTTCCAGAGGATGTCGTGGATGCTTATGCCCAGCTTGTTCCCCCTGAATATGTGGTTCTCCATCAGGGAGGTGAGCAGGTCGTGGGCCGCCGTGATTGCGTGGAGGTCCCCCGTGAAGTGGATGTTGATGTCTTCCATTGGGAGGACCTGGGCGTACCCCCCGCCGCAGGCCCCTCCCTTGATGCCGAAGACTGGGCCCAGGGAGGGCTGCCTTAGCACCACGATGTTCCTCTTGCCCAGATGCCCGAGGGCCTGGGCGAGGCCGATAGACATCGTGGTCTTCCCCTCACCGCTCTTGGTAGGGGTCACCGCAGTGACTATGATGATCTTTCCATCGGGGCCATCCTTCAGCCTCCTCAGGACTTCGAGCTTGATCTTAGCCTTATACTTCCCATAAGGCTCGATGTCATCCTCCGAGAGGCCTAGGCCCCTGGCTATCTCGGTGATGGGCTTGAGCTTCGCGTTCTGGGCTATCTCAATATCGGGTGGTATAGCCATGTCCGATCCATCTCAATATCTGGCGAGTTGTTTTAATATCTTGTTGAAGAATACCTCTCGAAGTGATGATGAAAACATGGTCAAGGTCACTTTCCTTAAGGTCGGTTACATAGGAACGACCCCGCTCATCGACGCCCTCCTGGACGAGAGGGCGAACAGGAAGGACTTGTCCGTCAGGGTCGTTTCTTCGGGCTGCAAGATGGACGAAGAGGAGGCGGTCGATGCCGCCAAGATAGCCGCGGGCATACCGTCGGACCTCTACGTCGTCGTCTCACCAAACGCCAGCCTTTCAGGCCCCACCAAAGCCAGAGGGATGCTCAAGGAGACTGGGAAGCCAGTCATAGTAGTCTCTGACGAGCCCTTCAGGAAGGCGGCGAAGGACCTACCCGAACAGGGCATGGGGTACATCGTAGTCTACGGGGACCCCATGATCGGAGCCCGCCAGGACCTCCTGGACCCTGTCGAGATGGCCCTGTTCAACAGCGACGTCATAAGGGTCCTGGCGGTGACGGGAGCCCTCCGGGCCGTCCAGACAGAGATAGACAGGGTCGTAGAGCAGCTTAAGAAGGGGGAGGAGCCCCAGCTCCCACAGCTAGTCGTGGACAAGGAGACGGCGCTGGCCCAGAGCGGCATTGAGAACCCCTACGCAAGGGCAAAGGCCATGGCGAGCTTCGAGGCGGCGAGGCAGGTGGGGAAGCTCTCGACCGAGGGCTGCTACAAGGTTGAGGAGAGGGAGAGCTACATCCCCATAGTCACCGCAGCCCACGAGCTCCTTAGGGACGCCGCGATGCTTGCCGACGAGGCGAGGGAGATAGAGAAGTCCAACGACTCTGTGACAAGGGTGGTCCACTTCCGCAGCGGGGAGCTAAGGAGCAAGAAGGGGCTTTTCTCTAGGTACGAGAAGTAGCCTCAGCGGTGCCTGTCCCTCCCCCTCCTCACCTTCACGGCCACCCCCACTGAGAATGCCAGCATCTCATCCCTGTTGAGGAGGGCCCTACCCACCGCCAGGACCCTCCCCCCAGAATCCACCACAACGACCTCGTCCCCAGGCCTTACATTCTCCCCGGCGTCAAAGACGTGCTTCGCGAAGACGTTTCTCCCCTGGGATATGAACTCCGCGACTCCGTCCTCTACCGTGACCTTGTAGCCCAAGGATTCGAGGCCAGATACCAGCCTCTCGGCCCCAGCCATGGTCAGGGTGAGAAGGCCGTCGGTGGGCCTGAAGCTCGCAAGGAGCGCATCTCCAAGATAGACGTGCCTTATGCGTCCAGTCTTCTTTGAGAGGGTTATGGAGGAGCCGTCTGGGAACAGGGCAGCCCCGGCGCCCCTCCCGAACTGGTAGTCGGCTATCGCCCTTACGCGCCCTAGGTCCCCGCCCATCCCCTTCTGATGGGGCGCTGAGGATTTATAAGCCGATTCACAGGAGACTAATTGAGGGTTCGAAGATGCGCTGCGAGGTCTGCGGAAGGGAGATAAGGGGGGAGCCCTTCAGGAGGGTCATAGAGGGGGCGAAGCTCATGGTCTGCGCCCAGTGCGCACCCCTGGGCTCCATGGAGTGGTCCCCAGCAAAGCCGACAACACGGGCAAGGCGGACTAGGACGCCTAGACCAAGGCCCAGGAGCGAGGTGGAGGCGGCGGAGCAGCTTTCCCTGGTCGAGGACTACGGCGCAAAGATAAGGAGGGCGAGGCAGAAGATGGGGATGACCGTGGAGGACCTCGCCAAGAAGATCCAGGAGAAGGAGTCGGTAATAAAGAAGCTCGAGAAGGAGGAGCTGAACCCCAACAATAAACTGGTCGAAAAGATCAAACGCGCCCTCAACATAGAGCTGATGGAGAGGGTGGAGACGCCGACAGGCCCCATCCTCGCAAAGCCTGGAGGGGCGAGGACCCTGGGCGACATCTTGAAGATGAAGCAGGGCGGCGAGAAGAAGCAGGAAGAGGGCTAACCAACCGCACCCTTCCACAGAACGATAGCATTGGCGTCTCTATGTCTGAGGAAAGGATCGTCATCGTCATCACAGGAGTGCCGGGGGTGGGCAAGACCGCCGTCTCCGAGATCCTAGCGGAGAGGGTTGGCGGAGAGCACATCGACCTCACGGAACTGGCCATTGGGAGGGGCTTCTTAACAGGGGTGGATGAGGAGAGAGACACATCGGTCGTTGATCTGGAGCGCATGAAGGGGTTCATCTCTTCCACGATAGAGTCGAGTAGCCGACCTCTCATCATCGAAGGCCACTTCGCGACGGACGTCGTGCCCCCTCAATCCGTCAGCATAGTGTTCGTCCTCAGGCGGGCGCCCTGGCTTTTGAAGGAGGAATTGGAAGCTAGAGGGTACAACCCGTTCAAGGTGAAGGAGAACGTGGAGGCTGAGCTTCTGGGCGTCTGCCTGGCCGACGCCATGGGGAGCAATGAACCAGAGAAGGTCTGCGAGATAGACACAACAGGCAGGCTCTCCGAGGAGACCGCGGGAGAGATCCTCTCTGTCATTGAGGGAAATGGGGAGTGCCTCAGGGGACAGATAGACTGGATGGCCAGCCCCGAGGTGGAGGGACTGCTGGAGGAGCTGGATTGTACATAGTGGTGAACTGCCCCCACTGCGGAAGTCTCATGGTCGCCAGGGCGGAGAACAGGACCCGCTCATGCCCCAGATGCAACCACAGGGCAGACCTCAGGGGCCTCAGGATAGTGGCGAGGGCTGAGACTGCTAGAGAGGCCTCGGCCATCCTTAGGGCCCTAAAGGCAAAGGAGGGGGGCGAGGAGGGGTGCGAGCCCAGGTTCAAGAGGTTCGTCGTTTAGACGCCTTGGTTTGCATGGACCCAAAATTTGCCGAGGCGGAACGGCCTGTCCTCTGACGGAGTTTGTCATTTTTATATTACCTAGGGTATTCCTTCTCCAAGAGGTAGTGATATTGGCCGCTGTAGCGAGCAGAAGGTTCTTCGAGGAGCTCGGCCAGCTCATCTCCAAGCCCGTTCAGGTGGAGGACACCACGGGGAAGAGGTGGGAGGGGGACCTCCTCGGGTACGACTCCAACTCTATGAGCATCTGCCTTGGGGACGTGAAGGGGGAGAAGGGGACGAAGATACACAGGGTATTCCTCACGGGTTCCACGGTGGCGAAGATCATGGCGGCCGAGCAGCCCTTCAACCTGGAGGGACTCGCCGAGAGGCTTGAGAGGGTCTTCCCGAACATGGTCCGCATCTACCAAGACGCCGGGGTCATCGTCGTGATGGACAAGATCCGGTTGAACGAGAGCGGCATCATAGAGGGGACGGGACCCGCGGCCGACAGGGTCCGGGATATATACGAGAGGTTCATCAACGAGCTGGCTTGAGCCCAGATCCCCCGCCTCCTTTTTGTCTATCCATCTTTTCAGGGCGTGACCGGACCTGTTATGGCGAGAAGATGAAATATGTGGTTGGGGTAAGGCTTGACAGCGATGTCCTTCGAGCTGCGGGACCGGGACGTCCTCGGGAGGATGGGGAGGCTGAGGACGAGGAGCGGCGATGTAGAGACCCCGGCCTTCATGCCTGTTGTGAACCCCTTGAGCCAGACAATACCCCCCAAGAGGATGTTGGGGGAGTTCGGGTGCAAAATAATAATCGCCAACGCGTACCTGATAAAGAAGCACTTCGGCGACGGCGGCGACCTCGATGTCCACAGGCTATTAGACTATGACGGCGTCGTAGCCACCGACTCGGGCGCCTACCAGATCCTTGTCTACGGCGGGATCGAGGTCTCCCAGGAGGAGGTCATAGGGTTCCAGAAGCTGATAGGCTCGGACATCGGGGTCATCCTCGACATCCCGACGGGGTGGGACATCCCCAGGAGCCGGGTGGAGTGGACCGTCGAGGAGACCATCAGGAGAGCCAAGGAGGCCCTGCCCCTCATCAGGGACAGCGAGGCCCTCTGGGTCGGGCCGGTTCAGGGCGGGAGGCACCTAGACCTCGTGGCCAGGTCGGCGAGGGCGATAGGCTCTATGCCCTACCAGATCCACGCCCTAGGGAGCCCCACAGAGGTTATGGAGAGGTACAACTTCCCCGTCCTCGTTGACATGATAATGACGGCGAAGAGGAACCTCCCCCCCGACAGGCCCCTCCACCTCTTCGGTGCCGGCCACCCAATGATGTTCGCCATGTCCGTCGCCCTCGGGTGCGACCTCTTCGACTCCGCCTCCTACGCCCTCTTCGCTAGGGACGGGAGGTACCTGACGCCCCGGGGGACCCTACGCCTGAAAGACCTAAGCCACCTGCCCTGCTCCTGCCCAGTATGCCGGAGGCACAGCGCAGACGAACTCAAGAAGATGATAAGGGGGGAGAGGGTGAGGAGGCTGGCGGAGCACAACCTCCACGTCTGCATGGCGGAGATAGAGACGATAAAACAGGCCGTCGCGGAGGGGACCCTATGGGAGCTTATGGAGGCAAGGAGCAGGGGACACCCCTCCATGGCATCTGCCCTGAAGAGGCTGTCCAGGTACCGGGAGGACCTTGAGAAGGGGAGCCCGGGCTACAAGGGGAGAGCCGTGTTCATATACGACTATTCCAGCCTGTCCAGACCCGAGGTGACGAGGCACGAGAGGCTCCTCACGAAGAACTACGTCAGGCCAGAGAAAGCGGACCTACTGCTGCTAATACAGGCGCCCCCTTCAAGGCCCTACAGGTCCTCCCCCCAGTACGCAGAGCTCGAGGAGGCCCTCGCCGATAGGCTGGGGGAATCCAGTTCTAGGATCAACGTCTGTTTCTACGCCGCGCCCTACGGGTGCGTCCCTGCGGAGCTTTCCGAGACCTACCCCCTGTCCCAGTTCGAGGTTCCCCAGCCCCTGGACCGAGAGACCCTCGAGTTCTCGGCAGAAAAAGTCGGCGCATACGTTGGGTGCAGCGGTCACTCGGGGGTAGTCCTCCTCAGGGGTTTGGGAGAGCTAGACGGGCTGGTGGAGGAGGCCTGCAAAAGAGCCCAGGGAGGGAACCTGACGATATTGTCCGAACGGGACCCTTGGGACACGGACGCCCTGAACCGGTTGATGAACGCCCTAGAGAAGGTCGTGACGCTGTGAACCGCTTTAATGTCGCTGTGAATCGTAGGGACGCCAGATAAACGTATTTGACTCTTCGTGGAAACAAATAAAAATGGGGAAGACGTTAGAGCAATGTCCCCCTAAGGGGCTTGAAGCCTCAGGGAAAGGACTGAGGAGGCCCGCGAGCGCAAGCAGGCGCCTCATGGATGCGGGTCCCTCCTTGCGTGTCTTAGGTTAGGTCACAGAGAAATGGTCAAACTGAGTTTCATGGGCGGGACCCATGAAGTTGGAAGAAACGCCATCCTGATCGAGTCGGACCAGGGCAAGCTCCTTCTGGACTACGGGGTGAAGATAGGCCAGCCCCCCGAGTTCCCTGGCCACGTTCGGGCGAAGGAGATAGACGGCATCGTCCTCGCCCACTCCCACCTGGACCACTCGGGAGGGATCCCGCTGTTCTACCTGTCTGAGGAAATACCCTTCTTCGCCACCCCGGCCACCACGGAGCTTGCCGAGATCCTCATAAAGGACATGATAAAGCTGAGCAGCTACTACCTCCCCTTCGAGTACCTCGAGCTGGAGAAGATGATGATGAGCAGCAGGGGCCTCGAATACGACCGCAAGGTCGATGTAAAGGACATAGGGTTCAGGCTCATCGACGCTGGGCACATCCCCGGAAGCGCCATGGTCGAGCTTCAGGCTAACGGGAAGAAGGTGCTTTACACGGGCGACGTCAACACCGTGCCGACCAGGCTGTGCAACGGCGCCCAGGTCCCCAAGAGGAGGTACGACTCCGTCATAGTGGAGAGCACCTACGCGACCCACGAGCACCCCGACAGGAAGGAGCTCGAGGTGGAGTTCGTCAACGCGATAAAGGGCGTTATAAACGACGGCGGGAAGGTCTTGATACCCGCATTCGCCGTCGGCAGGTCCCAGGAGATGCTCTGCGTCATGAACGCCCACAAGCTTGAGGCCGAGACGGTCATAGACGGCATGGCCAGGGCCGTGAACCAGATACTGCTCGGCCACCCAGAAGCCATAAAGACCCCCAACACCTTCGAGAAGGTGTTGTCCGGGGCCTACGAGATCAGGGGTTGGAGGGACAGGAGGAGGGCAGTGAGGAGGGCGGACGTGATAGTCGCCCCGTCGGGCATGCTCCAGGGGGGCACGGCGATGTTCTACATGGAGAAGCTGGCCCTGGGCTCTGAGAACGCAGTGTTCCTGGTTAGCTTCCAGATCCCGGGCACGGGCGGGGCCAAGCTCCTGGAGACGGGCAGGTTCGTCATCAGGGAGAAGGAGGAGAGGGTGAGCGCGAAGGTGAGGCACTTCGACTTCTCCTCCCACAGCGGCAAGGCCCAGCTGCAGGCCCTTCTGAGGGGGCTGAAGGGGAAGCCCGACATCTACGTGATCCACGGGGAGCCCGAGAACACTGAGTACCTCGCCCAGTGGGCCAGGGACGAGCTAGACCTAAAGGCGGTCGCTCCCAAAGAGGGGGAAGAGTTCCAGATATAGGTCCAACTCTCCCACGATTCATCTTTCGAGTGCCCCGAGCGAAGCGGCTCCTAGCCGGGCGGGGGTCGGCCGAAAAACTAAATTAGCTGCGCCCACGTTCAATTGAGAAGAAGTTCGAGGGTGGTAGAGGTGCCCAAGGAAATATTCGACCCCGACGAGTTTCTCGCCCTTTCCGAGAAGGCCCAGGAGTGCAGGGTCAAGAGGCTGGGCGATGTCACCAAGCTGAAGCTGAAGACGAGCCGCTACCTATACACCATCAAACTGGACCCGGAAGAGGCCGAAGGGCTCCTAGGCAGGATGAAGTGCCAGAAGATCGAAGTATGAGTCTCTGGCCTGATCTTATGTCGCGTATCAGGCGAAGAGATTCCTCACCCCCGTTGGAATGGTCGAATATGGATCGAAGATTCGACTTGCTTTGTTCGGTTGATAGAAAAAGGAGTGGTTGAGGGTTTTTATTGGGCCTTTTCGAGGTATGCGATGTTGTTTACGACAGAGACCTCGATCTGGTTCTGGAGGTCTCTGGCGTCTATCCTCTTCTTGAGCTGGGTCCTGAGGTAGTTAGCGTCCTTATTTTCAACATCTACCTTAACGAGGTCGTAATCGTTCTCCAAGAATTCGTCTATGATCGGATCATATTTGCTGCCTTTCCTGTATTTTCTCGATGGCTTCTTTTCTACAGGTTTAAGATCAAACTTGACATCACTCAAGTAGTGTCACCTGTGAATACAATCATTTTTTACATTATTAAACTTTCTCATTGATCGATAGGTCCGTACTTTCGATTCGTATCTAATACGTGTATTGAGGTGGAGGCATTCATTACAGACATTTTTATTTAAATTTTTCTAGCAAAAGTTGAAGGATACTATTTTTAAAGGCAGGCCTGTCTCATAGTCTCTTTGAAGAATTTGCTCAGAGTTCTAGTTGTTCGAGTGTAAATGCACTCGTCAGTGTGTGCGCCTGCTTTATTTTCCTTGGTCCACATATCACGGTATATATCCCCTTCATCGAATAATCCACAGCTTCATTGTAGTAGAGTGCTTATGGCGCCTAATTTCGAGGGTGTCTCCGAGAATTCTTGTCGTCTCGCCATATTCGAGTACATCTAGGGGCCGTCTTACGGTCACACTTTCAACCTCAGCTTTGATAGGCTCATCCTAATCCCCACATTTCTTGATCTTGCCCTCCAGCCAGCCCTTCATAGCCTCGGGTTCTCGGTGCTCGGTATCAGCCATGCAGGATTTGAATGGGTTCCTGGATCGGGACGAGGATGGTGCTCCGGCCGGGATTTGAACCCGG
>JABAOC010002142.1_pt12 | contig 11447 bp, 16 predicted proteins | sample 7062161 | NCBI WGS metagenome assembly JABAOC01 (sample SAMN14538625, study PRJNA623070) | marine sediment metagenome | biome: marine biome [ENVO:00000428]; feature: marine pelagic biome [ENVO:01000023]; material: deep marine sediment [ENVO:00002113] | place: India: Gulf of Khambhat ... | reverse complement strand
GTCAAAGAGGAATAATAATCGTTTTCCTTTGTTGCTCTCATGCCCTTTTTTGGATAGAATGCACGTATTCCTGATGTATCTTGATCATGTCTCTTCTTAGCCATATATCGGTTTTCGCAATGTGTCATGGAAGATAGCAATGTATATTAAGATACAAGATACTCTTCCCTTTTTAGGTGCCTCATTTGGCTGAACTATACGCGAGAGAGTTTAACGGTTACATAGAAGGCGCTAGAGAGTTCGAAGATCTGGTGAGAAAAGTAAAGCATGTTGACAGGCTCTTAACAATAATGGCGCGTGGAGGAGAAATGGCATCCGCTAGAGCGATCGCAAAGCTTCAGAGACAAAGGATTCTCGCATTGGTAGAACTGGAAAATATCTTGCAAAAAATTTAGATTATTCTCCCGTTGGGATTGCAGAGTTACCGTTCGTGCGCGCTTGACTCACATGCATGCACTAAGAACGTTAGGCTGTTCGAATTCCGTATGCGCGCGCCTCCGAAGATGAAACGTCCGCGTCATAAGCTTTAATTATAACACCGTTATAATAACATTTAGTTCGCTAGTTGAAGGAAACATTGTTGAGAGTTCTTGGATTCCACTGTTCTTCTTTCAGTTATGAAGTGAAGAGAGATACACCAATTGCGGAGGAACCGGTACCGAGGAGCGAAGATTTAAAGGATGTCTTGGTTTGCTTTACGTGCTTTGAGAAAAAGGATGAAAGCAGGTCTGACGAACTTTTGGAAAGGTTTGTTGAAAGCATTGAAGTTGATATTTCGAGAATCAAATTCAAAAGGGTGCTCATCCACCCTTATGCACATCTTTCTAAGAGTCTCGGCTCGCCTAAGCTGGCAAAGGACTTCTTTAACAAACTCAGAGATAGATTGGCAAAAGAGAAAATTGAAGTCCATAAATCGCCCTTCGGCTGGTACAAAGCCTTTCGCCTAGAATGCATAGGACATCCTCTAGCAGAAGCATACAGAGAGTTCTAGTCTCGTAAACATGATCGCTTAAGTGGGGTAAGATTGTGAAGATTCGAGAAAGCGGGATGCCTGACGAGTTTATGTGGTCTGGATTTTTTAATCCCGCCTACATTTTGAAAGCAATTGGGTTAAGTAAAGCGATCAAGGACGTAGCCGATTTTGGATGCGGGTATGGAACCTTCACGATACCGGCTGCTAAGATAGTTTCCGGCAGAGTTTACGCCATTGATATGGATCCTGAAATGATAACGGCTGTTAAAGATAAGATGCTGAAGAACGCTGTGAACAATCTAGAAACCATAGAAAGGGACATACTAGCCGAAGGCTCAGGCTTGGCAGACGAAAGCGTGGATTACGTCCTGCTCTTTAACATGCTTCACACAAAATATCCCGTTAAACTACTGAAGGAAGCATACAGAGTGTTAAGAACGAATGGATGTGCGGCGATTATAAATTGGAACATTGATTCCAAGGCACCTCGCGGTCCTCCGATGGAGATGAGACCAAGCTTGGAACAATGTATAGAGTGGTGCGTTAAATCGGGTTTTGATCCGATTTCAAAGGAGGTTTACGATTTCAAGCCTTATCATTACGGTTTGGTTATGAAAAAATAGAGGGGGGAAGATTTCCAGTTGAAGCTCTTAATGTTTAACGTGAAGGAATTCTGGTACAAGACTTTCAGCAAAACTCTAGAGGATGTGGAAAAGATTGAGAAGGAGGAAACCATTGAGGATACACTTGTTGTTTTTGCAAATGTTGAGAGAAGAGACGAAGAAAGAACGGCTAGAATAATCAAAAAAACCGTGAAGAACATCACTTGGCTAACTGGAAAGACTGGTAGAAACAGGATTGTGCTGCATTCGTTCGCTCACCTATCGGAGAGCAAGTCAAGCGTAGAATTTGCACGAAAAGTCTTGAGAGTAATTGAAGATAGATTAAAGGACAAAGGCTACGAGGTTTTTGTAACACCATTTGGGTATTTCCTTGAATTCAAACTACATGTCTTAGGAGAATCATTGGCAAAAGTGTGGAAAGCGCTCAGCTAGAATGCGCGGGCTAGTCTGTGTGAGATAAGCCGACCAAATATTTTATAACGTCGTCGTAGAGTTGTAGTGCTTCCTTCTTATCTTTGGCACCTTTAACCAGCATGTTCCCGGTTCTCATGAGACTTATGGATATGTCGTCTGAGTAAACCAGGGTCACCCCGTAGCGAGCTTGTATTTTTATCCTAAACTTGGTCCCGAGGATGTCAGTTGCCTTGACCATGTCCAAAAGCAGAGGACCCTTCGAAGAAACCATGAACGAGCTCCTGCCGCAGAGTTCGACAACCCTCAATCCTTCGGTGGCTCTCGTTACTGGTGTGCCACAAGCCGTGCAACCGGACGCTCTGGCTGTTGGGAAGGTTTCAAAACTTGTTGAGTTGAGGTTGCAGAAAAGGAGTTTGTTGGCCAAGGACGGTTTTCTTTCAAAGATTAAGCTCAAGGCTTCCCGCACCTGCAAGCTCGCAACGATCCCGAGAACGGGTGGAAGAACTCCAACGCTTTCGCAGGTTGGCAGATGTTCATCACTCATGCGTCCCATTATGCATTCAAGGCAAGCAGTTTCTTTTGGAATTATCGTACTTACGTTGCCGTAGGTCTCAATTGCGCCTCCGAAGACATAAGGAACCCCGAGCTCAAGGCAGGCCTTGTTTATGGCGTATCGCGGTTCGAAACGGTCCAGCCCGTCTACGACAACGTTTACCCCTTCCACGATGCTTTCAGCTGTGCTGGAATCAACGGTCAGAGTCACCGGTTCCGTCTCCAGGTTGGGATTCAACGATTTCAGCTTCTTTTCAGCAATCTCCACCTTCGGATAACCTAGAGAAGAAACATTGTAGATGGGTTGCCTGTGGAGGTTTGTGAGGTCTACAACATCCTGATCAACCAAGCGAATGTAGCCCACGCCCATTGCTGCCAGCTGAAGCGCGGAAATACATCCTAGTCCGCCGACGCCGGCGACGCAGACTCGTGCGTTTTTGAGTTTCTTCTGTCCATCTGCTCCTATCTCCTTTAGAACTATTTGCCTTGAGTATCGTTCCAGTTCTTCACTTGATAACGACATCGGGTGTTAGCCTCCGCTCACTGTGGGAAGGATTGATACTTCATCATTGTCGTTCAATGGCGTCTCTAGCTGTTTTAGAAAGCGCACATTCTTGCCGTTCACGTAGAAGTTCAGGAGCCTTTTGAGCTTTCCAGACGGGTCAAAAATCTTTTTCCTGAACGCGTCGCCATACTTGACCACAAGTTTGTCCACAACTTCACGCAGTGTAGAGGCAGTCACTTCGGTCTTCTTTTCACCCGCTGTTACACCCGTTATCACAGATGGAAAAACCACCTTCACCTTCGCCAATTTAGACCCCTCCCAACGTCGCTAAGCTTGTAAGTGATTCCAGCCTAGGCTCGATTTCAACAGGCTTAGAGACATGCCCAAGAAGAGTTTCGGGTGTTTTAAGCCCGTTTCCCGTCACATAACATACGATTCTTTCGTCAGCTGAAACTTCTCCAGACTCAGCGAGCTTCTTTAAGACACCTATTGTGACCCCTCCCGCAGGCTCTGTGAAGATTCCTTCGGTTTTTGCAAGCAGCTTAATCGCCTCAATCACCTCCTCGTCAGTCACAGACTCCGCCACTCCTCCAGACTCTCTTATCCTCCTCACAGCGTAGGTCCCATCTCCGGGGTCGCCTACAGCCAGACTCTTGGCTATCGTGCTCGGCTTCTCAACCGGGAATACTTTGTCAGCGTTTGATTTGAAGGCGGTTACCACAGGAGAACAACCCAGCGGCTGAGCTCCGGTCACTCGAATCTTCAAGTTTTCAATGAGGCCCAGTTTCTTGAACTCGTCGAAACCCTTGCATATAGCGCACAAAAGTGCTCCGCTTGCCACCGGTACTATCACATGATCTGGAGGGCTCCAGCCCAGTTGTTCACACGTTTCGAAAGCGAGGGTTTTTGACCCTTCAACGTAGTAAGGGCGGATGTTGATGTTCAAGAACGCCCAGTCATAGATCTCAGCGGCTTGAGCCGCAAGTCTGTTGGCGTCATCGTAGGTCCCCTTCACAGTGATTATGTTTGGTCCGTAAGCTGTCGCTTGCAAAATCTTGTTTAACTCGATGCCGACTGGAATGAAGATATAGCAGGGCAGTCCTGCTTTAGCAGCGTGCGCAGCTGTGGCCCCGGCCAAGTTGCCTGTGGAAACGCACCCAACCGCTTTTGAACCGAACTCTAAGGCCTTCGTCACTGCCACCGTTGCTGGCCTGTCTTTGAACGAATATGTTGGGTTAACTGTGTCGTCTTTCACATAAACCTCTTTCAATCCCAGAGCTCCTGCAAGTCTATTGGCTCTGTGCAGAATCGTGTATCCAGCGCCTAGGTTCACAATGTTTGATGGGTTAGCTATGGGCAGAAGTTCTAGATATCGCCAAACCGTTCTCGGTCGGTCCAAGAGCGCCCGCTTGTCAATAATTGTAGAATCGTAGTTGTAGATGACGTCCAGCGGTCCGAAGCAGTCTTCGCAGACGTAAATCTTTTTGGGGGCGTACTCTCTGCCACATTCTCTGCATTTAAGTGCTTTAATGTGGTTTAGCATTTACACCTCCTGTAACAGCTTTTAATTGACATGGAGATTCCACAATTAATATTTTCCTGACAGATTTATTCCAAACAGAATACACGGTTTACGAGAGCAGACTTCAGACCTTCAACCTCGTTCACTATCTGAACGATCTCTCTTTAGGCCATCGGAAGCACATAGCCCTTCAGCTTGACGTAGAGTTAGTCGCAACAGGTGGACAGCTCATTCATGTACACTCTTCTGATCGTGTGGTCCGTAAAGCATATATTGGTATAACAGCGTTATACTTCGCTAAGGGAGCCAGAATATTGAGGGATCACATTTGCCTGGCAACATGAACTTTCGCCAGCCACGAAGCTCGTGCTTAAAGTTTTGCAACTGAACGGATGGATGACGCAAGAAGAGATAGTCGAGGAGACCTATCTGCCTTCGAGGACGGTAAAGTACGCCATAAAGAATCTGAGAGAATATCAGATGCTTCAAGAAAAGCCAAACCTAGACGATCTTAGAAGAAAGTACTATAGGCTTAATGGGCAAAATTTGCCCCGACAAACAAATTTATAACGCTGTTATATTTTTCTTTAGTTTAGTTTGCTGGGGTGGCCGAGTGGCTCAGGCAAGCGGCTGCAGACCGCTGTACGGGGGTTCAAATCCCTCCCCCGGCTCCAAAACAATGTGAGAGAAGAACTAGGTCATCAAGGGCTTCAATCAAAGCAGATGATTCCTGATTAAGACTTCAATATTAAAAATGGTCCCCGACGTTAGGAGGCTGAGGTGTTATGACCGAAAAAGCAGTAGAAGAAACCTTTGCGGCATTATTTGCCTTAACCGACTTAAGACAGGTCTTCAGAGAAACCAAACCTACATACCAGTTTAGCAACGAACAAAAAGAGCAGATTAAAAACATTGTTGAAAGAGTGAAACAAAGTTTAAGCGTCATCGAAAAGGAGCTAACAAAATGAAAAACATCGTCGACGACATTGAAGTCAGGGCGAGAGAGGAACTGTTCATAAGCATCCATCCCATTCAGCCTGGAGGCAGACTTACCCCGGAAGCCATGAAAGCTGTGATCGCGTATGGAGACGGCTACTCAACCTGCGACTGGTGCAGAAAGCCTTTCAGACTCGACAAGATCAGTAGGCCACCGATAAACGAGTTTCACGCTGAACTGGCAAAGTTCTTGGGGATGGATCAAGCAAGAGTTGTTCCTGGCGCAAGGAGAGGCTTTCAGGCTGTGACTAACTCGCTTGTGGATAAGGGAGATTCGGTGATTGTCTCTTCACTAGCGCATTATACGGAGTTCTTGGCTGTGGAAGCTGCTGGAGGCGTGATCAAGGAGGTTCCTTTAAACGAAAAAAATGTTGTCACCGCGGAAAACACGGATCAAAAGATAGAGGAGGTGAAGAAAGAAACGAGAGCGCTTCCCAAGCTAATCATAATAGACCACTTCGACTACATGTTAGGAAACGAACACGACGTTCACGGAATAGCGAAGGTGGCAAAGGACTATAACATCCCCTTCCTGTGCAATGGCGCCTACGCAATAGGAGTTATGCCGGTGAACGGAAAGGAAATAGGAGCCGACTTTCTCGTTGGCTCAGGACACAAGAGTTTTGCCTCTCCAGCCCCATCCGGGATCTTAGCGACCACCGAAGAGTGGACAGACAAGGTGTTCAGAACAACCCAGATGGGCGGCGATGTGACGCAACGGAGATTTGGGATCAAGGAGGTGGAAATGCTGGGGTGTACCCTAATGGGAGCCAATCTGGTTGCGATGATGGCGAGTTTTCCCGCTGTGCAAGAACGAGTCAAACACTGGAACGAAGAGGTCAAAAAAATCAATTATTTCGCCGAGGAATTCCTGAAAATAGAGGAAAACAAGATTCTAAGCGAAATGCCGAGAAAACACACCCTAACCAAAGTGGACACTACTGGAAGCTTTGACAAAATCGCGCGAACCCACAAGAGGAGAGGCTTCTTCTTCAGCGACGAATTGAAGAAAAGACGCATCGTCGGAGAGTTTGCGGGAGCCACGAGGGCTTGGAAGCTGAACACCTACGGGCTCACGTGGACTCAGATAGAATACCTGACTCAAGCACTTCAAGATATCGCAAGGAAACACGGAATAAACGTGGCATAAAACTTAGGGTCTGATGGTTCTCGATGATTCCGCCAACGGATGGCCCTTTGAGGTTAGAGAAAAAATTTTTTCCCAACCGAAGGGCGCCTTGTCTGCCGAGTATCCTGAGGATACAAGCTTCTTATGAAACTCTTTCATGATTTTTGTGGCAGTGTCGGGATCGCTTACTTGGTTAGACAAATGGACAAACGGGAACAAAACTAGGTTTTTTACGCCGAGTTGCTCAGCCTTCTTGATGGTTTCCCTAACACCTTTCTTGATCACTCTGCTTGGATTCTTCTCGTCGCACTTCTCTGCAGTCGCAAAGATTACTAGTGCGTTCTTAAAGGCACAACTCTTGCATCCCTCCACTATTTTCTCGGCTATTTTGGTTGGCTGGGTTGTGAGGTAGGAAAAGTAGTCGCAGTGGATGAACAACATTTTCATGTGCACTCCTCCGATTGTGTGGGTTCGTAAAGTATATACCATTATAACAGTGTTATATAGGTTGTCCTGCATATATGCATGCAACACTGTTTTGGTGATCCTCTAATGACCTCACAAGGCAAGGTTGTTTGCCTCGTCTCTGGTGGGATAGACTCACCGGTCGCGGCTTGGCTGGTAATAAAGAAAGGATGTACCCCCATATTCGTTTTCTATGACAACTACCCATTCACCGGTGAAACCACGAAGAAAAGAGCCTTGGACACTATAAAAAGGCTTAGCGAGCACGCACTGAAGCGCCCAGTTAAGGCCTACGTGGTTCCCCACGGCGAAGACCTTGCAAACATCTTGAGGAATTGTCCGCGAAATCTGACGTGTGTGCTCTGTCGACGCATGATGTACAGAGTGGCTGAGAAAATAGCGTCTATTGAGGGTGCGGAGGCTATTGTAACTGGAGAAATCATTGGAGAGCACGCCAGTCAAACGTTGAGAAATCTTCGTGTGGAAAATGAAGCCCTGAAAGAGTTTTCGGTGTTGCGCCCGTTGATAGGCATGGACAAACTGGAGGTGGAACGTTTGGCGAGGGAGACGGGAACCTTTGATATATCCGCGAGACCAGCACTGTGCTGCAGTGCCCCGCCAAAGCGTCCCAGAACTAAAGCTAGACTTGAAGAGGTTATTGGGGCGGAGTGCGACCTCGCTGTTGAAGACATGATTAAACGGGATCTAGAAGACGCAGAAGTCGTTACGCTTTAACGAATCATCCGAGTTTTGAAGCCTTCAAGGCGACTTTAAACACGTCGTAGGCTAGTGTCTTCGCTTCTTCTTGGTTTGAGACCCTTTTCAGTAGCATCCTTCCGTCTTCAGAGAAAGTTATCTCTCTGTTTGTTTTGCTTTTCAAGATGATGAGGTAGGGTGTGTGCACCAAGATTCCGTAAGTTTCCAAAGCCCGAAACAACCGTCGCACCCTTTCCATGTCAAAATATATTCTTCGTTGGGGTCGGGCTTCGAAAGCTGCTTTGTCCGAGCACAACCTCACTGACAGCAGCATAGGCTTGTCTTTGTCTACCATTTGCGGTTCAACTATATGGTTTTACTTGAGTTTTCCAAGAGTTCTTGCACACGATTTACACAATCCATGGTGAAAGTGACAACGCGCGCAGATAGGACGTCCACATCTTCTGCAGACGCTGCTCGCTAGGGTCTCGCCGCACATGTCACACACTTTCAACGGATTCCCGCCGATTTCAGAGCCTCTGAATGGTTTAGCTGATATCTATCGGTATAACCTTGCGCGCTTTTCCACCAAGAATTTTGGTGGCGACCAGCTTGGCCACCTTGGCTCCGCTCAAGAGCATCCCTCCGAATATGGGACCCATTCTTGGTGTTTGATGTAGCGTTGCGACGGCCATACCCGCAACATACAGCCCTGGACAAACCTCCCCAGTGTTTTCGACCGTTAGCTTCTCAGCTTGGGAGGCCCACATTGACTTTTCTCCGGGAATGAAGAGTTCAAGCTCAGGAATCTTTCTGGAAGCCACAGCGAGGACCTCCGCGTCGTGGCCTGTACAGTCGATAACGGCTTTGGCCTTGATGCCCAACGGATCCACATGGATGCCGGACATAATGACGGAGGTCCACTGGACAACTGCGCCGGTGATCCTAGGCGGAGAGTCTCTGTAGATCAGATCGTCTACGATGACGCCGGGAATTATCTTGGCGCCAGCCTCAATGGTTGCCGAGGCCAGTTTGGCGATCATGGCGGCCGTGTCTGCAACGTACAAGCCTTTCTCCAATGATTCCAGTTCGCAGCCCACTTCTCTCAGAATCTTGTCAGCTGGTGCCTGTATCACCAGTTTGTGGAACTGCATTCCCCCTCCGCCGATGCCTCCTCCGAAAGACAGTTTCCTCTCAAACACCACCGTCTTTAGACCTGCCTTGGCTAGATACATAGCTGCAGTTAGGCCGGAAGGACCTGCCCCCACCACAATCACGTCTGTTTCTGTCAGGTTGATCCAGTCATCAGTTGCTTTCCGGATGATTGCTCGGGTGATGGTTGACTCTTCCACATCTCTCATCTCGAAGGCCGCCAATTATGTTCAACTCTCTTTGAGAAAGTAGTTATATAAACGACTTGGTAATGTGTTTTGTTGTGGTACTTTAGGTATGCGCTGTCAGGTTTGCGGAAAGGTCATCACCGGAAACCCGGTTACTCGAAAGACCTGCTGCGTGAACAAACTCTATGTGTTCTGTTCTGATACGTGCATGCGCAGGTGGACTCAGAACTGGTTGAGACGCCAAATTTAAACTTGTCCATGCGCGCGCAAACCTTATTGATGTTTTAATTCAAATCGTGTAGCGATCTGCTACCCTCACCGAACACAACATCATCAGCGTCGACCCGGGACAAAAATTTCCGTGGGAAAAACGAATAAGACTCACCGAAAAAGGCACAAAACTCGCCGTATGCCTCGAAGACTGCGAACATCTTCTCTTCAACTCCATTGACATCAAAATCAAACTAGAATAGAACAGCTGCAACTTTTCAGACATGTGCTGGGGTACAGATCGCATAGCAAAAGTTCTAGACCTATACGACGAGTATGAATCGCTTGTGCAAAAGAAAAATGCTGAAATCACAGACTACTCTGACGAGATAACCGCGCTTTGGGCGAAATACGACACTGCCGTGGACAACTTCAAAGCTTCACTGAACGACATGATGGATACTCTGGCGAGCGCAACTGTCCTGCTCAAGCAGGTCAAAGCGCAGCTAAGTAACATTACAGAGCATCAAAGAAAACACCTTTCTCTCCCCATTTTTTCTCGTACTAAACGATTTATAGAATAGGCTTTTCTCGCGAGCAAAAAATTAAGATTCTAGTACCTAATGAACTTGTAAACTCACATGAGAAAGCTTTGTGGGACCTCGATGTTCTTTCATGTCTTGTTAACCACGAAATGCGACCTGCAGTGCAGGTATTGCTACGGAAAATCATTGGAAGACATGGAAGCTGACTTTGGAGACTTCGAAATAGACTATTCCTTGCCCGGCAAGATCAACTATGACTTAGACACGTTGAAAAAGTTTTGCGAAAAAGCCTCTGAACTGGTTCTAATCTTTTATGGTGGCGAACCAATGCTTAGCACCGAGAAAATGCGGCGGATCATGGACAGGATTCGGGCAAAACACATCGTGATTCAGACGAACGGTTTGCATTTGAATAGACTGGAACCAGAATACGTGAATAGGCTGTGTTCGATTTTCGTTTCGATAGATGGTGATGAAAGATTAACCAACTACTATAGGGGAGATGGAGTTTACCGCAGAGTAATCGAGAATGTTAAGCTAGTTAGACGAAATGGATTTGAAGGAGAGATCATTGCCAGAATGACGGTGACGGAAGAAACAGATATTTACAAGCAGGTTATGTGGCTTCTGAACAATCCTGATTACGCTTTCTCATCAGTTCATTGGCAACTTGACGCTGGATTCTGGAAAAACGACTTTCCAAAAAGACCGTTCGAGAAATGGGTTGAAGAAAACTACAATCCAGGAGTGAAAGAGCTTGCTAAGTTCTGGGTTGACTCCATGGAGAAGAAAGGTAAGGTTTTCAGGCTGTATCCATTTTTGGGGGTCACACATTCACTTCTTCACGGTGAAAGAAGCTTGCTAAGATGCGGCTCCGGCTGGATAAACTATAGTATCCAAACTGACGGCCACATAGTGCCATGTCCTATCATGAACGGAATGAAAGACTATTATGTGGGCCACATCCGAACTGCACATCCCTTACAGTTGAGGAAAGTTTATGTTGGGCATCCATGCGTTTGTTGTGAAATTCTACATGAATGTGGGGGAAGATGCCTTTACGCGAACATAACGAAGAGATGGAGTGAGGAAACCTACGGTCTGGTATGTAGAACCGTTAGAAACCTCGTTGAATCGCTGAAAGCTAGTCTGCCCAGAATTAAGAGATTAATTGATGATCGAAAAATTAAGATTTCAGATTTTGAACATGTGAAATACAACAGTTGTGAAATAATACCGTGAAAGACCACCTCGCGCCGCAGAAGCTCAGATTTTATAAACGTTTAGACTACTTTTTGTGTTCAGGAGCAAGAAAGCTCATTCACGCGAGGCGATGGATATTGGCGGTCAATAAATCAGTTTACGTCGAAAAAGCAATTTCACAGTTTGAAGAAGGATATAATTGTGCTCAAAGTGTCTTGCTAGTCATGCAGAAGTTTTGGAACGTAAAGAAAACTGTCGAACCGAAAGTTGCCTC
>JABAOC010003768.1_pt1 | contig 11448 bp, 12 predicted proteins | sample 7062161 | NCBI WGS metagenome assembly JABAOC01 (sample SAMN14538625, study PRJNA623070) | marine sediment metagenome | biome: marine biome [ENVO:00000428]; feature: marine pelagic biome [ENVO:01000023]; material: deep marine sediment [ENVO:00002113] | place: India: Gulf of Khambhat ... | reverse complement strand
AAGTATGGCACGATCATAATCACCGCTAGCTAGAGCGGTCTGGGCATCTTGCCTGATCTGGCTGATCCGGGCTATTTGACGCTGCGTTGTCGCTCTGGGGAGTACCCATATCTGAAGAACCAAAAAGGTCAGAACGGCTAAGCCCAGAAGTGCCATAACCACGAGGACGGGAATGAAAAACTTCAAGCTGCGAGGTAGCGTGGATTTCCGAGCAGGTCTGGCCTCCGGGGCAGACACCAGCAACGCGCTACGGGTGCGAACGGAGGCGGCAATTTCCTGTAAGTATGTATCATCAGGATACAGGGCCAGGAGCTCTTCCAGAGGAGCCCGCGCCGCTTGCCAATCGCCCTGGTTGATAAAGGTCTCGACGTCGTGGTAGAGAGGATGGTCTGTCGGCTGAGGAGGCAGAGTATCAGTAGTTTGTTCAGGTACGTCGCTCATAACTAAAGTATCCATCATTTTTGTTACACCTCTATTGATTAAGGAACTGCCTCAGCGGTGAGTTTGGTCAACATCTCCTGAGCTTCCGAAACATCATCGACCAGGAGTTGAGCCGCGACCTGGTAATCAGCGATGGCCGCGGCTTCATCGCCAGAATCCAGGAGAGATCCCGCTCGCCCGAGCAAGGTTGAGTAGAGCAATTGCGCCACTTGGTTTCCTGCGTAATCTGGCCGCTCATTGTAGATCATTTGCAGCAGATCAATGACCTCGTCCTGATCTTCGGAGTTGAGAGCAGCCAGATAATTCTCAGCCAGACGCCGTTCGTCAAGTGCCTTAGCGTCTACTGGACGAATCTTCAGGGCCTCTGAGAAATGTGAGATTGCTTCAGAAACTTGGCCAACGTCGGTTCCGGCTTCCTCCAAGATCGCCTGCCCGTACCTGAGATAGGCCTCGAAAAGCCGCGCCTGGATCTCTTCAAATCTAAAGGTGAGGCTGGTTTCGCGCAGGGCTTCATAGCGGTCGATAGCATCCGCCCAGTCTTCACCGTTATAGGCCGCTTCGGCGGCCTGGAATTGTCTATCCAGGGCCTGTGATTCTTGGGCAACTAGCAGCAGTTGGGGAAGGTCACGGTACTCTGCATCCAGCTTCTGCAATTCGGTAAGCGTCGCAATTGCTTGATCCCAATTCCCAGCCGCCATAAGGGCCCTGGCCTCGTCATATAGGACTGATGATCTCTCCACTTGCTCTATCCTACGCAAGGCTTCGGTGGTTTGTGGGTCCTCTGGAAGAAAAGCTTGAAGCTTCTCCAGGGATTGACGTGCCCGGGCATAGTCGCCAGCTATCAAAGCCTTATCAGCCTCGTTTCTCAAATTTGTGATCTGACGCAAGCGGAGTTCCTGGACGATCACTGGGTTGATCCAGACCACGTAAACGGCGTAGGCCGCCAGGGCAATAATGACTACCCCCAGGAGACCTGCCATTACCAGGCGAATATTGGGGCGTTTCGTTGTCCTTGAGCTTTGCCTGGGTTGAAACTGAGCCACGGCCGCGCGCATTTGTACCTGCTCAAGCAATTCCTTCACTTCAGCGTCATCAGGATAGATATCCTTCAACAGTTGCAATGATTGGAAGGCCTGTTGCCACCGCCCCGTCGCTATTTCATCCATCCCCTGTGAGTAAACAGGATGGTCGTGAAGTGGAGGAAGCTCAGTTGGAGCTGCAAAATCGTAAGCCATTGCCCTACTTTCTATAACGATCCCATCGTCTCCATCAATTGGGGAATTGCGGGCCCCAGGATCACGGCGAACATTGCCGGAAAGATCAAGAAGACCAAGGGAAATAACATCTTAATGGCGGCCTCGCGGGCAGTCTCCTCAGCCTTTTGTCGACGGGCAATTCGCATCTGTTCAGCCTGGATCGGCAGAACTTTGGCGATGCTAACGCCAAGTCGGTATGCCATAGAAAGGGACAAAACAAAGCTGATCACTTCTTTGACGCCGGTTCGTTGTCCCATACTTTCTAAAGCTTCCATCGTGCCTCGGCCCAATCGAATTTCAGCAAGCACACGAGTAAATTCCTCGACCAATGGGTTGTTCCAGTTCTCACAAACCGTCTGCATTGCCCCTTGCAGTCCCAGGCCGGCGTTTACACAGATGGACATCATGTCCAGGGCGTCCGGCATTGCTCTGAGAATCTCTCTTTGGCGACTCTTGATCCGCGTCATTAGCCAGAGGTTGGGCAGCATAGAGCCCAGTATTCCGATCAAAACCCCCAATCCGCCAAAGATGATCAGGGATTGCGACTTAGAGAGATAGATCACGGCAGCAGCAAAGGCACCCAGGAAGACGCCACACAGGATTTTCAGCCCGAGGAAATCCACTACATTCAATCTTGCCACCAACCCCGCCGTTTCGAGTTTGCGCTGCAACTCCTTAATGTTCCTTTGAGGAGCCAAGCGCCCCAACCTCTGCAATATGGCAGCCAACACGGGTCTCACGGCCCGCTGATAGAAGGACGCCCGCATTTCAAGATCACGCAAGGTCAAGGAAGCTCCCGAGCTTGAATCCAAGAATTGTTGTAGGTGGTCCACCGGCTCGCCCGGAGCCACGATGGCGCGTACCCCCGTAACCAGAGCCAGCACACTCAATCCTACGACCAGACTTATTATGACTTGGGTGCCTGCCAACATTCCAATTCTCCTGCTGTATTCACAGCTAAGTTAATTTCAGCCCTTACGCGCAGAGCCTCCGCCAACCTATAATCCTTGTGATGGCTTATTACACGTCAATGTCAACAATACGCCGCATGATAAGAAAGCCGACCACTATTCCCATCCCAGCACCAATAGGAATGCACAAAGTCGGACCGGGCGTGAAGAGTCGCATCTGATACTCGGGGTTGATGATCATCAGAATGGCAGCCAGGGCGATGGGCAGTACGACCAAAACATAGCCCGAAATTCTCTGTTGCGCAGTCAGCACCTGTATTTCGCGTTTGATGCGAACGCGCTCGCGAATAGTTTCGGCAGCCGTCTCAAGTATATCAGCCAGATTACCACCTATCTGCCGGTTGATGTTAATCGAGGCAACTACCATCACAAGATCATCGTTCTTGATCCGCTCGATCAAATGCCCCAGGGCTGAAGTCAGAGGTTGCCCCAGTTGAGTCTCGCGTACCACACGCAAGAATTCATCGCCAGCCGGAGGCGGCAGTTGCCTGGAAACAGTATCCAAGGATTGAGCCAGGCCGTGACCGGCCCGCAACGAACCGGCTATCTGGGCAAGCGCGTCGGCCAACTGATCCGCGAACTCGCGACGACGTTTGGACCTCCGCCAGGATACGAAAATACCCGGCACAAAGAAACTGAGGAGGCCAGCAACGAAGGCCGATATGGGTTGTCGAGAAATGACAAAACCGATCAGTCCGCCCAGCAATGCAGTACCCCCCACAATCAGCAAATATTCCGTGGCTGTCAGTTTGAGGTCTGCTTGCACCAGGTTCTCAGTGATCCCCGTCATCAGACCCCTTGATAGGAGCTGGCGATCTAGCTGTTTGAGGGGATTCCTCAAGCTCACGCTGCTATACTTGGCGCCGCCGGTGTCGGTAACGTCCGTATGAACGATTTCGTCCAAGCGCTCAGCTATACTTTCCCGATAAAGCACACTGAGCAGACCGGCAAAGATCGCCATTATAGCCAGCCCCACCATAGCCGCCACCAAAATACCAACAGGATTCATCGTCCTTTTCCCTCAACCTAGTTCAGAAAACTCTATCCGGCCGGAAGGCGAAACGAGTTAGATATAGTGTGCCGAAAGGAAGAGCGTTTATTGGGCTGCTCGGATTGAGCCAATCCTCCCTCGACAGATTGCCCGCCCCCAACCGATTGCGTCTGAGAGGTCTCGCGATTGGCACTGGCCAACTCTTTGGCCAGTGCCGTAACATCCTGAGCGACGGGAGACCTACGATGAGAGACCACCAGCGGTGTCCCACGATTGATGGAGGTCGAGACGGCAGCGATGTCTTCGGCGATCGTTGCCTTTACAGGATAACGAATAGAAGCCTCAATGTCGGCGATAGGCAACACTTTCTTGCCCTGGTAGGAACTCATAATCAGTTGCCACTTTCCGCTTTGATCTGCGGCAGCATCAGCCAATTCCAGGAAATTCCGCGTCGCGCGAAGGGCAGGGAGCTCGGGGGTGGTGACCACCAGTACCGTGTCAACACCGTCAAGGATTTCAACCGTCCAGCGATCCAAGCCGTCACTCGTATTAAAAATGATGTAGCCTTCCCAAATTGCGCCCAGCCCTTCAATCAGGTCGCTCATGTTCCCAGGCTCAACAGGGATGTCAAACTGCAATTGGGGCTCACCCCGAAGCACCGAGATGCCGGAGGTATGCTTAGTCACCACTCGCTCCAACAGCTCTTCGTCTATTCTTGCCCCAAAATCTAATAGGTTATAAATCGAATGCTTACTTAAGGTACTCAGAAAGATGTCTACATCGGCCGTGCGCAGGTCCGCATCTACCAAGAGAACAGGCGAGCCCGTCTGTTCCCGTAGAGCAATGGCCAGGTTGACGGCAAGTGTCGTGGCACCGGTTCCCCCCTTAGGGCTAAAAACCGCTGTGGAATATGCCTTTTTGGGAGGGGTGGATATGGCATCAGGCGTAGCCGACACTTCGACGAGGGTTGCCTTACGTTTTAGCGAAAGTTGGTATACCTGTTGGATACTCCTGTGAAGCTCCGTCATATCGAATGGTTTCAGCAAGAAACCCTGAGCACCGGCGAGCATGGCCTGCCGGACAAACTCCATCTCTGAATTTGCAGCGATCACGATCACCATAGTCGCTATGGGGTGTACGGTCAGGGCTTGAATCCACTCGGTTTCGAGCACACCGTGGGCCGAACTATCGGCCAGAATGATGTCCACCTGGGTTTCCTGAACAATCTGTACAGCCTGATTGACCGAGTCAAAAATGCCGATCAGTTTATAGTCCCACTCTTTCAATGAGGTTCGCATCCAATCGGTGTTCGAGTCTTGGTTGGCGATCACCAGGATGCTTAGCGGCATTTCATTTACTCTTTCCACAATATCCTCCATTTGTCACGCGATTATTCCCAAGTTTACCAAGCAAGAATGGTCAGCGCGCCCCCACTTGGAACGCAAAATACAGAATCCGATCAGGGTAGGGGCTTCGGAGCTGTGAAGCGATAGCGTTCGGAGATCGTGTTGATATGGACAGAGTCCACATCGAAGAAACGTTCGTTGTCTCCGGCTCGCAACACCAGATCAAGCGGGCTTTCGGTGTCGATGGCGTATTTGAGGACGACCGCATCCTGTGGTTCCATTGCCAGGATAAGCGTTTTGGGCACCAAAGGTGCTTCTGGCTGGGCTTCATCAGCCTTTTGCTCATCACCCTCTTCGGCGGGCGCGGGCTGGTAGATGACCTGTAGGATTTCGATGTCTTGAATCGCATAAATCGAAACCTTGCCTCCCGCCCCTTCTTGCTGGCCGACCACATCTGTGCTGAAGAGCAAGTCAACGTGATCACCCGCCAGTAAAATCCCCTCTTCGGAAAGTCTGTCCGTCACTGGAAATGCAAAGCCTACCAAGTCTTCGCCCAGCGCCTCGTTGAAGTTGACGGTTTCAGTAATGATGTCAGCGGTTTCGATGCCAGTCGAGGAGAAACTCTCGATCAGGTATTGCGTCAGCAAAACCTGACCCGGCTGTATGGGACGGGTGGCGATACGGCCAACGGCATCGTCTGTCTTGAAGATAGCGCCGCTGGGCACCTCTTCGACAGGGCGCTCCTCGGTGCTAATGTCAGCCAGCCGAATCACGGCTCGCTCGTTGATCAGTTGTTTGGCGACGACCACCGTCTGAGTTGGTTCTTCCTCAACCGCGCTGGCGCGTTCAGCGACCGCCTGTTGAAAAGCGAAATAACTGATCCCAGCCGCCACAAGTGCCAGCACCAAGCCAGCCAAGAGCCAAAGGATACCACGTCTTCGTTTCATCTTCCACCCCCTCTATCTCAGGTCGGAAATAAGAATGTTATGATTCTAAGACTTTCGTTGAGCACGAGATTTCTCTAATGATCCCAGGGAATCAGCCGCGCTCGCAGCCCGTAAGTCAAGTCCGGTGGACTGCTCATTAACTCGGAAACAACCCGCCCACGCACCGCATTGGCAGATTGTCCGGGATTCACCGGGTTCTCGTTGTTGTAATAGCCGGTGATTTCCACCGCAGCATACCCCAGGATTTCGACATAATCCTTGACAGTCGAGCCTGCATCCTCGACAAGAACATACAGTTCACAGCCCTGTGGCTCCATGCCGGCGGCGGAAACTACAAGAGGAATGGTTTGGAGTGTGTTGGTAATCGCACCGCTATTGACCTTCAGGTTAAGCTGTAACTTGGCTCCCGGATGTTTGGTTGGGTCCGTGCCTCTCGTCCAGGGGGGCGTGTTAACCCACTCGAATCCGGTCGGTAGCGTGTACGTGTCAGGGACAGATACCGTAACGTCCTGCGTGCCCCCGACACCCCACAAGTCAAGTTTCAGTTCATACTTAGCTTGCTGTCCAATAACTGTGCTGACAAACGGGTAGGTCTGCTCGGAATTGGTGGGATAACAGGTGACAGCAGGCTTGTCACGCTGGGGTGCCATTGACTTCATCACCTATGCTGGCGATGCCAGCCCAGTAGCGCCGGATGCCCGTGCCCGCTGACTTGTCATCAATGGCTGAGACATAAAACATACGAGTGCCGGTGATGACATGCGTCGTCGTCCCTACGCCCGTTGTGGTGGGGGTAACGACCAATGTGATCCAGCGCTCGTTGATGCCGTTGTGGCCCAACACAACAGGTAAAGAACCTGGCCCGAGGTCCAACTCCGAGTCGGCAAAGCCATCTAAACCCGCGACGTCTATACTCAAGCCCGCCGGGGATGATTGGAATCCGTTTTGGGCTTCAAAATGGATGGAATAAGTCAGTACGTTACTGGTGATTGTGTCGGTGGTAGGATGTGTTATTTTGTAGTTGGGGTCGTCACCCGTCATTGTCAACTGAGGGGTATTGAACACGTGGCCATTGTAGACGATGACGGCGATCTGTTCACCTATTTTGTAAGTCTTTTGAAGTGCTACAGGGGAAAAGGAACTGCTCACGCCGTTGTACATGGCCACCTGCTCACCCGGCTCTGGGATCTCATCACAGCAATACCCCTGGCGGATATACCACTCGGCCCGATCTTTAAGCGTGTTCGACTGGGTGCCCGGGCCCACCCCGTTGTAGTACTCCACTGGCGGACTCGATAGGTGACGAATGTCAAGGTTAACCAGACCGGAATAGCTGGTAGTACCCTGATTGGGCCCAACCCCGTTGCCCAGAATCCAGAACTCCCGGCCTGGTGCTGGTGGATCGCTGTCCTTATCGGCGAAATCGTCAGGCGGCGCGTACATTTCGAAGCCAGAGGGCCACTCGGTGATGGTGTCTCGGTATGCCTCGGTTGGGCTTTCCGGTCGCAAGAACTCGGTGGCCTTGCCTAACCCCTGGTCTGGCGGTCCTACCAACGCCTCCTGGGTATTGCAGTCGTCGCAATACACGGTGGCGCTATTCACGTTCTGCAGATTCATATTCCAGTCTCGCTCGTCGCCGAAACGCTTGATAGCAATCGGCGTCAGACCACCGGCCCGGTTGCAGGCGGCGTGTGCATTGGCCCCAACCTGGAGCGTATTACGCCCGAAGAATTGCGTGAAATAAGTGCCCAGGTCATTCCAGCGTAGGGCCACGCGCACGTTGCAGGCGTCGGTGATCTGGATGCCTGTGGTGAGATTCACCCCTGAACCTACGTTGGTGTTGGGTGGGTCAGGTGTAGCGCCTGTAGAATACCATTCGACGCGGCCACCATTTTCGCCAATACTCTCCATTGCCTTCTGATAGGCGGTGGCTTCATCTTTGTCCTTAGACAGGTATTCGGCGGCAGCCAGCGCAGCGGCATCGGCCATGTTTTGTAACTGGCGTCGGCGCAAATAGATGATGGTGCCGTCAACGCCCAAGGCTGCGAAAACCAGGAAGGCAAAGAAGAAAAACAGGGCGATGACAATGATTGACTGACCTTGTTCGTTTAACTGAGACTGGATACGAAGTTTCATGATAGGCTCATCCTGACCGGGCAGCTTGCCGCTATTTATCAAAGTGCATAACCAATGTATGCTGGACGGGGATCTGGGTTGGGAACATAGGCACGTAGTTCGAGACGAACGGCGGCGAGTGATTGTAAGTGACCGTGACTGTGATAGGATCACCCATGGCAGGAACTGATGATAGACTGGAGGGTTGAACTACGACTGCCGTGTTGCCCCCAGAATCCGCATCGGTCATATCCAAAAACTGTGCTTCGCCGAGCACAGTGGTTTTCACCACATCCGTCAAGCTGTCACAGTTGGCGTGCAGGCGACACAACGAGCCGTAGCGCGCCCCTTCGCGAGCGGCGTTTGCAACCTGCACGTGAGCGAAGAGCAAGAAAGCCACTTCGACAATGCCCAAGAAGAGGACCAACAAAACAGGTAAAACCAACGCCACTTCAACCAGAGAACTCCCGCGCTCATTAGCCGATCGTTTGTGCATCATTAGATCAATCCTCCTACAACTAAACTTTATGGTCCGGTTCCCGGAATCACGGCACTGGGCTCGATTCTCATACTTGACCGGGCTTGAAGATTTGCCTCACTGCCCAGAGCGCCGAACAGAAAGGAGTGTGTGTGAGAAAGTGTGACTATCATAACGTCCGTAGAGCGTAACGGATCAGGGAAAGGGGCGCTAGAGGGTCCGTAGGAAATCTGGCAGGATGTGACCGAGCTTGTGCCGGTGCAATCAGGTGGCGCCGACATAAGGGGTCCCACAATGTCGCCCACGACCGAAGCAACTGCTGCACTGCGCCCGGCGTCGGGCGCAGCCGATGAACCGCCTGGATCTCCTACATAAAGGTAGATAGACCCTGCCCGGGCACCTTCGCGAGCCGCGTTGGTCAAAGCTACGTACTTGTACAGCATGACGCTGCCTTCGATGAAGACCATAATAAGCGGCAATATGATAAAGATCAGAACCAGTGCAAATTCGACGAGACTCTGCCCTGACTCTTCTCTGATTTTCAGCCGCCGCCAGAGCTTCGACGTGTCAACCATGTTGACCCCCAGTGAACGAGTAAAGAAATTGACTACGCTGGTCGCTGCAACCAGGCGTCATTGTGCCGATGACCGTTGCATTTTTGTGATTGGGATTGAAATCGATAACGGCGTGAGGAAAACATGAGAACACCTGCCAGGCCGGCAACCGGTGAGCCACGTCCTCAGAGGAACGAGCCCTATGGTTAAACGGTTGAACAAAATCAGATCCACACATCTTTGCGCCTCTTTGGCAAACGCCGGCTTGGAACTTGACGTCTCGGGGTTTTAAGGTTCGGCTAGTTGACAATGCTTTGAATTGTCGGTAATGAACCCAAGTCCCGTGTGAAAGGTATCGGAACATTCTAAGCGTATCACCGAATGGTTTGAAATCAGTTTGAAGGAAATTTAAACAAGCTATGAAAAACATTTGAAATCCATATGAACCAGGGTTCGTTAATCCAAAACATCATTTTTGTTTAAATTGGGGCTGGCCTTACTCGTGCTATGTTCCATCCATACCATTTATACCGTAACTCACGTATAAGGGTTATGGTCCATTCATATGAGAGTAACATGAAATCAATATGAAACCGGTTAGACTTGCACAGTATCAACCATCTTGCAAGGCTTGGGAGCTGTCCCACATTTCAGGCGTCAGCGGCGGCATGGGGATGCCGCCCTACCAAAAATCTGGACCGCACCTAAGGCTTGGCAGCTATTGCACACGCCGAAAAAGCATGGTATTCTTCTACGTTGCATCCTTTGGCGTTGTTTCTGTGTAGCATTTTGTTTTGAAAAGGAGATCGACTTATGGCAAACATCGAAGTCAAGGCAACGGAGCAAGGTGACACGCATGAGTGCCAGGTTACTGTGATTGAAGGAAGCAGTCAGACTCGTCACCGGGTGACCATCCGCAAGACCGACTATGAGCGGCTGGCTGGCGGCAAGGCGAGCCCAGAAGCCCTGGTGACCGAGTCCTTTCGGTTCCTCCTGGAGCGCGAACCCAAGGAATCCATCCTGCGCTCCTTTGATTTGACCGTGATCGGTCGCTACTTCCCCGAGTACGAGCGGGAAATAACCAAACGCCTGTGAGCGGGGCCTTATGCACTACCTCGTAGTTGCATACAACTCATACTCCCCCTTCTAGTGAGTTCATTTACGGAATGACTCGTGTCATATCTCGGGCCGTTTCGCGTATAGTCTAGTGTAAAAGATGGCATCCCCGCTGAAGATCGATCAAACATGAGCACTCCGCTTGCGCGACGTGTCCGCCAGTTCTTTGCCGATGAATCGGGATTAAGCGAAGACGCTTTCACCGTGCTCTATCAGAGCCAATTGGATCGTGTCTTGAACTACGTACGCTATCGCCTGGGCCCCGGGGAGGCTGAGGACGTCACGGCAGACATTTTCGCACGCGCTTGGAGCCGGCGTAAGAGTTATGACTCCCGCAAGGGGAAGCCATCTACCTGGTTGTGGGCTATCGCACGCAATCTGGTAACGGACCGGCTGCGCCGCCGCCGGTTGACCCATATTGAGCTATCCGCCAACCTCCCTTCAGATGACGAGCCATTTTCCGAGATAAGCCAGCGGGAGGAATGGGAACAAGTATGGGCTTCAATATCCCGTCTACCGCTGGTGGATCAGGAAATCATCGCTTTACGCTTTGGTGCGGGTCACACCAATCGTTCCATTGCCACGCTGGTGGGACTGAGCGAAGCCAACGTGTCGCAACGGTTGCGGAGAGCCTTGCACAAAGTCCGCAACGATCTGCAAGGAGTTGATGGGCATGAATGAGTTGTCCGATCCGGAATTCGACGCCTGGCTGGACGCCGTGGAACGCGATGAAACGCTCCCAGATACCCTGCCATCGGGCGATGCAGCCGACCTGGCTTTAGCCCGTCGTCTGCTGGCGCTACGGGCGACACCTAGCTCGCGTTTGGTATCCAAGATTGAGCGGATCACTGCTACCGCCGCGGCCTCAACACGCGCACAAGTAAGCGCACCACGGCGATGGCGAGCACTGGCCGGAGCAGGCATCATCGCCAGCCTGGCATTGATCTTCAGCCTGGCCTTCACGCCCGCCGGGACCTGGGCCCAAGGGATGTTACAACGTTTTGGGGTAACCTTCCTGCCAGGAGCTATGCCCCAGTGGTCAGCAGGACCCCCAGAGATCACCCCGACCAGGTCACCGGTCGCTTTCAGCCACGAGCGAGAAGTCCAGGCGGCCGCAGAATTCCCCTTGCGCTGGCCAGCCGACTTCCCCTTTGATCAAGAGGGAGTGACCTTCCTTGGCTTCATAACCTACACCCGGGATGGTGCGTGGATCGAGAGCCTGTACGGCGACGA
>JABAOC010053615.1_pt3 | contig 11449 bp, 8 predicted proteins | sample 7062161 | NCBI WGS metagenome assembly JABAOC01 (sample SAMN14538625, study PRJNA623070) | marine sediment metagenome | biome: marine biome [ENVO:00000428]; feature: marine pelagic biome [ENVO:01000023]; material: deep marine sediment [ENVO:00002113] | place: India: Gulf of Khambhat ... | reverse complement strand
CGCCGGCCTTCCCCGTCGAGGCCGTGGACCCAACGGGCGCGGGCGACTGCTTCGACGCGGGCGTTGTCGTGGGGCTGCTCGAGGGCCTCCCATTGGAGGAGGTCGGCAAGCTCGCCAACGCATGCGGCGCGCTGGGAGCGACCCGGAAGGGGCCGATGGAGGGGGCGTTCGGGCGGGAGGTGGTGGCGGAGTTCATGCAGGCGCAGTAGCCGCACAACGACAGAACCCGAGACGGCGTCCGCCGGCCGCACACCGGGCAGGGAGGCCGCTCGCAGATCAGGAGGCGTTCGAATGCCGCAGCAGAAGCCGAGCCGCACCAGCACTACCAGCACCGTCTATTTCGCGCCGGCCGGCATCGACGACCGCCGCGGCACCTATCGGGCGCTCGAGACGTTGTTCCGCAAGGTCGTCTCCAAGGATACGATCGCAAAGGGGGACTACGTCGCCATCAAGCTTCACTTCGGCGAAGAGGAAAACGTCCGCTACATCCGGCCCGCCTACATCCGTCGGCTCGCCGATCTCGTCAAGCGTTCCGGCGGGCAGCCCTTCGCGACCGACACCCTCACGCTTTACAAGCGTAAGCGGCACACTCTCTTCGGCCACCTCGACGTCGCCGCGGAGCACGGATTCACTCGGGAGACTCTGGGGTGCCCGGTTCTTATCGCCGACGGCCTCCGATCGAGCGGGGTCGAAGTGCGACTTCGCGACTCCCTCGATCTCGATTCGTGCACGGTCGCCCAGGCCGTCTACGATGCGGATGTGCTCATCAACTTCGCACACCTCACCATCCACGACGAGATTCCCCTCGCGGCGGCGATGAAGAACATCGGCATGGGGTGTGTGACCAGAGAAACGAAGCTGCGGTGTCACGGCACCGGCGTCCACCCGGATTTCGACGCCGGGAAGTGCGTGGTCTGCGGGCACTGCCTCCGCATGTGTCCGGGCNNGGCGAAGCGTTCACCCTCAAGGGCCGCAAGATCCGCTTCGACCGGACGCGCTGCGTGAGCTGCGGGGACTGCTTCGCCTGGTGTGAGGGGGGAGCGCTCGATATTCCCTGGGGAGCGGAGGCGCAGATCGTTCAGCGCCGCACCTGCGACTCCGCGCGCGGCGTCCTCTCCACCTTCGGGCCCGGGAAGGCCGTGCACTTCGTCGTCGCCATGGACATCACGCCGCTTTGCGACTGCCGCGGTGATACGGACCTCCCCGTCGTCCCGGACATCGGCATTTTCGCCTCCACGGACANNCCCTTCAGGCCGCGCCCGCCTACCCGGGAAGCCGGGTGGACGGCACTCCCGGCGGCGAGCCGGGGGGCGACAAGATCGCCGAGATATCACCCGACCTGGACCTGCCCGCCTTCCGCGAGATTCTCGCGCATTCCGGTCTGGGCGCCATGGCCTACAGACTCGAGCACGTGTAGGCGCTTCGCAGGCTCGGCCGTCTTTCTTGCGCGCGACCTCTTGACAGGACCGGATTTCCCGCTAAAATATTGGCAGGTAGTGCTAATATTTTCGCAGAAATGGGGGACGACAGCGCGATGAAGAACGACTCCTCGATGGACCTCAGCCGCCGGGAACGACAAATCATGGACATCGTCTACCGGCGCGGCCGCGCCACAGCGGCGCAGGTGCGGGGCGAGCTTCCCGACGCGCCGAGCTACTCTGCCGTACGCACCCTGCTCCGAATCCTGGAAGGGAAGGGCCACCTCAGCCATACAAACGAGGGGACGCGCTACGTCTATCTGCCGACCCACCCGCGCAAGAGCGCCGGCCGCGCGGCGCTGAAGCGGGTGCTTCGGACCTTCTACCATGGCTCTGTGGAAAGCGCTGTCGCCGCACTGCTCCATGTCTCGGAAGCCGGCCTCTCGAAGGAAGAGCTGCGGCGCCTCTCACAGCTCATCGACAAGGCGCGAAGGGAGGGCCGCTGAAATGGCGGACGCGTGCCTGTTGTTCCACACACTCGCCGGCGCCTCGGCGAAGACGGCGCTCTTGCTGACGGCGGCCTGGGCTCTCACCCTCGTGCTGCGCCGGTCCTCGGCGGCGGTCCGACACGTGGTGTGGTCGGTGGCGCTGGCTGGGGCGCTTCTGCTCCCCCTCCTCTCTTTCGCGCTCCCCGCGCGGCCGCTGCATATGCTCCCGCCCGCGGCCGAGACGAGCGGCTCGGCCCAGGCCGGCGCGATGAACGCGGCGACAGCCACCCACCCCGGGCTGAGTTCCGGGTTCTCGAGTCCGGCGGCTTCGCCGGCCGAGACGGAGGCGATGCAGTCCGCCGCTCCGGCGCCAGCGGAGTCGGTGGAGGCGCGCGAGCCTGCGTATTCGCCGCCTCCCAGCCCTGCCTCCCGATCTCCGCACGTGTCCCCCATGTCGCGGCCGCCGTGGGCCGTGCCCGTCCTGGTCGTCTGGCTGCTTGGCGCGCTGGCTGCGGTCGCGCCTCTCCTGCTCGGGTGGTGGCGGGTCGAGCGCCTCAGCCGGGAGGCCCAACTCTTAGACGACTCGGAGACCTCTGTCCTCCTTGCTCGCGCCTGCGAGCAGCTCTCCCTGCGCCCCCGTGTCGCCCTCCTCCGAAGCCGCGGCCGCGTCCCGCCGATGGTGTGGGGCCTGTGGCGGCCGAACCTGCTCTTGCCGGCCGAGGCCGTCGCCTGGCCGCGCGAACAACTCCACCTCGTGCTGATCCACGAGCTCGCTCACGTGAGGCGTGGGGACTGCATCTCCCAGCTCGTCGCCCACCTCGCCTGCGCCTGCTATTGGTTCAACCCGCTGGCCTGGCTGGCGCTCAGGAGGCTCCACGACGAGCAGCAGCGCGCCTGCGACGACCTCGTGCTCGCTGCGAGCGTCCGTCCCTCCGATTATGCCGAAAGCCTGCTCGAGATCACCCGCGGTCTCGACCGTCCCGCCTTGGTCTGCGCCGCCGCGGTGGCGATGGCGCGACAATCGACAATGGGCGCCAGGATAAGCGCCATCCTCGATGAGAAGCGGAGCCGGCGCCGGGCGACCCGGCGGGTCGTCCTCGCCGCCGCGCTCTGCGCCCTCGCTATCCTCATCCCCCTGTCGCAACTCCAGGCTCTTCCCGCGGCGGCGCTCTTGGTCCCGGGAGGCAAGGGCCCCGACGGCCAGGCGCTCTACGCCTGGGAGCCCGGTCAGTCCTCGCGCGGCGGGGAGCAATACGACCCCCGCCTCGACACTCCCATGACCTGCTGGCGCGCGGGCATCTCGCTGTCGGATCTCTTTGCTGTCATCGCCGATCAGACCGGCGTGTCGATCGGCTTCTGGCCGCCCGACGATCAGAACGCGCGCGTTCGCGTGAACCTCTTCCTAAACCCCGATGACCCGCCCGCCCTCGGCGATCTCATGGCCCAGCTCTCCTGGGTCACCGACTGCACCTTCGGCTGCACGGGCTCCGAAGACAAGACTCGATACTACCTTCTGAGCACCAGCGTCGCGCAGAGCGCGGCCTCCGGCCTCCAGCAGCGTGAGGCTGAGGCGCGCCAGCGCTGCACGGCCCTGCTTCAGGCGCTTAAGGACAGAAACGCCCAGCTTCGGGAGGCCCTTGAGCTGCCCCGGGAGGAGGCCATAGATCTGTATCAGGGAAAGGACGATGCCCTGCTGTTGACGCTTCTCGATCCCGTGCGCCGCGCCGCCGCTCAGATCGCGTCGAAACACCTGCCTCGCCTCCTGGGAATCATCCAGTTCGATCCAGCACTGCCGCCAGGCCGCACACAGAGCTTCGGGACGGGTATCGGTCTCGTGTCTCTCTCCCAGGACGAGAGAGACGCTGTCGAGACCGCCTTTCCCACCTGGGACGTCGATTACGATGACCCCGAGGTGTCGTGTCTTCTTATCGTTGACTCGACTGGTGGCGTTCAGTTGGGGCCTCCTCACTACAGGCACGATCCGTTGGAGAGCTGGATACCAGCCATGATGACCGTAATGGACGTCTCCAATGACATCCAATCCCGCCCCGAGGACGAGATCGCTCTGCGTCGGGCGCTGGGCGAGACCATCAGCCCGGAGGATGAAAGCGCCTACGTCGCGCGCCGCAAGGCGGAGGTCGCCGCCGCTGAGAAGCAGCGTGAGGAGCAGCGCCGCGCCGCCGGCAGATATCTCTCCAATGAGATGCGCGAGACTCTGGCGAGCACAGCCCTTCCGCTTGCCACAGGCTCCTATCCCGCCTGGCGGGTCGAGGAAGAGGTCGCCCGCGCCACCGGCATGCACATCGTGGCCGACGCCTTGCTCGACGCGACGGCGGACATCCCGAAGTCCCCCGACCGAGCGGGAAACCTCGCGGCGCTACGCGCCGTCGAGGCCTTCTGCGCCGCGCCCGGCCGCAGCTTCATGCGGACTCCCGAATGGGAGTGGGGCGACGCCGGTCCCTTCCTGACCTTCCGCACCTCGAACCGCGACGTCTGGCGTGCCTCCATGCTGCCCCGGGCGCTCCTGGACTGGCTCGACAAACAGATCGAGCCCTACCTCCCAAGAGCCAAAGATCAGGGTAAACGGCCCACGGCGGCCGAGTTCGACCTCCCCGTCGAACCGGAGCACTGGGCCCGCTGGCTTTCGAGCCTGACTGAACTACAGACCCAGCACGGCGCCCTCGTGCCCTGCGGGGAGCCGGACGACTTGCTCGACGCCGCCCGCCGCTCGACCTGGAAGGCCGCCTTCGCCCTCGCCGAGCAGGAGCCGGCCATGTTCCGCTTCCTCGGCCGCCTGAACTCACCCCAGTGGGAGTCCGCCCGCACCGGCAACCTGCGCGCCCCTCGCGACCTCATGGACGATCAGATGAAGCTACTCACCACAGCGATAGACGAGAAGAGCGGCTGGGCCCTGCACCTGCCGGAGGACAGCTCTCTCGCCATCTCGATCACCCAGGGGCCGTGCGAATCAGACGAATTCCGACGGCATGTGATTCATGACGAGGCTGGCAATCTGGATAGCGGAGGAGCTGGCGGAGGCGTAACCTATCCCGAGAACATCGCAGGCCCCGGCGACTGGTACCGGGTCAACATCACGGCCAAGGGGCGGCTCGAGGGCGAAGACGAGGAAACGACGGTGCTGGAGAAGCAGGTCCCGTTCCTTCCGACCGCGATCCACGTTTCCGTAGGCGCTCCGCGCGTTGACGGGCCGGGGTAGCGGCTCGTCGAGAGCTCACGGCTGCTGTGCGAGAAGGATCGTTCAGAAGTCCGAGCGGTCCCCCTCCCCTATCGCCTGGAGGTGGTGGGTGTCGTTGAGTTGCGTGACCACCCAGAGGTCGTCGCTCGCGTGGAGGAGGCTGATGGAGGCGGTGTCCACCCGCACCCGCCGGAAGGCCGCCTCCCCTGCGCCGAGGGCCGCGCACAGCAGAACCTTGCAGACGACGCGATGGGTCATGATGGCGGCCCGGCCGCCCTGGTGCCTGGCGGCGATGTCGCCCATCGCGGGCCAGGCCCGCGCCACCACCTCCGACAGGGTCTCTCCCTCGGGCGCCCGAAAGCGCTCCGGCTGGGTCAGCCACGTCTGATAGAGGGCCGGATCCTCCTGCTCGACCTGCGCCCGGGGCCTCCCCTCCCAGCGGCCGAAGCTCATATCCACGAGGCCTTCTTCGACCTGGACCTCGACCCCCGCCGCCTCCGCCAGCGGCCGGGCCGTCTCCCGCGCCCGGGACAGCGGGCTGGTGTACACGGCCTGGAGGCCCGATCCCTTCAAGGCCTCCGNNTGCTGTAGACGGCCTCGAGGCCCGATCCCTTCAGGGCCTCCGCGAGCAGCCGCGATTGTCTCCTTCCGCGCTGGCTGAGGGGAACATCCGCCCGCCCCCGGAACACCTCTTCCCGGTTCCAGTCCGTCTCCGCGTGCCGGACCAGCAGGATCTCGCCCATGCTCTCCCTGCCCATGGCAGGTCCGCCGCCCTCCGTCGGCGGCCGCCCCCGCTCAATACAACACAAGGCGCCGCAGTCCTGGGTGGCTGCGGCGCCTTCCCGCCGATCCCTCCTCCGCCTCAATCGACGAAGTCAAATGCTCGGGAGATATATACCGCCATCTGGTCTCGGCCGACCACGACCTCGGGGTAGTAGTTGCCATCGGGGTACCCCTGGGTGACCCCCGCGTCGGCGATGTACTCGACGTACTTATAGGCCCAATAGGGCTCGGTCCCGCTCTCGCCATAGCCGGTATCTGACACATCCGGGAAGGTCGGGCCGCCGGTCGGCGTGTAGGAGGCGAAGAAGCTGTCCCCACCCGCGAGCGCCCGCCCGATGTAGGCCGCCATCTGCCCGCGGTTCACCAGCTCCAGTGGGCGATAGGTGCCGTCGTCATACCCCTTCACCACGTCCTGCGCCGGGTCCGCGCAGTACTCGATGTACTTGTAGGCCCAGTACGGCTCGGTGCCATCCTCGCCGTAGCCTGTGTTGGGCACATCCAGGAAGCTTGCCGTTGGCGGGCCAGCCGGGACATTCCCGTCCCCGCCCGCCAGCGCCCGCGCGATGTAGACGGCCATCTGATCGCGCGTCACCGACCAGGAGGGCCGGTACATGCCGTCATCGTAGCCGCGGACGACGTTGTTCGCCACCGCCGCCTCGATGTGCCGCCAGGCCCAGAAGCTCGCGGGCACGTCCACGAAGCTGATGACTCCGACCGACCCCTCCAGCAGCATCTGCTGAACCCAGATGTTGTAGACATGGTAGAGCCCGTCCTCGGGATCGGGCAGGGTGAGGCGGTGCTTCGCGTAGGCCACCCGGTCGCCCGATACATCGGGCCACACTTCGCTCGAACCGGCGGCCGCGATGGGGCCCCCGGCCGTGTCCGCAAGGTTGACCCAGTGGATGTCGGGCTGGGTCTGCCCCCAGTCCTCCCAGGTGAGCTGTGTGGCGTCGATCCGCGGGCGATATCTGAACGTCGGCGGGTCGGTCGCCACCGCCGTCGGCGTGGGGGAATCCACCTCCAGGGCGTAGAGGTCGATCGTCCCACCGAGGCCGGTGTCGCGCCCGAGGTCCATGTAGACGACCGTGGTGCCGTCGATGTCGGGGAACTCCTCCGGCCAGAAGGTGTCGGTCAGACGGACCTCCGCCGGGTCGGGGGATGGCTTCGTGGTCTCCTTCCAGTTCGGGATTCCGTCGCCATCTGAATCGACGGAGAGGTCGTACAGGTAGATGTCCGACTGGATCTCGGTCGTGTCGCGCCAGTCCTCCCAGACCACGTACGGGTAGGAGATTCGCGGGACGAACTGCGGCCCCGGCGCCCCACACAGCTCGTAGACGTTCGGGTAGTAGCTGCTCGGGGGGGAGGCGGTCGAGAGGTCGGCGATGTAGATGTCCGGGTTGTCCTCGATGAAGTTGTACCCGAGGGTCCCATCCGGGTCGTTGCGGTAGTCCTCCCACACGACGAGGTCCCCATCGACCGATGGGAACAGCGCATCCTTGTTCTGATAGGTGACCCGCAGCGGAAGCTGGCTCAGGTTGTCGACGGTCTGAGCGACGATCTGGAAGTACCACTGGTTGAGGGGGTAGTCGTCCACCATCCAGGCCACCCACGGCCCCGCGATGTCGGGGAACCAGTGGTTGCTGATCTCGAAGTACTTGTAGGGATCCGGCGGCATGTACAGCTCCCAGTTCGGATCCCACGTTCGCGTGAATGCGATGTCGTCGGGCAGCACGATCCTGGCCCCCGTCGCCAGGTCGGTGACGGAAATCGCCGCGGCATAGGGCGGGACCACACTGTAGTCCTCGTAGGCGACGCGATCCCCGTCGATGGCCGGAAAACCCTGGCCATACTGGGCCTCGTCGAAGACGCGGATCTTCGAGGCCCCGGTGGCGATCTCCCCGAAGTACTGACTGCCCCTCACCATGCGCCAGTGGCACGGATACAGCCCCGGCTCGCTCGGGGCGGTGACATCGAAGGTGAACGTCACGGTCTGGCCGGGCGCGACGCTGGAGGTCGGCAGAGCCACCTGGGCCGGCCCCCACCGGTTCGTCCCCTCCGGGGAGACGGAGGCCAGGGCGTATCCCTCGCCGGACGTCCAGGCGGTCGAGCCGTCGTTCCACATCGTCACACTGATCTGGTAGGTCTGCCCCTTCAGCATGTTGGCGGGGATCGTGTTGGACCAGACATATGAACTCAGCGCCTTGATGGTGAAGGAGGCGCCTATCTTGCCGTTGTTGGTCTCGTCCTTCTCGGGAACATCGTAATCGCTGTCCGCATAGGCCGCGACCCAGTAGTCGCCGGGCGATGTCCCCGGCACCGTCCCGGAAACGGTGCCGCTGGGCCACGTTTCCCCCGCCGAAAGGGCCGGAACCTCCACCGTCGCCATGGCGAAGTCCTGCGGCGAGGCGATCCGGTTGCCCGACATGGCAATGGTCGCCGTGCAGGCGGCGGAGGCCGCGTCGCCCTGGTTCTTGACCGTGACGGTGAGGTTGAGCGTCGCCCCCACAAGTCCTGAAGAGGAGTCGGCGGTCACCGCGGTGACCACGAGGTCCGGCCCGGAGGCGGGCTGGTCGGTGATGGCCCTCTCCAGGTCGATGCGCGGGGTGGCGACACGGGTGGTTGGATCGACGATCTGCACGCCGGTTCGCCTCAGGCGGGCCGTGATGGCGGCGGGTCCGGCGAGGCCCGCATCGGCCAGCACCGCGATCGCGCCCGCCACATGTGGGGTCGAAGCCGAGGTGCCGGCTCCTTGCACGTAGCTGCCACCGAGCCTCGTGCTCGTGATCCAGATCCCGGGCGCGTAGACATCGATCAGCTCGCCCCGGTTGGAGAAGTAGGCCGGGGTGTTGACCTCCGCGCCCGCATCCCAGGTGGCCCCCACCCCTATCGCGGCCGAGGCGCAGGCCGGCAGGCCGATGCCCTGGGTGTACTCTTCGTTCCCGGCGGCCGCCGCGACCGCGATGCCGTTGCTCACCGCGTCGGAGATAGCCTGCCCCTCGGGGTCCGCGTCGCAATCGGATGGATCCCGCCATTCCGCGCCATCGCTGAGGCTGAGGTTGATGGCCCTGATGGTGTAGGTCGCCTTGTTCGCGATACACCACTGGATGGCCGCGATGATATCCGAGGAGTACCCGAGGCCGGCGTTGTCGAGCACTTTCAGCGCGAGCAGGTGCGCGCCGGGCGCGATGCCCCGGTAGGTGGGCCCGGTCCCCGCCGCAATCCCCGCCACGTGTGTGCCGTGCCCTTCGTCGTCCATGTACTGCGAGGGGCTCGTGTACTGCGGGTAGCCGGGGTCGCCGGCGAGGAAGTTGTAGCCGTCGACGACCTTCCCCTCGTCCAGGTCGGGGTGAGTGTAGTCGATCCCGGTGTCGATGATGGCGATCCCGATGTCGGTCCCGTCATAGCCCGCGGTGTTCTCCGCATAGGGCTGTCCGATCAGGGGGCCGCTCTCCGAGAGGACGGCTCTCACCTGCCGGTCCGGGTAGACCGCCTCCACGAACGGCGACTCCGCCAGCTCCCTGAGCCCGCGCGCGTCCACCGTCCCCGCGAGGAAGGGGAATATCTCGTATTCCCGCCGGACCTGAAGGCGAGGGACATCTTGCTTCACCCGGCGCGCCAGCTCCCGGATGGCCGGGCCGCGGTCGCGCCAGTCTCGCGCCCAGGCCTGGGGAAGAGACGGATCGCCCATCACCACGATCACCCGGGCTTCGCCCTGCTCCCGGGCACGCTCCCTCACCCGATCGTGAACATAGCTCGCGGCCCGCCGGACCGGGGCGCCGGGCTCCGCAGGTGAAGCCGAACCGAGATCGGCCGTGATGCCTGTCAGGAGTCCCAGAGACAGGATCGGCAGAACGTGCAGAATCTTCATCCTCGCTCCCACTTACCTCAAGCGTGTGTTTCTCTTGCTGTCGCTCGCTGGACGGCGCCGGCGCCCCCGCCCATCACAGGACATATACCCGATACCGAGTCCGGTATCCCCAGCCGGGCCCGATCTTGTCTTGCAGGTTTAACGGGCCTTGGGCGGAATCCTTTGGGCGATTGGGGACGCGGCGAGGCAGGGCGAAGGGAAACGGCATGTTGGTCTCCGAGGTGGACACCCCGGCACTTCTGGTCGATCTCGACCGCCTGACGGCAAACCTCGACCGCGCGGCGGCCGCCGCGCGCAGCGCGGACCTCGACTTCAGGCCCCACACGAAGACCCACAAGGTCCCCGAGATCGCGAAGCTCCAGCTCGAGCGCGGCGCGGCGGGCATCACGGCGGCCAAGATCGGCGAGGCCGAGGTGATGGCCAACGCCGGCCTCGAGGACATCTTCATCGCACATCAGATCGTGGGTCCCGAGAAGATCGAGCGGCTGGTTCGGCTGGCCGACCGCGCGCGCGTCTCGGTGGGCGCGGACAGCATGGAGGCGGCAACTCCGCTGTCGATGGCCTTCGCCCAGCATGGGCGTCGCCTCCGAGTGCTGATCGAGGTCGATATCGGGCTCCGGCGATGCGGGCTGCCCCCCGATGACGTGCTCGATTTCGCCCGCGGGATCAACACCCTGCCCGGGCTCTCCCTGGCAGGCATATTCACCTACCCGGGCCAGGTCTACGCGGCCCGCAACGAGAATGAGGTGGCCGGAATCGCGGCCTACGAGTGCCGCATCATGGGGGAACTCGGGGCGGGCATCGCGCGGCTCGTCGATGCCGAGATTCGGATCAGCGGCGGCTCCTCCCCGACCCTCTCCAGCTACCACCCCGAGTGCGGCCTCACCGAGATTCGGCCCGGCACCTATGTCTTCAACGACCGCACCCAGGTGGACCGATGGGCGGCGACCCCAGGTGACTGCGCGCTCACCGTCCTGGCCACGGTGGTGAGCGCGCCCGAGCCCGGTCGGGCGGTGCTGGACGCGGGGAGCAAATCGCTCACCACGGACGTGGCGCGGGAATCCCCGGGCTGCGGGATGCTGAAGGAGGACAACGCGGCCGTGCTCGTCAAGCTGAACGAGGAGCACGGGTTCCTGGACCTCTCGCAGTCCGATCTCAAGCTCCGAGTCGGCGACAAGGTCGAGGTCATCCCGAACCACGCCTGCACCGTGAGCAACCTCTTCGACGAGATGCTGGCCGTCAAGGGGGGAGAGGTGGTGGAGACCTGGCCCGTCGCCGCGCGCGGGATGGTGCGCTAGCCCGGCGACGATCATCCGACGCGAAAGGATCTGCCATGAGCCGGAAAGAGGTCATCGTATCCGACGAACTTCCAGCGCCGAAGGGCCCCTACTCTCCGGCCATTCGGGCGAATGGCTTCGTCTTCGTCTCCGGGCAGGGCCCCCTCGACGCGACCACCGGCGAGGTGGTCAGGGGGGACATCGAGCGGCAGACGAAGCTGGTGTTGGAGAACATCGGCGCCATTCTCGAAGCGGCAGGCTCGTCGCTGGACAGGGTTGTGAAGACCAATGTCTACCTGAGCGACATCGCGAACTTCGCCGCCATGAACGAGGTCTACGCGACCTTCTTCCCCTCCGATCCGCCCGCCCGGACGACGATCCAGGCGGCCAACCTTCCCCTCGGCATCGATGTCGAGATC
>JABAOC010037837.1_pt1 | contig 11454 bp, 10 predicted proteins | sample 7062161 | NCBI WGS metagenome assembly JABAOC01 (sample SAMN14538625, study PRJNA623070) | marine sediment metagenome | biome: marine biome [ENVO:00000428]; feature: marine pelagic biome [ENVO:01000023]; material: deep marine sediment [ENVO:00002113] | place: India: Gulf of Khambhat ... | reverse complement strand
CAACACACTGTTAAGCTTAACCTCTTCTATGTTTATCGGTTAAGAAAAAAGATTGTTTAACTCAAACCCCTCCTGAAATTTCCAAAGAGTGTCCGGCTTCAAGATGTGAAAAGCCGCCACCTTAAGGCAGAATCCGCCTTTCAATTTGTGGTGAGACTATTAGGGTAGAACGGAAGCTGCACCGGAAAGGAAAAAAGAAACTTTTGAAAAAAAAGAGAAAGCAGGTGCCCGATGGCCAGTGGCAAGAAGGCAACCTGCGTGACCTCCGCAGCGCCAAGGACGCCCCAGGGAACGGAAGACTATACCTCAGTTAACACCTGCACGAAGCATCCCTCCAATTCCCTCAACATCCAAAAAGATACTTCCAACTGGCAAGGTGTCGTTCCCCGAGGTTGTGTAACTACAGGTGATGTAAATATTAGTGTGTAAAATTAGTTGGGTTGATTAAGACAAAAGGTGTATCCTTCCTTGCGATTTTGGAGTTAACCCTAAAAGGAAGGAGACACCTAATGTCAGCAAAGCCATTGGATTTCTCGAAGCCCAATTTAATGAGGGATTTTGGGGAAGTCAAGAGGATGTTTAATGAGGATTTGGTTGAGGGGAGCAGGCATTTGCTTGAGCAGTTTTTTCATCAGATTATGGCTGACGATTTATATGGACAGATAAGGGCTCGGCGGTATGAACGGACACCCTGCCGGGGTGGTTATCGGAACGGCTATCGGGAGAGGTATCTGTTGACTTCTTTGGGTGTGCTGAAGTTAACGGTTCCCCGGGATCGGGAGGGTAATTATCAGCCGGATTGTTTCGAGCGTTACCAGAGGGTAGAGCGGCAGGTAGATGAAGGGATCCGGGCGATGTATCTGAGGGGGGTGTCTACTCGCAAAGTGGGTGAGGTTCTGGACGCTTTGTGTGGCGAGAGGGTATCTGCCAGTTATGTTTCTAAGGTGACCAAATCTTTAGATAAACAGGTGGCGGCCTTCCGGGACCGTTCCCTGGAGGATGATTTTGTCTTTTTATTCTTAGATGCCTTGAGTTTAAGGGTTCGCTTGGAGTTGAAAGTGAAGCGCTATTGGGTCTTGGTGGCTTATGGCATCAAGGGTGATGGGAGTCGGAGCTTGATCAGCTTTAGGTTGAGTCAGAGGGAAAGCCGGGGAAGTTGGCTTTCCTTTTTGGAGAACTTGAGGGTTCGAGGGTTGAGGGGCGATAATTTGAAGTTGATTATCATGGACGGGTGTCCTGGCTTATGGAGCGCCATAGAGGAGGTTTATGCACTCGTGCCCCATCAGTTATGCTGGGTGCACAAGTTGCGGAACGTGGCCAAGTACTGTCCCAAAAGGTATAGGGAGAGTTGCACCAAAGAGGCGGCCAGGATTATGTATGCCAAAAGCTCCGGTCTGGCAGCTAAGCTCTTTCGAGTGTGGAAGAGAGGTTGGAGAGATAAAATCCCCAAAGCAGTTGCCTGTCTGGAGCGCGACTTTGACAAACTGATCGGCTTCTTTGAGTTCTCTGACAAACTCCATAAGACCATCCGCACCACCAACGTTATCGAGCGTACCTTCGGAGAGCTGAGGAGACGGCTTAAAGTTATGGGCTACTTCCAAAACACAAAAAGCTGTAACCGAATGATCTTCAGCCTATGTTTCTACTTCAATAACAAATGGGCTCGGAAAAACGAAATAATCAAACCCATAGCCCAATACTTCAAAAAAGCAGCTTAAACCCTATGCGGAAGGACCACCTGAAATCCTCAAATCAAATTTACACACAAACTCAAACATCACCAAAAGACGTACAGCTAACTGTGAACACAACCGGGAAGTCGTCGGCATTTTTTTGTTGACAAACAATACGCAGTGTTGTAGACTGCAGCTTAATTGAAAATCGTTTTCCAAAAACCAAAAATGGCGAAACGAAAAATAATAGGGATCATTCCTGCCAGGTATGGCTCGAAGAGACTCCCGGGAAAACCTTTAATACCGATTGACGGAAAGCCTTTGGTACAGAGGGTATATGAGTGCGCCAAGAAATCGGGCTTTCTGGACCGAGTAATAGTGGCCACAGATTCTGCCCGCGTCTCAGACGAGGTCTATGGTTTTGGAGGAGAGGCCTACTTGGGCTTGAGAAGGCACCGCACGGGTACTGATAGGGCGGCAGAGGTGGTCAGGAATCTGAACTGCGATCTGGTGGTGAATATCCAGTGCGATCAGCCGTATCTTGATCCCGGGATGATCGATGACTTGATCACGTCTATGTTATCGGAAAGAAACCTGGTGATGGGAACCCTGGCCAGGAAAATAACCGACCCCAAAGACCTGAAAAACCCTAGTGTGGTCAAGGTAATCTTGGACCAGAAGGGCTTTGCCATCTATTTTTCCCGTTTTCCCCTACCCTATGTCCGAGATCTGCGGCATACCGCATATGCCAAAGGTTTTACCGAGATGAACCTGAGAAGGGCACCATATTATGAACACATCGGGATATATGCCTTCACCAGGGATTTTATTTTGAAGTTTGCGTCGTGGAAGCAGACCCCATTAGAAAAATACGAGAAATTAGAACAGTTGAGGGCGCTGGAAAACGGATACAAAATCAGAGTCTGTGTGACAAAACATAAGTCCTTAACCGTCGACGCGCCGGCAGATTTGAAAAAACTGAAAAGACAGAAGAAAGGGCACTCAAGGTGAACGTCAGAGAGAAGTCCGCAGGTGTGCCCGCTGGGCATGCCGGAAGATCAACGAAAGATGTGAAATACATATTTGTGACCGGGGGGGTCGTCTCCTCCTTGGGCAAGGGAATTGCCTCCGCCTCCATCGGACTTTTGTTGAAGAAAAGAGGACTAAAGGTCAATTTGCAGAAACTTGATCCTTACATAAATGTCGACCCGGGGACAATGAACCCCTTTCAGCATGGGGAGGTCTTCGTGCTCGACGATGGAGCGGAGACCGATCTGGATTTAGGGCACTACGAGAGATTTATCGGAGAGAATCTAAGCAAAGATAACAACCTCACCTCTGGCCAGATCTACGATGCGGTCATCTCCCGGGAAAGACGGGGAGATTACTTGGGCTCGACCGTGCAGGTCATCCCCCACATCACCAACGAGATCAAGGACAGGATAAAGAAGGTGGGAAAGATGAACGGGGAGGTGGACGTGGTCATCACCGAAATCGGGGGCACGGTGGGCGATATCGAGAGCCTGCCTTTCTTAGAGTCCATCAGACAGATGGGGCTGGAGTGCGGGCACCAGGGGACTCTGTTCATTCACCTTACCCTGGTGCCTTACATCGATTCGGCCGGGGAGGTCAAGACCAAGCCCACCCAGCACAGCGTCAAGGAACTGCGCGAGATCGGCATTCAGCCGAACATGCTTCTCTGCCGTACGACCCAGCCGCTGACCAGGCAGATCAAGGAGAAAATCGGGCTCTTCTGCAACGTTCCCAGCCAGGCGGTGATTCAGGCCATCGACGTCGACTGTATTTACGAGGTGCCTATCCTTTTCCACAATGAGGGTCTGGACAACCTGATAATCCAGCATCTGGGCCTCAAGTGCGGTCAACTGAAAATGGACGACTGGGTCGGCATGATGGAGAGGATAAAGAACCCCAAGCACCACGTCAGAATCGGAATCTGCGGCAAGTATACTCACCTGAAGGACGCTTACAAGAGCATAATAGAGGCTTTCGTCCATGCGGGGGTGGAAAACGACGCCCGGGTGGAACTGAGGTGGATCGATTCGGAGACCGTCTCTCCTGATAAAGCCAAGGACAAGCTCGGCGATGTAGACGGGCTTCTGATCCCGGGGGGATTCGGAGAGAGGGGCATCGAGGGGAAAATCGAAGCGGCCAGATACGTCCGGGAAAACCGGATTCCCTACCTGGGAATTTGCCTGGGTATGCAGTGCGCCGTCATCGAGTTTGCCCGCAACGTGTGCGGCATGAAAGAGGCCAACAGCTACGAGTTCAACCAAGCCACCGAATATCCAGTGATCCATCTCATGCCGGACCAGGAGAAGATCACCGATATGGGCGGCACCTTGAGATTGGGAGCCTATCCCTGTATCTTGGAAAAGAGCAGCCTGGCTCACAAAGCTTACGGCGAAATCAACATCAGTGAGCGACACCGTCACAGATACGAGTTCTATAACAAGTTCAGGGAGCAGCTGACGCAAGCCGGTCTGAAGCTGTCAGGACTCTCACCCGACGGGAGGTTGGTGGAGATCGTCGAGCTTNNCCCTGGTTTGTCGCCGTACAGTTTCACCCGGAACTAAAATCGCGTCCCACCAGGGCGCACCCTTTGTTTCGGGGTCTGGTCAAGGCCGCTCTGAGATATGGAAAATCCAAGAGATCGACTGTTTGTGAAGAGGAGGAGCCGATCCAGAAGTAAGTAATGCCGTGCTCCAACTCCTGCCGGGTGTTGACCCCTGAACCCGCACGGTACCATCTGGGGAGCCCGGCCATCCGGCAGGACGAGCTACGGACGATCCCGTCCGGGTCGGAGCAGCTTCCCCTTCATCTTTTCATCTGATCGATAATGCTCTATTTCTGGTCTATCTTAATCTACCTGCTCCTTCTTATCGGCGTGGGAGCCATCCGCTCAAGAAAGGTGAAGACCCAGACCGACTTCATGGTGGCGGGACGGAAACTATCTGCTCCGGTTCTGGTGGGAACGCTCCTGGCCACCTGGATCGGATCGGGAAGCATCATCGCCAGCGCTGGCTTGAGCTACAGGAAAGGTTTCTCGGCGCTCTGGTTTGACGCGGGCGTCTGGGTGGCNNTCATCGTTTTGTATTTCATTGCCGGACGGGCCAGGAAGTTGGCCCAGTTTACCGTGCCGGACATACTGGAGATTAGGTATAACAGCCTGGCCCGAATTCTGGGAAGCATCACCACCATCATCGCCTACACCGCCATCGTCAGCTACCAGTTCAAGGCCGGCGGAATGGTCCTCAATATGGTCGTCGGAATTCCGATCGATCAGGGCATAATCATCACCGCGCTTTTCGTCATAGCCTATACGGCCTTGGCGGGGATGATCTCCGTGGCCTATACCGATGTGGTCAACGGGGTGGTCCTGCTGTTGGGACTGGTGATCGCTTTCCCGTTTCTGCTGAAGATAGCCGGAGGCTGGAGTACCATGACTACCACTCTGTCCCCGGACAGATTCCAGATCCTGGGCACCATGACCATCTGGGAAGCCCTTGGCTATTCTCTGCCCACCATGCTTCTTCTGCTGGGCGAATCCAACATGTATCAGAGATTCTTTTCTGCCAGAGACGAAAGGGCGGCCAAGGCTTCGGTAGTAGGGTGGATCTCCGGAACCATCTTCGTGGAGACTCTGATCGTGGTGCTGGCCATAATCGGAAGCAGCATATTCTTGGACATCAACCCGGAGACGGTGATCCTGCACTCGGTCCGGCACGGCCTGTCGCCGCTCATCGGATGTGTTCTCTTGGCGGCCATCGTGGCGGTGATAGTCTCCACTGCGGATTCGTTTCTGCTGGTTCCTTCCACCAACATCATGCGGGACATTTATCAGCGGTTCATAAATCCCAACGTCTCCCAGAGACGGATGGTGCTCTACTCGCGAATAGTGGTCATCGTGCTGGGGCTGATTGCCTTTTTGCAGGTGAGGTTCTTCACCACGGTTCTGGCCATGGCCCTTTATGCCTACACCATGTACGGTGTGGGAATCACTCCGGCAACCCTGGCCGCCTTCCTCTGGAAACGGGCCACGCCCGCTGGCGGCGTCTGTTCCATAGCCCTGGGCATGCTAACCACCATAGTATGGGAGCTTGCCAAGAAACCTTTCGGCGTCCCGACCGTCTACCCCGCGCTGATTCTGTCGGTATCAAGTCTTGTGTTGATAAGTCTGCTAACCCCCAAGCCGGATGAGGATAAGATAAGGCCATTCTTTCAAAAATAAGACCTCGGGCAGCTTCTCCATCCGGGCCGCGCGCTCGCAGCGTTATGAGGATAACTCCGAAAGGAGGTTTCAAGGATATGCGAAAACTCGCCATACTATTGACCTTTTTCCTCCTTCTGCTGTTGCCACTCTCTAATTGTGGAAGGAAAGATATGGAGGATCAAAAATTTCAGCAGCTGGCCAACGAGTTCCTGGAAGGTTATTACCAGGCTCATCCCGTCTGGGCAACCTATATCGGCGAGCACAGATATGATGACTTAATCGACGGTTACTCCAACGACGATGTCCAGGAGGAGATCTTGCGTCTCAGGCTTTTCGCGGAACGCATGAAATCCATCGACACACTGAAGCTGAACGCCGTCAATAAGGTCGATTACCTGATTCTGGAAAACGAGATCCGGTCACAACTGCTCAGATACGAGGAGCTGAGGCCTTTCGAGAACAGCCCGGTGATGTATACCCGTATCATCGGCGGTGCCATAAACTCGCTGATCACGCGCGATTTTGCTCAGCTGGGAACCAGACTGCTGCACGTCTCCAATCGTCTCAGAAGACTGGCCACGCTAATAAGACACGCCAGGGGCAACCTGAAGAACCCGTCCGAGATTCAAACCCGGACCGCCATAAGGCAGAACCAGGGGAACATCAGCCTGGTGAGGGACGACCTGGCCAAGGTGCTTGAGAGACTCCCGGGCATGAAGGACGTCCTCCAACAAGCCATGAACATAGCCCTGAAGCAGTTGGACTCCTACCAGGAATTTCTGGAGGACCAGCTTTTGCCGCAATCCGACGGGGATTTCAGATTGGGGAAGGAACTTTTCGAAAAGAAGCTGAAGCTGACTCTGCAGTCGGATCTTTCTTCCGATGAAATAGTGCGCCGGGCAGAGGAGGAGATGGTGGCGGTGCGCAAGCGCATGTTCGATCTGGCCATGCCGCTGCACCAGAAGATGTTTCCCGGCCGCCAGCTGGCCGAACAGGGCAAAGAGTTGGAGAGTCGAGTAATCCGGGAGGTTCTGGACGAGATCGCCAAGGACCATCCCCGGAAAGACGAGCTTCTGGCCGTTTGTCGACAGAACCTGCTAGAGCAGGAGACATTCGTGAAGGAAAAAGATCTGGTCGATCTGACCGGGATAAACCCCCTGGAGGTAGAGTGGACGCCCGAATTCTCCCGAGGCGTGGCGATAGCCGGATTGGATTCGCCCGGACCGCTGGAGAAGGACCTCAAGTCGTTTTACCGGGTCTCACCCGTGCCGGACGATTGGACCGAGCAACAGGCGGAATCATATCTGCGTGAGTACAACCATTACATGCTCAAGGATCTCTGCATTCACGAGGCCATGCCCGGCCATTACGTGCAGGGATACTATGCCAATCAATTCCCGTCGATTATCAGATCGATCTTCGGCAACGGGGCTTTCATCGAGGGATGGGCCATGTACTCCGAAAGGATAATGATCAACGCCGGCTATCTGGATTATGATCCTCGCATGGAGCTCACCCAGCTGAAGATGTACCTGAGAGCCGTCATCAACGTCTTGTTGGATGCAGGCATTCACGCCGGAGACATGACCAAAGAGGAAGCAATTCGGCTGATGGTAGAGGAAGGATTCCAGGAGCGATCTGAGGCGGAGGGCAAATGGGTGCGGGCATGTCTGACCGCAACTCAGCTTTCCACCTACTTCGTCGGCTTCCAAGAGATTTTGGATTTGGAGAAAGCCTACCGGGACGAAGTGGGGGAGAACTTCTCTCAGAGCGAGTTCAACCAGAAGCTGTTGAGTTACGGCTCACCGCCGGTGAGATTCTTAAAAGAGATTATACTTCAAGATTTATAGAAGAAGAAAATGCAAGCGTAGAGCTTCAGCTCCGGCCGCATTCGAGAAAAGCCCCGAGGTTCGGTTCTTCGTCTCTAGAATCTCCATGAATGAAAAACAGAAAGACTTGGTGACTGCAGGAAGGAACCAGGAACTCGACAGATATCCCGTGTCTGACACTCTGTTGATTTTCTTGGTCTTTCTTGTCTTTGAGGCAATCCTCTACCTTTTCTTCCGCGAGGGTATTCCGCTGTTGTTTCGCTTCTTTCTCATGGTGTGCTACGTCATTGTGATCCTGGCCTGGACCTTGAAGTACCGAGGTTGGGCCCGGGCAGACCTGGGATTGGTGAATCTTCTCGATGAGCGAACCTACTGGACAGGTGTAAGGATTGGGTTCTTTCTTGCTTTTGTCTTGGTGGGAATTGACACTAATACGGTCTACCTGCTTTTCCATGAGGCGAAGCTTACCGATCATAACTTCGTTCTGCTCATTGTCCTCCTGCCAATGGTTACGTTACTTGCTCCAATGGAGGAGCTCATCTACAGAGGATTCTTCTTCACTATCTTGAAGAAGAGATTGGGACCATTTCCGGCTATTGTCTTGAGCTCTGCTGGTTTTGCCTTCGCTCATTCAGTTGCTGGCGTGGCAAATGAGTCCATATACTCTATCCCGGCTGTAGCTTATGCGCAGAAGTTCGTTGGCGGAGCGGTGTTCGCTTATTTCTTTCACCAAACCAAATCACTGGCGGGGCCGATATCGGCGCACGTGGTCTTCAACTGGTGCGCCATCATCGTTTACTCTCTCGTCTATCTGACCGAGCCGTCCGCTTAGTCCGTAGTCTGGACAGAGATCACGTCTGGCTGAAGGTGCAAATTGGCAGATCCGGTTGTCCGACGTACTACCCGACATGTGCTGTCGGGCATCCTGCGGCAAACAGCTACACGGCCAACGACTCGCTTCACCCTCCTTGGTATCCAAGTGTCCGTCGGATCACCTGATCCGATCCCGCAGAATGCGGGACCAGGCCAGGGGCCTGGCAGGCATGGAGATTCTCTCCAGCTTTGCCGCAGATTTATCCGCCTCCGGCGAAAAAGAGGGGGAGGGTTGATTTCCTCTCACTTGACGGGAGAGGACTAAGTCGAAGATCCCGCCGCAGGCGGGGGAGAAGGTGAAGGGAATCTGCATGCAGCCGAAGACTATTGTCACCCTCCCTTTTATTCCCTCCCATCAAGGTGCGAACCGTATGGTTCACACCAAGGGAGGGAAAAAAACACCCACTCTTGTTCTTCCTCTGCGTCAAGTCTTCTCCTCTGGATTGGACCTGACGCAGCCAGTCACGGCGATCACGTTGGCTTGCTTTTCCACCTATCGTGCATCCACAACCATTGGTCGGGATGCTGTCGTATGATCGACTCCAGTACCTGGGTGCACCTCTGGGTGACGTCCGCGATGTCTTTCTCCCTGTCGTCAGAAAACGCGAGCTTGACCTCCGGCTTGACGATGATCCTGTACCTGTTCTTCCCCGCTCTCACGACCGCCATGGGAATGATGGGGGAACCTGTCTTGTAGGGCAGCAGAATTGGCCCCACCGGAGTTCGTGCCGGCCTTCCGAAGAAATCGACGAAGACACCTCGCACCCTGGATGAGTCCTGGTCAGCTAATACGCCCAAGGCCCTGCCGGCCTTCAAAGCTTTCATGATCGGCTTGACCCCTGCCGTTGTGGGAATATTCTCTACCCCGACCTTTTCTCTGTTCTGCACCAGAAGCCGATCAAGCCGCGGATCATAAAGCTCCCTTCCTATCACCGACACTTTATAGCCGCGCAGCGAAAACCACGCGGCCAGGAGCTCGAAATTTCCGATGTGTCCGGTCAGGGCGATGACGCCCTTGCTGATTTGGTATGCTTTATCGAAGTGTTCCAACCCCTCAATCTCGGTTATGGCATCGATATGCTCCCATTTCATCTTGCCCAAACGCACCGCATCCGCCACGTTCTTCCCCACATTCACGAAAACACGGGAGCCGAGCCGTCGCAGTTCCCTATCATCTAACTTCTCGGAAAAGGCTACCGTGAGGTTAGACAGCGTTCTCCTTCGCGCGTCACGGATTACGAGATAAGCCAGTTTCCCCAAGAAGCCCCCCACAGCGACTGCACTGCTTCGTGGNNTTCGTGGTAGTGAATTGAGGAGAAAGATTAGTGTAGTGATTAGCCGGAAGAGAAGCCAGTTCTTGACTCTCTTTTTTGTGCCCCAGGTCAGTATCTTGACGTGTTCGTCCTTGCCTTCCACTTCTGTTTTACACCGATGCCTTGAATGTGCGGCCTGCGAGGTCGGCTATTCCGCGTAATTCGCGCACTCTCAAGAGTGCGGCCACACTACCGGACTGCTTCACACGACTCCTGCCTTTATGATATCGTGAAGATGCACGATGCCGGTGGGTTGTCGCTCGCCGCCGGTGATGATAAGCGAGGTGATGGCGTAGAATTCCATCAGGTTAAGAGCCTTTGCCGCCAGTTCGTCTCCGTCGATGGTCTTGGGATTTTTGGTCATCACCTGACCGGCCCGCAGCGAGAAGATCTCGTCGGTCCTCTCGACCAACCGCCGTAAGTCGCCGTCGGTGAAGATCCCCACCAGCTGTCCCTTCTGGTTGACCACGGTCGTGGTTCCCAGTCTCTTGGAGGTCATCTCCAGTATTACTCCCTTCATATCGGTCTCTTCGGATACGACGGGAATCTCTTCGCCTGTGTGCATGATGTCGGAGACCTTGAGCAGAAGCTTCCTCCCCAGATGTCCCCCGGGATGAAGCAGGGCGAAATCCTCGGACGAGAAATGCCGCTCGTCCAGAAGCGCAATGGCCAGAGCATNNTAGTGCTGGAAGTGGGGATGAGATCATTGGGGCAGGCCTCCTGATCCACAGACACGTCAATCACCACGTCGCTTTTTTCCGCCACGGCCGAATTGGGACTGCCGGTGAACGTTATTATGGGAACTCCCAGTCTCTTGAAAAGGGGGATCAACTGATATATCTCGTCCGTTCCCCCGCTCTTGGTCACGGCGATCACTACGTCGTTTTTCTGCACCATTCCCAGATCGCCGTGTATCCCCTCGGTGGGATGCAGGAAGAATGCGGCCGTGCCGGTGGAGGTTAAGGTGGCTGCGATCTTCTTGCCGATTATGCCCGACTTTCCTATGCCGGTGACTATCACCCGACCCTTACTCTGCAGGATCAACTCCACAGCCCGGACGAAGTTCTCGTCAATCTTCTCTTCCAGGCCGGCTACCGCTTCTGCTTCCCTGCGGATTACCTCTTTAGCCTTCTCTCTGATCATGGCACCCACTCCAATGGATTTTTCCCTTTGGCCTTCAAGATGAAGTCTATCACCTCGCGTACGGCACCCTCGCCACCTTTTGCTTTGGTCACCAGTTTTGCGAATCTCCTGACCGCCGGAGCGGCGTTCTCTACGGTAATGGGAAGACCGGCCCGCCTCAACAGCGGCACGTCCAGAATGTCGTCCCCCATGCAAGCGATCTGCTCATCCTCGACTTCCAGGATGCGCTTGAGCTCGTCGTAAGCTCTGGCTTTCTGGACTTCTCCCAGATACAGATGTTTTATCCCCAGCTGTCGGGCACGGTGCTCGGTGGCCTTGGAAGGACGTCCCGAGATTAAGGCTACTTCCATTCCCGCCTTAAACGCCAGCCAGATACCCATTCCATCCAATAT
>JABAOC010010577.1_pt4 | contig 11454 bp, 8 predicted proteins | sample 7062161 | NCBI WGS metagenome assembly JABAOC01 (sample SAMN14538625, study PRJNA623070) | marine sediment metagenome | biome: marine biome [ENVO:00000428]; feature: marine pelagic biome [ENVO:01000023]; material: deep marine sediment [ENVO:00002113] | place: India: Gulf of Khambhat ... | reverse complement strand
TGGATACATCCACCAACCGGTTTGTTGTCATCCTCAAAGATGATATTCATGGTCGATGGCTTCCAATTGTGGTGGGTTCCACAGAAGCCCAGGCAATCGCATTGCAATTGGAAAAAATTAGTCCGCCCCGTCCTCTCACTCATGACCTTATGAAGAATATACTCGATTCCATAAAGGTTTTTGTGACTCGGATTGTCGTTAATGACCTTCGAGAAAATACCTATTACGCCGCCATCAGTGTTAAAACAAATGGTACCACAACAGAGATTGATGCGAGACCCAGTGATGCTATTGCGCTGGCTTTGCGAATGCAAGCTCCAATCTTTGTCGAAGAGATCGTGATGAAAAGAGCGGCTGTTCTGGAGCAACTGCCTGAAGAATCTTTTGATGAAGACCTAGATCGCCCAGCCAGTGATGTCGATCTATTAGAAGAGTTAAATATTAAGCTTCAAAAAGCAGTGAGGGAAGAACGGTTTGAAGATGCTGCTAAAATAAGAGATGAAATTATCGAACTCAAGAATGAAAGACATCAAACTTGATAAGATGTTATCTTAGGTAACTAATACAAGACCCACGAGTTTCTCTAACTACGCCAATAAATAATCACAGAAAATAAAAATAATCAGTGAAAAGTGGTATCGCTCGTGGTTCAGATTTTTTTAGCAAGTTAATAAACAAAAAAGCTTTCTGATAGTTTTGAACTGACTTCCAGGTGTAGTCATAATTAAGACTATGCCTTTTTAGTATAAAATTTATTCTAATTCTATTATCTTATCATCTATTTTACAATCCTTTCCTCTAATAACTTATTTCCTTTTTAAATTCATGTTTTGCTTGCAAAAGATATTTATATCCCTTATATTGAAATTTCTTTATACATTAACATGTCATTACTTCTTATCCAATTCATTCGAAAAACCAAAGCTTTCAAACAGAGGAGAAGAACAGAATGAACCTAGAACCTGTAGAATTTACACTGAAAAGTCAGTTAGGTGGGATTGATTGGTTTTTTATTATCCTCTTTATTCTTTTCTCAATTTCTATTGGAATTTATTTCTCAAAGCGGGGACGTAAGAGTGTGGGGGATTATTTTGCTTCAGGACAGGGAGTTCCCTGGTGGATTTTGGGGACATCGATGGTAGCTACGACATTTGCGGCTGATACGCCGTTAGCAATCAGTGGATTAGTCGTGAAACAAGGGATTTGGGGAAATTGGTTCTGGTGGGCCCAGATTCCGATGTTCATGTTGGGAGTTTTCTTTTTCTCACGGCTCTGGAGGAGAGCAAGAATTTTGACGGACACGGAATTAGTTGAACTTCGTTATTCAGGTAAACCATCAAAAATTCTAAGAGGATTCCGAGCCCTTTATTTTGCATTTCCTTATAATTGCCTGGTTATGGGATGGGTGATCTTGTCCATGACAAAAATCTTAGGACTCACATTCAATTTAGACAAAAAGTTAGCAGTTATAATTTGTATATTAATAACAGTGTCTTACTCTTCAATTTCAGGTCTCTGGGGCGTCATGGTAACCGATTTCTTTCAGTTCTTTCTGGCTATCGGGATGGCGATTCTGCTGGCAATTATCTCTGTAAATGCTGTCGGAGGATTTGGAGTTATTTTGGATGAGCTACCTCAAATCTACGGTGCAGAACAGGCAACCTCGATGACATCTATTATTCCCTCAATTGATGCTCCGAATTATGGTTTCCCGATTTTTCTATTGTATGTTCTTCTTCTCTGGTGGACCGTCGGTTTTACGGATGGTGGTGCCTATCAGGCGCAACGGATGATTTCGGCCAAAAATGAGAAGCACTCTTTTTTGGGCTATCTGTGGTTTAACATTGCTCATTTTTGTTTACGACCCTGGCCCTGGATTATCGTGGGATTAGTGGCTGCCATTAAATTCCCGGGCATTGCTGCGAAAAATCCATTAACAGGCGAACTACAAGCTGACCCAGAATTGGGCTATATTGCTGTGATGTTAACTTATCTCAAGCCTGGTCTATTGGGATTGATGTTAGCCTCATTTTTAGCTGCCTTTATGTCGACCATTAGTACCCAGATTAATTGGGGAGCTTCCTATATCGTTAACGACTTCTATCGTCCTTTTGTAAAAAAAGATGCTTCAGAAAAACATTATGTTTGGATTTCGGTTTTAATGGTAATTTTGATGGCAATTCTTGGTGGTGGGATATCTTTTTTAATGACAGACATCTTTTTCGCCTGGCTATTGCTTTCAGCCATTAATGCGGGTATCGGGATCGTTTATATAGTACGCTGGTACTGGTGGCGGGTGAACGCCTGGTCAGAGATGTCGGCCATTGCATCAATTGTAACTATCGTCGCTGTCATCTTGGTTGTAAATAATGAAATTGTGCTGAAAACAATTCTTTTAGCTTTGATTGTAATCAGTCTTCTCGCTTTATTTATATGGGGATTGAGAAAGAAATCCTGGCGCAACCAATATCTCCGTTCATCGATTTTTATTGTTTTCATCTCAATTGCAGCAATCAGTTTAGTCCTTACGATTACATTGCCAGAGAAAAAATTTCCGTGGACTTTAATTTATACGGTCCCGATTTCTTTGACCATTTGGTTGACGATAACAATGTTAACCAAACCGGTGGAAGAAAATAAGTTGATTGAATTTTATAGAAGGGTCCATCCAGGAGGTCCAGGCTGGAAACGAATAGCTGATCAATTATCAGAGGATTACAGCGTCGGGTCGTTATTCACCAGAAGGAACATTATTGGAGCATTATTTGGAATTGTGGCGGTTTTAGCTGCATTGCTGGGAATCGGAAACTTTGTGATTGGCCATACTTTACTGGGATTTCTATTGACGGGGGCGATGCTAATTAGCGTTTTTATGGTCGTGAAAAATCTTTCTAATGAAAAATGGGAATCAGCTAATTTGGAATCTAAGTGAAAGTTTAGGAGGTGGAATAAATTAAGTTACCTATTGAAACTTCATAAGTCATTAGTTCTAAAAGTTGATAAAATTGAAATATACAAGTTATTTAATCTAACCCCCGTAACAATAGAAATTCTTTAATCGACATTAATTTCATATTTGGACCTGAATGGGTTGAATTCCTTTCAGGTCTTTTTATTGGCGGTTAAGGAAATGGCTTCTTTTACCAGATACAATTCTTCTAATCCTTCTTTGCCAAATCAAACTGGATAATTAAAAATATTCAGTTCTTTAGGACATGAGATTAAATAAATTGACCATTTCTGAATTTACGATAATTGCAAGTAACGACAATCTGACAATAAATTGGGTAAGTTATTTTATCTCACGTCCTTATCCACTTCGAATTTCCATGTTTAACTACAATCTATAACATGAATCCATGTTTATTTTATATGTAATTTTTACACAGTTAATGATATTAAATGAAATATATCTCTTTAATAAAGATTTAGATTAAAAAATTAGTTCCTATTAAAAGTTCTAGTGTAAAAATTGCATCATCTCTCCAATTTTAAAGCATAAAAATATTAATTCAATTTTCGAAAATGATTTTGTTTTTATTTAGCTTAAAACATTTTTTAGTAAGAAGATTTTAATCTGGCATTGACTTTGCACATGAAATACATCGAAGTCAATTTAATTATCATGTCACTATCTTAGGAGGAATTGTCATGAAAAAAATTTTAATTGTATTCATTGTCCTCGCACTCTTAATAGCTGGTTATGCGTATGACCAGTTTGGGTGGTGTAAGAAATTATTATTTGGTGGACCCACAACGCACGTTATTCAAAAGGACGAATACTTAAGTGCAATCGCCAAGAAATACTATGGTCGAGCCGATTATTGGCGAGAGTTGGCGCTTATCAATCGATCGCCAGACTCAGATGTTGTCTTTCCTGGCGAAGAGATTATCATCCCTTCACTCGATGTGATAAAAGAAATTCGGAGAACTCGCTGGCTCACCAAAGTAAACGCTTATATGAAAGGTCAGGAAGACATTATCGCGCAATTGAATCTAGGGGAAGAACCAACACAGACGGAATTGATACCAGAAACAACTCCAGAATCAGAGCCGATGACAATGTCTCCTGAATCAGAACCAACACTAACTGAAACTGAGGAAGTTGAAGTCAAGTCAGCATCATCCCTCGGTCTGATTTTAGGGATCATAGCGTTTGTTTTTGTCGCTTCTCTGATAGCCTTCGTCCTGATTCGTAGAAGGAAACGTTCCCAGCAGATCAAGATACTCGATGATAAAGACCTCAATATCATGGATGAGGATGAAGAGTCAGAGCCTGATTATCAGGAGTATTTGCGAAATAAGTCTGAGCGTGAAAGAGATGTGCTTGTGAACTAAGGATTATTAACTTATTTGCATGTTCAGCGATTTGAAAAGGTGAAAAACCGTGAGACGGCAGACGTGAGTCGAAAATGGTTCACATTTCACGTCTGACGTTTCACTTCATCTTATTACCAATTGGATTCGGAATTATAGATTCTCTAATAAGGCGTTTATTTCATGACTGACATCAATTTAAATATTCCTTTTGCCCGAATCATACCTGAAAAAGCGATAAAAAGATTTACGACACATCTGCTGGAGCCTGATAATAACGGGCAAAAATTATCTCCAGGTGCTATTGTAGCTGATCGATACGAGATCGTGGCCAGATTACCAGATATTGGAAAACTGAGATGTTATTCTGTTTCGGATCATTTGAATACAAGCCGATGTGCAGTGTGTGGGATGGAGAACAATGCAAATGCTACTTCATTTTGTGATTGGTGTGGTTACTATCTTGCTGATGGCAAATTTCTATTATTGGAGGGCAAGCAAAGTCTAACAGCAGGATTCGAACCGGTGATAAGAAATGGTCTAAATCATCAAGGAATCCTTAAATTTTTTGATAAATTTTATTACCAAGAAAATTATTACATCATTGGTCAATGTCTGGAAAATAAAACATTATCAAGCATGGATTGTGACATTCAATTTTTTCAGGTATTAAACTGGATAATAATTTTATTAGAATCGCTCGAATTGCTGCACAGTTACCATATTTTTAATGTAAGTCTTTCTTCGAATGAAATCTTCCTCTTGCCAGACAGACCGCGATTGGTCAATTTCGCCAACTCAGTTGAGGAAAAAACTAATGTCAATCAATGGATTCAATCGGACATAAAAAATCTGGCCAAAACATTTTTATTAGTGTTATCAGAAATAAAACCAGAGGATAAAAATGTGCTTGATCTAAAAAGGATTTTGACGAAAGCAATACAGGGCGGTTATCATAAGATAGTAGATTTTATTGACGAGATCATTCAACATGACCAAAAATTAGAAAGACCTGAACAGCTCGATAATGACAAAAAAACTGTATTACTAACAGATAAAGGTGTGAGTATATCGGTTGGCATGGCTTCTGATGTCGGAATAGTACGCAGGTTGAACGAGGATAGTGTTGGAGCATTTGAATTAACGAGTATTTTGCAGTCCGTTTGCAATCCTTATGGATTTTACATGGTGGCAGATGGTATGGGAGGTCATGAGGCCGGTGAAGAAGCAAGTAAAATCGCAGTTGAACATGTCACCAGAAAAATCATTCGTTCTTTCAATAATACTTTTGAGCCGGTAGAAGAAAAAGCTCGAGAAATTTTGAAAGAAGCAGTGTTTTCGGCTAACCAGGAGATTTATGAAATAGCCAGGGCAAAAAATAGTAACATGGGGACAACAATTACCATTGCATATTTGATAAATGATAGAGCATTAATCTTAAATATAGGTGATGGAAGAGCTTATTTGTACTCAAATAAAAAACTTGAATTGATTACTCAGGATCATTCGCTGGTGTTTCGCCTTTACAAAATAGGGCAATTAAAGTATGAAGACATTTATCAACATCCGCAGAGTAATCAAATTCTGTGTGCCCTTGGAGAACAGAATTTACCACAGAGCTTAGATAACTTAGCTGAGCGAGCCAATCATCCCTATTTTTTTAACATTCGATTAAAAAAAGGTGACGGGCTTTTGCTGTGTACAGACGGTCTCTGGCAGATGATACGAGATTCGGAAATGGAACAAATACTAACCAAGCATTCTCATCCCCAAAGTGCTGTTGATGAATTGGTGAGCCTTGCCAATAAGAATGGGGGAGATGACAATATTAGTCTTATTTTTGTTAAAACTCAGTAAGGAGGAAAATATTATGTCCAACGAGGTTATTTTAAATTACGAACTGAATAAGAATTGCTTTTTAGTAAGTAATGAATCACAATTAGTTTATCTATTGATAGACGTAAACAAAACAAATGGTGGATTGTTCAGCCAAGCGCCATTAAATTTATGTCTGGTCATGGATCGGAGTGCCTCCATGAAAGGACAAAAAATTGAAAACGTGAAAAAAGCCATTGGTAATATTATCGAACGGATGAATGACAAAGATTATCTTTCGCTGGTTAGTTTTAATGAGGAGGCGGAAGTACTTGTACCCAGTCAACCTATAATTGATAAAGAATCTTTAACAAATCAGGTAAATCAATTAACACCTAAAAACGGTACAGCTCTTTCTACTGGTATGAAGGAAGGGCTTACTGAGTTAAGAAAAAATCTTGCCGATGATCGAATCAATCGGATGATTCTCCTGACGGATGGCCAAACCTATGGCGATGAGGATGACTGTTTTCAATTGGCTGCTGAGGCTGCTGCCCAAGGTATACTTATCACTGCTTTAGGCGTTGGCGATGAATGGCATGAAGAAGTATTGGATACAATTGCTGAAAAAAGTAACGGTAAGTCTGATTACATTGCAACTCCTGGTGAGATTATACCAATATTCGATGAGGAGATGACAAACCTGCAAAGTATTGTTGCTAAAGGCGGAGTGATCGCTTTACGCTTCAGTGAGGAGATTAAATTACGAAAAATTTGTCGTGTCATCCCCAGTATTTCAGAACTTGATTACATCCCCATTTCTGAAAATCAAATTTCAATCAACATCGGTGAAATTGATTCCCATCAGGGACAAAGTTTATTAGCAGAAGTAATTATCACGCCCAGGCAGAAAGGAAGGTTCCGAATTGCTCAAGTTGAACTGGTTTATGATAGTCCGGGAGAGAATCTGTTTCAACAAAAGCTGAGGAAAGATATAGTTATTGAATTTTCGGATGATGAACTGGCTTGCAAGAAGATCAATCCCAGAGTCATGAACATGGCTGAAAGGGTTAGCGCCTATGATTTACAGACCAGAGCCATAGAACAGGCAGCTTCCGGAGATGTCTCAGGAGCCACTCAGAAGCTTAGAGCTGCTGCGACACGGCTTTTAAATTTGAATGAAACAGAACTTGCTGAAACTGCGCTAAATGAGGCATTGAATTTATCAAAGCAAGGTCGCATGTCTTCTACAGGTACCAAAAAGCTTCGTTATGAAACGAGGAAGCTTACTAGAAGATTAGTGTCATAATTTGAAGTATGGAATTAATTGTACATCCCTTAGAATTTAATCAAAATAACTCTCTATAACAAAAGAAAAGATAAATCAAGGAGGCTTTAAAATGATAGCATGTCCCGAATGTAGTACAGAAAATTTTGATGGCGCGCTCTATTGTGAAAATTGCGGCGCAGATCTGGATGGAATTTTGAAATCAGATTATTCATCTGAGCAGGATTTCATTCCAGTTGGGGGTTCTACTTTAAGATTGATTGTCGCTGATACTGGTGAAGAGATCGCTTTGCCTGAAAAGGAAGAAGTATTGCTTGGTCGTGAAGATCCAGTCAGTGCGATTTTCCCGGATGTTGATACAACGCCATACAATGGTGAGGAAGATGGCGTAAGCCGAGAACATGCCAGGATTTTTCAACAGGGAAGTGACTATTTCGTAGAGGATTTAGATTCAGTTAATGCAACATTTTTAAATAAAGTTAAATTGGAACCCAGAACACCCAGTCCTATTGTGGACGGAGATGAATTGATGTTGGGAAGATTGAAATTTAAAGTTGCGTTAAGCTGACCAATAACTTAAGAATTTTAAAAAAGGTATATTCACAGTTTTATCCTCTAATAAAAATTGTTTTTTGAATCAGACAATGATTCTGGATGCTTGATTCTTGATGCTGGATATGTTAGAATCCAGCATCAATTATTTAAAATCATGCATCCTTGTAATTTTATTATATGAAAAGAACGTACATCATTTTTATGGGTTAAGCAACTTAAAGCAGGAAATTATATGCCTACTGACTATTTCAAATGCCCTCAATGTGGAACGAGATCGACAAAGAAGAGAATTTTAACGAATAATTATGCATGTCCCAATCCCAAGTGTGCATTAAATGTACGTTTGTTGGTCCATGGAGAAGTTACGACAACTGGCAAAGTGAGTAAACTCTATGGTTGGGTTTTAGAACCGAAGACAGTTTTGAAGAAGAAATATGAGATTGTTAAAATGATCGGCAAAGGTGGATTTGGTGCCACTTATCTGGCTCGTGATCGATCTATGTTCGATCAACTTCGGGCGATCAAAGAAATTCCACGTGAGTATTGCGATGATAAAGAGGATGAATTCTTAACCTTTTTAAGTCATCCAGCAATACCAAAGCTGTATGAAAGATTCAACTTAGGGAAATTTCATTACAGTGTCATGGAATTCGTTGAAGGCGAAAGTCTGGAAGAAAAAGTTAAATTGAGATCTAGAGGATTGTTTGAAGCCGAAGTCTTGAAATTATCTGAACAGATTCTCGATGTTTTAAGTTATATTCATTCTCAAAATGTTGTACATCGGGATCTAAAACCTGATAATATACTTATTCGAAAAGATGGCAGTGTTTCTCTAATTGATTTTGGTATTGCTAAAAAATTCCAGACAGGTTTTGGAACTCGCCACTTAGCCAGAGCTGCCTCAAGCTATTATTCTTCACCGGAACAATATCGGGCTGGTAAAGGGTATACAGATTTTCAATCAGATATTTACTCGTTAGGTGCTATACTTTATTTCATATCAATGGGAGTTGAACCGACCGATGCTTTATCCCGTGATCCATCAAAAAATATTACACCTTTACCTCGAAGCTTGAATTCAAGAATTTCCCCAAAATTGGAATCTGTAATTGTGAAAGCGATGAAAATGAAAAAGGGGGAGCGTTTCAAGAGTATAGATGAAATGAAAAATGTTTTGTTGGGTAATGGGAGGACGCAATCTAATAAAATTTGCCCTAAATGCAAGGCGATCATAAATGCAACTGATAAATTTTGTCGTAATTGTGGTTCTGCTACGCAACCGCTAAAGAGGAGCACAACTTCGAGTTTCGTGTTTCAGTCACAAAAAAAGGCGGCTAATATCCGGCAACTGATTCAAATCTGTTATCAGGATTGGAATGAAGCAGTAAAGCATTTATATCAAGGAGATTTTGAAAACTGGTTAAAATCGATTAAAGGGGGGAAGGAATTAGCGAAAAAAGCTTCGGCGATAAGAAAGAATCAACCTGATAAACATTTGGGATTAAATGAATTTCTGATGAGTAGTGGATATGGTATTGCCCCAAAATTGCATGTGCAGCCGATAAAAATTAATGCAGGTCAAATTCCTAAAGGTAAATGTAGGAACATTATACTTTCAATTACAAATAAAGGCCGGGGATATCTAAAAGGAACTATTAACAGTAAAGAAAACTGGGTCAATATCAGACAAAAATCTTTCGCTTGTCCGAGCAATATGACCATTCGATTATATGTAAATGTGGATACTAAATTATTAGTGAAGAATAAAATTCATCAAACATTTATTATCATTAATTCCAATGGTGGAAATGCGAAGATACCGATATCTGTATCAGTTAAATCAGGATTATCTCAACCAAAATCAAAATTCAGTCTAATAAAAATGTCTTCAGTTATTAGGTCGTATTTCAACCCGATTTTAATGTTTCTGGCGATAGCCTTAATGATCCGCTATCTGGGTCCCACTGCAAGCATTTCACTTTCCAAACCCTGGGTAATCATCTTAATGGGATTGCTCTTTGGAATAATGAACATTCATTATGGCGCAATTGGTTTTATATTGAGCTGCTTCATGGGAGCCAGTCTAGGCGCAGTATTAAATATCGTCTCTTATTATACCTATGCGTTTATTAACGACAATATTATTGATCCAGTCTTAAAATACTTAGCGTCATCTTACAATGAGCCAATAAGTTATACGAGTTGGGGAATGATTGGGGTCTATTTGGGGGGAACATATGTTTTATTTCGAAAAAGAGGGAAGAAAGGAAAATTATAATCGTTGGATAAATATTTTATCTGTCAGGTTGTTTCTTTCCGCTGATCATTTTTATCGATATTCAAGAACAAATAAAATTTTTAAATTCCTTAATCAATTCATTGCCTACAGCGTAAGGTGATCTTTTTTTATCTAAGATCTGTTGGATTTGATGCATTAGCTTTTCTTCCTGAGAAGGTTGCCAGAACTCCTTTAAAATATTTTCTTTGACGATTTGTCGAACATAATTCTCAATTCGCTTTTTCTGTTTTGCAATTCTAATCTGATTTCGATCTTGAAAAACAAAATGCTCTTCAAGAGTCTGAAGTAATTCATCAATTCCCTGACCTGTATTGGCAACTGTCTGAATCACTGGAGGCTTCCAGGGTCTGGAATCTTCACTAAATTCCAGCACATACTGAATTTCCAATAATACACGATCTGCTCCCTCCCGATCCGATTTATTAATTGCAAAGATATCAGCGATTTCCATTAGACCAGCCTTCATAGCCTGGATTGAATCTCCCGATTCAGGAACCAGAACGACCACCGTCGAGTCCGCTGCCTGGACAATGTCCAGTTCCGATTGACCCACACCGACAGTTTCAAAAATCACAATATCAAATCCAAAGGAGTCTAACAGGTCAGCAGCTTCATGGGTGCGTTGAGCAAGCCCCCCAAGACTGCCCCGCGTGGCCATGCTTCTGATAAACACACCGGGATCCGTGGCAAGATCACTCATCCTGATTCGATCACCAAGAAGGGCACCCCCGGTGAACGGACTGGTTGGATCCACAGCGATTATTCCCACTGTTTTATCCTGTTTGCGATAAAGCTTGGTGAGTCGATCAACTATTGTACTTTTGCCAGCTCCTGGTGGTCCGGTAATCCCAATACGAAAAGCATTTCCGACTCGATAATAAACTTTGTCTAATAATTGAGAAACGTCATCCACTTCATTTTCAACATAAGAAATAAACCGAGCCAAAGCCCGGCGATCACCGGATAAATAGTGTTTTATTAAATCTTCCATTAATTCGTACCAAGTTTTATGCATAATTGAAAATTGCCATTTTCGAGATGGTAAAGTTAAAGAAATTTTAAATAAGATTCAAGGAATTTTTTGGGGATTAAAGGGGGTGAATCTTTAAGTCAACCTCAATTTACCTATTAAGGATTAAAATATCATACTGATTCCATCGCTCCAAGCGATGGAATCAGT